>Ga0209025_1000065_pt1 | contig 300915 bp, 255 predicted proteins | sample AraplaMF_Col_mLB_FD_184256 | JGI IMG/M metagenome (GOLD analysis project Ga0209025, IMG submission 184256) | Arabidopsis root microbial communities from the University of North Carolina, USA - plate scrape MF_Col_mLB (SPAdes) (version 2) | ecosystem: Host-associated > Plants > Roots >...
CCTGCGGGCGCTTGAAGACCTGGCCGCTCACGCCGATGGACGAGGCGCGGCCGTGGTAGCCGATGGGCACCCACTTGTAGTTGGGCATCAGCGGCTGGTCGGGGCGGAACAGCTTGCCGATGGTGGTCGCGTGGTGGATGCCGGTGTAGAAGTCGGTGTAGTCGCCGATGCGGCAGGGCACGGTCATCTCGGCCTGGGCCTGTGCAAGCAGCGCCTTCGACCACGCGGCCTGCTGGTCGCTGCCTTCGGCGAGGCCGGCGGAGATCGCGGCGCGCAGTGCCTGACGGTCCTTCACGCTCGCGCTCATCAGCGCATTCATGTCGTCGGTGTCGACCAGGCCGGCGGCCTTCAGGTCGAGCACCTGGTCGCCGATGGCGACGCCGATGCGAAAGGCTTCGCTGCTGCCCGCGGTGCGGAAGCGGCCGAAAGGCAGGTTCTGGATCGGGAAGTCGGCGCCGGCTTCGTTGGCCGAGGCGACCCAGCTGCGCAGCTTCGGGTCATGGGTGGCGTTCAGTGCGGTCATGGATGTCTTTCCTTGAATCTGTTCAATCGGCAGTCATGCCGGCTTTTTTGGCCACGTCGCCGAGGCGCTGGTATTCGGTCTGCGTGAGCGTGGCCAGCTCCTGCGCGGTCGAGCCGCGCGGCGAGAAGCCGGCCTGCTGCAGCTTGGCCTTCACGTCGGGCACGGTGAGCGCTTCGGTGAAGGCTTCGTTCAATGCCTTCACCACCGGTGCCGGCAGGTTCGCGGGCCCGTACACGCCGAACCACGGCTCCAGCGCGTAGCCCTTGAGCCCGGCTTCGGCCATCGTCGGCACGTCGGGCAGCGACGGCGAGCGCGCTGCGCCCGCCACCGCCAGTGCGCGCAGCTTGCCGGCCTGGATGTGCGGCAGCGACGCCGGCAGGTTGTCGAACATCACGCCGATGTTGTTGCCCAGCATGTCGGTGATGGCCGGGCCGCTGCCCTTGTAGGCGACGTGCACGAGCTCGGTGCCCGTCGTCTGCGCGAACATCACGCCCGCGAGGTTCATCGACGTGCCGGCGCCCGCGGTGGCGTAGGGCAGGCCGGGGTTCTTTTTCGCGGCTGCGATCAGGTCGGGCACCGACCTGATCGGCGAGGCCGCAGGCACTTCGAGCACGATGGTCGAGGTGCCCAGCAGGCTGATCGCCGTGAAGTCGCGGCGTGGGTCGAAGGCCATCGACTTGTAGATGTGCGGGTTGAGCGCATTGGTCGAGATCGCGCCGAAGCCGATGGTGTGGCCGTCGGGCGCGGCCTTGGCCACGGCGTCCATGCCGATGTTGCCGCCCGCACCGCCGCGGTTGTCGATCAGCACCGGCTGGCCGAGCTTCTCCGAGACCTTCTGGCCCACGGTGCGCGCCACGAGGTCGGTGGTGCCGCCGGGCGCGTAGGGCACGATGAAGCGGATCGGCTTCGAGGGAAAGTCGGCCGCCTTCGCGACGAAGGGGGCGAGGCAGGGCGCGGCGAGCAGGGCGACGGCCGCTGCGCGGCGCGTGAGGGCGAAGGCGTGCTTCATGGCTTGAACTGGTCCTTGAGGCCGGCCCAGCAGTCCGCATAGTCGGTGTCGAGCGCCGGGCTCGTCAGCGCGAAGTTGGTCGGAATGAAGCGCAAGCGGCTCTCGAACATGAAGGCCAGCGTGTTGTCCAGCTTGTGCGGCGTGAGGTCGGCATGCGTCGCCTTGTCGAAGGCTTCCTCGTCGGGGCCGTGCGGCACCATGCAGTTGTGCAGGCTCGCGCCGCCGGGCTTGAAGCCGCCCGGCTTGGCGTCGTACTCGCCGAGCACCAGCCCCATGAACTCGCTCATGAGGTTGCGGTGGAACCATGGCGGGCGGAAGGTGTTCTCCATCACCATCCAGCGCGGCGGGAAGATCACGAAGTCGCAGTTGGCGGTGCCGGGCGTGTCGCTCGGCGAGGTCAGCACGGTGAAGATCGACGGATCGGGATGGTCGAAGCTGATCGAACCGATCACCATGAAGTTCGCCGTGTCGTACTTCACCGGCGCGAGGTTGCCGTGCCAGGCGACCACGTTGAAGGGCGACTGCTTCGTCGGCGCCGTCCAGAAGCGGCCGCCGAACTTCTTGACGAGTTCGCAGGCACCGCCGTCTTCCTCGAAGGCCGCCACGGGCGCCTGGAAATCGCGCGCGTTGGCCAGCCCGTTCGAGCCGATCGGGCCCAGCTCCGGCAGGCGGAAATGCGCGCCGTAGTTCTCGCAGACATAGCCGCGCGAGAGGCCGTCCGGCAGCGCGACCTTGAAGACCATGCCGCGCGGCAGCAGCGCGATCTCGCCCGGCTTCACGTCGAGCACGCCGAGCTCGGTGGTGATCACGAGGCGGCCCTGCTGCGGCACCACCAGCATCTCGCCGTCGGCGTTGACGAAGGCGCGGCGCTCCATCGAGCGGCCCGCGAGGTACATGAGCGAACCGATGCCGACCTGCGATTCGGCATCGCCATTGGCGGCGACGGTGTGCATGCCGTCGATGAAGTCGGCTTCCGCGGCACCGGCCAGCGGCAGCGGGTGCCAGCGCAGCGGCTCGGGCGGCAGCGCGACCTCGCGGTCGGCGCCGGTGGTCCAGTGCGGCTGTGCATACGGCTGGTAGCGGCCCGACACCACCGAGGGCTGGCGGCGGTACAGCCAGGTGCGGCGGTTCTCGTGGCGCGGCGCGGTGAAGGCCGTGCCCGAGAGCAGCTCGGTGTAGAGGTCGAAGGGCCCGCGCTGCGGGTTGTTGCGGCCCTGCGGCAGGGCGCCTGCAACGGCTTCGGAGGCGTATTCGTTGCCGAAGCCGCTTTGGTAGCGCCGATCGGTGGCGTGGGTCATGGTGTTCTCTTTCGAAAATCGCGATGAGGTTGGAAAGCGTGCGGCGCTCAGTGGCTGCGCGCGGCGTCGAAGGCTTCGCGCAGCACGGCGAGCGCGCCGACGTGGTTGGCCAGCACGAGCACGAGCCGCGCGTTGAAGGCGTGGCTCTCTTCGGTGGAAAGCCCTTGATGCGCCTCGATGAGTGCCTCGTAGAAATCGTCCGGCGCGTCGAGGTTCGGTGTGGTGATCAGTTGTCGCTGTTGCATGGTGCTCATGCCTTTGCCAGTGCGTGGTCGATGGCGGCGCGGATGCTCGCTGCCGTGGGTTGCCGCCAGCGCGCACACACGTGCTGGTCGGGCCGCAGCAGGTACACGGTACCGGGTTGCGCGTCGTAGCGCTGCATGGCGAGTTCGTCCTCGGGCGCCGCGGCTTCCACGCGCACGATGTGCAGGGGGTGGTCGCCGGCCTTCAGCGCCCGCAGGCTGCGTTCGGCCGCGTCGCCCCGGCCGAACACCAGCGCGGTGAACAGCGCCGCATGGCATTCGCGCAGCAGCCAGCCGGCGCTGCCGTCGGCCCGCACGATCGGCGCATCGGCCGCCGCGGCGCCCGGCACCATCGCACCCTTGAAAGCGTCGGTGTCGGGCGTGTTGAGCGGCGAGTCGCGCAGCACCGAGGGCATCGACAGCCGCCCGCTGTTGACCAGCGTGCGCGCGAAGGCATGGCGCTTCGTCAGCGTCAGCACCGCGTCGCGGAACAACCGGCTCACCTCGCTCTTGGGCGTGATGAAGTCGGTCGCACGCGTGGAGTGGCGGATGTTCTCGTCGGCCGCAAATTCGCGCTCGCTGGCATAGCTGTCGAGCAGCGCATCGGGCGCCTCGCCCTGGAGCACGGCCGCGAGTTTCCACGCCAGGTTGTCGGCATCCTGCACGCCCGAGTTGGCGCCGCGCGCGCCGAAGGGCGACACGCCATGCGCCGAGTCGCCCGCGAACAGCACGCGGCCCTGGCGAAAGTGTTCCATGCGCTGGCAGGCGAAGGTGTAGACGCTGGCCCAGCCGATCTGGAACTGCACCCCCCCGAAGCCGATGCTGTCGAGCAGCGCGCGCACGCGCGGCGTGATGTTCCCGGGCTTGCGCTCTTCCACCGGGTCGGCGTCCCAGCCGAGCTGGAAGTCGACCCGCCACATGCCGTCGGCCTGCTTGTGCAGCAGCACGCTCTGGCCGGGGTGGAACGAGGGGTCGAACCAGAAGCGGCGTTCGGTGGGCAGCTGCGCGTCCATCGAGATGTCGGCGATCAGGAAGCGGTCGCGGAACACGCGGCCCTTGGCCTCGAGGCCCAGCATCTGGCGCAGGTTGGAGCGCGAGCCGTCGCAGGCGCCGACGTAGCCGGCCGACAGCCGGTAGTCGCCCTCGGGCGTCTCCACCGTGAGCACGGCGCCGTCGTCATGCGGCTCGATGCCCGTCACCTTGTGGTTCCAGCGCAGGTCGATCAGCGGCAGCGCCGCGGCGCGCTCCACGAGGTAGCCCTCGACGTAGTACTGCTGCAGGTTGATGAAGGCCGGCCGCTCGTGGCCGGGCTCGGGCAGCAGGTCGAAGCGGTAGACCTGCTCGTCGTGGAAGAACACCTTGCCGACGTGCCACGACACGCCCTTGTCGACCATGCGGTCGCCGCAGCCGAGGCGGTCGAACACCTCGAGCGTGCGCTTGGCGAAGCAGATCGCGCGCGAGCCGCTGGAAAGGGTGTTGTCGTTGTCGAGCAGCACCACCGGAATCCGGTGCAGCGCGAGGTCGATGGCGAGCGTGAGGCCGACCGGGCCGGCGCCGACGATCACCACGGGGTGATGCGCGGGCGTGGCCGCATCCTGGTCGGCGTGGCGTCGGTAGTCGAAGCGCAGGCTTTGATAGTCGATCACGTATGTCTCCGTGTCTTGCATTGCTCCTTCCCCCGGGGAGGGGAGGAGCCATGCCTCAGCCTTCCAGCGCCTTCCACATCTCGATGTCCCGTTCCGCCGTCCACACGCGCGGGTCGGCATGGCCCGAGGCCTCGTCGTACGCACGGCTCACGTCGAAGGGCATGCAGTGGTCGAAGATCACCCACTGGCTGTACTTGGGCTTGAGCTTCGCGTAGGTGTCCTTGTAGACCGTGTTCAGGTCGCGGCCGGCCTTCACGCCCTCCTGCACGCTGGCATACACGTCGGAGATGAAGTTGCGCGTGCCCGTCAGGCCCTCGGCCACCTCGACCGGCGTGGTGAGCGCGGCGCCGCGGCCCGGCACCAGGGCGGCCGGCTCGAGCGCGGCGATGTTGTCCAGCGTCTGCGGCCAGTCCTTGAAATAGGCGTCGCCCGCGTATGGCGTGGCGCCGAACTCCACCAGGTCGCCCGACAGCAGCGTGCGCTCCTGCGGCAGCCAGACGACCGTGTCGCCCTTGGTGTGGCCGCGGCCCAGCTGGATCAGCTGCACCTCGAGCTTGCCGAGCCACAGCGTCATCCTGCCGGTGAAGGTCATGGTGGGCCAGGTCAGGCCGGGCGGCACCGTCTCGACGTTCTGGAACAGGCGCGGGAAGCGGCCGATTTCGCTGGCCTTGTCGGCCTCGCCGCGCTCCACGATCAGGTCGCGCGTGTCCTGGCTGGCCAGGATGTGTTCGGCGCCGTAGCCGGCCGCCCCCAGCACGCGCACCGCGTGGTAGTGGGTGAGCACCACGTACTTGATGGGCTTGTCGGTCACTTCGCGGATGCGGCGCACCACGTCGGCCGCCATGGCGGGCGTGGCCTGGGTGTCGGCCACCAGCACGCAGTCGTCGCCGATCACGATGCCGGTGTTCGGGTCGCCCTCGGCGGTGTAGGCCCAGGCGTGTTCCGAGATCTGGCTGAAGGTGATCTTCTTTTCTTCCATGTCGGCCTGGCTGGCGAACTTCTTGGCTTGGCTCATCGGGTGTCTCCGGTCTGTGTGGGTGGAAGGTGATTCGTTTAAGGCGAACGGATTCGCGGATAACGAATTTCCGAAGTGTAAGCCGTGGATCAGTTAATGTCTAATCCCTTCTTCATGAACGAACGATCGGCAGGCCGTGACCAAGGAATCCAGCGACACCCCTGACACCGACCGCGCCGCCCAGCGCGGCATCCAGAGCATCGAGGTCGGTGGCCAGCTGCTGCGCGCGCTGGTGCACCACGGCCGGCCGATGGCGCTGAAAGACCTGGCGCGCGAAGCCGACATGACGGCCGCCAAGGCCCATCCCTACATGGTGAGCTTCGGGCGGCTCGGGCTGATCGAGCAGGACCGCGCCAGCGGCCACTATCTGCTCGGACCGCTGGCCTTGCAACTGGGGCTCATCAGCCTGCAGCAGGCCGATCCGGTGCACATCGCCACCCCGCTGATCGGCGCGCTGGCGCAGCAGACCGGCCACACGGTGGCGCTGGCGGTGTGGGGCGCGCGCGGCGCCACCATCGTCCGCACGGCCGAATCGCCGTCGCCGGTGCATGTGAACATGCGGCATGGCACGGTGTTCTCGCTCACCAACACGGCCTCGGGCCGCGTCTTTGCGGCCTACCTCGACGCCGGGGTGGTGCGGCAGCTGCTCGAGGAAGAGCGCCAGCGCCAGAAGCAGCGCAAGGGCGCCGCCGAGCCCGCCCCGCCCGCCGGCATGCCGCCGGTGCAGCCGCTGCCGTCGTGGAGCGACTTCGAGCGCCAGCTCGAGGAAGTGCGCGAACACGGCATCAGCCGCTCCGACGGCGAGGTGATCGAGGGCGTGAGCGCCATGGCCGCGCCGGTGTTCGATCACACCGGCGCCATCGTGCTGGCCGTGACCGCCATCGGCCCGGCCGGCATCTTCCAGACAGCGTGGGACGGGGACATCTCGCGCGCACTCAAGGCCTGCGCGGGCACCGTGTCGCAACGGCTCGGCGCCAGTGCCGCGGGGCCTTCCGATCTTCGAAAACCGGAGCGATGACGCGCCCCCTCACGACCGAGACGACATCTCCTTCCGCTTCTTCTGTTTCTCTCGAATCGGCCATTGCGCTGCTGCGCGCCGCCCGGCGCATCGTCGTCTTCTCCGGCGCCGGGCTGTCCCGGGCCTCGGGCATCCCGACCTACCGCGACGCGGACGGCCTGTGGAAGCACCAGAGCGCCCTGCAGTTTTCCCATGCCGAAGACCTGAAGCGCGACCCTTCCGGCTTCGTCAAGTTCTGGGGCCGGCGCGTGTCGGTCGTCGAGTCGGCCTCGCCCAATCCCGGGCACAAGGCGCTCGCACAGTTGCAGCGGCTGCGCCCCGCGACGCGCCTGGTCACGCAGAACGTCGACGGCCTGCTGACCCAGGCGGGCGGGCTCGACGTGCTCGAACTCCACGGCTCGCTGCGCCGCTGGCGCTGCGACCGCTGCGGCAACCGCAGCGGCCCCTGGCCGTTCCACCGCTGCCTGCGCTGCGGCGCGCGGGCACGGCCCGACGTGGTGATGTTCGGCGAGATGCTGAACCCCGGCGTGCTGCTCGAAGCCCAGGTGGCCGCGAAGGAGTCCGACCTCTTCATGGTGGTCGGCAGCACGGCCATCGTCTACCCGGCGGCCGAGCTGCCCGAACTGGCGATGGCGCACGGAAGCCGGCTCGTCACGCTCGACATGGAACCGCTGCCGCATCTGGACGGGGCGGCCGCGGTGGTTCTGCGCGGGGCTTCGGAAGATCTGTTGCCTCGACTGCTGGCGGGACTGGCGGGCGCCTGACCCCTCAGTGTGCCGAGCGTGCCCGCGCGCACGAAGCAAACGGCATCGCCGGCGCTCAGCCCTTCCTGCCGCCCAGCAGCACCAGCGCGCCGCCCACCACGATGGCGGCCACGCCGGCCCAGGCGGGGACGTTGACGGTCTGCTTCTCCTTCACCGAGAACTCCAGCGGGCCGAGCTTGGCCTGGTGCGTCTCCTTGGTGAAGCTGAAGCTGCCGAGGCCCAGCGCCGCAATGCCTGCCACGATCAGCAGGATGCCAACGATGCGTGTTGCGTTCATGGGGCGGGTCTCCTCGCGGTTGAAATGAGTGCGGCGTCCGGACTGCAGCTTACTGCCGCGGCTGCTGTTGTTGCAGTTCGTCCAGCCACTGCACGACCTCGGCCACCGCCGCGTCGCTGGCCGCGGCCAGCGCCCGCACGCCGCCGGGCGCGTCGGCGCTGGGCGCGGGGCGGCGCACTGTGAACGTCTTCTGGCCCAGCACGCGGTTGCCGCCGGTGGCGCCGCGGATCAGCGTGGCGCGCAGGCGCACGAGGCCGACGCTGCTGCTCTGCGAATCGAAGTAGTGGCTGAACTCGTCGAGCGAAATGCGCAGGGTGTCGGGCACCTCGCCCTTGTTGCGCGCGAGGGTCGCGCTTTCTCCCGGGCCGAGCACGGTGCGGCGTTCGGCGAGCGTGTCGCGCAGCCGCTGGTGCAGCAGCTGCGCGGGGGGCTGGCTCCAGCGCGACTGGCCGTAGGGCCGCAGCTCGTTGGCGTCCGCGTAGCCGAGGCGGTAGAGGATCTGCGTGCCGTCCAGGCGGGTGTTGCTGTCGAACTCGGCCAGGGCCAGCGTGGGCAAGGCGGCTGCGGCCGGCCCCGCTGCGGGTGCCGTCGCGACGGGCCCGGGGCCGAAGTCGTAGAGCGTCGAACGCACAGGCTTGTCCGGCAGCGCGCCGCAGCCGGCGACCAGCAGCGCGAAGCCGAGGCCCGCGAGGGTTGCGGCAAGGGAGTGGGTCGTCTTCATGCTCATCACCTTCCAGGGCGTGCGGCGGGCGCGGAGAAACCGGGCTCGCCCGGACCCGCGGCGGTACCGCCGCTGCCGAACAGCAGCGATTGCGGGTTGTCGTTGATGCTGTCGGCCGCGCGGCCCAGGCGGCGCACCGCATGCGAGGTGTCGTCGGCCACGCGGTTCACGCGCGGCAGGGTGGCCGCGTTGAACGAATCGACCGCCTGCGCCAGCGCCTTGGTGCCATCGCTCAGGCGCTCGACCGGCCCGTCGGGCGCATTGAGACGGCCCACGGTGGTGTTGAAGTTGTTGGCCACGCGCGAGACGTCGCCGGCCGCCTTTTTCACCGAGGCCATCGCGTCCGGCAGCCTTGTCAGCGCCGGGTTCAATCCGTTCTTCACCGTGTCGTCGAGGGTCCTGAGCAGCGTGTTGGCGCTGGCCGAGGCGGCCGCGATGTTCTCGAGCGCATCGGCCGCGCGCTTCTGGTTGGGGTCGCTCAGCAGCTGGTTGGCGCGCTTCGTCGCCTCCTCGACCTGGTTGATGATGGCTTCGCCGCGGTCCTGCAACTGCGCGAGCATCGAGGGCTTGAGCGGAATGCGCGGCGGGTCGTCGTCGTTCGGCTTGAGTGCGACGTTCGATTCGCCCTTGTCGTCCAGTGCGATGAAGGCCAGGCCGGTCACGCCCTGGTAGCTCAGCGTGGCGAAGCTCGAGGTGGTGAGCGGCACGCGCTGGTCGACCGTGATGCGCACGCGCACGTTGCCCTTCACCTTGGGGTCGAAGTCGATCGATGCCACCTTGCCGACCGCGATGCCGCGGTAGCGCACCATGGCCTGCGGCTGCAGGCCGCTGACCGCGTCGCGCGTGGAGAGTTCGTAGACGTTGCGCACGGTGTTGTCGCGCGTGAACCAGATCACCAGCCCGACGAGCGCGGCGATGAGGCCGAGCACGAAGGCGCCGGCGGCGAGGGCATGGGCTTTGTTTTCCATGGTGTGGCTACCTTTCAACGGCCCGCGCCGGCGGGCCGCGGTGCTGTTTCAACGGGTTTCTCATGCAGGGCTTCCAGGGCGCGCTGGCCGCGCCCTCCGAGAAAGTATTCGTGAATGAACGGATGCGGGTAGGCGATGACCTCGCGTGCCGCGCCGCTGACGATGACTTTGTGGTCGGCCAGCACCGCGATGCGGGTGCTCAGGTCGAACAGCGTGTCGAGGTCGTGGGTGACCATCACCACCGTCAGGCCCAGTTCGCGGTGCAGGCCCCGCAGCAGGTTGCAGAAGCTGTCCGAGGCCTCGGGGTCGAGGCCGGCCGTGGGCTCGTCGAGCAGCAGCAGCGGCGGGTCCATGATGAGCGCACGCGCCAGCGCCACGCGCTTGATCATGCCGCCCGACAGGTCCGCCGGGCTCATGTTGGCGTGCCGGGGCTCGAGGCCCACCATCTGCAGCTTCACGAGCGCCGCGTGCAGGATCAGGTCGTTGGGCAGCAGCTTCAGCTCGCGCAGCGGAAAGGCGATGTTCTCCAGCACGCTGAAGGCCGAAAACAGCGCACCGTGCTGGAACAGCATGCCCACGTTGGCGGCGCCGGTGGCGCTGAGTTCGCCGGGCGGCTGGCCCAGCACCTCGACCGCGCCCCGCGTCGGCTTCTCGAGCCCGAGGATCTGGCGCAGCAGCACCGTCTTGCCGGTGCCCGAGCCGCCGACCAGCGAGAGCACCTCGCCGCGGTCGATGTGCAGGTCGAGGTCGCGGTGCACCACCTGCTCCTCGCCGTCGGCGTTCTTGAACACCGTCCAGAGCTTGCGGATGTCCACCACGGTGGGGGCGGTATCGGGGCGCACGGGCATGCTCATTTCAGCGCTCCACCCGGCCGCTGCCCGGCCCGCAATGCGTGAAGTTCGCGCAGACTGAGGAGAGCTTCATGCCTATCCCCGGAACCCGACGCCCTTGAAGAGCACGGCGAACAGCGCATCGACCAGGATCACCGCGGTGATCGAGGTCACCACCGACGAGGTGGTGCCGCGCCCCAGGCTTTCGGTGTTGGGCTTGACCTTCATGCCGAAGTAGCAGCCGATCAGCGCGATCAGGATGCCGAACACCGCCGACTTGGCCGTCGCGAGCCACAGGTTCACGATGGGCACCGCGCGCGGCAACGCCGAGAGAAAGTAGGACGGCGAGATGTCGAGCGCCGCGTCGGCCGCGAGCATGCCGCCCAGGAGCGCTGCCATCGAGGTCCAGAGGCTGATCAGCGGCATGGCGATGGCCAGCGCCAGCACGCGCGGCATCACGAGCCGGAAGCCGTGCGGGATGCCCATGACGCGCATCGCGTCGAGTTCTTCGGTCACCCGCATCACGCCGATCTGCGCGGTGATGGCCGAGCCCGAGCGCCCCGCGATCAGCACCGCGGCCAGCACCGGGCCGAGTTCGCGGATCAGCGAGAGCCCGAGGATGTTGACCACGAAGGCCTCGGCGCCGTACTGGCGCAGCTGCTGCGAGATCAGGTAGGCCAGCACCACGCCGATCAGCAGGCCGACCAGCGCGGTGATGTGCAGCGCCGTGGCGCCGAACTGGTAGAGATGCCCCGAGAAATCGCGCCACGGTCCGCGGTGCGGCGCACGGATGAGCGTGCCGACGTCGAGCGCGAGCTGGCCGATCAGGCCCACGAAGTCGCGCATCACGTACATCGCGCGCGGCCCGCGGTGCGAGAACTCCCGGACGCGGTCGGCCAGCGACTTCGGGGGCTCGTCCGGCGTGGCGACGGTGTACAGCGCCACCTGGTCGAGCACGGCCTTGTGCTGCGGCGTCATTTCCAGCGTGGCGGGCCATTCGTGGCGCCAGTGCTCCCACAGCAGCTGGGCGCCGATGTGGTCGAGCTGCTCGATCGGCCGCAGGTCCCAGGCGCGGTCGTCCGTGGGCGGAACGGCCTCCAGGCTTTTCGACAGTGCCTGCCAGGCGGGAAGCGACGACATGCCCAGCGTGGTCCAGCGGCCGCTGGCCACTGTCCATTGACGGCCTTCCTGGTCCTGCTGCGCAACACGCGGCAACGCGCCGCCGGCGGCTTGGGCGTCGGCAGTCGAGGTTGCGGAAGGCATGCGGCGTGTGAGCAAGAAAGTAAACAAAAAATCGGGGTCAGGGAATGCGCGCATCGTAACCGGGTGCATCCGGCGGCCATGTGCTCCAGACCCCTCGTTCGCGTAGGGGGTTGCGCCGTCTTTTCCTCGGAATCCGGTGTTTTTTGGCGGAGGCCTGATCCTGCGTCCCGGGCCTCGGCGGCTTTTCAGCTTTTGTTCAGTTCCAGGCCCTGGCCAGTGCGTCCCATGCACTCGCGATCACCGGCTCGTCGCGCCGTGCCGCCAGCGAGACGAAACGCAGCGCGCAGTCGAGCTGCACCCGGTCGGCCATGACCAGGCCGTGGGCCTGGCATTCGCGGATGGCGATGGAGTCGCGCACCAGGCTCAGGCCGATGCCGGACTTCAGCAGGTCGAGCATCGAGGCTTCCTGGTCGACCAGCGCCACGCGCCGCGGCGAGAGGCCGAGCGGCGCGAACACCCGCTCCAGCAGCCGGTGGTGCGCCGACTCCGGCGGTGTCGCGAGCCAGGGCAGGGCGGCCAGCGCCTTCCAGTCGCGGCCCAGCACCTGCGGGCCCCAGCCGGCCGGCGCGACCACGCGGTAGGTGAAGCGGGTGAGCGTGCGGACCGAAAGCGGGGCGGATGTGGCCGTCTGGCTGTCTTCCCCCGGGTCCAGGTGGAAGCCCACGTCCAGCTCGCCGCGCAGCACCTGTGCGAGCACGCTGCCGCTCATGCCGTGGCGCAGTTCGGTCTCGATCTGCGGCGCGGCCTCGACCAGCTCGCGCAGGAACACGCCGAGCCGGGTGAACTCCGGGTCGAGGATGGTGCCGATGCGCAGCGCCCCGCGCACCGTGCCCTGCAGCTTGCGCGCGGCCTGCTGCAGGTCGCCCACCGCGGCCAGCACCCGCTCGGCCTGCGGCAGCATCGCCGCGCCGTCGGCCGTGAGCGCCAGCCCGTGCGGCGTGCGGGTGAAGAGCGTGAGCCCGGTTTCCTCGGCGAAGCGCTTGAGCTGCAGGCTCACCGCCGGCTGCGTGAGGTGCAGCCGTTCGGCCGCGCGCGACACGTTGCCCTCCCTCGCGGCGAGAACGAAGGCGCGCAGAATCTGGAGGTCCATGGCGGCGGCAGTCATATAAGGCTGCTTTATAAGCCAGCGGCGTCGAAATCATTGGCCTTCCAGATGGGAACAAGGCCAAATTGCCTTCCGGAGCCTTCACCATGTCCATGAATATCAGAAATATCGATCACCACATCGCCGGCCTGCCGGCCGCCAACACCTCGGGCCGCACGCAGGACGTGACGAACCCCGCCACCGGCGCCGTCACCGGCAAGGTGGGGCTGGCCGACGCGGCCCAGGTCTCGGCCACCGTGGCCGCCGCGCAGGCCGCGTTCCCGGCCTGGGCCGACACGCCGCCGATCCGCCGGGCGCGCGTGATGTTCAAGTTTCTCGAACTGCTCAACCAGCACAAGGACGAGCTCGCGCACCTCATCACCGCCGAGCACGGCAAGGTGTTCACCGACGCGCAGGGCGAGGTCTCGCGCGGCATCGACATCGTCGAGTTCGCCTGCGGCATCCCGCAGCTGCTCAAGGGCGACTTCACCGACCAGGTGAGCACCGGCATCGACAACTGGACGCTGCGCCAGCCGCTCGGCGTGGCCGCCGGCATCACGCCCTTCAACTTCCCGGTGATGGTGCCGATGTGGATGTTCCCGGTGGCCATCGCCGCGGGCAACACCTTCGTGCTCAAGCCCAGCCCGACCGACCCGAGCCCGTCGCTGCGCATTGCCGAACTGTTCAAGCAGGCCGGGCTGCCCGACGGCGTGTTCAACGTGGTGCAGGGCGACAAGGCGGCGGTCGACGCGCTGCTCGAGCACCCCGACGTCAAGGCCATCAGCTTCGTCGGCTCCACGCCGATTGCCAACTACATCTACGAAACCGGCGCGCGCCACGGCAAGCGCGTGCAGGCGCTGGGCGGCGCGAAGAACCACATGGTGGTCATGCCCGACGCCGACATCGACCAGACGGTCGATGCGCTGATCGGCGCGGGCTACGGCTCGGCCGGCGAGCGCTGCATGGCGATCAGCGTCGCGGTGCTGGTGGGCGACGTGGCCGACAAGGTCATCCCCAAGCTCATCGAGCGCACCAGGGCGCTCAAGGTGCTGAACGGCACCAACCTCGCGGCCGAGATGGGCCCGATCGTCACGCGCGCGGCGCACGAGCGCATCACCGGCTACATCGCGCAGGGCGAGAAGGAAGGCGCGAAGCTGCTGGTCGACGGCCGGGGCTTCGACGGCGCGGCCGCGGGCGAAGGCTGCGGCGATGGCTTCTGGATGGGCGGCACGCTGTTCGACCATGTCACGCCCGAGATGCGCATCTACAAGGAAGAGATCTTCGGTCCGGTGCTGGGCTGCGTGCGCGTCGAGAACTTCAAGGACGCGGTGGACCTCGTCAACGCCCACGAGTTCGGCAACGGCGTGAGCTGCTTCACCCGCGACGGCAACGTGGCGCGCGAGTTCAGCCGCCGCATCCAGGTCGGCATGGTCGGCATCAACGTGCCGATCCCGGTGCCGATGGCCTGGCACGGCTTCGGCGGCTGGAAGAAGAGCCTGTTCGGCGACATGCACGCCTATGGCGAGGAAGGCGTGCGCTTCTACACCAGGCAGAAGTCGATCATGCAGCGCTGGCCGGAGAGCATCGGCAAGGGCGCCGAGTTCGTGATGCCGACGGCGAAGTAAGGGCGGCGCCGCGCAGGCGGCGCTTCATTTCCGAAGAACAAAGAGAGACAACAAGCCAGCCGCCATGAGCGACACCACCTTCGACTACATCATCATCGGCGCCGGCACCGCCGGCTCGCTCATCGCCAACCGCCTGAGCGCCGACAAGACCAAGCGCGTGCTGCTCATCGAGGCCGGCCGCAAGGACGACTACCACTGGATCCACATCCCGGTCGGCTACCTCTATTGCATCGGCAACCCGCGCACCGACTGGCTCTACAGCACCGAGCCCGACGCCGGCCTCAACGGCCGCACGCTGCGCTATCCGCGCGGCAAGACGCTGGGCGGCTGCTCGAGCATCAACGGCATGATCTACATGCGCGGCCAGTCGCGCGACTACGATCAGTGGGCCGAGCTCACCGGCGACGACGGCTGGCGCTGGCAGAACGTGCTGCCGGCCTTCAAGAAGCACGAGGACTTCTACCTCGGTGCCGACGAGCTGCACGGTGCGGGCGGCGAATGGCGCGTCGAGAAGCAGCGGCTGCGCTGGGACATCCTCGACGCGTTTGCCGAAGCCGCGGTGCAGGCCGGCGTGCCGCACACCACCGACTTCAACCGCGGCAGCAACGAGGGCGTGGGCTACTTCCAGGTCAACCAGAAGAACGGCTGGCGCTGGAACACCGCCAAGGCCTTCCTGCGGCCCACCTGCTATGGCCGGCCCAACTTCGAACTCTGGACCGGCGCGCAGGTGTCGCGCCTGTTGTTCGAAACACTGCCCGACGGCACGCGCCGCTGCACCGGCGCCGAGGTGTGGAACGGCAGCGAGATGACCACCGCGCACGCCGGGCGCGAGGTGATCCTGAGCGCGGGCAGCATCGGCTCGCCGCAGATCCTGCAGCTCTCGGGCATCGGCCCGGCCGAACTGCTGCGCCAGCACGGCATCGACGTGGTGCGCGATGCGCCCGGTGTCGGCGCCAACCTGCAGGACCATCTGCAGATTCGCGCGGTCTACAAGATCGAAGGCGCGCCCACGCTCAACGTGCTGGCCTCCTCGATGGTCGGCAAGGCGAAGATCGGCCTCGAATACCTGTTCAAGCGCAGCGGCCCGATGAGCATGGCGCCTTCGCAGCTCGGCGCCTTCACGCGCAGCTCGGACGCCTACGAGTGGCCGAACCTCGAATACCACGTGCAGCCGCTGTCGCTCGATGCCTTCGGCGATCCGCTGCACAGCTTTCCGGCCTTCACCGCGAGCGTGTGCAACCTCAATCCGACGAGCCGGGGCTCGGTGCGCATCAAGAGCAGGCGCTTCGAAGACGCGCCGGCCATCGCGCCCAACTACCTGAGCACCGACGAAGACCGCAAGGTGGCGGCCGACTCGCTGCGCGTGACGCGCCGCATCGCGTCGCAGCCCGCGCTCGCCAGGTACAAGCCCGAGGAGTGGAAACCCGGCGTGCAGTACCAGACCGATGAAGACCTGGCACGGCTGGCCGGCGACATCGCCACCACCATCTTCCATCCGGTCGGCACCACCAAGATGGGCGCCGACGGCGACCCGATGGCGGTGCTCGATGCGAAGCTGCGGGTGCGCGGCGTGCAGGGGCTGCGCGTGGTGGATGCGGGCGCGATGCCCACCATCACGAGCGGCAACACCAACAGCCCGACCTTGATGATGGCCGAGAAGGCCGCGGGCTGGATCCTCGAAGAGAACGGGCGCTGATCTATCGGCGCGTCGTGGCGGCGTCCGCCAGGCGCGCCTTCGCGCCTTCCAGCATGAGGTCCACGCCGATATCGAACATCGCATCGGGCCCGGCCTCGCGGTAGCTGGCGAACGCTGCAGCCAGCAGGGGGCGCGACGCCGCGGCGGCATCGAGCGTCTGCTGCCGCACCGCCGCGTCAGGCGGCGCCGCCTGTTCCTCGAGCACACAGCCCACGGTGTAGCGGCCCAGCGCGATCATCAGCGTCATGGCCTGCGTCGCCGGCACGCCCCGGCTGACCACGGCCGCGAGCTGGGCCTCCACCATCTCGAGGTCGCCCGGATCGGGCTCGGTGCCGGCATGCAGGCGCGCCCCGTCGCGCCGCGCCAATAACGCGCGCCGGAAGCTGCGCGCGTTCTCGCGCAGGAAGGTCTCCCACGATTCGTCGGGCAGCGGCAGCCGGCGCTCATGGGCGCGGCGCAGGATCTCGCCGTTCATCGCGTCGAGCAGCGCGCGCTTGTTCTTGAAATGCCAGTACAGCGCGGGCTGCTGAACGCCGAGCCGCTCGGCCAGCAGCCGCGTGCTGAGTTTGTCCATGCCGACCTCGTCGAGCAGCGCGAGCGCTGCCTCGAGGATCACTTCGCGATCCAGTTTCATGCCGATGTCCGTGCTCGCGTCCGAGCCGATGGGTGGGGGTGCTTCACAGCCTGGAATTTATCGCTGATAATTCCTTATCAATGATAAATTCCGGCATTGCTTCTCCATCCTCCTTCGCCAGCGGCCGCCATGCGCATGCCGTGATCCTCGCGATCGTCATGCTCGACGCCGTCGGCATCAGCCTCGTCATGCCGATCGTGCCGAGCCTGCTGCGCGAGGTCGGCCACACCGGCGACCTCGGCTGGCGTTTCGGCGCCTTTCTGTCGCTCTATGCGCTGATGCAGTTCCTTTGCGCGCCCGTGCTCGGCGCGCTGAGCGACCGTTTCGGTCGCCGGCCGGTGCTGCTGGTGTCGGTGCTGGGCGCGGCGATCGATGCGCTCTTCATGGCCTTCGCGCCCTCGCTGTGGATGCTGTTCGTGGGCCGCGCGATCGCGGGAATGACGGGCGCGAGCATGGCGGTGGCCTCGGCGGCCATCGCCGACCTCACGCCCGAGCACCAGCGCGCGCGCTGGTTCGGCCGCATGGGCGCCTGCTTCGGCCTGGGCTTCATCGCCGGGCCTGCCATCGGCGGCGTGCTCGGCGACCACGGCGTGCGGCTGCCGTTCGTGGCGGCCGCCGTGCTCAATGGCGTGACCTTCCTCGCGGGCCTGCTGGTGTTGCGCGAGTCGCGCCCGTCGGCGCTCGCGGCACAGCCCTTCGACCGCGGCGTGCTGCATCCGCTCGCGCCACTGCGCTGGGCCGCGGGCTTTCCCACGCTGTTGCCGATCCTCGGCGTGTTCCTGGTGCTCGTGCTGGTGGGCGAGGTCGCCGGCACGACCTGGGTGCTCTACGGCGAGGACCGGTACGCCTGGAACGGCACCACGGTCGGCCTCTCGCTCGCGGTCTTCGGCCTGCTGCATGCGCTGGTGCAAGGCTTCGTGGCGGGCCCGCTGGTCGAGCGCTGGGGCGAGCGCGCGGCGATCGCCATCGGCACCATCGCCGACTGCACGGCCTACGCGTTGATCGCCTTCGCCACGCAGGGCTGGATGGTGTTCGCGCTGCTGCCGCTGCTGTGCATGGGCGGCATCGGCCAGCCCGCGCTGCAGGCGATGCTCTCGGGGCGCGTGGGCGAGGCGCAGCAGGGGCGGCTGCAAGGCGTGCTCGCGAGCATCAGCAGCCTGGCTTCGGTGCTCGGGCCCCTGCTGATCAGTACGCTCTACTTCGCGTACCGCGTGCGCTTCCCGGGCATCGTGTGGCTGGTGGGCGCTGCGCTCTACGCGCTGTGCCTGCCGATCTTGCTTGGCAAGACGACCGGAATGCGCAGCACCGCACGGTGAGGGATCACGGCGCCAGCGATGCGGCGCGCCGTTGCAGGAACTGCCGCACCGCCGGATCGCGCTCCAGCCCGATGGCCAGCCGGTAGGCCTGCGCAGCGCCCGACGGATCGCCGCAGCGCGCCAGCAGGTCCGCGCGTGCGGCCCAATAGGGCTGGTAGTCCGCGAGCCGCGTATCGCCGGCCAGCGCGTCGAGCGCGGCCAGGCCAACGGCCGGCCCCCGGGTCTGCGCCAGCGCCACCGCACGGTTGAGCGCCGCGACGGGTGACCCGGTGAGCGCACACAGCGCTTCGTACAGCTGCTCGACCGCGGCCCAGTCCGCCTGTCCGGTGTGCCGGCGTACGGCGTGCGCGGATTGCACCGCCGCTTCCAGCTGGTAGCGCCCGCTGCCGCCGCAGCGGTTGGCGCGCGACAGCAGCGCCTCGGCCTCGTCGATCATGGCGGCGTCCCAGCGCTGCGGGTCCTGCTCGCCGAGCGGCACGTAGTGGCCTGCCGCATCGCGCCGGGCCTCGCGGCGCGCATGCGCATGCAGCATCAGCGACAGCAGGCCCAGCGCCTCGCCTTCGCCGGGCAGCAGCGACGCCGCCAGCCGGCCCAGCCAGATCGCCTCGTCCGCGAGGTTGCGGCGCCGCGCGTCGGCGCCCTCGGGGTCGGACCAGCCTTCCGCGAAGGCCGTGTAGATGGCCTCCAGCACCGCGTCGAGCCGCTCGGCCAGGCGCTCGCGCGGCGGCACCTCGAAGCCGATACCGGCCTGCCGGATCTTCGCTTTTGCGCGTGTCAGGCGCTGCCCCATCGCGCCGGGCGCGACCAGGAAGGCCGAGGCGATGGCCGCGGCGTCGAAGCCGAGCACCACCTGCAGCATCAGCGGCGCGCGCACGCCGCGGTCGATGCCGGGGTGCGCGCATGCGAACAGCAGACCCAGGCGCCGGTCGGGCAGGCCGGATGCGTCGTCGTCTTCATCGGCGGTGAGCTCGGACAGCCATTGCAGGTGCGCGGCCGCCCCTTCGTCCAGCACCCGGTGGCGCACTGCGTCGACCCGCCGGCGGCGCGCCACCGTCAGCAGCCAGGCCTCGGGCGCTTGCGGCACGCCCTGCACCGGCCACTCGGCGAGCGCGGCGGCAAAGGCGTCCGACAGCGCGTCCTCGGCGCCTGCCACGTCGTGCGTGCGCGCCGAGAGAAGGGCGATCAGCTTGCCGTAGCTGTGCCGCGCCGCCGATTCGGCCGCGCGCGCTGCCGCCAGAGCGTCGGCCGCCATGCGGCCTCAGTCCGCGCCCATGGGCCAGATCGGCCGCACTTCCACCACGCCGTGGCTGGCGCCGGGGCAGCGCGCCGCCCAGGACAGTGCGGCGTCCAGGTCCGGCACGTCGATGAGGAAGTAGCCGCCGAGCTGCTCGCGCGTCTCGGCATAGGGGCCGTTGAGCACCTCGGTCTTGCCGGCCTGCAGCCGCACGGTGGTGCTCATCGCCGCGGGCCGCAGCCGGTTGGAACTGCGCATCACCCCGGCCTTCTGCAGGGCTTCGTTGTAGGCGCCGTAGGCGGCCATGGCCTCGCCGGCCTGGGCGGGGCTGAGCGCTGCGAAGTCCGCCGGGTCCGAATAGAGCAGGAGCATGTATTCCATGATGATCTTCCTCTGGAGTGGCGGCGAAGCCCCATGCCTCGCCTGAACAATGTCGTGCGGCGGGCGCCCATTCAGACATCCGGGCTCAAAAAAATGGGCACGGGAAAAGTCCCGTGCCCATCTTGGCGGAAAAAGCCGCGTTCAGCGCTCGATCGTCTTGTTCCAGCGGGCATTCCATGCCGGCCGGTTCGCGTTGATGCTCTCCCAGTCGATGGTGATCGCGGTCTTCATCCACTTGTTGATGTCCGCCACCTGCGTCGCGCCTTCGCCCACGGCCGGCGCCTTGGGGTTGGTCGGGATCTGCGCGCCGTACTGCAGCACGTTGGCCTGGGCCAGCGGGCTCAGCAGGAACTCGGCGAGTTTCTGCGACAGCTCGGGCTCGCTGTTGTTCGCAATCACGCACTGGCCCACCATCAGCACCACCGCGCCTTCCTTCGGCGGCGCATATTCCACCGGAATGCCCTTGGTCTTGAGCGCGGCCACGGCGGTGGGCGTGAGGGGGAAGATCGCCGCCTCGCCGGTCTGCACCATCTCCGACAGCTTGGCCGAGCTCGGGATGTACTCGAGCACGTTGGGGCCGACGGTGGTGGGCCAGGCCTTGAAGCCTGGCTCCACGTTCTTGTCGTTGCCGCCCTGGATGCGGTTGAACATCAGGAAGCCGTGCAGCCCGAAGGACGAGGACGACATCGACTGGAACACCACCTTGCCCTTGAACTTGGGGTCGGCCAGGTCCATCCACGAGGTGGGCGGCGCCCAGCCCTTGTCCTTGAACATCTTGGCGTTGTAGGCAAGGCCCGTCATGCCCAGGCTCACGCCGCTGGCCATGTCGTCCTTGAAGCGCGCGGCCGGGTAGATCTCGGCCAGCGAGGGGTTGGGCCGCTGCTTCTGGCACAGGCCCATGCCGATGGCGCGCACCATGATGCCGTCGTCGAGGAACATCACGTGCATCTGCGGCTTGTCCTTGTTGGCCTGCGCCTTCGCGAGGATGTCCGACGAGGTGCCCGGCACCACCACCACCTTGGCACCGTAGAGCTTCTCGAAGGCCGGGAACACGTACTGCGTGTACGCCTTCTCCATGGTGCCGCCATTCATGCCGATGTAGAGCGTCTTGGTCTGCGCGCTCGCCGCACCGCCGGCCGCGAGCACGGCGACCGCCGCCGCACCGAGCAGGGTCCGGCGAAGGGAGAAGAAGGTCTTCTGAAAACGGGACATGGAGTTTTCCTTTCAGGGGGAGGTGGGGGTGGGTTCTTCTGCGAAGAAGCGTTCGATCGAGAAGGCCTCGATCGGCGTGCTGCTGCGTCCGTCGCGTGCGAGTTCGGCCAGCACTTCGCCGGCGGCCGGGCCGATCTGGAAACCCGCGCCCGAGAAGCCGAAGCCATGGAACAGGCCCGGCGTGGTGCGGCTGGGCCCGAGCACCGGCTGGCGGTCGGGCAGGTAGCCCTCGGTGCCGCTCCAGGTGCGGATGAAATGCGCGTGGCGCAGCGCGGGCAGGAGCTCGATGGCCTGCGCCGCGAGCGTGGCGATGGCGTCGCTGCCGACGCGGGCGCGGTCGGCATCGACCGCGATGCCCATGCCGCCGCCGAGCACGAGGTTGCCGCGCGCCACCTGCCGGCCGTAGATGCCGCCGCCCTCCACGCCGAGGCTCCAGTCCATGAAATGCGGCACCGGCTCGGTCACTACCATCACGGGGTTGCCCGAGCGCAGCGGCACGGCTTCGTCGAATTGGGCTGCGATCGGGCCCGACCAGGCGCCCGCGCAGTTGAGCAGCACGGGCGCATGCACTTCGAGCGCATGGCCCGAGCGCAGCATGAACATCGCGCCGTCGTGCGCCACCTCGTCGACCGCGTGGCGCTCGAAGACCAGCGCGCCCGCGCGCTGCGCCGCGAGTGCGAAGGCGGGCGACACCAGCCGTGGATTGGCCTGCCCGTCTTCCACGCACAGCGAGCCACCGAGGGCGCGCGGGCCGAGCCAGGGGCAGCGCTCGCGCAGGCGGGCATCGGAGATCAGTTCGAGCCCGAGGTCGAAGTCGAGGCTCTGCGTGCGGTAGTTCTCCAGCGATGCCATGTCGGACTCGCTGCGTGCGATCTTGAAGTGGCCCGAGCGCAGGTACTCGCCGTCGGTGCCGATCAGCGAAGGCAGGCGGCCCCAGATGCGGTGCGCGCGCTGTGCCAGCGGCAACTGGCTCAGCGGCCGGCCCTGGCGCCGCACGCCGCCGAAGTTCACGCCGCTGGAGCGCGAGCCGCAGAGGTCGCGCTCCAGCAGCGCCACGCCGATGCCCATCTGCCGCAATGCGAGTGCGGCCGAGGCGCCGACGATGCCACCGCCCACGATGGCCACGTCGGTGCGCAATGTCCTGATCGAACTCATGCGCCGGCTCCCTCGGTGGGGGTGCTCACCGCCAACTGGATCGGAATCGGCTTGATCGGCGCCTGCCCGCGCAGCCGGCCCACCTGCGCCAGCGGCTGGCCCGTCGCATGCGCGAGGATCTCGGCGGCCGCCACACCGCACATGCGGCCCTGGCAGCGGCCCATGCCGACGCGCGACAAGGCCTTGAGGCGGTTCATCTCGTCGGCGCCGTTGACGGCGGCGGTCTGGCGCAGCGTGCCGGCCGTGATGTTCTCGCAGCGGCAGACGACCAGATCGTCGGGGGCATTCGCGGCCCAGTCCTGCGGCAGCGGAAAGGCGCGCTCCAGCCCGCGCCGGAAACCGGTGAGCCCTTCGAGCCTGCGTTCGAGCGCTGCGGCGCGCGCGGCATCGACGGCCGTGCCGCGGTCCGCGAGCAGCGCCAGCGCGGCACGCTCGCCGGCCCATTCGGCCGCGTCGGCGCCCATGATGCCGGCGCCGTCGCCCGCGAGGTAGACGCCCTCCACGCTGGAGCGGCCCGCCGCATCGCGCACCGGCAGGTGGGCGCGGTGCAGCGGCGCGAACTCGAAGCGGCAGCCCAGCAGGTCGGCCAGCTGGGTTTCGGAGCGCAGTGCGTAGCCGAAGCCGACCGCGTCGCAATCCAGCGTGCGCTCTCCGCGGCCGTCGTGCCACGCGACGCCGGCGACGCGGCGCGCCTCGGCATCGCCAACCACGCGCAGCGGGCGCACGCCGCCGTGCAGCGGCACGCCGTGCGCGCGCAGCCACGCCACGTAGTACACGCCCTTGGCGAACACGGCGGGTTGGCGCAGCATCGCGGGCGTCGCGGCGACCTGGTCTGCAAGCCGCGCGGTGTCGAGCACGGCCACGACCTTCGCACCGGCCTTCGCATATTGATACGCCACGAGGTACAGCAGCGGCCCGGTGCCCATGAACACCACGCGCTGCCCGATGGCGCAGCCCTGGAACTTGAGCGCCACCTGCGCGCCGCCGAGCGTGTAGACGCCGGGCAAGGTCCAGCCCGGCACCGGCAGCACGCGGTCGGTGGCGCCGGTTGCGACGATCAGCGCGCCATGCGGCACGCGGGCCGTGCTGCGCGTCGGGAGGTGCAGCACGTCGAGCACGCCGCCTTGCGCATTCCAGACGAGGCTGTCGGGCCGGTAGTCGATGCGGCCCTGCAGCGCATCGAAGGCTTCATGCACGGCGTTCGCGCGCGCGGCCTCGAAGCCGTAGAGCGTGGCTGCGGTGCGCTGCACGAAGTTGACGGGCGGGCGGCGGTAGATCTGGCCGCCGGCGCGCGGGGCCTCGTCGATCACCACCGGCCGCAGGCCGTGCGCCACCAGTGCCTGCGCCGCGCGCACGCCGGCCGGTCCGGCACCGACGATCACGGGTTGAGGTCCGGCGCCCGTCATGCACCACCTCGCCCGGTGACCAGCGCCATGCCCGGCGCGATGAAGGTGGAGCAGGCGCGCAGGCGTTCGCCTTCGGCCGTCGAGATCCAGCAGTCCTGGCAGGCGCCCATCATGCAGAAGCCCGCGCGCGGGGTGTCGCTGAATTCGTTGCGGCGCAATTGGCTGCCTTGCGTGAGCACGGCGGTGAGCACGGTGTCGCCGGCCAGCGCGGAGGCGGGCTCGCCGTCGAGCGTGAAGGGCACGGTGGCGCGGCCGGTTTCGGCCACGCGGTGCAGCAGCGCCTGTTGTGTTGCCGGATTCATCTACTTGCGTCCCACCAGCACGCGGTCCAGCCCATAGACGCGGTCGAGGATCACCATCGCCACGGCCGTCACCGCCACCATCAGTGCCGACACCGCCGCCATCAGCGGATCGATCGACTCGGTTGCATACATGTACATGCGCACCGGCAGCGTCACCGTGCTTGGCGCAGTCACGAAGATCGACATCGTCACTTCGTCGAAGCTGTTGATGAAGGCCAGCATCCAGCCGCCCGTCACCCCCGGCAGGATCATCGGCAGCGTGATGCGCCGGAACACCGTGGCCTGGCTCGCGCCCAGCGAGAGCGCGGCCTGCTCGGCGCTGCGGTCGAAGCCCACCAGCGCGGCCACCACCAGGCGCAGCGTGTAGGGCGTGACGATCAGCGCATGCGCCATCACCAGCCAGCCGAAGCTGCCGGTGCCGCCCACCAGCGCGAACAGGCGCAGCAGCGCCACGCCCAGCACCAGGTGCGGAATGATCAGCGGCGAGAGGAACAGGCCGTTGAGGAAGTCGCGCCCCGGAAAGGCGTAGCGCGTGATCGCCATGCCGGCCGGCACCGCGATCAGCGTGGCAACGGTGGCCGAAGCCAGCGCGAGCCACAGGCTGTTCCAGAACGACTGCATGAAGTCGGGGTGCGCGAACACCGCCTCGAACCAGCGCAGCGAAAAGTGCGTGGTCGGGATCGTCAATGTGTTCTCGGGCGTGAACGCGACGATGCACACCACCACGAGGGGCGCCAGCATGAAGGTGATGACGAAGGCGTTGAACGCGAGGGCGAGGGGGCCGTTCCTGGTCATGGCCTTACCCCAATGCCTTCTTGTAGCGGCCTTCGACGAGGCGGTTGTAGCTCAGCATCACGATGAGGTTGGCCACCAGCAGAACCAGCGCAACGGCTGCGCCGAGCGGCCAGTTGAGTTCGTGCAGGTATTCGTCGTAGACCACCGTCGCGACCATCTTCAATCGACGCCCACCGAGGAGACCCGGGATCGCGAACGAACTCGCGGCCAGGCCGAACACGATCAGGCTGCCCGAAAGAATGCCCGGCATCACCTGCGGCAGCACGATGCGCCGCAGCGTGGTGAAGGGCGAGGCCTTGAGCGACAGTGCCGCGTTCTCGACGCCCGGGTCGAGCTTCTGCAGCGAGGTCCAGACCGGGATCACCATGAAGGGCAGCATCACGTGGACCAGCGCGACGATCACCGCGATCTCGGTGTAGAGCATCTTCACCGGCCCGACGCCCACGAGGCCCAGCAGCGCGTTGACCGCACCCTCGGGCCCGAGCAGCATGCTCCAGCCGAAGGCGCGCACCACCACCGACACCAGGAGCGGCGCCAGCACCACCAGCAGCAGCACCGAGCGCCACGGGTTGCGCATGCGGCTCAGCACGTAGGCCTCGGGCGCGCCGACGACCACGCAGATCAGCGTGACCAGCGCCGAGATCCAGAAGGTGCGCCAGAAGATGCCGTGGTAGTACGAGTCGGTGAACACCTGCGCGTAGTGGCCAAGCGTGAACTCGCCGGCCTTCGGTCCGGTGGCCGGGTCGTAGACGTTGAAGGACAGCACGGCGGTGAGCAGCAGCGGCACCAGCAGCAGCGCGGCGAAAAGCAGCAGGGCGGGGCCCGACAGCCACCAGGGCGCGGCCTTGTTCTTCATGCCGCTCATGCCGCCGCGGCCTCCTCGGCCGGCAGCAGGCGCGTGCAGTGCGCGGGCCAGTCGATGCCGACGGCATGGCCTTCGTCGAGCGCGTCGCGGCCGTCGTTGGGGCTCAGCACCATCAGGTCGCCGGCGGACGTGCCCAGCCGGTAGAGCCACTGGCTGCCGAGGAAGAAGCGTTCCTGCACCGTGCCGTCGAGCCGGCCGCGGCCGGCCGTCACCAGCTGCAGTTTCTCGGGGCGCACGCTCATGAGCACCGAGGCGCCGGACTTGAAGCCGCCTTCGTTGACTTCGACCGCCAGCGGGCCGACCTCGACGTTGCAGCGGCCGGTGCCGCAGTGGGTCACGCGGCCGGCCAGCAGGTTGGCCTTGCCCACGAAGGTGGAGATGAAGCGCGTGCTCGGATGCTCGTACACCCGGTGCGGATGGTCGATCTGCGTGGCGCAGCCGCCTTCCATCACCACCACGCGGTCGCTGATCGACATGGCCTCGCTCTGGTCGTGCGTGACCATCACCGTGGTGGTGCCGACCTTGCGCTGGATCTGGCGCAGCTCGAACTGCATTTCCTCGCGCAGCTTGGCGTCGAGGTTGGACAGCGGTTCGTCGAGCAGCAGCACGGGCGGCTCGATCACCAGCGCGCGGGCCAGCGCCACGCGCTGCCGCTGGCCGCCCGAGAGTTCGCGCGGGTAGCGCGTGGCGTGCGCTTCCAGATGCACCAGCGCCAGCGCCTGCTTCACGCGTTCGGCGCGCTCGGCCCTGGGCATCTTGCGCATCTCGAGGCCGAAGCTCACGTTGTCGGCCACCGTCATGTGCGGGAACAGCGCGTAGCTCTGGAACACGATGCCCAGGCCGCGCGTGTTGGCCTTGGCATGCGTGATGTCCTTGCCGGCAAGTTCGATGCGGCCGCTGCTGACGGCCTCGAAGCCCGCAATCATCTGCAGCGTCGTGGTCTTGCCGCAGCCCGAAGGGCCGAGCAGCGAGACGAACTCGCCCTTTTCGACGCTGAGATTCATGGCCGACACCGCGCGGGTGCTGCCGTAGAACTTGGTCACATCGGTGAGCCGAAGGAATGACATGGAAGACCTTTCTGTCGGGGGCAAGAGATGGCGTGCGACACGTTGGTGCAGGCCATGAACCGCTGGGTACTTTCGATTCACTCTATTGCAACGATCGCGCCAGAACGCTTCGGGTATTCCATTAATCAGAATTTTTATCTGATTTATTCCGTTCATTGAAATATGATGGCTAAAAACGATTCATGAAATTCCACAGGAGCAAGGTATGGAAACCCCTTCGGAGGCGCCGGCGGCCAGCGGCGGCGTGCCGCGCGTCTTTTCGGTGATCCGCGCGCTCGGCGCGGTGCAGGCCGAGGGCGGCCGCGTGACCCAGATCGCACGTTCCGTGGGCCTGACCCAGGCCACCACGCACCGCCTGCTGCAATCGCTGATGGCCGAAGGCATGGTCGAACAGGACGAGCGCACCAAGCTCTACCGCCTGAGCATCGATTTCTTCGCGCTGGCGGCCAACGCCGGCAACCCTGGCGACCTGCGCGCGATCTGCCGGCCGGTGCTGCTGCGCCTGTGCGCGAGCCTGGGCGACAGCATCTTCCTGCTGGTGCGCAGCGGTTTCGACGCGGTGTGCCTCGACCGCAGCGAGGGGCCGTTTCCGATCCGCTCGTTCACGGGCGACATCGGCGGGCGCATCGCGCTGGGCGTGGGGCAGGGGGCGCTGGCGATCCTGGCCTTTCTGCCCGAGGCCGAGCGCGAGGAAGTGATCCGCTTCAATCTCTCGCGGGTGCGCGAGTACGGCGTGTACGACGAGGTCTACCTGCGCACCGAGATCGAGCGGGTGCGGCAGGCGGGCTATGCCGGGCGCAACACCGGGCTGCTCGAGGGCATGGCCGGGGTGGCGGTGCCGATCCTCGACCGCGAAGGCCGCGCCGTGGCCGCCTTGAGCGTGGGCACGATCGCGGACCGGCTCAATGCCGACCGCATGCCCACGGTGGTGGAGCTGCTCAAGCGCGAGGCGGCGGCCATCGGGCCGAAGATCAATCCCTTCGACGCGACGCTCAGAAGACCGGCGCAGAGCCTGGCGGGGTCGCCGGCGGGGCAGCGCATCACCGTGCCCGAGGCCCCCAGGCCGCAGTGAGCGAAAGCCGCGGTCTCACCATCCGGCAGACCGGCCTGGCCGTCGACCCACGAGACAAACAGTCTCCTTCGAAGGCGAAGTTCATTCCTGAAACGCATCAAGTCCTTCCATTTTTTCACTAGGCAAGCGCGCGGGATTCGCAGATATTGGCTGCATTCCGTCGCCCCGTCGCCTTCCTTTTTCCTCCTCCTTTCCGGAGCGTGCCCATGTCCGAAGCCCAAGCCCCCCACTCCCTCGCCACCGAAATCGAGCAACTGCTGCAGCGCCTGGGCGTGCCCCGCACCGCCTACACCGGCGGCGAGCTGACGGTGCGTTCGCCGGTCACCGGCGAGGTGATCGCGCAGGTGCCGCAAACCACCGCCGCCGAAGCCACCGGCACCATCGGCCGTGCGCACGAGGCCTTCAAGGCCTGGCGCAACGTGCCGGCGCCGCGCCGCGGCGAACTGGTGCGCCTGCTCGGCGAAGAGCTGCGCGCCGCCAAGCAGGACCTGGGCCGCCTCGTCACGCTGGAGGCCGGCAAGATCCCGACCGAAGGCGCGGGCGAAGTGCAGGAAATGATCGACATCTGCGACTTCGCGGTCGGCCTCTCGCGCCAGCTCTACGGCCTCACGCTGGCCACCGAGCGCGCCGAGCACCGCATGATGGAAACCTGGCATCCGCTGGGCGTGTGCGGCGTGATCTCGGCCTTCAATTTCCCGGTGGCCGTGTGGTCGTGGAACGCGGCGCTCGCGCTGGTGTGCGGCGACCCGGTGGTGTGGAAGCCGTCCGAGAAGACGCCGCTCACCGCACTCGCCACGCATGCCATCGCCCAGCGCGCCATCGCCCGCTTCGGCGATGCACCCGAAGGCCTGCTCGGCCTGCTGCTGGGCCAGCGCGACATCGGCGAAGTGCTGGTCGACGACCACCGCGTACCGATCCTCTCGGCGACCGGCTCCACCGCCATGGGCCGGCAGGTCGGGCCCAGGCTGGCTGCGCGCTTTGCCCGCGCGATCCTCGAACTCGGCGGCAACAACGCCGCCATCGTCACGCCCTCGGCCGACCTCGACCTCACGCTGCGCGGCATCGCGTTCGCGGCCATGGGCACGGCCGGCCAGCGCTGCACCACGCTGCGCCGCCTGTTCGTGCACGACAGCGTGTACGACCAGCTGGTGCCCAAGCTCGCCAAGGTCTACGGCAATGTGCAGGTGGGCGATCCGCGCGAGGCCGGCACGCTGGTCGGTCCGCTGATCGACCGTGCGGCCTTCGAGGGCATGCAGAAGGCGCTGGGCGAAAGCCGCGAGATCGGCGCGAAGGTGCACGGCGGCAACCGCGTCGAGGGCATCGGCACCCCGGACGCCTACTACGTGCGCCCCGCGCTGGTGGAACTGAAGTCGCACGCCGGACCGGTGCTGCGCGAAACCTTCGCACCCATCCTCTACGTGGTGCGCTACAGCACGCTCGATGAAGCCATCGAATGGCACAACGCGGTGGGCGCGGGCCTGTCGTCGTCGATCTTCACGCTCAACGTGCGCGAGGCCGAGCGCTTCCTGTCGAGCGCGGGTTCCGACTGCGGCATCGCCAACGTCAACATCGGCCCGAGCGGTGCCGAGATCGGCGGGGCCTTCGGTGGCGAGAAGGAAACCGGCGGCGGGCGCGAAGCCGGCTCCGACAGCTGGAAGGCGTACATGCGCCGCGCCACGAACACCATCAACTACTCGACTGCATTGCCCTTGGCCCAGGGCGTGACCTTCGACATCGGCGACTGATTGACCCCGGCTTGTTGGTTCTTGCTGCGCAGCGTTTCGCTGCGGTGGCAGGGCAGCGGCCGCGCGTACCCCAGAAAAACTACCAGGAGACAGAGAACATGAAGATGCGATTCAAGACCGTCACCGCCGCAGCGCTGCTCGCGCTCGCCTTCGGCAGCGCCACTGCGCAGCAGGCCGCTGGCGGCGGCACGCTCGACAAGATCAAGGCGAGCGGCAAGGTGGTGCTAGGCGTGCGCGAAGCCTCGCCGCCCATGGCCTACATGCTGGGCGCGGGCGACAAGTACGTGGGCTACCACGTCGAACTCTGCGAGCGCGTGCTGAAGGACATCACGCCCACTGCCAGGCTCGAATACATGGCCGTGACCGCGCAGAACACCATCCCGCTGGTGCAGAACGGCACGCTCGACATCGGCTGCGGCCCCACCACCAACAACACCGCGCGCCAGCAGCAGGTGGCCTTCGCGCTCACCACCTACGTGAGCGAAGTGCGCATGGCGACCAAGGTCGATTCGGGCATCACCTCGCTCGACCAGCTTGCGGGCCGCAACGTGTCGGCCTCGACCGGCACCACCGCCGTGCAGCTGCTGCGCAAGCGCGAACGCGCGCAGAACGTCTCCTACAACACGATGCTCGGCAAGGACCACCTCGAGAGCTTCCTGCTGATGGAGTCGGGCCGCGCCGATGCCTTCGTGCTCGACGACAACCTGCTCGCCGGCATCATCGCCAACTCGAAGAACCCGGCCGCCTACCGCATCGTGGGCGAGGCCCTGGGCTCGGAGCCGATCGCGCTGCTGTTCCGCAAGGACGACCCGGCCTTCAAGACCGCGGTGGACGAGTCGCTGCGCAAGCTCATGAAGAGCGGCGAGCTCGAGAAGATCTACGCCAAGTGGTTCGTCGCAGCCATTCCGCCGAAGAACACCAGCCTCAACCTGCCGATGAGCCCTGCGCTCAAGCAGCTGATGCTCGAACCCAACGACAAGCCGCTGGAGACCTACACGAAGTGACGGACGCTGCCGTGTTCTCGCCGGCGCAACGCGTGCGCGCCATCCACGTCTCGGAAATCCTGCGCATCACCGACCATGCGCAGGCCCTGAAGCGCGCCGGCCGCCCGGTGATCGTGCTGGGCGCGGGCGAGCCCGACTTCGACACGCCCGAGAACATCCGCGGCGCGGCGGTGCGCGCCATCGAGCGCGGCGACACGCGCTACACGGTGCTCGACGGCAGCCCCGCGATGAAGGCGGCCGTGCAGCTCAAGTTCCAGCGCGACAACGCGCTGGCCTTCGCGCTCGACGAGATCAGCGTGAGCGCAGGCGCCAAGCAGGTGATCTTCAACGCGCTGATGGCGAGCCTGGACCCGGGCGACGAGGTGATCCTGCCCGCGCCCTACTGGACCTCGTACGCGGACATCGTGCAGATCTGCGGCGGCGTGCCCGTCGCGGTCGCGTGCAGCGAAGAGAACGGCTTTCGCCTGGGTGCCGAACAGCTGCGGGCGGCCATCACGCCGCGCACGCGCTGGCTGTTCCTGAACTCGCCGTCGAACCCGAGCGGTGCGGCCTACAGCGCCGCGCAGCTGAAGCCGATCACCGACGTGCTGCTGGACCACCCGGGCGTCTGGGTGCTGGCCGACGACATCTACGAACACATCCTGTACGACGGCCTCGCATTTGCGACGCCGGTGGCCGTCGAGCCGCGGCTGCGCGAACGCACGCTCACGGTGAACGGCGTGTCCAAGGCCTACGCGATGACCGGCTGGCGCGTGGGCTACGGTGCGGGACCGCGTGCATTGATCGCCGCGATGGCCGTGGTGCAGAGCCAGTCGACCTCGTGCCCGTCGTCGATCAGCCAGGCCGCGGCGATCGAGGCGCTCACCGGGCCGCAGGGCATCGTGGCCGAGCGCTGCGCTTCCTTCCAGGCGCGCCGCGACTTCGTGGTGGCCGCACTCAACCGCACGCCCGGCCTGCATTGCCGTGTGCCCGAGGGCGCCTTCTATACCTTTGCAAGCTGTGCCGGCGTGCTCGGCAAACGCACCGCCGGCGGCGTGCTGCTGCAGACCGACAGCGACTTCTGCCGCTACCTGCTGCAGGACTTCGACGTGGCGGTGGTGCCGGGCAGCGTGTTCGGGCTGGCACCGTATTTCCGCATCTCGTATGCGACGTCGATGGCGCAGCTCGAAGAGGCGTGCGCACGCATCGCCGCTGCATGCGCCGCGCTCTCCTGAACATCTTCAATTCCTCGGAGCCCTCATGACTTCACCCCGCACCGGCGGCCAGATCCTGGTCGATCAGCTCATCACCCACGGCGTCAGGCAGCTCTTCTGCGTGCCCGGCGAAAGTTTCCTGGCCGTGCTCGATGCGCTGCACGATGCGGCCATCGACGTGACGGTGTGCCGCCAGGAAGGCGGCGCGGCGATGATGGCCGAGGCGCAGGGCAAGCTCACCGGGCGCCCGGGCGTCTGCTTCGTCACGCGCGGCCCCGGCGCGACCAACGCGGCCGCCGGCGTGCACATCGCGCACCAGGATTCGACGCCGCTGCTGCTGTTCGTGGGCCAGGTGGCGCGCGAGGCGCTGGGCCGCGAAGCCTTCCAGGAGCTGGACTACGGCGCGGTCTTCGGCACCATGGCCAAGTGGGTGGTGCAGATCGACGACCCGGCGCGCGTGCCCGAACTGGTGTCGCGCGCCTTCCATGTCGCCACCTCGGGCCGGCCCGGTCCGGTGGTGATCGCGCTGCCGGAAGACATGCTGACCGAAGCCGCCGCGGTGGCCGACGCGTTGCCCTATGCCGTGACAGAAACCCATCCCGGTGCATCGCAGCTCGTCGAGCTGCAGCAGCGCCTGTCGCAGGCGCAGCGGCCCGTGGTCATCCTGGGCGGCAGCCGCTGGTCCGAAGCCGCGGCGCAGCAGTTCGCGGGTTTCGCCGAGGCGTATGCGCTGCCGGTGTACTGCTCGTTCCGCCGCCAGATGCTGATGTCGGCCGAGCATCCCTGCTATGCGGGCGACCTGGGGCTCGGCGCGAATCCGCGCATGCTCGAGCGCATCCGCCAGGCGGACCTGGTGCTGCTGGTCGGCGGCCGCCTGTCGGAAGTGCCGTCGCAGGGCTACGAGCTGCTCGCGATTCCGCAGCCGAAGCAGGCGCTGGTGCATGTGCATGCCGATGCCGGCGAGATCGGCAAGCTCTACCGCCCGGCACAGGGCATCCACGCCACGCCGCAGGCTTTTGCGGAAGCGGTGGCCGCGCTGCGCCCGTCTTCGCCGCCCGCCTGGCAGGCAGAGACGAAGACCGCGCGCGAAGACTTCCTGCGCTGGAGCGATCCCGCCCCGATCCGCATCCCCGGCCCGCTGCAGATGGGCGAGGTCATGCAGCACCTGCGCGAGGTGCTGCCGGCCGACACCATCTTCTGCAACGGGGCGGGCAACTTCGCGACCTGGGTGCATCGCTTCTGGCCGTTCCGTGCGTTCGCGAGCCAGTTGGCGCCGACCAGCGGCTCGATGGGCTACGGCCTGCCGGCCGGCGTCGGCGCCAAGCGGCTCTGGCCCGGGCGCGAGGTGGTGGTTTTTGCGGGAGACGGCGATTTCATGATGCACGGCCAGGAGTTCGCCACCGCTGTGCAGTACGGCCTGCCCATCCTCGTGGTGCTGCTCGACAACGCCATGTACGGCACGATCCGCATGCACCAGGAAAAGCACTACCCGGGCCGCATCAGCGCCACGCAGCTGAAGAACCCCGACTTCCGCGGCTATGCCGAGGTGTTCGGCGGCCACGGCGAGCGTGTCACGAGCACCGAAGAGTTCGGCCCCGCGCTGGCGCGTGCGCGGGCGAGCGGCAAGCCGGCGATCCTGCATTGCCTGCTGGACCCGGAGGCGATCACGCCGGCCAGCACGCTGCAGTCGATCCGCAAGGCTGCGCTGGCCGCGCCCTGAACGCTCCCCGGGAAGGAGTCAACGCAGCCCGCCGGCGTGGCGCGGGAGCGGGTTCGGCGGATGGCCATCGGGTTGCCGCGCCGCCAGCCGCGCGGCGCGCGCCAGCGGCTCCATGGCCTGCTCGAGCCGCGTGGCGAGCTGGTCGAGCTCCTCGTCCCGGGTCTCTGCGGCGTGCGCGCGCGTCATGCGCACGATCTCGGCGGCGTATTCGGCATTGGTGGCCATCCATTCGGTGTCGGTCACGCGGCCATGCTTTCGCCGAAGGGCCACGTGAAGGCGGGCGGCCAGGGCGATGCGTTCGCTTTCGGACATGGATGGCATGGTGTTCTCCCTCGGCTGGTCAGCCTCCCAGATGCTTTCCGATGCTGAGCAAGATCGAGGCCCAGCAGCCCGCGGCTTTCCGCGTCGACGACGGTGGCTGCGCCGCTGCGTTTACCACCGGAAACATCTTGGTCCGCGAACAGGCCGCCTGGGCCAAGACAAAGCGGGTAATTCCCAATGCACTGGCGCGGTGCACCCCCTAAAGTCTGCCCACTCGCGAACGGGCCCTGCTCGTGCTGCCGAGGGTCCGAGGAGACAATTTCCCCTTCAACAAGAAAAATCCTTCAAAGGCTCCATACGAGATGCCGGTTTGAGTTTGGAAGGCGCCGCTGGTCGGCGCCTTTTTTATGCCCGCGCGCCCGAGGCCGGCAGGTCTTTTTCTCTCCACGAAATCAGCCGCATGTGCCTGCAATGCGGTCATCTATAGCTATCGTTTCGATAGCGATCCCAATGAGACAATCCCGGCATGGAAATGCTGGTGGTGACGGGCGCCTCGCTGCTCGCGGGTTTTGTCGATTCGATCGTGGGCGGAGGCGGGTTGATCCTGGTCCCGGCGCTGTTTGCCGTGTTTCCGGGCGCACCACCGGCGACGCTGCTGGGCACCAACAAGAGCGCGTCGATATGGGGCACGGCGGCGGCTGCGGCGCAATTCAGCCAGCGGGTGCAGATGCGGTGGGGCGCCCTGTGGCCCGCCGCGGTGCTCGGTTTCGTCGGTTCGATGCTCGGCGCCTGGGGCGTCACCCTGTTTCCGGGCGACTTCCTGCGCCGGGCGCTGCCGGTGGTCCTGCTGGGGGTGCTGCTCTACACGCTGGCGCGCAAGGACATGGGGCGCATGCACGCACCGCGCTTCAGCGGCCGCGCCGAGACGCTGGCGGCCTGCACGATCGGCCTGTCGATCGGTCTCTACGACGGCTTCTTCGGCCCGGGGGCCGGCAGTTTCCTGGTGTTCCTGTTCGTGCGCTGGATGGGTTACGACTTCCTCAACGCCTCGGCCTCCGCCAAGATCATCAACACGCTGACCAACGCCGCCGCATTGATCCTGCTGGCCGCCAAGGGGCACGTCTGGTGGCACTACGGGCTGGTGATGGCGGTGGCCAACGTGGCCGGCAGCCTGCTCGGCACGCGCGTGGCGCTCAAGCATGGCGCCGGTTTCGTGCGGGTGGTGTTCATCGTGGTGGTGAGCGCCCTGATACTCAAGACCGCCTACGACGCATTCCTCACATAGCGAAGGACTCGATGCCGCCTGAATCCGCAGCGCCACCCGCCCCCGTCAGCTTCTGGCAGGCCCTTGGCTACTGGCTCAAGCTGGGCTTCATCAGCTTCGGCGGGCCGGCCGGGCAGATCGCGCTGATGCACCAGGAGCTGGTCGAGCGCCGGCGCTGGATCTCGGAAAAGCGCTTTCTGCATGCGCTGAACTACTGCATGCTGCTGCCCGGCCCGGAGGCCCAGCAGCTCGCCACCTACATCGGCTGGCTCATGCACCGCACCTGGGGCGGTATCGCGGCGGGCGTGCTGTTCGTGCTGCCGTCGCTCTTCATCCTGATCGCGCTGTCGTGGGGCTACCTGGCCTACGGGCAGGTGCCGGCGGTGGCGGGGCTGCTGTACGGCGTGAAGCCCGCGGTGACGGCCATCGTGTTGTTCGCGGCCTGGCGCATCGGCTCGCGGGTGCTCAAGAACGCCTGGCTGTGGGCGATTGCGGCGGCCGCCTTCGTGGCGATCTTTGCGCTGAAGGTGCCGTTTCCGCTGATCGTGCTCGCGGCCGCTGCCATCGGCTATGCCGGCAGCCGGATCGCGCCGGCCCGCTTCGCGCCGGGCGGCGGGCACGGCGCCGCGGCGGCATCGTCCGGCCCCGCGCTGATCGACGACGACACGCCCGCGCCGGCGCATGCGCGCTTCGGCTGGGGCCGCTTCGCGCGCGTGCTGGCCGTGTTCCTCGCGCTGTGGCTGGGCGCCATCGGCGCTCTCGCGGCGCTCTACGGCTGGCACGGCGCGCTGACGCAGATGGCCTGGTTCTTCACCAAGGCCGCGCTGCTGACCTTCGGCGGTGCCTATGCGGTTCTGCCCTATGTGTTCCAGGGCGCGGTCGACCACTACGGCTGGCTCAGCGCCACGCAGATGATCGACGGGCTGGCGCTGGGCGAAACCACGCCGGGGCCTCTGATCATGGTGGTCTCCTTCGTGGGCTTCGTAGGCGGCTGGCAGCAGGCCTTGTTCGGTGCCGGCGCGCTGCCGCTGGCGGGCGCCGTGGCGGCGACGGTGGTGTGCTTCTTCACCTTCCTGCCGTCGTTCCTGTTCATCCTGCTGGGCGGGCCGTTCATCGAATCGACCCACGGCAACCTGAAGCTCACGGCACCGCTCACCGCCATCACCGCCGCCGTGGTCGGCGTGATCGTCAATCTCGCGGCGTTCTTCGCCTGGCACGTGCTGTGGCCGGCGGGCGCGGGAGGCCGGTTCGACGCCGCTTCGGCGGCGATCGGGCTGATCGCCGCCGTGGCGCTGTTCCGCTTCAAGGCCGGCGTGATCCCGGTGGTGCTCGGCTCGGCGCTGCTCGGCCTGGGCTGGCAACTGGCGCTGCGCCCCCTGCTGCCGCACTGAGCCGATTCCAGAAACACCGCGGAACCGGCTCCGCCGGGCCGCAGGTGTTGCCCCCGGCAGGGGGGTGGCGAAGCGACACGAAGTGCGCGCAGCCTGGGGGCGAGCCTAATCCTCCACGAAGGCTTCTTCGCGCTTTGCCTTGATGGCGGGCAGCAGCACGATGCCCAGCAGCATCGCCGCGGCCACCAGCAGGCCGGCCGACAGCGGCCGCGTGACGAACACGCTCCACGCACCGCGCGACAGCAGCAGCGCGCGCCGCAGGTTCTCTTCCATCATCGGCCCGAGGATGAAGCCCAGCAGCAGCGGTGCGGGTTCGGTGCGCAGCTTGAGGAACAGGTAGCCGATGAAGCCGAAGATCGCGACCATCCACACGTCGAAGGTGTTGTTGTTGGTCGAGTACACGCCGATCGCGCAGAACAGCACGATGGCGGGGAACAGGAACTTGTAGGGCACCGTCAGGAGCTTGATCCACATGCCGATCAGGGGCAGGTTCAGGATGATCAGCATGGCGTTGCCGATCCACATCGAGGCGATCAGGCCCCAGAACAGCTCGGGGTTGCTGGTCATCACCTGCGGGCCGGGCTGGATGTTGTGGATGGTCATCGCGCCCACCATCAGCGCCATCACCGCGTTGGGCGGAATGCCCAGCGTCAGCAGCGGGATGAAGGAGGTCTGCGCGCCGGCGTTGTTGGCCGATTCGGGCGAGGCCACGCCGCGGATGTTGCCCTTGCCGAAGGGCACTTCGCCGGGACGCATCTTGATCTTCTTCTCGAGCGCATAGGCCGCGAAGGCCGCCAGCAGCGCACCGCCGCCGGGCAGGATGCCCAGGGCCGAGCCGAGCGCCGTGCCGCGCAGCACCGCGGGCGTCATGCGCTTGAAGTCTTCCTTGGTGGGCCACAGGCCCTTCACCTTGTGCGTGAACACCTCGCGCTCGTCGTCGGGCTGCGAGAGGTTGCCGATGATTTCGCCATAACCGAACACGCCCATGGCGATCACCACGAAGCCGATGCCGTCGGTGAGCTCGGGAATGTCGAAGCTGTAGCGCGCCACGCCCGAATTCACGTCGGTGCCCACGATGCCCAGCAGCAGGCCCAGCACGATCATCGCCACCGCCTTCAGCAGCGAGCCCGAGGCCAGCACCACGGCGCCGATCAGGCCCAGCACCATCAGCGAGAAATACTCGGCCGGGCCGAACTTGAAGGCCAGCTCGGTCAGCGGCGGCGCGAAGGCCGCCAGGATCAGCGTGCCGACGCAGCCCGCGAAGAACGAGCCCAGGCCCGCGGCGGCCAATGCGGGGCCTGCGCGGCCCTGCCTTGCCATCTGGTAGCCGTCGATGCAGGTGACCACCGAGGAAGACTCCCCGGGCAGGTTCACCAGGATGGCCGTGGTCGAGCCGCCGTACTGCGCGCCGTAATAGATGCCGGCCAGCATGATCAGCGCCGACACGGGCGGCAGCGCGTACGTGGCGGGCAGCAGCATCGCGATGGTCGCGACCGGGCCGATGCCCGGCAGCACGCCGATCAGCGTGCCCAGGATGCAGCCGACCAGGCAGTACAGCAGGTTGGTGAGGGTGAAGGCGACGCCGAAGCCGGTCGCGAGGTTGTGGAACAGTTCCATGGCGGTGTGCTCCTCAGCCCGAAATGAATGTAGGCCAGACCTGGATCTGGAGCTTGAGCGCCCAGATGAAGGCCACGTAGCTGCCGGCTGCCAGGATGGTCGAGAGCACCAGCACGTCGCGCAGCTTGAAGTGCTCGCCGGCCATGCTCGAGATGATCGTGAGCGCGTAGATCGCGATGATCATTCCCATCGCAGGCAACCCGATGCTCGGCAGGCCGCCCAGCAGGACGCCGAACGCGAGGTTGGCGCCGAGCACGAAGGCCAGCGGCTTCCAGGCCCATTTGCCGATCGGATCGCCGGTGGCGGTTTCGACCACCATCGCCTGGAACATGATGATGGCCCCGAGGACGGCCAGCAGGATGCCCAGCATGAGCGGGAAATACCCCGGGCCCATGCGGGCGCCGTCGCCGATGGTGTAGGTGGTGGCGCCTATCGCGAACGCGCCGCCCACCGTGGTGAACATGACCCCTGAAAAGAAGTCCGCCTGACTCTTGATCTTCATTGCCTCGACCCTCTGTTTTGGAGAGGTGAGGGTCGTTCCGGGCGGCTGACCGTTGGCTGACCGCCGTCGTACGGACAAATGCTTACCGGGGACATAGGGTTCTCCCCCAGGCTTCGCGCACTGCGTGTCGCTCTCGCCTTCCCCCTCGCCGGGGGCAACACCGCAGGCCCGGCAAAGCCGGTTCCTCGGTGTTCCTGACACGGGAGGCGCGGAAACCAAAAAAAGCTCCCGAAGGAGCTTTTTATTCATTCAGAGAGCCGGGGCTCTCGTGAGTGTGGGTGAGGGCTTAGTAGCCGCCGCGGCCACCGCCGTAACCGCCGCCGCCACCGCTGCGGCCACCACCGCCGCCGCCGTAACCGCCGCCGCCGCCACCACCACCACCGTAGCCGCCGCCACCACCACCGCCGCCGTAGCCGCCACCACCGCCGGTGCGGGGAGGACGTGCTTCCATCGGACGTGCTTCGTTCACCGTCAGGGCGCGGCCCTGGAGCGAATGGCCGTTCATGGCTTCGATGGCTGCGAGTGCTTCAGCGTCGCTGCCCATTTCGACAAAGCCGAAGCCCTTCGAACGGCCAGTGTCGCGTTCCATCATGACCTTGGCGCTGACGATCGAGCCGAACTCGCCGAAAGCCTGTTCCAGGTCGTTGTCACGCACAGAGTAGGCGAGGTTGCCTACGTAGAGTTTCTTGCCCATGGAGGGACTCCTAATTCAAACCAACAAAACAAAGCGATGGAGTCCCAGAATCACAACAAACAAGTGCGCTGTGGCGCGAAACTGACCGATCACCGAATTACGTGCACGGGAGACAAAGCTCACAGACACGTGGGGCGAATTATCCCGCTTCCTATGCTGAAAAACGTGGGGAAATCGTGTGTTATTGAGAAACATCTCGGCCCGACGGGCGGTTTCGCAACGGTTTGAGCAGATCCGATAGCCCGTTGTGGTCTATTTCATGCATCAAGGCAAGCAGCCGGCCAATTTCTCCCGAGGGAAAACCCTCGCGTGCAAACCAATTCAGATAATTCCCGGGCAAATCGGCAATCAGCGTGCCTTTATGCTTGCCAAAAGGCATTTCGAGCGTAACGAGGCGCTGCAGGTCTTCGGGTTTCATGCGTTTCAGCCTCCCGCGCGCTTGACCGTGTGGCCCTGCTTCGTGAGGGCCGCGATCACCAGCTCGCGATGGTCGCCCTGGATCTCGATGGTGCCGTCCTTCACCGTGCCGCCCGAACCGCACGCCGTTTTCAGCTGCTTGCCCGCGGCCGCGAGTGCCACCGCGTCGAGCGCGAGGCCCTTGACGACTGTCACGCCCTTGCCTTTGCGGCCCTTGGTCTCGTGCGATACACGCACAATGCCGTCGGTGGCCGGAACGCGCGCCTTGATTTCCTTGCAGCGGCATTGCGCCATCGGCGCGCGGCAATCGGGGCACATGCGGCCGCCCGCCTCGGTGGAGTACACCAGGGTGCTGGCCTGATTGCTTTTCATCGTTGCCATTCGATCTTCCAACTCTGGGTTTCTCTCTCTGTCTGCTCACATGCCATTCGACTCACTGGGCCTGGCCCCCGCGCTCGTGCAGGCTGCCGCCGAAAGCGGTTATGCCGCGCCGACCGCCGTCCAGGCCGCGGCCATCCCCGCGATTCTGCAAGGTCGCGACGTGCGGGGTTCGGCGCAGACCGGTTCCGGCAAGACCGCCGCATTCTCCCTGCCGTTGCTGCAGCGCCTGGCCGCCGAACCCGCGGAGGCGCCGCGCCGCACGCGCGCGCTGGTGCTCGTGCCCACGCGCGAACTCGCGGCCCAGGTCGGCGAGACCCTGCGCAGCCTGGCGCAGCACCTGCCCGAACGGCTCAAGATCGCGGTCGCCTTCGGCGGCGTGTCGATCAACCCGCAAATGATGAGCTTGCGCGGCGGCGCCGACATCGTGGTCGCCACGCCGGGCCGGCTGCTCGACCTGGTGGCGCACAACGCGCTCAAGCTGGGCGCGGTTTCGATGCTGGTGCTCGACGAGGCCGACCGCCTGTTCGACCTGGGCTTTGCCGAGGAACTCGGCCGCATCCTCGCGCTGCTGCCCGCGAAGCGCCAGAACCTGCTGTTCTCCGCCACCTTCCCGTCCGCCATCCAGGCGCTGGCCGACGGCATGCTGCGCGACCCCGCGGTCATCGACGTGCAGGGCGGGCCGGGCACCGAGCCCGCCATCGTGCAGCGCGTGATCGAGGTCGACGCGAACCGCCGCACGCAGCTGCTGCGCCATCTGCTGAAGGAGAACGCTTGGGAGCGCGTGCTGGTGTTCGTCGCCACGCAGCATTCGGCACAGACCGTGGCCGAGAAGCTCTACAAGAACGGCGTCTACGCCGTGCCCTTCCATGGCGACATCGCACAGGGCACGCGCACCGACATCCTCGCGCAGTTCAAGCAGAGCCGGTGGGACGTGGTGATCGCCACCGACCTCGCGGCGCGGGGCATCGACATTGCTCAGCTGCCCGTGGTGATCAACTACGACCTGCCGCGCTCGCCGACCGACTACATCCACCGCATCGGCCGCACGGGGCGCGCCGGCGAGAGCGGGCTCGCGATCAGCTTCGTGAGCGCCTCGACCGAAGCGCATTTCCGCCTGATCGAAAAGCGCCAGGGCCTGAGCCTGCCGCGCGAACGCATCGAGGGCTTCGAGCCGACCGAGGCCGCCGTGCCAATGGTCGATGCCTCGGGCACCGGCGGCATCAAGGGCAAGCGGCCGAGCAAGAAGGACAAGCTGCGCGCGGCAGCCGCGCTCGCCGCCGCACAACAAGGCGAATCCGAAAAGAACGACTGACTGGCGCTGCCCGGTCCGGCGCGTGGCCTGCGCCTTTTCTTCCGGCGGTTCGCCGCGCCCCCGGGGTGCGCTACGCGGGCTTCGACAGGAAAGTCGCCAGCAGGTCCAGCGGCAGCGGGAAGACGATGGTCGTGTTCTTGTCCGCGCCGATCACGGTCAGCGTTTCCAGGTAGCGCAGCTGGATCGCCTGCGGCTCCTGCGCCAGCACGCGCGCCGCCTGGAACAGCTTTTCGGACGCCTGCAGTTCGCCTTCGGCATGGATCACCTTGGCGCGCCGCTCACGCTCCGCCTCGGCCTGCCGCGCGATGGCGCGGATCATGGATTCGGTGAGGTCGATCTGCTTGATCTCCACGTTGGAGACCTTGATGCCCCACGACGCCGTCTGCACGTCGAGCGACTCGCGCACATCCAGGTTGAGTTTTTCCCGCTCGGCCAGCATGTCGTCCAGCTGGTGCTTGCCCAGCACCGAGCGCAGCGTGGTCTGTGCCAACTGGCTGGTCGCGTTGAAGAAATCCTTGACCTGGATGATGGCCTTCTCCGCATCGACGATGCGGAAGTAGACGACCGCGCTGACCTTCACCGACACGTTGTCGCGCGAGATCACGTCCTGGGTCGGAACCTCGAGCACCACGGTGCGCAGATCGACCCGCACGACCTGCTGGATGGCGGGAATCACCATCACCAGCCCGGGCCCCGCGACTCTCGAGAATCGCCCCAGGGTGAACACGACGCCGCGTTCGTACTCGCGGAAGATCCAGATCGCGGCGAAAAGCAGCAGCACCACCAGCAGGACGAACAGGGCGGTGCCGATGCCGGAAGTGAAAGAGAACATGACGGTCTCCTGCGACTCAGCGACAGCGCTGGACCGTTGGACCTCCGGCGCGCGCGGGCAGTTCCGGCCCGGCCGGACAAAGATCGCAGCTCAGGGCCTGTTCACAGGCCCTGGTGGTTACCAACCCAGCTGCCGGGCCGCCAGTTCCTTCATGATCTCCTCGGCGCCGCCGCCGATCATCATCACCTTGACCTCTCGGTAGATGCGCTCGCTCACCGTGCCGCGCATGAAGCCCATGCCGCCGAGGATCTGCACCGCCTGGTCGGCGCAGAACTGCATGGTCTGCGTCGCGTGGTTCTTGAGCATGCAGACCCGAGCCACCCATTCGGGCGCGTTGAAACGGCCTGCCGCCTCGTGCGCATCGCCCTCGGCACACACGGCCTCGAGCCATGCCTCGGTGGATGCGATGCGCATCTGCATGTCCACCAGCTTGTGGCGCACCGCCTGGTGCTCGATGAGCGCGGCGCCGAAGGTCTTGCGCTCGCGCGACCAGGCCAGCGCCTCGTCGAGGCAGGCCTGCGCGAAGCCCAGGGCGCCCGCCGCCAGGCCGATGCGCTCGCCATTGAAGTTGCCCATGACCATGCGAAAGCCCGCGCCTTCCTCGCCGAGCAGGTAGCGCGCCGGCACGCGCACCTCGTCGAAATGCAGCTGCGCGGTGTCGGAGCACCACCAGCCCATCTTCGCGAGGCGCGTGCGCGAAAGGCCGGGCGCATCGCCGGGCACCAGCAGCATCGAGATGCCGCCCGCGCCGCGGCCTTCGCCGGTGCGCACCGCGACTGTGATCCAGTCGGCGCGCATGCCCGAGGTGATGAAGGTCTTCTCGCCGTTCACCACGTAATGTTCGCCGTCGCGCCGCGCGGTGGTGCGCAGCGCGGCCACGTCGGAGCCGCCGCCGGGCTCGGTGATGGCGAGTGCGGCGATCTTTTCGCCGCGCAGCACCGGGGGCACGACCTCGCCGCGCACCGCGTCGCTCGCATGCAGCACCACGGGCGGCAGGCCGATGTTGTGCGAGAACAGGCTGGCGAGCACGCCGCCGCTCCTGCCGTGGCGCGCGAGTGCGATCCATGCCGGCAGCTTCAACGCATGCGACGCCGGCGTGCCGCCCAGTGCCACGGGGTAGCCGAGGCCGAGCAGGCCCAGTTCCGCGGCGCGCGCGTAGAGCGCACGGGGGAACTCGCCCGCATCGTCCCAGGCCTGCACATGCGGCGCGATCTCGCTCTCGGCAAAGCGCCGCACCGTGTCGGCGAGCGCGGCGCGGTCGGCCTGGAGTTCGGCGTCCATGCGCGCCTCAGCCGCGCGGCGGGCGCTTGGCGATGCCCATGGTCTTCGCGAGGATGCCGAGCATCACTTCGTCGGCGCCACCGCCGATCGAGCCCAGCCGGCCGTCGCGGTACAGCCGCGCGACGCGGTTCTCGCGCGTGAAGCCCATGCCGCCCCAGAACTGCAGGCAGGTGTCGGCCACCTGGCGCGTGAGGCGCCCGGTCTTGAGCTTGGCCATGGAGGCCAGCTCGAGCACGTCCTCGCCCTGCACATGCAGGTCGCAGGCGCGGTAGGCGAGGGCGCGCAGCGCCTCCACCTCGGTCTTGAGCTCGGCCAGCTTGAACTGCACCCACTGCTGGTCGGCCAGCGTCGCGCCGAACATGTGGCGCTGCTGCGCCCATTCGATGGTCTGCGCGATGCAGTCTTCCATCGGCTCGAGGGCGCTGGCGGCGGCCCACAGCCGCTCTTCCTGGAACTGCTGCATCTGGTAGACGAAGCCCTGGCCTTCCTCGCCGATGCGAAAGCGCTGCGGCACGCGCACGTTGTCGAAGTAGATGAGGCCGGTGTCGCTCGAATGCATGCCGATCTTGCGGATCTTCTTCGCCTTCTCGATGCCGGGGCTGTCCATCGGCACCATGACGAGCGACTTGTTGCGATGCACCGGTCCGTCGCCGGTGTTGACCAGCATGCACATCCAGTCGGCCTGCAGGCTGTTGGTGATCCACATCTTCTGGCCGCTGATGAGGTAGTCGCCGCCGTCCTTGCGCGCATGGCTCTTGAGGCCCGCCACGTCGCTGCCCGCGCCGGGCTCGCTCACGCCGATGCAGCCGACCGTGTCGCCCGCGATGGCGGGCACCAGGAATTCGCGGCGCAGTTCGTCGCTGCCGAACCGCGCGAGCGCGGGCGTGCACATGTCGGTCTGCACGCCGATGGCCATCGGCACGCCGCCGCAGCTGATGTGGCCCAGCGCCTCGGCCATCGCCATCGCATACGAATAGTCGAGCCCGGCGCCGCCGAAGGCTTCGGGTTTGTTCAGGCCCAGCAGGCCGAGGTTGCCGAGCTTCTTGAAGATCTCGTGCGCGGGGAAGGTCTCGGCCTCTTCCCATTCGTCCACATGCGGATTGATCTCGTCGTCGATGAAACGGCGCAGCGTCTTCTGGATCTCGAGGTGTTCGTGGGTGTACTGCATGTCGCTTGTCTCCAATCAGTCGTTTGGTTCGTTGTCCTGGAACACGCGCGGCGTCTGCGCGAGATGGAAGCCGTCGAAGGGCCGCACCGCCGCGCGCTGCTGCGCCTGCGCATCGGGCAGCGCCATCGGCCAGCCCATGCGCACCTGCGGACGCGCGCCGTCCACCCGCAGCACGCTGCCGCTGATGAAGCTCGCCGCCGGGCTCAGCAGGAATGCGATGGCGGCGGAGGTCTCGGCCTCGTTGCCGAAGCGGCCCGCAGGCACGGTGTTGCGCATGGCGCGCAGCATGTCGCCGGCTTCGGGCGGGTAGTGGTCCATGCCGCTCGAGGCGATGTAGCCCGGCGCCACGGCGTTCACGCGCACGCCGCTTCCGGCCCATTCGAGCGCGGCGGTTTCGGTGAAGCTCACCATGCCCGCGCGCGCCGCGCCGCTGTGGCCCATGTTGGGCATGGAGCCCCAGATGTCGGCCACGATGTTGACGATGGCGCCGCCGTTGGCCTGCATGCTCTGCACGAAGCATTCGCGCGCGACCAGGAACCCGCCCGTGAGGTTGGTGTGGATCACCGCCTCCCAGCCCTTGGCCGAGATGGCGGCCAGCGGCGTGATGTACTGGCCACCGGCGTTGTTGACGAGGCCGTCGATGCGGCCGTGCCCGGCCACGATGGCGGCCACTGCCGCGCGCACGGCTTCTTCCTGCCGGATGTCGAAGGCCTGGATGTCCGCCTTGCCGCCACCGGCCGCGATCTCGGCCTGCACCTGCTGCAGCTTCTCGGGCTTGCGGCCGACCAGCACCACCTGCGCGCCGAGCGATGCGAGCTCGTGCGCCGTGCAGCGGCCGATGCCCGAGCCGCCGCCTGTGACGACGATCACCTGCCCGGCGAACAGGCCGGGCGAGAACACGGAGCGGTAGCGGGAGGAGGCGTTCATTCGGCGGACTTTCAGGACAACGGGGAAAGGGTGGCGGCGTGCGTCATGCGTCGGCAATCTCCGCCACCACGTGGCGCGCGGCGACCTGCGCGCCCACCGCCACATGCAGTGCGGCAACGCGGCCGGCGCGCGGGGCGCAGTGCACATGTTCCATCTTCATCGCTTCGAGCGTGACGAGCGGCTGGCCCGCGGCGACGGCGTCGCCCTCGGCCACCAGCAGGGCAATGACGCGGCCGTTCATCGAGGCGCGCAGCAGGCCGTCACCCCCGGCGGCATCGGCGCGCGCGACCGCGACATGCGTGAGGTTCTCGAGTGCGAAGGCCTGGCCGCGGAAATGAATCCACAGGCGATCGTCGGACTCGCGGACCGCCACCGCCTGCTCCGAGACCCCCCGGCACGAGAAGCGCACCGTGCCGTCGCCCGGCAGCGCAAGCAGTTCGATCCGCACCGGCGCGCTTGCATCCAGCGCGACATCGAACCGGCCTGCGCCCTGCGGGGTCACGCGGGCCGCATGCACCTGGCCATCGAGCGCGAAACGCAGGGCATTGGGGAGCCTGTGCGCGAGCGGCGAGGGCCAGCCGCGTTCGCCCAGCTGGAGCAGCAGCGCGGCCAGGCATGCGGCGTGGGTCTCGGCGGCTGCATCGGGCGCAAGCAACGCATCGCCATGCGTTGCGATGAATGCCGTGGTTGCCGCGCCGCTGGCGAACACCGGGTGCGACAGCGCACGCTGCAGAAGCTGCTGGTTGGTTGCGATGCCCAGGGCCACCGTGTCCTGCAGCCCCGCCAGCAGGCGATGCCTGGCTTCGTCGCGCGTGCGGCCGTGCGACACGAGCTTGGCGATCATCGAATCGTAGAAAGGCGGCACCGCCGCACCGTCGCGCAGCGCGTGTTCGGTGCGCAGGGCCGGCGAAGGCCGCCATGCGGCGAGCGTTCCGCTCTGCGGCATGAAGCCCTGCTGCGGGTCTTCGGCGCAGAGCCGGACCTCGATCGCATGGCCGCTGATGCGCACGTCCTGCTGCGTCAACGGCAGCGGTTCGCCGGCCGCGACGCGCAGCTGCAGCTCGACCAGGTCGAGCCCCGTCACCGCTTCGGTCACCGGGTGCTCCACCTGCAGCCGCGTGTTCATTTCCATGAACCAGTACTGTCCCTCGGCATCGAGCAGGAATTCGAGCGTGCCCGCGCCTTCGTAGGCGATGGCCCTGGCCGCCGCCACGGCCGTCGCGCCCATGCGTTCGCGCAATGCCGTGGACACGGCCGGCGAGGGCGATTCCTCGATCACCTTCTGGTGCCGCCGCTGCACCGAGCAGTCGCGCTCGCCGAGGTGGATGGCGTTGCCATGCCGGTCGGCGAACACCTGGATCTCGATGTGGCGCGGCGCGACGATGGCGCGCTCCAGGATCACCGTCGCGTCGCCGAAGGCATGCAGCGCCTCGGACTGCGCGCTTTGCAGCAGTTCGGCGAAGGCCGCCGCCGAAGGCACGAGCCGCATGCCGCGCCCGCCGCCGCCGGCCGTCGCCTTGATCATCACGGGCCAGCCGATGCGTGCGGCTTCGGCTGCGAGCGTGGCCGTGCCCTGGTCTTCGCCCTGGTAGCCCGGAATGCACGGCACGCCCGCCGCCTGCATCAGCCGCTTGGCGCCGGCCTTGTCGCCCATCGCGCGAATGGCCTCGGGCGAGGGGCCGATGAAGACCAGCCCCGCATCGCGGCAGGCCTGCGCGAACGCCGCGCTCTCGGCGAGGAAGCCATAGCCCGGATGCACCGCCTCGGCGCCGCTCGAGCGTGCGGCCTCGATGATCGCGGCGATGTCCAGGTAGCTCTGCGCGGGCAGCGGCTCGCCGATCCACACGGCCTGGTCGGCCTGGCGCACATGCTCCGCATCGGCGTCGGCACTCGAGTACACCGCCACTGTGCGATGGCCCATGGCGCGCGCCGTGCGCATCACGCGGACTGCGATTTCGCCGCGGTTGGCGACAAGGATCTTGCCGAATCCGCTCATGGCCTTGCCACCGAAAACTGCATGGCCTGCGGCACACGGGCGTCGGCATCGCGGCAGACCGAGAGCACCTCGGCCAGCACCGCACGCGTGTCCCGCGGGTCGATCACGCCGTCGTCGAGCAGCATTGCGCTGGTGGTGAACACGCTCATCTGGCGGTCGAAGCGCTCGACGATCTGCTGCTGCATCGCATCGATCTTCGCGTGGTCGACCGCGCCCTTTCCGCCGGCCTTTCGCGCCATGCCCGCCTCCATCACGATGGCCATGGTCTTCGCGGCCTGCTCGCCGCCCATCACCGCGGTGCGCGCGTTGGGCCACGAGAAGCAGAAGCGCGGCGCGAAGCCGCGGCCGCACATGCCGTAGTTGCCCGCGCCGTAGGACGCGCCGCAATACAGCGTGATCTGCGGCACGGTGGCGCTGGTCACGGCCTGGATCATCTTGGCGCCGTGCTTGATGATGCCGGCCTCTTCATGGGCGCGGCCCACCATGTAGCCGGTGATGTTCTGCAGGTAGACGATGGGCGTGCGCGACTGGCAGCAGGCCTGGATGAAGTGCGTGGCCTTGGTCGCGCCATCGGAATCGATGGGGCCGTTGTTGGTGACGATGCCCACCGCATGCCCTTCGAGCCGCATGTGGCCGCAGACCGTGGCGCTGCCGTAGTGCTCGCTGAATTCGAGGAACTCGGAGCCGTCGGCGATGCGCGCAATGACCTCGCGCATGTCGACCGGCCGCCGACCGTCGCTGGGCATGACGCCGAGCAGCTCCTCGGCGTCGTAAAGCGGCGGCGCGAATTTGCGCGGCGCCTCGCCGCGCGCCCAGTCGATGCCGCCGAGGATCGAGCGCGCGATGCGGATGGCGTCGCGGTCGTCTTCGGCCAGGTAGTCGCCGAGGCCCGAGATGTGGGTGTGCATCACCGCGCCGCCCAGCTCCTCCTCGGTGGCGATCTCGCCGGTTGCGGCTTTCAGCAGGGGAGGGCCGGCCAGGAAGGCCCGCGTGCGGTCGCGCACCATCACGATGTAGTCCGAAAGCCCCGTCTGGTAGGCGCCGCCCGCGGTCGAGGAGCCGTGCGTCACGGTCACCACCGGCAGCCCCGCCGCCGAGAGCCGCGCCAGGTTGCGGAAGATGCTGCCGCCGCGCACGAAGTCCTGCACGCGGTATTGCATGAGGTTGGCGCCGGCGCTTTCGACCAGCTGCACGTAGGGCAGCTTGTTCTCGAGCGCGATTTCCTGCACGCGCAGCTGTTTGTCGAGCCCCATGGGTTGCAGCGCACCGGCGTCGATGCCCGAGTCCGAGGCGTTGACCATGCAGCGCACGCCCGAAACCTGGCCGATGCCGGAGATCAGGCCGCCGCCGGGCACGCTTTTCGACAGGTCGGGGTCGTCATGGCCCAGCCCCGCGAGCGAGGCCAGCGGGAGAAAGGGCGCGCCGGTGTCGAGCAGCAGCGCCAGGCGTTCGCGCGGCAGCAACTGGCCGCGCCTGGCAAAGCGCTCGGCCGAGGCGCCCGAGGCGGCCGCCGCGCGGGCCTCGTGCGAGCGCACCTGGTCCAGCAGCGCGAGCATGCCGGTACGGTTGGCCTGGAAGGTGTCGCTGGCCGCGTGCAGCCGGGATTCGATGACGGGCATGGGGTCTGTGCAGATCGCTTGTTTTCGCTCTGCACAGACTGTAGGGGGCGGGCCGCTCGCCCGCTTGCGCCAACTAGCTGGTGCGGGCGCGCCGCGCAGGCGCTGCGTCGAGGCTGCTGCCGGTGACCACCCAGTAGATGAAGATCAGCACCGCGCCGGCCGTACCGAACACCGACAGGCCCATGTAGCTGCCGCCGATGGCGAGTGCGTCTGTGGGGGCGGCCGCGATGCAGACCATGCTTGCGGCGTTCATGCCCACGTAGTGCATGGTGCAGACTGCCACGCCCATCACCGCGGCGGCCGCGATCTGGTGGCTCAGCTTGCGCAGGTTGAAGGCCAGCCACAGGGCCGCGGCGGCGGCGGTGATGGCGATGCCCACCGACAGCGCGACCATGCCGAGGTCGAAGTCCATCGAGGCGCGCATGTTCATCGCGAACATGCCCATGTAGTGCATCACGCAGACGCCGAGCCCGGCCAGCAGGCTGCCGGCCAGCCAGCCCGTCTTGCTGAACTTGCGCCGCCCGCCGGCCAGGTAGAGGGCGATGCCGGAGATCAGGATGGCCGCCACCAGCGACACCACCGTCAGCGGCATGTTGTAGGAAATCCCGATGGGGAGCCGGTAGGCCAGCATGCCGATGAAGTGCATCGACCAGATGCCGATGCCGCCCAGCGCCACCGCGGCGCAGGCCACGACAGCCAGGTTGGGCCTGCCGTCCGTGCCGACCATGCGCCCGGCGCAGATCAGCGCCACCAGCGAGCCCGCAAAGGAGATGAGAAACGAAAGCGCCACCAGCCCCAGCGAGTACTCGGGCGATAGCAGTTGGCCTACGACGAGCGGAGTCATTGCGTTTTTCCTTTCAGAAGGAACGCCCCGGAGGCCCTCGAAAACCGGATGTGATCGGGGCGCCACGAGACGTCCCGACCAGTTTGTAATATTTGTTTTTAAAAGTAAATCGAATTTTCTACTTATCGTTACGCTGGATTACAGGGCGGATTCGATAGATCGCATTGTCGCGGTCGGCGGCCATGTAGATCGTGCCGTCCCGGCCCACGGCAACACCGGTGACCACGTAGGGCGGCGGCAATCCAGGGCCGGGCGCGAGGCCGATCGGCAGGTTCTCGGCGACGGTGCGTCGCGTGCCGTCGGACGGGGTGATCTCCACCAGCCGCCGGGCGCCAGTCTCCGCCACGATGAAGCTGCCCCACGGCGTCTGCGCCACGCCCTCGGGCAGCGCGAGGCCGTTGGCGACGGTGCGCAGCGGTGCGCTGGCATCGAGCGGAATGCGCAACAGCTTGCCGGCCGCCTCGGTGACGTAGAGCGCGCCGTCCTGGCCCACGACCATCTGCACCGGGCCATTCAAACCGCTAGCGAGCACCAACTTTTCTGCAAACTTCGGCCCGCTGGCACGCGTGATGCTGCCGGTGGCGAGTTCGGCGTAGATCACGCTGCCGTCCGGCAGCGGCAGCGCGTCGAACGGCGCCTTCAGGCCGTGGATGGTTTCGACGGTCTTGAGCGTCTGGCGATCGACCAGCTGGACCGTGCCGGTGAACCACGAGGTCAGCGCGAACAGCCTGGCCGACAGGCCGACCGCGAAGGGATAGTCGAGGTCGGGGTCGCGCTGCATGCGGAACACGTCGCGCACTTCGCCGGTGCGCACATCCACCTGCCGGAAGCCGAAGACGTCGGCCACCCAGAGGTCGTTGCCGTCGATCTTGAGGCCCGCGGGCACCGCCACCTTGCCGCTGGTGAGCGTGCGCAGCTCGCCGGTGGCGGGGTTGAAGGCCTGCACCTCGTTGTTCGCCATGTTCGACACGTAGATCGTGCCGTTGGGCGCGATGGCGAGGTTGTCGAGCGAGGGCCGCAGCTGCCTGGCGACCGTCTTGCGGCCGGTGGCGAGGTCCACGCGCACCAGTTCGCCGCTGCGCGCATCGACCACCCAGAGGTTGCCCTTGCCGTCGAGGTTGGCCGCGGCCGGGATCCTGAAGCCGTCGGCGATCACGGTCATCTGGCCATTCGCCGGGTCGATCTTCACGACCTGGCCCTTGAACCACAGCGGTCCGTAGAGCATGCCGTCGGGCCCGACCTCGAAGCCGTTGAAGCCGCCCATGTCCTTCTTGATGAGCCGCGGCGGCTTCTGGCCGTCACGGTCGATTTCCCACAACGCATCGCCGAGGAACACCTGCGACGCGTAGAGCTTGCCGTTCCTGCGGTCGAAGTCGAGCGAGTTCAGGCCGGGCAGGTCCTTGGCGAGCACGCGCAACGGTGCGGCGTCGTTCTCGCGGTAGCGCAGCATGCCCATGAGGTAGTTGGTCCAGGCCAGCTCGCCCTTGGGGCCGACCGCGATGTCGTCGGCCTGGCCTTCCGGCGCGTCGATCAGGACCTTGGCCGCGCCGGTGGTGCGGTCGACCTCCCACAGCGTGTTGCCGAGCACCGAGCCCGCGAGCAGGCGGCCTTTCTGGTCGATCGCCAGGCCGTGCACGCCCGAGAACGAGGACGGCGCGACCAATACCTCCGGCGCAGCCCATGAAGCCGGGCGGGTGGGTGGCGGTGCGACGGTGCTGCAGGCGCCCAGCAGGGCGAAGGTGAGGGCCAGTGCGGTGACGTGGAGGCTTCGACGGGGCATGGGTGTCTCCTCTTTGTTGATGCGCGAGCAGTCTAGGAGGAGGGAGGGGCGGTTGTGCAGTCTCTCCCGGGACATGCAGACTTTCGTTTGCTGCGGATTGCCCGCGATTCACCCGCCATTTATCCGCGAAGGAGCTGCGTCGCCGTGTGGATCAGCAGGCCCACGAGCCCGCCCACCAGCGTGCCGTTGATGCGGATGAACTGCAGGTCGCGCCCGATGTGGCGCTCCAGTTCGGTGGTCATCTCCCCGGCGTTCCAGTCGCCGACCCGCTCTTCGATGTAGCGGCGGATGTCTTCGCGGTAGCGCTCGATGGCCAGCGGTGCGGCGGCCTCGATCTGTTCGTTGATCCAGCGGCGGATCGCGTCGTCGGCCTGCAGCCGCGTGCCCAGCGCGCCGGCCATCGACGCGATGCGCCGGCCGATCGTCGAGTCGTTGCGGCCCAGGTCGTCGTGCAGCCACGCGAGCAGTTCGCCCCAGAGCCCGTGCAGGTAGTCGCCGAGCGCGGGGTGCGCCATCAGCTCGGCGCGGATCTGTTCGCCGCGCTGCTGGAACTCGGGGTCGAGCTTGAGCCGCACCACGAAGTCGTCGACGAAGTGGTCGAAGCGCTTGCGCATCGGGTGGTCGGGCTCGGCCGCCAGCTCGGCGATGGTGCGGGCCACGGCCGCCACGATCTTGCGCGTGGCGAGCTTGGCCGCGACCTGGTCGAGGCCCACGTAGCGCAGCGTCTTGATCTCGCGCGCGATGGCCTCGGTGATGTGCGCCTGCACCTCGTCGCCTTCGAGCAGGCCGGCCACCTGCTGCAGCACGTCGTCGAGCAGCGCCTGGTGGCGGCCGCCGGCGGTGAGCGCGTCCAGCGCCTGGCCCATCAGGCGCGAGAGGTCGACCTTCTCGAGACCCGCTGCAGCGGCACGCCCCATGAAGTCGCGCACCCGTTCGTCGTCGAAGGCGGCGAGCCCGTAGCGCGTGGCGGCCACGCCCCATTCGCCCAGCTTCTCGCCGCTCGCGGGCCGCGCCAGCCAGTCGGCGATGCGCCCGGCCGCGTCGAACGCGCGCAGCTTGGCGAGCACCTGCTCGGTGCTCAGGAAGTTGTTGCAGATGAAGCCCGCGAGCTTGGCGCCGATGCGGTCCTTGTTGCTCGGGATGATCGCGGTGTGCGGAATCGGCAGGCCCAGCGGATGGCGGAACAGCGCCACCACCGCGAACCAGTCGGCAATGGCGCCGACCATCGCGGCCTCCGCGAAGGCCGCCACATAACCCCAGGCCGGATGCTGCGCATGCAGCGCGCTGGCCACCGCATAGAGCAATGCCGCCGCGCACAGCAGCCCGAGCGCGACACGCTTCATGCGCTGCAGTGCGTCGGCGCCTTCGGCCAATTCAGTTTTCCGCGGCGCCGAGCATCACCCGCAGCCCATGAAACAGGCGCGGCCCGTTCGCGGGACACCGCGGAACCGGCTTCGCCGGGCCGCTGGTGTCGCCCCCGGCGAGGGGGTGGGCGCAGCGACACGAAGTGCGCGAAGCCTGGGGGAGTTCCATTTCAGCCAATGGCGGGTGTGGAGGCGAGGCGCTCCATGAACAGCTCGCAACGCGCGAGTTGCTCGAGGCTCACGAACTCGTCGGGCTGGTGCGCCTGCTCGATGCTGCCGGGGCCGCACACCACCGTGGGGATGCCGGCGTTCTTGAACAGGCCCGCTTCGGTGCCGAAGGCCACCAGCGTGGTGCGCTCTTCGCCCGCGAGGCGCTGCGCGAGCTGCGTGACCGGGTCGCCGGCCGCGCCGAGGAAACTCGGAATCTCGCAGATGGTCTCGAAGCTGAAGCCGGCGTCGGGCGCCACCTTCTTCATCGCGGGCTCGATGCTCGCGGCATAGGCCAGCACGTCGGCCTGCATGCGCTTCGCGTCGGCGGTGGGCAGGTCGCGGAATTCATAGCGGAACTCGGCGTCGCGCGGCACCACGTTGTCGGCGATGCCGCCGTGGAACTGGCCCACGCTCGCGGTGCTGAAGGGCACGTCGAAGCCCTCGTAGCGCGGCTCGCTGCGCTCGAAGTCTTCGGCCATGTCGCGCACCTTGCCGATCACGCGCGCCGCCATCTCGATGGCATTGACCGATTTCGGCGTGAGCGACGAATGCGCTTCCTTGCCGCGCACGCAGCACTTGTAGCGGTACACGCCCTTGTGGGCGATGGCCGGCACCATGCTGGTGGGTTCGCCCACGATGCAGGCGACAGGCTTGATGCCGGCGTCGCGCATGTCGGCGATCAATTCCTTCACGCCGAAGCAGCCGATTTCTTCCTCGTAGCTGAAGGCGAAGTGCACTGCGAAGGGCGAGTCGCTTTCAAGAAAACGCCTCGCATTGGAGAGTGCGATGGCAATGAAGCTCTTCATGTCGGCCGATCCGCGGCCATAGAGGCGCTCGTTGCGCACCACGGCGGAGAGCGGGTCGACGCTCCAGTCCTGCCCGTCCCAGGGCACCGTGTCGGTGTGCCCCGAAATGATCACGCCGGCCGGCTTGCCTTCGCCCAACGTGGCGAACAGGTTCGCCTTGGTGCGCTCGGCGTTGTAGGTGATGCGGCTCTTCACGCCGAGGGCGGCGAGATGGCTCTGCGCGAGGTCGATCAGCTGGAGGTTGCTGTTTTCGCTGACGGTGTTCATGCGCACCAGCGTCTGGGCCAGCGCGAGGCTTTGGGGGGAAAGCGTATGGGACATGCAACACATTGTCCAAGAAGTCGGCGCCGCACGCCGGCCGTTGTTCTGACTGTCATCCGAAGCGGGTACCCTGCGCCTCTTTTGGATGGAGAAAAAGACCATGCGCACCCTTCAGATCGCCCTGACCGCGACCGCCGCCCTGTGCCTTGCGGCCTGCAGCGGCACCGGCCCCGCCGGCCCGTCGAACAAGCTGCTGACGCTCGACGGCAACCCGCCGCTGGTCATCGCCCACCGCGGCGCCTCGGGCTACCTGCCCGAGCAGACGCTGGAAGCCTACGCGCGCGCCATCGAGCTGGGCGCCGACGTGATCGAGATGGACCTGGTCTCCACCAAGGACGGCGTGCTCATCGCCCGCCACGACCCCAACCTGGCCATCAGCACCGACGTGGCCAAGCACCCCCGCTTCGCCTCGCGCAAGAAGACCACCAAGGTCGACGGCGAAACCCAGACCGGCTGGTTCAGCAACGACTTCACGCTGGCCGAGATCAAGACGCTGGGCGGCATCTCGACCGACGCCGAGCGGCCGCAGGAATTCAACGGCAAGTTCAAGGTCGTGACCTTCCAGGAGATCATCGATTTCGCCAAGGCCAAGTCGAAGGAAACCGGCCGCACCATCGCGATCTACCCCGAGACCAAGAACCCGACCTACTTCCGCGACCTCGGCCTGCCGATGGAAGACAAGGTCATCGCCGCCGTCAACGCCGCCGGCTGGAACAGCAAGACCGCACCGATCTACGTGCAATCCTTCGAACCCGGCAGCCTCAAGTACATGAAGAGCAAGGGCTTGAACACCCGGCTCATCCAGCTGATCGACGGCGACAGCGTCGACCTGAGGACCGGCGCCGTGACCTTCGCCGTGCCGAGCGACCGTCCCTACGACTGGACCAAGGCCGGCGACATGCGCAACTTCGACGTCATGGTCACGCCCGCGGGCCTGGCCGAGATCAAGACCTATGCCGACGGCATCGGCCCATGGAAGCGCTACATCGTGAGCGTCAAGGGAACCATCGGCGCCGACGGCAAGCCGGTGGACGTGAACAAGGACGGCAAGGTCAACGACGCCGACGCCACCTCGATGGCGCCCACCTCGCTGATCGCCGATGCGCACAAGGCGGGCCTGTTCGTGCACCCCTTCACCTTCCGCAACGAGTCGCGTCGCCTGGCGGCCGACTACAACAAGGACGGCAAGAACGAGTACGGCGTGTACTACAAGCTCGGCGTGGACGGCGTGTTCACCGACTTCACCGACACCGCGCTGGCCGCGCGCGCCGACTATCTGAAGAGCATCGGCCGCTGAGGGTTTGCCCGGCACAGACTTTGCGGGGTGACCCGCAAAGTCTAGACTGTGCCCTATGAAACTCATCGATTCGCTCGTCACGCAGGCGGCCGGCATCGCCGCCGTCCGACGTGACCTCCACGCCCATCCCGAACTCTGCTTCGAGGAAGTCCGCACCGCCGACGTGGTGGCCGGCAAGCTCACCGAATGGGGCATTCCCATTCACCGCGGCCTGGGCACCACCGGTGTGGTCGGCATCGTCAAGAACGGCACCAGCCCACGCGCCGTCGGCCTGCGCGCCGACATGGACGCGCTGCCCGTCACCGAGCTCAACACCTTCGCCCATGCCAGCAAGAACCACGGCAAGATGCACGCCTGCGGCCACGACGGCCACACGGCCATGCTGCTCGCGGCCGCGCAGCACCTGTCGAAGCACCGCAATTTCGACGGCACCGTCTACCTGATCTTCCAGCCGGCCGAAGAGGGCGGCGGCGGCGCCCGCGAAATGATCAAGGAGGGGTTGTTCGAGCAGTTCCCTATGGACGCCGTGTTCGGCATGCACAACTGGCCCGGCATGAAGGCGGGCCAGTTCGCCGTGAGCCCGGGGCCGGTGATGGCATCGGGCAACAAGTTCTACGTCAACGTGATCGGCAAGGGCGGCCACGCGGCGCTGCCGCAGACCGGCATCGACCCGGTGCCGATCGCCTGCGAGATCGTGCAGGCCTTCCAGACCATCCTCACCCGCAAGATGAAGCCGACCGATTCGGCCGTGATCTCGGTCACCACCATCCACGCCGGCGAAACCAACAACGTGATTCCCGACAGCTGCGAGCTGACGGGCACGGTGCGCACCTTCTCGCTCGAGGTGCTCGACATGATCGAGGCGAAGATGAAGCAGATCTCCGAGCACATCTGCGCCGCGCACGACGCGACCTGCGACTTCCGCTTCGAGCGCTACTACCCGCCCACCATCAACACCCGTGCCGAAGCCGACTTCGCGCGCGGCGTGATGGCCGGCATCGTCGGCGAAGAAAACGTGCTGCTGCAGGAAGCGGCCATGACCTCGGAAGACTTCGCCTTCATGCTGCAGGCCAAGCCCGGCGCCTACGCCTTCATCGGCAACGGCGACGGCACGCACCGCGACGTGCACCATGGCGAAGGCCCGTGCACGCTGCACAACGCGAGCTACGACTTCAACGACGATCTGATCCCGCTCGGCGCGACCTGCTGGGTGCAGCTGGCCGAGCAGTTCCTGAAGCCCGGCGGCGGCGCCCCATGATCGGCATCGGCGAGGCCTTTTCGCCGCGCTACGCCCAGGCGCGCCAGAAGTTCCTGCAAGGCTGCGTGAGCGCGGGCCTCGCCGTGGAGCCGCATGCGCATCCGCTCAAGGGCCGCGACGGCGAAGAGCTCTCGATGGACGTGGCGCTCGACGGCGACGCGAATGCCGAAAACCTGCTGATCGTCTCCAGCGCCTGCCACGGCGTCGAGGGCCATTGCGGCAGCGGTGTGCAGGTGTTCGCGCTGCACGATGCCGAATGGCGCGAGAAGGCCAGGGCGCAGGGTGTGGCCGTGCTCTATGTGCATGCGCTCAACCCGCACGGCTTTTCGTACGGCCGCCGCGTCACGCACGAGAACGTCGACCTGAACCGGAACTTCATCGACTTCTCGAAGCCGTTGCCGGTCAACGAGGCCTATGCCAAGCTGCACCCGCTGCTGCTGCCCGACACCTGGCCGCCCACGCCCGAGAACCAGGCGGCGGTCGCGAAATTGATCGAGAAGCATGGCACGACCGCCTACCAGGCGGCTGTCACCAGCGGGCAGTACCAGTTCGACGATGGCCTGTTCTTCGGCGGCAAGGCGCCGACCTGGAGCAACAAGACCCTTCGCGGCGTGCTGCGCCGCCATGCGGGCAATGCGCGCCGGTTGGCCTGGATCGACCTGCACACGGGGCTGGGCCCCAACGGCCTCGGCGAGCGCATCTTCGCGTGCAGGGACGACAAGGCCGCCTACGCCCGCGCCAATGCCTGGTGGGGCACGCCTGCGGCGCCGGTCACCTCGATCTACGACGGCTCGTCGACCTCGGCCCTGTTGCGCGGATTGATGTGGGGCTCCGTCTACGAGGAATGCCCGAACGCCGAATACACCGGCATCGCGCTGGAATACGGCACGCTGCCGCTCCTGGAAGTGATGGGCGCGCTGCGTGCCGACCACTGGCTGCACAAGCATCCCGATGCACCGGCCGACCTGGCCGACGGCATTCGCGCGCGGATGGTCGAGGCTTTCTATACGGACACCGATGCCTGGCGCGGGCAGATCGTCAGCCAGGCCCGGCAGGCGATGTTCCAGGCCGTGGATGGCTTGAGCTGATCCTCCCCTAGGCTTCGCGCACTTCGTGTCGCTGCGCCAACCCCCTCAAGGGGGCAACACCAGCGGCCCGGCAAAGCCGGTTCCGCGGTGTTCCACGAAAGAACTTCAGGTTCTCACGCGCCCATCGCCGGTCAGCATCGAAAGCTCGACGAACTTCGACCCCACGTGGTTCTTCGCCGAGAACGACACCTCGAAGCCGCCGAACTGCTGCCGGTCGATGGCTTCCAGCCCCGCGATCAGGCCTTCGCGCGTGGCCTTTCCCGGCGGCGCCTTGCGCAGGCCCTCGGTCAGCACCTTGGCGGCCAGGTAGCCTTCCATGCTCGAAAAATTGGCGCTGGCCCCACCGCCCGCCTTGCGCACCGCCTCGGCGAATTCGCGCGTGATCGCGTTGGCCGGGTTGTAGGGCGAGGGCATCACCTGCGTCACCATCACGCCCGCCGCCTCCTTGCCGAGCTCGTCGGCCAGCGCCTGCGTGCCGACGAAGGACAGGTTGATGAACGTGCCGCCATAACTTGCCTTGCGCGCCTCGCGGATGAACGCCGCGCAGGCCTTGTAGGTTCCGACCTGGACCACCGCGTCGGGCCGCGCCGCCACGATGGATTTCACCGCCTGTGCCACGTCGGCCGAATTGCGCTCCACCGTGGCCATGGCCACCGGCCTCAGGTCCTGCTGCGAAAGCGCCAGCGCCACGCCGTCGAGCCCGGCCTTGCCGTAGGCGTCGTTCTGATAGAAGACCGCGATCTTCTTCAGCCCCAGGTGGGTGAGGTGCTTCACCATCAACGCGGTCTCGTCGTTGTACGAGGCGCGCAGGTGGAACACGTTCCTCTGGAAGGGCTCGCGCAGCGACATCGCGCCGGTGAACGGCGCGACGAACGGCACCTTGTCCTTCACCGCCAGCGGCAGCGCGGCCAGGCTGGTCGGCGTGCCGATGTAGCCGAAGAGCGCGAACACCTCTTCCTCGATGAACTTCTGCGTGTTGGCGGCGCAGCGGTCGGGCTCGTAGCCGTCGTCCAGGTTCCTGATCACCACGTTGCGGTGGCCGGGCTGGGCGTTGTACGAGTCCAGGAACACCTTGGCGCCCTGGTGGAACTGGATGCCCAGCTGCGCGGCCGGACCGGTGAAAGGCGCAGACTGGCCCAGCACGAGCGGCGTGTCGCCCTGCGCCTGCGCAATCCGGAAGCTGCCGAGCGTTGCGGCGGCTCCGGCGGCCAAAGAAAAATGCCTGCGATTCATCATTGTGAAAACCCCGTACTGCGCGTTTGCCCGCACTCAAATTAGACTTGTCCGATGGCCCACGCACCGGACTCCCCGCAAGAAAATCCCCGCCCCGAAACCACCACGGTGCTGGGCGCCTGTCCCCACGATTGCCCGGACACCTGCGCACTGGTCACCACCGTCAGGGACGGCGTGGCCGTGAAGCTGCAGGGCAATGCCGCACATTCGCACACCGGCGGCGTTCTTTGCACCAAGGTTTCCCGCTACATCGAACGCAATGACCATGCCGAGCGGCTGGTGCAGCCCCTGAAGCGCGTCGGCCCCAAGGGCAGCGGCCAGTTCGAGCCGGTGTCGTGGGATGCCGCCCTGGACGACATCGCCGCGCATCTTCAGTCATTGCAGGGCGAACCGGAAACAATTCTCCCCTACAGCTATGCGGGCACCATGGGCCTGGTGCAGGGCGAGTCGATGGACCGGCGCTTTTTCCACAAGCTGGGCGCGTCGCTGCTGGACCGCACCATCTGCTCCATGGCCGGCGGCGAGGCCATGGTCCACACCCTGGGCGGCAAGGTCGGCATGCGGATCGAGTTCTTCGCCGAGGCGAAGCTGATCCTGATCTGGGGCAGCAACTCCATCGCCAGCAACCTGCATTTCTGGCGGCACGCCCAGGCCGCCAAGCGCGCCGGCGCACGGCTGGTGTGCATCGACCCGCGCAAGACCGAAACCGCCGACAAGTGCGACGAGCACATCGCGCTGCTGCCCGGCACCGACGCCGCGCTGGCCCTGGCGCTGATGCACGAGCTGATCGTGCACGACTGGCTCGACCACGACTACATCGCCAGCCACACGCTGGGCTGGGAACAGCTGCGCGAGCGCGCGCTGCAATGGCCACCCTCGCGCGCGGCCGAAGTCTGCGGCGTGCCCGAGGCGCAGATCGTGGCGCTGGCGCAGGCCTACGGCACCACGAAGCCGGCGGCGATCCGCCTCAACTACGGCATGCAGCGCGTGCGCGGCGGCGGCAATGCGGCCCGCGCCATCGCCTGCCTGCCCGCGCTGGTGGGCGCCTGGCGCGACCGGGCCGGCGGGCTGCTGCTGAGCAGCTCGGGGCACTTCCCGGTCGACCGCGCCGCGCTGCAGCGGCCCGACCTGCTCGAAGGCCGCCGGCCGCGCACCATCAACATGAGCACCATCGGCGATGCGCTGCTCGACCAGGCCCGGCCGGTGAAGGCCATCGTGGTCTACAACAGCAACCCCGTCGCGGTCGCGCCCGAATCGGCCAAGGTGGCGGCGGGCTTTGCGCGCGAAGACCTGTTCACCGTGGTGCTGGAGCAGTTCCGCACCGACACCGCCGACCACGCCGACTACCTGCTGCCCGCGACCACGCAGCTCGAGCATTGGGACATCCACTGCAGCTACGGCCACACCGACGTGCTGCTGAACCGCCCCGCGGTGGCGCCGCGCGGCGAGGCCCGCAGCAACGCCTGGGTGTTCCGCGAGCTGGCGCGGCGCATGGGCTTCGGCGAACCCTGCTTTTCGGACGACGACGAGGCGCTGTGCCGCACCGCGTTCGCCGAGAAGGCCATCGACTACGCGCAGATGCTGGCGCAGGGCTTCACCAGCCTGAAGCTGCCCGAGGCGCCTTTTGCGGAAGGCAGGTTTCCCACGCCCTCGGGCCGCTGCGAATTCTTCAGCGGCCGCCTGCAGGCCATGGGCATGGACGGCCTGCCCGACCATGTGCCCAACTGGGAGCCGGCCGGCAGCTCGACCGAGTTTCCGCTGGCGATGATCTCGCCGCCGGCACGCAACTTTCTCAACTCGACCTTCGTCAACGTGACGAGCCTGCGGGCCATCGAGGTCGAGCCGCTGCTCGAGATCCACGAGGCCGATGCCGCCGCGCGCGGCATCGAGGACGGCGCGATGGTGCGCGTGTTCAACGGGCGCGGCGAGCACCGCTGCCGCGCCGAGGTCTCGCGCCGCGCACGCCAGGGCGTGGTGCACGGCATGGGCATCTGGTGGCGCAAGTTCGGCACCGATGGCACCAACGTCAACCAGCTCACGAGCCAGCGCCTGACCGACATCGGCCGCGGGCCCACGTTCTACGACTGCCTCGTCGAAGTCGAACGTATTGCTCCCTCTCCCTCCGGGAGAGGGTTGGGGTGAGGGCCGCCCCCGCATTCGCATTGATCGGCGCGCTGCTGCTCGGCGGCTGCGCCGACCTCGGCTACTACTGGCAATCCGCCAGCGGCCATCTCGGCATCCTGCGGGCCGCCAAGCCGGTGCCCGAATGGCTCGCCGACCCCGCCGTGTCGGCGCCGCTCAAGGCCAAGCTCGAACTCACGCAGCGCATCCGCCGCTTCGCCGTGACCGAACTCGGCCTGCCCGACAACCGGAGCTACACCTCGTATGCCGACCTGCACCGCGTCGCCGCGGTCTGGAACGTGGTGGCTGCACCGCCGTACTCGCTCACGCTCAAGAACTGGTGCTTCCCGGTGGCGGGCTGCGTGGGCTACCGCGGCTACTACGACGAGGCTGCGGCCAGGGCCGAGGCGGAGGCCCAGCGCACGCAGGACATGGAAGTGGCCGTCTACCCCGTGCCGGCGTATTCCACGCTGGGCTGGATGAACTGGGCCGGCGGCGATCCGCTGCTGTCCACCTTCATCGGCTACCCCGAAGGCGAGCTGGCGCGCATCGTGTTCCACGAGCTCGCGCACCAGGTGCTCTATGTGCCCGGCGACACGGTGTTCAACGAGTCGTACGCCACGGCCGTCGAGCGCATCGGCGGCGCGCTCTGGCTGCAGCGCGAAGCCGGCGAGACGGCCCGCCGCGAATACGCGCAGTTCGACGGCCAGCGCCAGGAGTTCCGCGCGCTCGCGCTCGACACGCGCCGCGCGCTGACCCAGGTCTACGAGTCGCCGCAGGCCAAGGCCAAGGACTGGCCCGCGGTGGACGCGATGAAGAAGGCCGCGATGGCCGACTTCCGCGAGCGCTATGCCAGGTTGCGTGAAGGCTGGTCCGGCCGTCCGCGCCAGGGCGCCTACGATGCCTGGGTGGCGCGTGCCAACAATGCGGCCTTCGGTGCGCAGGGCGCCTACGACGATCTCGTGCCGAGCTTCGAGACGCTGTTCGAGCGCGGAGGCCGCAGCTGGCCGCGCTTTTACACTGAGGTCCGGCGCATCGCCGCGCTGCCGACCGCGGAAGAACGCCGGAATGCCTTGCAGGCGGCGGCAGGAATCCTGCAAACCCATTCCCGCCACAACAACAACGGAGATCACGGTGCCTGACATCCTCATCGAACGAAACCACACCCTGGGCATTGCCGGCGCCCGCGAAGTCGCGCGCCAATGGGTGCATCAGGTCGAGCAGGACTACGGCCTGGAATGCACCTACACCGAGGGCAAGGACTGCGACGTCGCAGAGTTCAGCCGCGCCGGCATCGACGGCACGGTCGAGGTCACGGCCGACACTTTCAAGCTCGAGGCCACGCTGGGCTTTCTGTTCAGCAGCTTCGGCGCGCAGATCCAGCAGAAGATCTCGCGCAATCTCGACGAGCTGCTGGAGTCGCCCAACGGCGGCAGCAGGTTCGCCTGATCCGACTCACACGATCGTGTAGCCGCCGTCCACGGGCAGCGCCACACCGCTGATCATCGACGCGCCATCGGAGAGCAGGAACAGGATCGGTGCGACCACCTCTTCGACCCGCGCAAACCTTCCCATCGGAATGTTCCCGAGTGCCGCCGCGCTCCTGGCCGGATCGGCCCAGGCCTGCTCGGCCATCGGCGTGAGCGTCACTGTCGGATTCACGCTGTTGACGCGAATACCGTGCGGCCCGAATTCGAGGCACAGCGAGCGCGTGATCGCGTCCATCGCCGCTTTCGACGCGCAGTAGCAGAGGTGCGCGTCGAGCGCGACCAGCGCGGCCTGGCTCGACACGTTGACGATGCTGCCGCGCACGCCGGCCGCGATCATCGCCTTGCCGCAGCGCGATGCCACCAACGCCGCGGCGCGTGCGTTGACGGCCATCACGGCGTCGAAGCTTTCGGCCTGCACGTCGAGCGCGGATTCGAGCAGTGCGATGCCGGCGCAGTTCACCACGAGGTCGAACGCGGGCAGCGGCGCGAGCGCGTGGTCCAGCGTGGGCGCGTCGGCCACGTCGAGCACCAGCGGCACGCAGCCGGCCTCGGCCTGCAACGCATCCAGCGCGGCGGCATTGCGCCCCACGGCCGTGACCTGCGCGCCCGATTGTGCGAGCCGCACCGCCACTGCGCGGCCGATGCCGCTGCTCGCACCGGTCACGAGTGCGCGTCGGCCGGAAAAGTCGAAGGAGGCTGTCATGTGGCGCATTCGGGGTGCGTGCACAGGACACCGGGTGCTCCCCTCCGCGAATGTCCCCCGGGGGCTGCGCCCCCTCCTCCTTTATTTCGCTGCGGGGAGCACCCGGTGCCCTGCGCACGATGGGTGCTGCTGTTGTGCTGGCCGATCAACCGCTGCGCTGAGCGATCGCGCCCTGAATGACCCACAACGCGACGAATCGAAAAGCAAGGGTTCATTTCAGTCGGTGCATCGCATCGCGCAACGCAGGGTAAAGCGATTTGTAGATATCGAAGCGCTCGCGGTACACGGCTTGCGCCGCAGGCTCCGGCCGCGCGCGTTCCACCAGCGTGACCCAGCCGCGCTCGGCGGTCGCCGCATCGACCAGCCCCGCGCCGAGCGCCGCGAGCATCGCCGCACCGAGGGCCGCCTCGACCTCTTCCTCGATGGTGAACACCCGGTAGCCCGTGACGTCCGCCACGATCTGCATCCACAGGTCCGAATGCGCCGCGCCGCCGACCACGATCAGCCGGTCGTCCAGCGGCTGGCCGCTTTGCCGGCCGGCCTCGATGTTGTGCTGCAGCGCGAAGCTCACGCCTTCGAGCACTGCGCGGTAGAGGTGCGCGCGGCTGTGCGCGAGCGAGAGGCCGATGAAGGCGCCCTTGGCCTGCGCGTCCCAGATCGGGCTGCGCTCACCCATCAGGTAGGGCAGGAAGACCAGGCCTTCCGCGCCCGGCGGCACATCGACGGCCTTGCGCTCGATCAGCGCATGCGCGTCTTCGCCGGTGCGGGCGGCCTCGGCCACTTCGGCCTGGCAGAAGGCTTCGCGGAACCAGGTGACGGCCGCTCCGGCAGTGATCGCGCCGCCGAACACATAGCTGCGGTCCGCGCCGCGGTAGACGTGCGGCATCGTGACGAGCCCGTGGCGCGCATCCACCGTCGGGCTCACGAAGCCCCAGCACATGCTGGTGCCGATCATCGCCACATGGTCGCCGCTGCCGGTGACGCCCGCGCAAAAAGTGGCCACAGCCGCATCGACGCCGCCGGCCATCAGCGGCATGCCTTCGGCCAGGCCCAGCTTCGCGGCCCATTCGGTGCTCAGCCCACCGACCACGTCGCTCGATTCGACCAGGCGCGGCGGCATCATGCGCGCCGGGATGCCCAGCATGCCGAGCGCCTCGGGGGACCAGCTGCGCCGCGCAGCGTCGTACACGCCGCCGATGTTGCCGGCCGAGCTGTGGTCGACCGCGAGTTCACCGGTCAGCCGCCAGTTGACGTAGCTGTTGGGCGGCAGGAAGTAGCGTGTCTTCGCCCACACATCGGGCAGGTGCTCGCGGATCCACAGCATCTTGGTGAAGCCGTGGTAGCTGTCGATGCCGTTGCCGGTGATCGCCTGCAACCGTGCCACGTCGACGTTCGCGTTCACCGCATCGACCTCGGCGGTGGCGCGGCGGTCCATCCAGATCAGGCAGGGGTGCAGCGGCTGCATTGCGCCATCCACCGGGATGCCCGCGCCGCCGTAGAGACTGCTCACGCACATCGCCGCGATGTCCGAGGGTGCGACACCGCTCTTCGCCACGCAGGCGCGCACGCTCTCGCACACCGCGTCGAACCATACCGTGCAGTCCTGCTGCGCCCACAGCGGCTTCGGCGTTTCGGGCTGGTAGGCCACGCTGCCGTGCGAATGCACCTTGCCGTCGATGCCGACCAGCAGGCACTTGGTGCTCTGCGTGCCGATGTCGACGCCGATCACGTATTTCATGTTGTGCGTGGCTGCGGCTTGAGCAGCACCTTGATGGAATCGAGCGAGTTTGCCAGCGCGAAGGCGCGCTCCCACTCGGTGAGCGGAAAGTCGTGCGTCACGATGCCCTTCGAGGTGACGAGCCCGCGCGCCAGCAGGTCGATGGCAATCGGGTAGCAGTAGGGACCCAGGTGTGCGCCGCGCACGTCGAGCTCCTTGCGGTCGCCGATGATCGACCAGTCGGCGCTGGTCTCCGAACCGAACACGCTGAACTCGACGAAACGGCCGAGCTTGCGGATCATCTGCAGCCCCTGCGTCACGCCGATGGGCGCGCCGGTGGTCTCGATGTACACGTCGCAGCCATAGCCTTCGGTCAGGCCCTTGACGATGGCGTCGGCGTTCTCGGTCCCGGGGTCGATCGTCACGTCGGCGCCGAACTGCTTCGCGAGGGCGAGGCGCTCGGGCACGAGGTCGATCACGATCAGCTTCTTCGGCGTCTTCAGGCGCGCGGCCTGCACCATCATCAGGCCGAGCGGGCCGGCGCCCGCGATCACCACCACGTCGTCGAACTGGATGTCGCCGCGGTTCACCGTGTGGATCGCGCACGAGAGCGGTTCGATGATGGCGGCGTCTTCGAGCGAGATGCCGTCGGGAATCCTGTGCACGCGCGAGGTCGGCGGCAGCCGCATGCAGTCGGCCATGCCGCCGTCGGCCACGATGCGCTGGAAGCCGAAGATGTTGTGCACCTCGCACATCCAGTACTTGCCCGAGTTGCAGAAGCGGCACTTGCCGCAGGGCACGATCTGCTCGGCGATCACGCGGTCGCCCTTCTCCACGCCGAAGTGTTCGGCCGCGCCTTCGCCGAGCGCTTCGATGTACCCGAAGAATTCATGGCCCGGGATGACCGGCGCCTTGACCCACGAAGGCTGGCCGTCGCCGCCCCAGAACATCTTCGCGCCCGAATGGCACTTGCAGTCGGAGGCGCAGATGCCGCAGGCCGTGATGGAGATCAGCAGTTCGTTGGGGCCGATGGTGGGCATCGGCACGGTTTCGAGGCGGTAGTCCTTGGGGCCGTGGCAGACGATGGCCTGCATGGTGGCGAGTTGGCCGATGGCCCCCGAGGCGCCGGGCTGGAGTTTTTGGTAGCTCATGGTTTGGAGGGGTTGTGGTTGTACGTGGAACACCGCGGAACCGGCTTTGCCGGGCCGCTGGTGTGGCCCCCGGCAGGGGGAAGGAGAAGCGACACGAAGTGCGCGAAGCCTGGGGACGAGCTCATTTCCTTGCTTCGCGGCTGATGAAGATCGCGAGAAGGACGATCCCGCCCTTGATGATCAGTTGCAGGTACGGCGACACACCGATCATGTTGAGCCCGTTGTTCAGCACGCCGAGCAGCAGCGCACCGACCAGCGTGCCGACGATGGCGCCGCGGCCACCGGCGATGGACGTGCCGCCCATCACCACCGCCGCGATCGCGTCGAGCTCGAAGCCCACGCCCACCCCGGGCTGGCCGCTCGTGACGCGTGCCGCCTGCACGATGCCGGCGATGGCCGCGGTCAGGCCGCTGAGCGCATACACGAGCAGCTTGTAGCGCGACACGCGCACGCCCGACAGCCGCGTTGCTTCCTCGTTGCCGCCGATCGCATACACATAGCGGCCGAAGGGCGCCATGTTGAGCAGCACGTACGCCACGAGGTAGGTGGCCAGCATGATGAGGATCGGCACCTTGATCCCCGCGAGCACGCCGCCGCCGAGGAAGGCGAACGAGTCGGGCAACCCGTCGATCGGATAGCCCCCGGTGTAGATCAGCGCGATGCCGCGTGCAATGCCCATCGTGGCCAGCGTCACGATGATCGGCGGCATGCGCAGGTAGGCCACGCAGTAGCCGTTGAAGAGGCCGATCGCGACGCCGACAGCCAGCCCCAGCGGCACGGCCAGCATGGGCGGCAGCCCGAACTGCACCATCATCCCCGAGGCCAGCGTGCCCGAGAGCGCCACCACCGCGCCCACCGAGAGGTCGATGCCGCCGGTGAGGATCGCGGCCGTCATGCCCACCGCGATGATCGCGTTGATCGACGACTGCAGCGCGATGTTCTGCAGGTTGCCCCAGGACAGGAAGTTGTCGGTCGCGACGATCATGAAGACCGAGATGGCGGCCAGACCGACCAGCGGAAGGAAGGCGGTGGAGCGGCGCAGCTGGGTGAAGAGCCCGCCGTCGGGCGTTGGTGGTAGAGGGTGGGTGGCGGTTGCATTCATTTCAGGTACTCCACTGGTCGAAGTCATTGAAGACTCCCCGGCGACGAAGTCGCATGGCGCATGATCTCGCCCGAGTTGATGGCTTCGCCCTCCAGCGTGGCCACGATGGCGCCGCCCGAGAACACCGCGACCCGGTCGCACATGCCCACGATCTCGGGCAGTTCGCTCGAAATCATCACGATCGATTTGCCCTGCCGCGTGAGTTCGCGCATCAGGCCGTAGATCTCGGCCTTGGCGCCCACGTCGATGCCGCGCGTGGGCTCGTCGAAGATCAGCACTTCGCAGGCGTGGCCGAGCCAGCGCGCGATCACCACCTTCTGCTGGTTGCCGCCCGACAGCGTCGCCACGCGCGTCTCGATGCCCGGCGCCTTCACGCCGACGCGCTTCGAGAGTTCGCCGGCCGACCGATGCTCCGACTTCCGGCTTACGAGCCCGCCGCGCCGGTGCTGGCCGAGATTGTTCATCGAGATGTTGAAGCGGACCGAGAAATCGGTGATGAGCCCCTCGATCTTGCGGCTCTCCGGCAGCAGGCCGATGCCGTTCTCCAGCGCCTGCGTCGGATCGTTCAGGCGCACGGGCTTGCCGTTGCGCAGCACGGTCTTGCGATGCACGCGGTCGGCGCCCATCGTTCCCAGCGCGAGTTCGGTGCGGCCCGAGCCGACGAGCCCCGCGAAGCCGAGGATCTCGCCTTCGTGCAGGTCGAAGCCGTTGACCGGCCCGCCCTTGGCCAGCTGGATCTCCGGCACTTCCAGCACCTTGCGCCCGCGCGGCGCAGGCTGCGGCTTGGCCGGAAAGTTGTGCGCGATCCGGCGGCCGACCATCATTTCGACCAGCGCATCCACATCGGTCGATCCCACCTCCGCATGGCCCGCGTTGGCACCGTCGCGCAGCACGCTGATGCGGTCGCACACCTCGAAGATCTCGTCCAGGTGGTGCGAGATGAAGATCATTGCCACGCCCCTGGCACGCAGCTCGCGCATGATCTTGAACAGGTGCCCGGCTTCGTTGGGCGTGAGCGTGGCGGTCGGTTCGTCGAGCACCAAAAGCCGCGCCTTCAGCGACAGCGCCTTGCCGATTTCCACGAACTGCTGCTGCGCCACCGAGAGCCGGCAGATCGGCACGCCGAGGTCGATCTGCACGCCCAGCTCGTCGAACAACGCGCGGGCCGAACGCAGCATCGCCGCCTTGTCCATCAGCCCGAGGCGGTTCTTCAGGTAGCGGCCGAGAAAGATGTTCTCCACCGCATTCAGGTACGGGATGAGGCTGAACTCCTGGAAGATGATGCCGATGCCTGCCGCGATCGCGTCGTTGTAGCCTGTGAACCGGCGTTCGCTGCCCTCGATGAAGATGCGGCCCTCGTCGGCCTGGTAAATGCCGCCGAGGATCTTCATCAGCGTCGACTTGCCCGCGCCGTTCTCGCCGAGCAGCGCGTGCACCTCGCCCTTGCGGATCGACAGGTCGATGCCCGAGAGCGCCTTCACGCCCGGGAAGCGCTTGGACACGCCTTCCAGCCGGAGCATTTCTTCGCCTTCCGTGGAGCTCATGGCCTGGCCCGGTTACCAGGTGAAGGTCTTTGCGCCCTCGGCGTCGATCAGCTTCACGTCGACCGGCACCGCGGCCGGCACGTTCGCGCCCCACTTCTTCGCGAGCGCAATGCCGATGGCCAGGCGGATCTGGTCGCGCGGGTACTGGGCCGTGGTGGCGATGAACTTCGAGCCCGGCTTCTGCATCGCCTTGATGGCTTCGGGCGCACCGTCCACGCTGGCGAGCTTCACGTCCTTGCCGCTGGCCTCGATGGCCGCGAGCGCGCCCATCGAGCCGCCATCGTTCACGCTGAACATGCCTTTCAGGCCCTGGTTGGCCTGCAGGATGTTCTCGGTGACGGTGAGCGCGGTGGCGCGCTCCTGCTTGCCGTTCTGCGTGCTGACCACCTTGATGCCGGGGTACCTGGCGAGCGCTTCGCGGCAGCCCTTCACGCGCTCCAGGATCGGCACGACCGGAATGCCGTCGAGGATCGCCACGTCGCCCTTCTCGCCGATGTTCTTCGCGAGGTACTCGCAGGCGAGGCGGCCGGCGTCGGTGTTCTTCGAGCCGACGAAGGAATCGACCGGGCCCTGCGCGTTGGCATCCACCGCCACCACGATCAGCCCCGCCTTCTTGGCCGAGCGCACGGCCGACTGCACGCCGGTGGAATCGGTCGGGTTCAGCAGCAGGATGTCGACCTTCTTCTGGATCATGTCCTCCACGTCGCCGATCTGCTTGGCCACGTCGTGCCGTGCGTCGGTGGTGACCACGGTCGCGCCGATGCTGGCCGCGGCCTCTTCGAGCGCCTGCTTCATCGTCACGAAGTAGGGGTTGTTGAGTTCCTGGAAGGTCATGCCGATGCGCAGCGGCTGCTTCGGCGCCTGCGCCTGTGCGGCGGATGCGCCGCAGGCCAGTGCGGCGGTGAGGGCGGTGGCTTTGAGAAGAAGGTTCTTCATGGTGGCTGTCTCCTTTGAGGGGTTGTGACTGTCGAAAAGCACGGACAAAGGCTCGCCCCACGCGGCGCCCGAGGCGCCGCGCCGGTGACGGCGCGGGGAACCCATGAAAGCCGGCTACTGCGGGCTGGCGGCACGCGAGGCCGCGGCCTGCATGCGATGGAAGTTGCGGAACTTGGTCGGCGGCATGCGCTTGTGCAGCAGGAACTGCCGGTTGAAGTTCGAGACGTTGTTGAAGCCCACGTCCATGCAGACGTCGAGCACCGGCTTCTCGCTGTTGGTAAGCAGCTCGCAGGCGCGGCTGATGCGCAGCCGGTTCACGTAGCGCACGAACGATTGGCCGGTGTGCTTGCGGAACGACCGCGAGAACGCGCTCGGGCTCTGGCCCACCAGCTCCGCCAGCATCGGCTCGCGCAGGTCGTCGCCGAGGTTGGCCGCAATGTGCGCCAGCACGTTGTTGATGGCGTGCGACATGAAGGCCTTGGGGTCGGGCTTGAACGCCGGGCTCGCGAGCCGCTGGCGGTTGTTGCCGTCCACCAGCAGTTCGAGCAGCGAGAGCAGCAGGATCACCCGGCGCAGCCCGCGCGCCTCGAGCAGCGATTCCATGATCGGCTTGGCCGCGATGGCGGTCTCGGCCGAGAACAGCAGGCCCGAGCCCGATTCGGCCAGCATCGGCGCGATGCGCTGGAACTCGGGAAAGGTGGCGGCCATGTTCTTCACCAGCTCGGCCGGAAACTGGATCACGATGCCGCGCCGCTCGACGCTCTGGCCTGCCGGCACGTCGCTGATCCAGTTGTGCGGCAGGTCGGGGCCCATGAGCACGAGGTTGCCGGGCTCGAAGTGGCCGACGTGGTCGCCGACGAAATAGACGCCGCGCGTCTCCACGATCAGCTGGATCTCGTATTCGGGATGGAAGTGCCAGCGCACCGTGCGATACGGATAGCCGTGCGCCCAGGCGGTGAACGATTCGTCCCCGCGGACTTCGACGATTTCCAGATCAGGCTGCATGGGCGTTTCTCTCTCTTTTGTCTTTGCGTGGCGGTCGGCGGCGTGTGGCAACGTGGGGCGGACTGTACGAATCGCCCAGGACGGCAACAACCAGAGATGGCGTCCGAAATTGATACTTTTTTGACCTTTGTGCAAGCAGGCGGGCGAGAGCGTTGCATTGCAGCAAAACGCCTTTCTCCTCGGGAGGGCCGGTGTGCCGCACGGCGATTGCTGCGGTGCGGAAAAACCCGGAAGCACCGCGTCAAGAATTCATAGGTGTTTTCCCGCCCCGCGGAGGGCGGGCAGCGGCACGGCACACTCTGGCGCCATGACGAACACCTCTTTTTCCCCTGCCGCGCCGGCCGCCGCGGGTCCGCTGGCCGGCCTCAAGGTCGTCGAGCTCGGCCAGCTGATTGCCGGCCCTTTTGCCGCACGCACGCTGGCCGACTTCGGCGCCGAGGTGGTCAAGATCGAGCCGCCCGGCGCGGGCGACCCGCTGCGCACCTGGCGGCTGCTGAAGGACGGCACCTCCGTCTGGTGGCAGGTGCAGTCGCGCAACAAGCGCTCGCTGGCGCTCGACCTGCGCGAGCCCGAGGCGCAGGCCATCGTGCGCCAGCTCGCGGCCGAGGCCGATGTGCTGATCGAGAACTTCCGCCCCGGCGCGATGGAAGGCTGGGGCCTTGGCCCCGACACGCTGCTGGCCGCCAACCCCGCGCTCGTCATGCTGCGCATCAGCGGCTACGGCCAGACCGGGCCCTACCGCGACCGGCCGGGCTTCGGCGTGGTGGCCGAGGCCATGGGCGGGCTGCGCCACCTCACGGGCGAACCGGGCCGCGTGCCGGTGCGCGTGGGCGTGTCGATCGGCGACACGCTGGCTTCATTGCATGGCGTGATCGGCGTGCTGATGGCGATGCAGCACCGCCATGCCACGGTGAGCGCCGAGCACCCGAAAGGCAAGGGCCAGGTGATCGACGTGGCGCTCTACGAGGCGGTCTTCAACTGCATGGAGAGCCTGCTGCCCGAATACGGCGCCTTCGGTGCGGTGCGCGAGGCGGCCGGCAGTGCGCTGCCGGGCATTGCGCCGACCAATGCCTACCGCTGTGCCGACGGCGGCTATGCCATCGTGGCGGGCAACGGCGACAGCATCTTCCGCCGTCTCATGGCATGCATCGGCCGGCCCGATCTGGCGGCCGACCCGGCGTTGGCCGGCAACACCGGACGGGTGGCGCAGGTGGAAATGCTCGACGCCGCGATCGGCGACTGGGCCGCCGCGCGCACGGTGGACGACGTGCTTGCCGCGCTCGATGCGGCGCACGTGCCGGCCGGTCGCATCTACACGATCGCCGACATTGCGGCCGACCCGCACTACGCGGCGCGCGGCATGCTGCAGCAGGTGAACATGCCCGACGGCAGCGCGCTCGCGGTGCCCGGCTTCGTGCCCAAGCTGTCGCTCACGCCGGCCAGCCACCGGCACAATGCGCCGGCGCTGGGGGCGGACACCGATGCGGTGCTGAAGGAGATCGGACTGAGCGCCGAGCAGATCGCCGCGCTGCACGCGCGCGGGATCGTGGGCGGCCCTTCGTGAAACACCGCGGAACCGGCTCTGCCGGGCCGCTGGTGTTGCCCCCGGAAGGGGGTTGGCGCAGCGACACGCAGTGCGCGAAGCCTGGGGGAGAGCCTAGCTCCGCAGCGACTCGATCAGGTCGATGTACTTCTGTTTCGCCTCGTCGGCGCTCGCACCCTTCTGGGCGGTCCACGCGTCCCACTTGGCGCGTGCGACGATGTCGCTGAAGCTGGGCTTCTTGGCGGTGTTGTCGCCTTCGGTGGCCTGCTTGAAGAGGCCGTAGATCTTGAGCAGCGTGGGGTTGTCGGGGCGCTCGGCCAGGAGCTTGGAGTTGGCTTGGGCGGCTTCGAATCGGGCGTGGAGGTCGGACATGGGAAATCAAAATGAGAACCAGGGACCGCGCATCTTAAATCGAGTGGTACTCGTTGGTACCGGACTCAGTCCTTCAACCCCGCCCGCGCCAACTCCACATCCAGCCGCTCCCGCGCATCTGCCGGCTCCAGCGCCGCGGCCTTCTCGTAGAGCCGCGTGGCCTCGCCCATGCGCGATTCGCCATGCAGCATCAGCAGCGCGCGGGCGTATTCCATCAACCCGGCGGGCGAATGGGGATGCAGCTCGAGCCCTCGTTCGAACAGCGCCACCGAGGTCTCGGCACGCACGCCGTACGTCATGCGCCCGACCAGCGCGCCCACCTTGTCAATCACCTCGGCATGGAAGGCGGCCAGCGCAACGTGCGCGTCGGCGTGGTTCGGCTGCAGTTCGATCACGCGCTCCAGCGCGCCCTTGAGCTGGGTGCCCAGGCCCTGCGCCAGCGCGCGCGCCACGCTGATGCCCTGGCTGTAACGGCCCAGCGCATAGGCCTGCCAGTAGAGCGCCTGGCAGTTCCTGGGCTCGGCGATGGCCTGTGCGCCGGCCCGTTCGATCACCTGGCGGAACATCGAGAGCCGGACCGCTTCGCGCGGCTCGAGGTAGTTGGCGTAGATGGCGGTGGCCTGGTTGGCGAGCACCAGGCCTTCGGCGCCGTGCAGCAGGCCGATGGCGGCGGCGCGTTCGAATTCGCCGCTGTGATACAGCGCCCAGCCTTCGGCCAGCGGCGCGCCGGCGTCCGGTGGCGGCAGGTCGTGGCCGGCATGCAGGCGCGGCCACTGCGGCAGCACGCTGCGGGCGTCGAAGCGCGGCACGTCGGCGTAGGGCAGGGGGGCCCAGGGTTGCGCGTTCGCCGCAACCGGGTGGGCGGACATCAGCGAGAGCGGTTTGAAATCGGGGTGTGGCATGGTTGTCTAGGGCCTGTTCACACTGCAAACGGGGGCGCGTTGGCCCGCTTTGCGGATGGATGTGCGGAGGGCGGCGCCGCAAATAGCACGGCTATTTGCAAGCCGCCCGACAAAGCAGACGCCGCAAAGCGGGCCAACCCGAAGGGAAGGATGAATGCCAGGCGCATTGCGGCGTTGCGCCTCGCTTGTGGAGCACGCTCCACGGCGCTCACCGCGCCTTGCACTGCACCTGGCATTCATCCTTCGCGCCCCCGTTTGTAGTGTGAACAGGCCCTAGGCCGCCATATCGACAGTGGGAACCATGTTGCCGGGCGCATCTTCGCCGTTGTAGGCACTGCTGAGCACCAGCAGATGCCGTCGCTGTTCACGCTCGAGGTACGGCGCGAGCAGGTGCAGGGTGTGGTGGCCGCCGCGCATCAGTGCGCCCTGGGCATGCGCCGGTTCGAGCGCCTCGCGCGGGTTGCGCACGTATTCGTAGCTCAGCCAGTAGGTGAGCACCACGACCATGCTCTGGGCCAGGGTGTCGACCTCGTGGGCATCGATGTCGAGGTGGCCGGCGCGGCTCAGGCCGGCGATCAGCTGGCGGATGGCGCGCGCCTTGTTCTTCAGCACCAGCTGGAACTGGGTCTCGAGGCGCCGGTTCTTGCTCAGCAGGTCGTTCAGGTCGCGGTACAGGAAACGATAGCGCCAGATCAGCTCGAACAGGCTGTGCATGAAGAACCAGGCGTCCTCCACGTCGTGCACGCCTTCGCTCGCGTGGAGCAGCTCGTTGAGCTCGGCTTCGTAGCCTTCGTAGAGCTTGTTGATCAGCTCTTCCTTGGCCGGGTAGTGGTAGTAGAGATTGCCAGGGCTGATGTTGAGCTCGCTCGCCACCAGCGTGGTGGAGACGTTCGGCTCCCCGAAGCGGTTGAACAGATCCAATGCGGCTTCGAGGATGCGTTGCGCCGTGCGGCGTGGCGCCTTCTTTGCCATGTCGGTGCCCCCGGTGTATCTCTTGTTCTCTTGGGGACACTCTAGCGTATGTGCACGGCACCATGCATGGTGCCGTGCATGTTTTGCGGTGCTGATTTTTTGTGCAGCGCCGCAATTCCGGCAAGGTCAGCCGGCCTTGGTGCGGCGTAAAGTTTTCTTTGCGGCGGGCTGCGGCGCAGCCTTGCGTGCCGTCGTCTTGCGGGCGGCTCGCGCCGGGGCTGCGGGATTCCTGGCGCCGCCCTGCTTGAGCTGGGCCTCGAGGGCCTCGACGCGCGCCTGCAGCGCGGCCATGTCGGCGGCCGAGGGCATGCCGAGCTTTTCGAGCGCGCGCGCCACGCGCTCTTCGAAGATGTTCTCGAGCTTGCCCCACTGGCCGGCGGCCTTGGTGCCGAACTCGCTGGCGAAGCCGGCCATGCGCTGCTGGGCCTGGGCGAGGGTTTCTTCGGCGGCCTGCTGGGTCTTCTTCTGCAGGCCGGCGCCGTCCTTGACCAGCGCCTCGAAGGCCTTGCTGCCCTCCTGCTGCATCTTGGCGAAGGCGCCGAGGCCGGCCAGCCAGATCTGCTGGGCGGAGTCCTTGATGCGGTCGGAGGCCTTGTCGTTGCTGTCGTCGTCGGGGGTCGCCATGCGATTGTTCCTTTGCAAACTATCGCCTGACTTTAGCCGCTCGAGGGCCTCCCCATTAGAGCTTCGCCTCTACAGGCAAAGCCTGGAGGTCAAGGTGTTGCGCCGGCGGCGCGGCTGGCATCGAGGTGCGCCTTGGCGCGCTCGGCCAGGGCCATTTCGCCGGGCGTGCCGGGCACGAAGGCGGTCACCGGCAGCGGCCGGCCGTGCGAGTCGACCGAGACGAAGACGATCAGGCACTCGGTGGTCTTCTCCATCGAGCCGCCCTTCATGTCGCCGCTGCGCACCTCCACCGAGATGTTCATGCTGGTGGTGCCGGTGTAGGCGAGGCGGGCTTCGACCTCGACGAGGTCGCCGATCATGATCGGCCGGTGAAAGCGGATGCTGCCGATGAAGGCGGTGACGCAGTAGCGCTTGGCCCAGCTGGTCGCGCAGGCGTAGCCGGCCTCGTCGATCCACTTCATGACCGTGCCGCCGTGGACCTTGCCACCGAAGTTGACGGTGCTGGGCTCGGCCAGGAAACGCAGGGTGATGGAAGACATGGGGCCGCCTTTGTTCGATGGGCTGTGGGGGAGCCGCGATTATGCGAGCGGGCGCCCGCTTCTGGACGCCGCCTGTCGCCTCGGCACCCGCGCTCAGCTGCCGCTGAACAGCTGGGCCAGGGTGCGCCGCAGCCAGGCGTTGCCGGGGTCGGCGTGGAAGCGCTCGTGCCAGTGCTGCTTCACCGCATAGGCCGGCAGCGCAAAGGGCAGCTCCAGCATCTTCACCGGCTCCTGCATGGCCAGCACCTTGCCCAGGATGCGCGGCACCACCACGATCAGCTCGGTGTGCGCCACGATCCGCGCCACGCTCAGGAAGCTTGACAGCCGCACCACCACCTCGCGCTTCAGGCCCAGCCGGGCGATGGTGGTGTCGACAATGGCATGCCCCGTGCCGGACGTGGACACCACCGCATGCGCCTCGGCCTCGAAGCGCTTGCGCGTGAGCCGGGCGCCGATGCGCGGATGGTTCTGCGCCGCCAGGCAGACGAAGTTCTGCATGAACAGCGTCTGCTGGTAGAAGCCCGCGTCCAGCTGCGGCATGAAGCCCACGGCGAGGTCGACCTCGCCGTCCTGCAGGCGGCGGCCGCTGAGGGTGGAAATGATCTCGGTCTCGATGTGCACGCCCGGCGCCGCATGCCGCAGGTGGTCGAGCAGGCCGGGCAGCAGCACCACTTCGCTGATGTCGGTCATGCAGATGCGAAAGCGCCGCTGCGCCTGGGCCGGCTCGAAGCTGCTGCGGTTGCCCTGGGCCTGCGCCAGCTGGGCCATCGCCTCGCGCAGGTTGGGGTAGATGCGCTCGGCATGCGGCGTGGGCTGCATGCCCTGCGCGGTGCGGGTGAACAGCCGGTCGTCGAAGTGCGCGCGCAGCTTGTTGAGCGCGGTGCTGGCGGCCGCCTGCGCCATGCCCAGCCGCTCGGCCGCCTTCGAGACATTGCCGGTCTTGTAGACCTCGTCGAACACGGCGAGCCATTCGAGATCGAGCTTGGACATGAGGTCTTTTCCGAAAGCGAAAGACACCATTATCGAAATTTCGAATTCCGTGTATTGGCTGCCGGTCTTGAGGAAATAGTGGGGTGGCTCAACAATGCCGCCACGGAGACACCCACGCCCATGAACCCCGCCTCTCGAAGCCCTGCGGAAAGCGCCCCGGCCAACGCCGCCGAGCGCAGCGACTACTACGCCCGCATCCGCCCGCTGAACCTCACGCCGCTGTGGGAGTCGCTGCACGCCCTGGTGCCGCGCGAGCCGCAGACGCCCTGCGTGCCCGCGCTCTGGCGCTACGACGAGATCCGCCCGCTGCTGATGGCGTCGGCCGAGCTCATCACCGCCGAGGAGGCCGTGCGCCGCGTGCTGGTGCTCGAGAACCCGGCGCTGCCCGGCCACTCGTCGATCACGCAGTCGCTCTACGCGGGCCTGCAGCTCATCATGCCGGGCGAGGTGGCGCCTTCGCACCGCCATGTGCAGTCGGCGCTGCGCTTCATCGTCGACGGCAAGGGCGCCTACACCACGGTGGGCGGCGAGCGCACCACCATGCATCCGGGCGACTTCATCATCACGCCCTCGTGGGCCTGGCACGACCATGGCAACGAAGGCATCGACGGCGTGGCCGAGCCGGTGGTCTGGCTCGACGGGCTCGACATTCCGATGCTGCGCTTCTTCGACGCCGGCTTTGCCGAGAACGACGACGCCAGGGTGCAGCACGTCGCGCGGCCCGAGGGCCACAGCCTGGCGCGCTTCGGCCACAACATGGTGCCGGTGCGGCACGACCACGTGTCGGCCACCTCGCCGATCTTCAACTACCCCTATGCGCGCAGCCGCGAGGCGCTGGCCCGGCTGCAGAAGCAGGAGGCGCCCGATGCCTGGCTCGGCCACAAGCTGCGCTACATCAACCCGCTGACGGGCGGCTCGCCGATGCCGACGATCTCCACCAACCTGCAACTGCTGCCGAAGGGCTTCGCGGGCAAGACGCACCGTGCGACCGACGGCGCGGTCTACAGCGTGGTCGAAGGCCATGGCGTTGCGCAGATCGCGGGCCAACGCTTCGAGTTCGGGCCGCGCGACACCTTCGTCGTGCCGTCCTGGGCGCCGCTGCGCCTGTCTTCGCCGGGCGAAGACGTGGTGCTCTTCAGCTTCTCCGACCGTCCCGTGCAGCAGGCCATGGGCATCCTGCGCGAGGCCTTCCTCGACGAAGCCTGAAAGCCGGCCGGACTTTTTTCTTTCTTTCTTTCTTTCTTTCCTTGTCTTGACCATGTGCCGCCGCGCGCGGCAGGAGCCTTCATGTCCTTCGCCTTCACGCCTCCTTCCATCGTCGGCCTGCCCATTGCCGGTTCCAGCGACCTGTTCCCGGTGCGCCGCGTCTACTGCGTGGGCCGCAACTACGCGGCGCATGCGCGCGAGATGGGCTTCGACCCCGACCGCGAGCCGCCGTTCTTCTTCTGCAAGCCCAACGACGACGCCTCGGTGGTGCCCGTGGCCGAAGGTGAAACCGGCGCCATTCCGTACCCGCCGCTCACGAGCAACTACCACTACGAAGCCGAACTCGTCGTCGCCATCGGCAAGGGCGGCAAGGACATCGCGGTGGACGAGGCTGCCAGCCACATCCACAGCTATGCCGTGGGCCTGGACATGACGCGCCGCGACCTGCAGATGAAGATGCGCGAGCAGGGCCGCCCCTGGGAAATCGGCAAGGCCTTCGACTTCTCCGCGCCCATCGCGCCGCTGCGCACGCTGGCCGACGTGGGCGAGATCAATGCCGGCGCCATCACGCTCGAGGTCGACGGCCAGGTGCGCCAGCACAGCGACGTCACGCACCTGATCTGGTCGGTCAACGAAGTGATCGCCAATCTCTCGACGCTCTTCACGCTGCAGCCCGGCGACCTGATCTTCACGGGCACGCCCGAAGGCGTGGGCGCCGTGAAGCCCGGCCAGACCATCCAGGTGAGCATCGAACGGCTGCCCTCGCTCACCGTCCGCATCGACTGATCGCGCCAACCGCACAGGCCCTGCGATGAGCACCTCCTCCACGAAGAATCCCCCCACCGTGCTGCTCGTCGGCGGCGGCATCGGCGGCATGGCCGCCGCGCTGGCGCTGGCGCGGCTGGGCGTCTCCATCGACCTGCTCGAGCAAAGCGCCGCCATCGGCGAAATCGGCGCCGGCCTGCAGCTCGGCCCGAATGCCTTCGCGGCGCTCGACGCGCTGGGCGTGGGCGAGGCGGTGCGCAGGCGCTCGGTCTTCACCGACCGGCTGGTGATGATGGACGCCGTCGATTGCGCAGAGGTGGCCTCGGTGCCGGTCGGCGAAGCCTTCCGCGCGCGCTTCGGGAATCCCTATGCGGTGAGCCACCGGGCCGACCTGCACGGCGCGATCCACGAGGCCGTGAAGCAGCATCCGCTGATCCGCTTCCATACCTCGGCGCAGGTCGATGCCATCGGCACCAGCGCGCAGGGCGTGGTCGCCACCACGCGCGACGGCCGGCGCTTCGCGGCCGACGCCATCGTGGGCTGCGACGGCGTGAAATCCGTGGTGCGCGCGAAGCTCATCGGCGACGCACCGCGCGTCTCCGGCCACGTGGTGTACCGCGCCGTCGTGCCCGCGGCCGACATGCCCGCCGACCTGCGCTGGAACGCGCCCGTGGTCTGGGCCGGGCCCGACTGCCACCTGGTGCACTATCCGCTGCGCCGTGGCGAGCAATACAACCTGGTCGTCACCTTCCACAGCCGCCAGCAGGAAGAGTGGGGCGTTTCCGACGGCAGCAAGGAAGAAGTGCTGTCCTACTTCGAGGGCGTGCATGCGCGCCCGCGCCAGCTGCTCGACCGACCCACCTCGTGGCGCCGCTGGAGCACGGCCGACCGCGATCCGGTCGAACGCTGGAGCGAAGGCCCGGCCACGCTGCTCGGCGATGCCGCGCATCCGATGATGCAGTACCTCGCGCAGGGCGCCTGCATGGCGCTGGAAGATGCGGTCACGCTCGGCGCGGCCGTGAAGGCCTGCGATTTCGACATGACCGCCGCCTTCCGGCGCTACGAATCCGCCCGCATCGCCCGCACCGCGCGCGTGGTGCTGTCGGTGCGCGAGATGGGGCGCCTCTATCACGCCAAGGGCGTGGAGCGCCGGGTGCGCAACAGCCTCTGGGTCGGGCGCACGCCCGAACGCTTCTACGATGCCGTCGAATGGCTCTACGCCTGGCGGCCCGGGCATTGCCTGGACGATGCGCCGCAGCCGGTGCCGCGGCCTGCTGCGGTGTCGGGCGCGGCCGCCGTGCTTTCGCCGCACTGAAACGCGTTTCTTCCATCATCACCATTCGAGGCCCCAGGCCCAGGAGACAACAAACCATGAACTTCTCTTTGCGCGCATTGCTGACGGGCGTCCTTGCCCTGACCGCCGCCACCGGCGCCCTGGCGCAGGCCGGCGACTTTCCGAGCAAGCCGGTGACGCTGGTCACGCCCTTCGCGGCCGGCAGCGGCCCCGACGCCGTGCTGCGCCTGGTCTCCGACAAGCTCTCGCGCCTGTGGAACCAGCGCGTGGTGGTCGACAACAAGCCCGGTGGCGGCGGCTTCATCGCCATCGACCAGGCCCGCCGCGCCGCGCCCGACGGCTACACGCTGCTGCAGCTCGACAGCGAGCACATCGCCGCGCTGCCGCACCTGTACAAGTCGCGCAACTTCGTGACGCTGCAGCACTTCGACCCGGTGGCCTCGCTGTTTCGCACGCCCTTCTTCGTGGCCGTGGCCGCCGACTCGAAGTGGAAGACCATGGGCGACCTGATCGCCGCCGCCAAGGCCAACCCCGACGGCATCGTCTACGGCTCGTGGGGCGTGGGCAGCCCGGGCCACCTGGGCGCGCAGCAGCTCGAGGCGCTCACCGGCATCCACATGCGGCATGCGCCGTACCGCGAGGTGTCGCAGCTGTTCTCGAACGTGGGCGCCGGCGAGGTGCCATGGAGCTTCGCCAGCATCCCGTCGAGCCAGGGCATCTACAAGGCCGGCAAGCTGCGCTACATCGCCGTCGCGGCGCCCAGGCGCATTCCGCAGATGCCCGACGTGCCGACCATGGCCGAGTCGGGTGGGCCGACCTCGCTGGAGGTCAATTCCTTCGTCTCGCTGCTCGCGCCCAAGGGCGTGCCGGCGGCCGTCAAGGCCAGGATCAACGCCGACGTGGCCAAGGTCATCGCCGACCCCGAGATCCGCGCCCGCTTCGACACTTTCGCCTTTGAGCCGCTGGCCTGGTCGCCCGAGGAGATCGAGCGCAACGCCGAGGCCAAGTCCAAGGTGTATGGCGAGCTGGTGCGCAGGGGCAACATCAGCCTCGAGTAGCGGGGGCTGCGCCTTGCCCACGGTTCCGCCCGGCAGTTAAGCTGGCTCCCTTTGTTCTTTTTGATAACTTTTTCACGTTTTCTCGCCATGCAAGCCAAGAAGAGAGCCCTTTTGATCGCCTGCGGCCTGGCAGCCGCCACCCTGCTGCCGACAGCCGCCAGCGCGCAGAACAATGCCTGGCCGACCAAGCCCATTCGCCTGCTCGTCGGCTTTCCGGGCGGCTCCACGCCCGACATCGCGGCGCGCACCATCGCCGAGCCGCTGGGCAAGGCGCTCGGCCAGCCGATCGTGGTGGACAACAAGGCCGGCGCCTCGGGCAACATCGCGGCCGACCAGGTGGCCAAGGCCACCGACGACCACACGCTGGGCCTCGTCATCAACGGCAACCTCACGTCGTCGAAGGTGCTGTACCCCAAGCTGCCCTACGACCCGGCCAAGGACTTCACCTACCTCTCGCTGATCGCCACGGCGCCGCTGGTGCTGGTGGCGCAGAACAACCTGCCGTCGGGCACTGCCTTCTTCGATGCCGCCCGCAAGGCCGGCGACAAGTGGAACTACGGCTCGGTCGGCATCGGCTCGGTGGGCCACCTGGGGATGGAACTGCTCAAGAGCCGCGCGAACGGCTTCAAGCCCGAGCACGTGCCCTACCAGGGCAACCCGCAGGTCGTCACCGCGATGCTGGGCGACCAGGTGCAGATGGGCCTGATCCCGCCGGGCGTGGCCATGCCGCAGATCCGCGCCGGCAAGCTCAAGGCCATCGGCCTCACCGGCGGCCGCAGCGCGCTGGTGCCCGAGATTCCACCGCTGGCCGATGCCGGCGTGCGCGACTTCAACCTCGAGGTGTGGGTGGCGCTGCTCGGTCCGGCCAACCTCTCGAAGGCGGCGCAGGCGCGCATCAGCCGCGAACTCGAAATCATCATGAAGGACCCGGACGTGCGCCGGAAGCTCTTCGAGCAGGGCTGGCAGGCCGTCGGCACCTCGCCGGACGGCATGCGCACCCGCGTCAATGAAGAGGCCGCGATCATGACCAAGATCATTTCCACCCGCGGCATCAAATTGCAGTAATGACTACGCAGCAAACCCTGACCGAGCCGGCACGCGAGCTGCCGGTCTTCGGCGAATACGACGTGGTGGTGGTCGGCGGCGGCCCCGCCGGCATCGCGGCCGCGGTGAGCGCCGCGCGCCACGGCGCCCGCACGCTGCTGGTGGAGCGCTACGGCTTCCTCGGCGGCATGGGCACCGCGGGCGGCGTGACCAACTTCGCGGGCCTGTACGGCAAGCGCAACGGCGAGATGACGCTGCTGGTGCGCGGCGTGGCCGACGACCTGCTCGCGCGCATCGGCGCGCTGGGCGGCCTCAACAAGCCGCAGGACGGCATGCAGGGCCGCATCCGCGTGCGCTCCTACGACACTTCGGCCTACAAGATCGCGGCCGACCAGTTGCTGCTCGACGCCGGCGTGAACCTGCTGTTCCATGCGTGGGCGGCGGCGGTGATCCGCGACGGCGGCCGCATCGCGGCCCTCGTGGTCGAGACCAAGTCGGGCCGCCAGGCGATCCGCGCCAATGCCTTCGTCGACGCCAGCGGCGACGCCGACGTGGCGGCCTTCGCGGGCGTGCCCTTCGAGGTGGGCGACGGCCACGGCAGCGGCCTGTTCCCGACCACGATGTTCCGCGTCGGCCAGGTGGATGCGCAGCCGGCGCTCGCAGCCGTGGGCGAATTCAAGGCCATCAACGACCTGATGGCGAAGGTGCAGGCGCAGAAGCCGGGCGTCTACCAGTTCCCGCGCGAAGGCGCGATCCTGCGGCCCAACATCGACCCGCGCGAATGGCGCGCCAATGTCACGCAGATCCGCAATGCGGCGGGCCGCGCGATGAACGGCGTCGACGCGCGCGAGCTCACCGAGGGCGAACTCGAAGGCCGCCGCCAGGTCGCCGAGTACTTCAGGTTCATGAAGGCCGAGGTGCCGGGCTTCGCAGAGTCGGCCATCGTCGAGATCGCGCCGCAGGTCGGCATCCGCGAAACGCGCCGCATCGAAGGCCTCTATGCGCTCACGGGCGAAGACATCCTGTCGTCGGCGACGTTCGACGACAGCATCGGCATCAATGCCTGGCCGATGGAGATGCATGCCGACGGCCGCATCGAGTGGGCCTTTCCGCGCGACGGCAACCGCACCTACAACCAGCTGCCCTGGCGCATGCTGGTGCCGCGCCAGATCGACAACCTGCTGGTGGCCGGCCGCTGCGCCGCGATGACGCACGAAGGCCAGTCGGCCGCGCGCGCGAGCGGCGGCTGTTTCGTCATGGGGCAGGCTGCGGGCACGGCGGCGGCGTCGCTGGGCAGCGCGAATTTCGCGGCGGTCGATGTGCCGGCGCTCCAGAAGAAGCTGGTTGCCGACGGCGCCGACATCGACCGCTGAGCGCGGCGGCGCGCTAGAGTCCGGGGCTTGATGAACTCGAACGCCGGATGATCGTGGACCTTCTTTTTTCGTTGCCGACCCCGGTGCGCCGCACCCTGCTCGCCCTTTCCTGCGCCGCGCTCGGCCTCATGCAATGGGGCTGCGCGAGCACCGCCCCCGACGGCGAGCCCGTCCACGACAAGGACCGGTTGCAGAGCTTCCTGGCGGCCAAGGACGGCCGCAAGGTCGTCTTCGCCGGCGAGAACTACCACTACGTGTTCAGCGGCGATCCGTCCGTGGCGGCGCTGCTGCGCTGGGAAGGGCGCACCAAGGTCACGCCGGCCCTGATCGGCGAGCTCAAGGTGGCGCGCAACCAGAGCTTCGAAGGGCAGTACGTGCTGATGGCCTTCGATGCCGACCTGACGCCCGAGGACCGGACCTTCCTGCTCCAGACCGGCTTCGCGAAGGCGGACGTGAAATACGGCGACCGCACGGGCCCGGCGCTGCGCTACTTCGGCACCGTCTACGGCACACGGTACGCGGCGAGCCCGCTGAAGGCGGCCGACAGGCTCGACTTCTCCAGGTCCCACGCCATCAAGTACGTCGAACAGGAAACGATGAGTGCCGCCGCCACCAGGCCCGCGCCGACGCCGCTGGTCCGTACCGGCGACGGCGCGCTGCTGCTGGACGGTGTTCCGGTGTTCCTCGTTCGGGGCGGAACGGACTCCAGCTGCCGGGCCCGCGTCATGGGCTTCTGCTTCTACAAATAGCAGCAGCGCGCGCTGACCGGCCCGCGACAGTCCGCGGCCCCGGCCTTTGCTATGGTTGCGGGTTGCCTTCTTGCATTGACAGCCCCCGATGACCACCGATCCCGCCACCGCTTCCCGCCTCGTCGACGAACTCGTCGCCCTCATGCAGCTCGAGCCGCTCGGGGGCGATCGCTTCCTGGCGCAGAGCGAAGACATCGGCACGCCCGCCGTCTTCGGCGGTCAGGTGCTCGGCCAGTCGCTGGCGGCCGCGAGCCTCACGGTCGGCGCCGAACGGCCGGTGCATTCGATGCACGCCTACTTCCTGCTGCCGGGCGAGCATGCGCCCATCGAATACAGCGTCGACCGCGTGCGCGACGGCCGCAGCTTCACCACCCGCCACGTGGTGGCGCGCCAGCAGGAACGCATCATCTTCGAGATGTCGGCCTCCTTCCAGACGGTGGACGACGGCGTCGATCACCAGCTCGCGATGCCGGCGGTCGAAGGCCCCGAGGGACTGATCAGCGAACTCGACCAGCGCCGCGCGCTCGGCGACCGCCTGCCCGAGCGCTGGCGCATCAAGGGCCTGGAGCCGCATGGCATCGAGTACCGCCGCGTCGAGGCCGACGACCTGCTGACGCCGGCCGTGCGGCCTTCGGAAAGCGCGATCTGGATGCGTGCCATCGCGCCGCTGCCCGACAACCCGGTCGTGCACCGCGCGCTGCTCGCCTATGCCTCCGACCACGGCCTGCTGCGCGCCGCGATGCTGCCGCACGGCCTGAGTTTCATGAGCGGCCAGGTGCGTCCCGCGAGCCTCGACCACGCGATGTGGTTCCACCGCGATTTCCGCATGGACGACTGGCTGCTCTACGTGCTCGACTCGCCGAGCGCGAGCGGTGCGCGCGGCCTGTGCCGCGGCAGCCTGTTCACGCGCGACGGACGGCTCGTGGCCTCGACCGCGCAAGAGGGCATGCTGCGCATCAAGCGCTGAGAACACCACCCGACGAGGACCCATCGAATGAAGATCTTCTACTCGCCCGCTTCGCCCTTCGTGCGCAAGTGCATGGTCGTCGCCCATGAACTCGGCATGGCCGACCGCATCGAGAAGCTGCCCAGCGCGGCCGGCCCGGTGAAGCGCGACGCCACCATCCTTCCGAAGAACCCGCTCGGGCAGGTGCCGACCTTCATCTGCGACGACGGCCAAGTGCTCTACGACAGCCGCGTGATCTGCGAATACCTCGACGCCACGCAGTCGGGTGCGCTGTTTCCCGCCGGCGGCGCGGAACGCTGGGCGCGTTTGACAGAGCTCGCACTGGCCGACGGCATGACCGCCGCCGCGCTGCTCGCGCGCTACGAAAGCGTGCTGCGCCCCGAGGCGCTGCGCTGGAGCGACTGGACCGACGGCCAGCTCGCCAAGGTCCGCACGGGTCTTGAATGGCTCGAAACGGCGGCTCCGTCGTTCGGGGAGCGCGTCGACATCGGAACGATCGCCTTTGGCTGCGCGCTGGGCTACATGGACTTCCGCTTTCCGGCTGTCGACTGGCGCGTCGAAGCGCCGAATACCGCGAGGTGGTTCGATGCGTTCAACCAGCGTGCGTCGATGCGGGCGACCCTGCCGACCGCGTAGGCGCGTTGTCCGGGGCGCGCGCCCCGAATCCTTGGCTAAAAATGCGGGTCTCGCATGAAACGAACCAAGGACCCCCGCATGTCTTCCGAAGCACAGAAAAAAGTAGCCATCGTCACCGCCGGCGGCAGCGGCATGGGCGCCGCCGCGGCCCGCAAACTCGCGGACGATGGTTTCCGCGTCGCCATCCTGTCGTCGTCAGGCAAGGGCGAAGCGCTGGCAACGGAACTCGGCGGCATCGGCGTGACCGGCTCCAACCAATCCAATGACGACATCAAGCGACTGGTCGACAAGGTCGCGGACACATGGGGCCGCGTCGACGTGCTGGTCAACAGCGCAGGCCACGGCCCCCGTGCGCCGATCCTCGAGATCAGCGACGAAGACTGGCACCGCGGCATGGACGTCTACCTGCTGAGCGCCGTGCGCCCCAGCCGCCTCGTGGCACCGCTGATGGTGAAGCAGGGCGGCGGCACGATCATCAACATCTCCACCTTCGCCGCCTTCGAGCCCGACCCCGTGTTCCCGACCTCCGGCGTGTTCCGCGCCGGCCTCGCGGCCTTCACCAAGCTGTTCGCCGACAAGTACGCCGCGCAGAACGTGCGCATGAACAACGTGCTGCCCGGCTTCATCGACAGCCTGCCCGAGAAGGCCGAATTCCGCGGCCGCATCCCGATGGGCCGCTACGGCAAGACGAGCGAGATCGCCGCCGTGATCGGCTTCCTGGCGTCCGAAGGCGCGGGCTACATCACCGGGCAGAACCTGCGCGTGGACGGCGGCATCACGCGGTCTGTGTGAGGCTGCGGCCCGTGCATCGCGTGCTCGGTGCAATGCATGTGTCGCAGGTAGTTTTCCCCACGAACCGGAGGTTTCCATGGAAATTCCCGCCTCGGTGCTGAAGAGCATGGATCGCACCATCCAGTCCTACGAAGACTCCGCGCGCGAATACAACGCGATCGTGGCAGGCCACCGGCCGCCCGAGATCGTGGAAGCGCTGCGCCGGATGATGCAGTTCGTGCCCGCCGGCGGCACCGTGCTCGAGATCGGTTCCGGATCGGGGCAGGACGCGGACTTCATCGAGTTATTGGGCGGGGTCGTCAGGCGCACCGATGCGGCGCAGGCCTTTCTCGACCTGCAGGCCGAGCGCGGCAAGAAGGGCGAGCTGCTCAACGTCGTCACCGATGCATTGGGCGGGCCCTACAGCGCGATCCTTGCGATGGCCGTGCTGATCCATGTCGATCGTGAGCAAGTCGCGCCGGTCCTGCGCAAGGTGTTCGATGCGCTCGAACCTGGCGGGGTTTTTCTCGCCGGCATGCGCATCGGCGAAGGCGAGACGAACGGCGACTACCAGACCGTGTACTGGGCGAAAGACCGGTTCACCGAAGCGCTCGAGGCGGCGGGCCTGCGCCTGCAGTGGGACACGCAGTGGATCGGCCGCAAGGACGTGACGTGGGTCAGCTTCCTCGCGTGCCGTCCCCGCGAGTGACGCGGGCCTACACGCCCAGGTAGCGCGTCCAGAGCGACCGGTCGGCGTTCAGCGCGGCCGAGTCGCCCTGCCACACCACGCGCCCGCGTTCGAGGATCACATGGCGGTCGGCCAGCGGCAGCAGGCGCTGCACGTACTTGTCGACCACCAGGATCGCTTCGCCCTCGGCCTTGAGCGTGGCGATGCAGTGCCAGATCTCCTCGCGGATCACCGGGGCCAGGCCTTCGGTGGCTTCGTCGAGGATCAAGAGGCGCGGGTGCGTGGAGAGCGCGCGGGCAATGGCCAGCATCTGCTGCTCGCCGCCCGAGAGCTGGTTGCCCGCGTTGGCCTTGCGTTCGGCGAGCCGCGGGAACAGGCCGTACAGCGCCTCGACCGTCCAGCGCGGCGCGCTGCCCGGGCGCGGCCGTGCGAAGGCGCGCAGGTGCTCTTCGACGCTGAGGTTCGGAAACACGTGCCGCCCCTCGGGCACGATGGCCATGCCGCGCCGCGCAATCGCATCGGGCTTGCGGCCGCCGATGGCGTCGCCGCCGAAATGCACGCCGCCGCGCATCGGCGCCAGCGTGCCGGTCAGCACCTTCAGCAGCGTGCTCTTGCCCATGCCGTTGCGGCCGAGCAGCGCGAGCACTTCGCCGGGGCGGATATTCAGGTCGATGCCGAACAGCACCTGGCTGGCGCCGTAGCCGGCCTCGATGGATGTCGCTTCGAGCAAGGGGGTGGTGGTGCTCATGCGTGGCCTTCCGCTTCGGTGCCGAGGTAGACGGCCTGCACGTCGGGATGCCCGCGCACTTCGTCGGCCGTGCCGCTCATCAGCACGCGGCCCTGCACCAGCACCGTGAGCCGGTTGGCCAGGCGGAACACCGCGTCCATGTCGTGCTCGATCAGCAGGATGGCCATCGAGGCGCGCAGCGATTCGATCAGGTCCACCATGCGCGCCGACTCGTCGGGGCCCATGCCGGCCATCGGTTCGTCGAGCAGCAGCAGCTTGGGTTCGGCCGCGAGCGCCAGCGCCACGTCGAGCGCGCGCTGGGCGCCGTGCGGCAGCGTGCCCGCGATGCGGTTGCGTTCGCTGCCGAGGCCGACGCGGTCGGCCAGCGCGATGGCGCGTTCGACCAGGTTGCGCTCGGTCGCGCGCGGCGCCATGAAGCGCAGGCTGCTGCCCGCGTGGGCCTGGGCCGCGAGCATGAGGTTGTCGTGCACGGTTTCCTTGGCGAACACGCGCGTCACCTGGAAGCAGCGCGACATGCCGGCCGCCACGCGCTGGTGGTCGCGCAGCTTCGTGATGTCGATCTCGTCGAGCAGGATGCGCCCCGCATCGGCCTTCAGGAGGCCGGTGATCAGGTTGACCAGCGTGGTCTTGCCCGCGCCGTTGGGCCCGATCAGCGCATGCACTTCGCCGCGCTCCACGGTGAGGTTCACATGGTCGGTCGCGAGCAAGCCGCCGAAGCGCTTGACCAACCCTTCGATTCTGAAAAGGCTCATGGTGTCGTCTTGGTGAGGGAGGCCACCTGGCGGCGCCGGGAAAGCGCCGCAAGCCCCTTCGGCGCCCACAGCGCCACGGCAATCAACAACAATCCCAGCGGCATGTGCCAATGCTCCGTGTGCTGCTTCAAGGCTTCCTCGAGCACCAGCCAGACGACCGCCCCGACGGGGCCGCCCCAGCTGCGCCCCAGTCCGCCGATCACCACCATCACCAGCAGCGTGGCCGATTGCGTCCAGTGCATCGTCGCCGGGCTCACAAAACCGTTGCCACCTGCAAGAAGCGCACCCGCCAGCCCCGCGATGGCGCCGGCGATCGCAAACGCCACCAGCTGCAGCCGGAACACCGGGTAGCCCAGCGCCCGCATGCGCGTTTCGTTGTCGCGGATGCCCATCAGCGCATGGCCGAAGCGCGATTGCGTCGCGCGGTGCAGCCACCACAGCGCGAGCGCCACGATGGCCAGCACCACCCAGTAGAAGTTGGACTCGTTGCCCAGGTCGAGCCCGGGCAGCAGCGTGGGCCGGCTCATCAGCGTGTAGCCGTCGTCCCCGCCATAGCGCCGCAGCGACACGACCACGAAGTACAGCATCTGCGCAAAGGCCAGCGTGGTCATGATGAAGTACACGCCGCGGGTGCGCAGCGCCACGGTGCCGATCAGCGCGGCGACGAGGCCGGCGACGAGCGCGGCCGCAGGCCACATCACCCAGGCCGACATCACGCCCGCGTCGCTGAGCGCCACCACCGTGTACGCGCCCATGCCGATGAAGCCCGCATGCCCGAGCGCCACCATGCCGCCGAAGCCGAGGATGAAGTTGAGGCTCGCCGCGGCCAGCGCGACGATGAGCACGCGCCGCACGAAGCCGATGTAGAAGTCGAGCCCGAACAGGGGCGCGACCAGCGGAAACGCCGCGAGCAGCACGAAGAGCAGCCCGAGGCCGATGTAGCGTGAAGATGAGGAAGGGGACTTCATGCGCGCGCCGAAAAAAGCCCGGAGGGCCGGAAGATCAGAACAATCACCATCAGCGCGTACATCGCGACTTCGGCGAACAGCGGCCCCAGGTCGGCCGCGGTGGCCGGCGGCAGCGTGGCGCGTAGCAGCATCGGCACGAAGGCGCGCCCGATGGTGTCGACCACGCCCACCAGCAGTGCGGCCACGAAGGCGCCGCGCACCGAACCGATGCCGCCGATCACCAGCACCACCAGCGCCGGGATCAGGATGGCTTCGCCCATGCCGACCTGCACCGCGACGATCGGGCCCATCAGCGCGCCCGCCAGCGCGGCGAGCGCCGCACCGAGCAGGAACACGCCGTTGAAGATGCGTCCGACGCGCACGCCCATCAGCTCGGCCATCGGCCGGTCGGAGGCGCCTGCGCGCACCCGCATGCCGATGCGCGTGTGGTTGACCAGCAGGTAGAGCGCCAGCGCCACCAGCATCCCGCCGACCAGGATCACCAGCCGGTAGGCCGGGTAGGGCAGACCGTCCATGAGGTTCACCGGCCCCGAGAGCGCCGCGGGTGTCGGCGCCATCACCGGCGAAGGGCCCCAGGCCATCGTGACGATGTCGTCGGCCACCAGGATCACGCCGAAGGTGGCGAGCACCTGCGCGAGGTGGTCGCGTGTGTAGAGGCGGCGCATCAGCAGCACTTCGAGCAGCAGCGCCACCACCACGGTGACCGCCACCGCGATGACGATGGCCGCCGCGAACGAGCCGGTGCGCGTGTGCGCCTCGGCCGCCACGTAGGCGCCGGCCATGAACAGCGAGCCGTGCGCGAGGTTCAGCACGTCCATGATGCCGAACACCAGCGTGAGCCCCGCCGCCAGCAGGAACAGCATCAGCCCATAGCCGAGCCCGTTGAGCAGCTGCTCGAGAACAAGAATTCCACTCATAGGATGAAGAGGGTTGCCCAGGTTTTCATTCGAGGAACACCGAGGAACCGGCTCTGCCGGGCCTCAGGTGTTGCCCCCGGTAGGGGGAGGGCGTAGCGACACGAAGTGCGCGCAGCCTGGGGGCGAGCCCTATTTCAGCGGGCACTTGTCCGAGTAGATGTCGCCGTAGTTCGTGAGAACCGTGTTGATCAGCTTGTTCGTGACCTTGCCCTGCGCATCCTTGCCGATCACGCGCAGGTAGAAGTTCTCGACCGGATAGTGGTTGTTCGCGTACTTGAAGCTGCCGCGCGTCGAGGCGTAGTTGGCCTTCTTCAGCGCGGCGACCACGGCTTCGCGGTTCTGCGCGTTGCCGCCCGATTGCTTCACCGCGGCGTCCATCGCGAGGATCGCGTCGTACGCCTGCGCTGCATACACCGACGGATAGCGGCCGTTGTATTCCTTGCGGAAGGCCGCCACGAAGGCCTTGTTGGCCGCGTTGTCGAGGTCGTGCGCCCAGTGCGAGGTGTTGAACAGGCCGAGCATCGGCTCGCCCACGGCGCCGATCACGTCCTCGTCGGCCGAGAAGCCGCTGGTCACCAGCGTGATGTCCTTCGACAGGCCCGCGCCCACGAACTGCTTGATGAAGTTGATGCCCATCGCGCCGGGCAGGAAGAAGTAGATCGAGTCGGGCTTGGCCGCGCGCAGCTGCGCGAGTTCGGCGGCGTAGTCGATCTGGCCGAGCTTGGTGTAGAGCTCGTCGGCCACCTGGCCCTTGAACTGGCGCTTGAAGCCGCCGAGGGCGTCCTTGCCTGCGGGATAGTTGGGGGCGATCAGCACGGTCTTCTTGAAGGCGCGGTCCTGGGCGAACTTGCCGGCGGCTTCATGGAACTGGTCGTTCTGGTAGGCGGTGCCGAAAAAATAGGCATTGCACTGGGCGCCCGCGAACTGGCTCGGGCCGGCGTTGGCCGAGAGGTAGGGCACCTTGGCGTTGAAGAGCGTGGGGCCCACGGCCAGCGCCACGTTGGAGCCGATGGGGCCGCTGAAGATGTCGATCTTGTCGCGCTGGATCATGCGGTCGACCAGCTGCTTGGCCTGGTCGGGGCTGCCGGCCATGTCGGCCTGCACGAATTCGACGTCCTGCCCGCCGAGCTTGCCGCCCAGCTGCTTGATGCCGAGCGCAAAGCCATCGCGCGCCTCGGCGCCCAACGCCGCGAAAGGCCCCGAGATGTCGAGGGCCAAACCCACCTTGACGGGGGCGGCCAGGGCCGGTGCCGCAGCGCCGAGGGCTGCGCCGCAGAGCAGCAGCGAAAGCAGGGTGCGCGGCAGCGCGGGCGACTTCGGGGGCAGGTGGCTCATCAGGTTCTCCGGGCAGGGAAGGGTGAAACGACGCGCCGGCACCGCTCCATGCGGCACCGGCGACATCGAACCGTTGATAGCTAAATACTTTAACCATAAACAATTCGGTGTCAACGGTGCTAGCACGAATGGTGCCAGTGGCGCGTGTCACTTCCTGGTGCGCAGGCCTGTTTCAGGAACACCGCGGAACCGGCTTTGCCGGGCCGCAGGTGTTGCCCCCTGCAAGGGGGTTGGCGTAGCGACACGAAGTGCGCGAAGCCTGGGGGTTAGCCAAAAGGATTGGCCGTCGCGAACCAGAGGGCGATGCCCGTTGCGATGATGAAGGCACCGTCCGTCACGCCTGCGATCAGGAAGAACTTGGTCTGCAGCACGTCGACCATTTCGGGCTGGCGCGCGGTGCTTTCGAGGAACTTCTGGCCGACCAGTCCGATGCCGAGGCAGGAGCCGAGGGCGGCGACGCCGATCAGCAGGGCGACTGCGAGGGGAAGGATGTTGAAGCCGGTCATGGTGTTTTCTCCTGGTTGGTTGATCGATGGACGTACTTTCGCGCAGCGGGTGCGCGGGGTCCATGACGTGGGAGGTCATGGGCGGCACGAAAAAAAGGCCGGCCGTCGAAACGGCCGGCCTTCAGCGGAGCGTCAGGGCTTCAGGGCAGCTGCGTCCAGTTCTGGTTGTTGCCGCCGTTGCAGGTCCAGGTGATGAGCGCGGTGTCCTGCGTCGTCGAGCTGTTCGGCACATCGAGGCAAGAACCCGAGGCGCGGTTCTTGATCGTGCCGCCCACCAGGCTCCACTGCGTCGTGTCGCCGGCCGAGCAGGCCAGCTGCACCACCGCCGCGTTCGTCGTCGCGGTGCCGCTCTGCGCCAGGCACAGGCCGCTGTGCTCGGCCTTGAACTGCACGTAACCGCCCGTGAGGCTCGTCACCGTGAACTTCTCGTTGCTCGCGGTGCCGCACGGCCACTGCACCGCCGTCGCGCCGCTGGCGGTCGACACGCCCTTGATGTTCACGCACAGGTTGCTGAGGTTCGAACGGATGCGGGTGATCGTCGGCGTCGGGTCCGTATCCTGCGACCGCACGTACTCGCGAATCGCCACCACGTCGGCCGCCGGCAGGCTGCTGGCGTTGCCGTGACCGCTGGCGAGCACGTCCTGCAGCGTGGCCGCCTGGCCGTTGTGGAAGAAGGCCGCGGTGTTCCAGGTGCCCAGCAGCGTCGGCGTGTCGAAGCCCACGCCCGCCAGCGGCTGGTTGATGCCCTTGCCCGACGAGGCCTGGATCGTCCCCACGTCGTGCCGCTGTCCGTCGCGGAAGGTGGCGCCGGTGTGGCAGGTCACGCACTGCGCCGAGGCGAACAGCGCCTGGCCGCGCGCCGCGTCGACGCTGAGGCTGCCGTCCGCATTGCGCGCCGGGCTGCGCATGTACTTGTTCAGCGAGGTCAGGTAGGCCGCGAGATCGTCGAGCTGCGCGTTCTTGCCGGCCTTGGGCGCGCCCAGCGGGTCCTGCGTGGCCGTGAAGTCCGCGTTGGTGAGGAAACCGGTGCCGCCGAACTCGTTGCGGATGTCGTTCTCGAAGTCCTGCACCTCGTCGAAGTTGGCCGTCCAGTGCAGCTTGCCGTGGCCCAGGCCCCGCCGGCCCATGAGGCTGATGGTGCGGCGCAGGCCTTCGCCGCGCTGGGTGAAGTCCCAGACCATGCCGTCGTCGCCGGCATCCGCGTGGCAGCTCGCGCAGGAGATGTAGTTGTCCTTGCTCATGCGGCGGTCGGACGCGTTGTAGAACACCTGCTTGCCGCGCAGCGCCGCGGCCGCCATCGGCTCCTGCGCCACGGTCGTCACGTTCTGCAGGAAGATCGGGGCCGCCGTTTCGGACGCCAGCACCGACGCCACGTCGTGCACCGACACCGAGCGCGCAAGGAAGTTGTTGACGAACAGGCGCTTTTTCGCCGCGTCCAGGTACAGGCCGTGCGGCGCGCTGCTGGCGTTGATCTCGCCGCGCACCGAGCGGCTGTAGCTGTCGACGATGGCCACGCGGTTGCCTTCCATCTGCGCCACGAAGAGGTAGTCGCCGGCCGGAGAGAACAGCGCGGCGCGCGCCGGTGCGCGGTCGTCGAAGTCGATCTGCTCGGCGAACACTTCCGCGGCCGTCTGCAGGTTGACCTGCGAGAGGATGGAGCGCACCGTCTTGTCGTGCTCCAGGTTGTTGCCGTCCCTGAACTTGCCGCGCACGATGTTGTCCTTCTTCGAAGGCAGCACCGCCCGCGTGCCGTCCGGCGAGATGATCACCTGGCTCAGGTAGTTGGCCACGCCGCGTGCACGGCTCTCGGTGTCCACCGTGGTGGTGTCCACCGGCAGCGCGATGGTGGTCATGGTACTCATGCTCTGCAGGTTCACCTTGTGCAGCTGGCCGCCTGTCATCTTCGACTTGAAGCGCGTGACGTAGGCCACCTGTGCGTCGGAGCTCACCGCGATGCCGCGCAGGTTGCCTTCCAGCGCGACCGCGCCGGTGGTGGTGCCGTTGCTCGGGTCGAAGCTCATCAGCACCGACTTGCTCTCCAGCGTCAGCAGGCCCTTCGCGCCGTCGGGCGTGAAGGCCACGCCGTAGGGGCCGCTGCCGTAGGCCAGCGGAACCGTGGCCGAGAGGCTGCCGTCGGCCGCGCTGAGCGCCACCAGCTTGTCCTCGCCCTGCACCGTGACCCAGATGCGGCCGTCGGGGCCCACGGCCAGCGTCTTCGGCTCGTCGCCGACGCGCGTCTCCCAGCGCTTGGCCAGGGTCTGGGCGTCGATGGCGGCGACCGTGCCGCTGTCGGGGTTGACCGCGTACACCGAGTTCGCATCGCCGGTGATGTTGGTGGTGTGCGTCGGCGCCCGCGCCGTGACCGGGGCGATCACCGTGAGGTTGTAGGTGTAGAAGGTCTCGCGGCCGTTCACGTCCTTCACCGTCAGCGTCACCGTGTAGTGACCGGGGCGCGTGTAGGTGTAGGTGTAGTTCGGCTGGCTTGCGTAGGCCGTCTGGGTGCCGTCGCCGAAGTTCCAGCGGAACTGGGCGCCGCTGCTGCCGAGCGTGGCCGGGTTGAACACCAACTGGCCGTTGACGATCTTCGGGCCGCCGCCGATGCCGGGGTCGCCGATGATGGCCTGGCCGCGCAGCGTGGCCACTTCCGCGTCGTTGAGAACGCGGCCGTAGACGCGCACCTCCGCCAGCGTGCCCTTGAAGAGCGCGGTGTTGCCCTGGATCTGGCCCATCACCTGGAACTTGTTCGTGAGGCCCTTGTTGCCCGTGGGGCCGGTGGAGCTGGTCTTCACGCCGTCCACGTACAGGGTCTGCGCGCCCGAGGCCGCATCGCGCGTCATCACCACGTGGTGCCAGGAGCCGTCGTTCACCGCCGCCGTGGAGGTGGTGCCGCCGTCGTTGCCGACCGACAGCTTGATGCGCCCGCCGTTGTCGAGCCAGCCCCAGAACACGTCGTCCGTGCCGCTCGCCTGGTCGCGCCCGAAAATGCCGGGCGCGGTCCACGAGTTCGCACCGCCCGCCTGGGTGGTCTTCATGTAGAAGCTCAGCGATGCGGTGCCGCCGAGCACGGTAGCGACGGAGTCGTTCTTCAGCGGCACACCGGCGGTGCGGTTCGCGAAGTTCATGCCGATGCTCTCGAACGCGTCGCCCGACACCGGCGTGCCGTTGTTGTTGCCGATCGGGTCGGAGAGGTTGCCCGCCAGCGTCCAGTAGTGCATCAGGTTGATGTCGGTCGCGTTGCCGGTGTTGAAGGTCGACTTGTAGTCCGCGCCGATGGCGTTGCCCGCATAGTCCTTCACGCCGTTGGCCGGCAGGAACACCTCGTAGCTGGTGCCGGGCTGCAGCGGCTGCTCGGGGTGGAAGTTGATGATGCCCAGCTGCACGCTGTAGGTGCCCGCCAGCGTGTTGCCGCCCACCGGCCGCACGATGAAGGTGTTGGAATTCACGCTCTCCGGCCGGATGTTGTCCGTCATGCCGAGGCCAATGCGCGAGGTCAGCGCCTGCTGCTTCGCGCCATTGGCCGGCGAGACCTGTTTCACTTCGGGCCTGGTGGTGTCGGGGTCCACCGAGTGCACGACGAAGCCGCTGCCCGAGCCGTGGTCGTTGCCCACGAAGACGAGGTTGCCGAACATCGCGACCTGGCCGTTGTCCGAGTGCGTGAAGTTCGGATCGTCCTCGCGCAGGATGCTGCCGCGGCCCACCTCCACGTGGTTGAGCGGGTTGCTCACGTCGACCTTGTGGATGCGCGTTTGCGCGCCCTGGATCACGTAGTTGTCCTGCGTGGCGCAGTACAGCTGTTCGTCGATGACGAGCCGGTTGTCCTCGGCCACGAAGCGCGAGCGGTCGCTCAGGTCGTAGCTGTACATCTTGGCGCCGCCGTTGCGCGCGGAGACGTGCAGGTTCCTGCCGTCGAAGCAGGTCGCGTAGTAGAACGGCGTGGTGCCCACGATGGAATCGAGCACCTTGGGGTTGAGCGGATCGGAGATGTCCAGGCTCGCGAAACCGCCGTTGCTTTCCATCGCGGTCAGCACCATGTGGTTGCCCATCGTGAAGATCGGGCCGACGCGAAAGCCGCCGAGTTCGCCCGTAGGCACCGGGTTGGGCTTGCCGGCGCCGCGGTTCGCGACCACGGCGTTCGCAGGGTCCCTCGCATCGACGATGAAGATGCCCCGGCCTGCCGAGGCCACGTACAGGTAGGGCGCCTGCCACCAGAGCTGCCAGGCCACGTCCTCGTAGTCGCCGCCGTTGACGCCGGGCAGTGCCAGCTTCTTCACCTGCTTGATGTCGTTGACGTCGGTGAAGTCCCAGAACTCGACGCCGTTGATGCTGGGCAACACGACGTACGTCTTGCCGCCGATCTTCGCGGTGCCGAAGGAGTGCGTTTCGCGGAACTCCTTGGTGCGGGCCTCGGGTTCGTAGATCTTCTTGACGAGCTGGATCTGGCGCGGGTTCGACACGTCGTACAGCAGGAAGCCGCCCGGGCCGAGGCCGCTGTCCGGCGCGAAGGAGGTGAGGAAGTAGCCGTTGACCATGATGCCCGCGTTCATGCCGTAGTCCTTGCGGCCCGGGTAGGTGGCGGGTACCTCGCGCGATTCGTAGGCGCTGCTGTGCGCCGGGTCGAGCGGGTGCGCGGCGCTCGTGATCATCGACACCGGCTTGAACAGTTCCGCCGAGGTGTAGGTGAGATTGCCCAGGCCCGGTCCCTGCAGCGGGAGCGGGTCGGCGACGGCTGCGGAAACCGCCGTCGCCATGTTGCTCAGGGTCGTCATCGGACTGACCCCGGTGATTGCCGCGTGCGTCAGCAGTGTGACGAACGGCACCATCAATGCCATCACGTAATACCGGATCTTCATCGTTGCCTCCAAGTTGTTAGAAGTTCGCAGGGGGACCCACTGACTCGTTTCTTCTCTGGCTCGACTTGCAAAGTGCGCGCGCAGGACGCACCCCGGCAGGCGACGGGTGATCGCCTGCCGTAAAACCCTCTCCCTGGCGGCCGAGTTACTTCGTGCCGCCCGATTCGTAGATGTCCCAGGCCGCCTCGGCGCTGGCGCCGCGGTGGATCATGGCCATCAGCGCACGGACCACCGCGGACGGATTGGCGTGCTGGTAGACGTTGCGCCCATACACCATCCCGACCGCGCCCTGGTCCAGCAGCACGCGCGAGCGCGCGAACACCTGCTGCAGGTCTTCGCGCCCGCCGCCGCGCACGAGCACGGGGCAGCGCGCGGCCTGCACCACGCGGTGGAATTCCTTCGGGTCGCTGGTCGGGTCGGCTTTGACGATGTCGGCGCCCATTTCGCGCGCGAGGCGCACCAGCGTGACGATCTTCTCGGCATCGCCGTCGACCTGGTAGCGGCTGCCGGGCGTGGGCGACTGCATCACCAGCGGCTCGATCATCAGCGGCATGCCGTAGCGGTCGCAGTCGGCGCGCACGCGCGCGATGTTCTGCACGCACTGGCGGAACAGGTCGGGCTCGTTCGGCAGCATGAACAGGTTGACCACCACGCAGGCCGCGTCGCGCTGCACGGCGGGCAGCACCGGGTCGTGCTCGTTCTGCAGCTGGGCCCACATTACGCGGTGCAGCGTGGCGTTGTAGGGGTTGCCCATGTCGATGCGCATCACGAGCGCGGGCTTGTTGCGGCCGGGGCGGTCCTGCAGCAGGTCGGACTGGCCGTAGTTGAGCTGGATTGCATCGGGGCCGGCGGCCACGAGCTTGTCGATGACCTGGGGCATGTCCTCCAGGCCGTCGAGGAACGAAGGCTCGTTGCACACGCCGTGGTCCAGGGCGATGTCCAGGCAGCGGCCGTGGGTCAGCAGCCGGTTGAGCCGCGCGGTCTTGTCTTTCGACATGGGAAAGAACTCCTTGTGGGGGTCGGGAATGAAGAGGGGGTATCAGGCGAGCGCAGAGAGGTGGCGCTTCGCCGCGCCGTCGATCAGGCGCAGGGCCTCGTCGCCCAGCGCGACCGCGCCGGCGCCGGCGTTCTCGATGGCCTGCTGGCGCACGCGCGCGCCGCACAGCGCCACCGCGACGGTGCCGCGCGCGACGGTCCAGGCGATCATCATCTGGCCGAAGGAGCACTCCAGCCGCGCGCGCACGGGCTCGAGCTCTTCGAAGAAGGCCTTGAGCCTGGCGCGGTTGGCTTCGCTGAAGCGCGGGTTGGTCGCGCGCTGGTCGTCGCCCTTGAACGCGCGCGCGGGGTCGATGGGGCCGGCGAGCAGGCCCAGTGCCAGCGACGAGTAGCCCAGCACCGCGACGTCGTGCTCGCTGCACAGCGGCGCGAGCGTGGCCTCGATCTCGCGGTCGATCAGGCTGTAGCGCTCCTGCGCCGCATCGACGGGGCCGTAGCGCAGGTACTCGGCGAGCGTCTCCGGGCTCACGTTGCTGACGCCGATGGCGCGGATCTTTCCCTGCTTCTTGAGTTCGAGCAGCGCGTCCATGGTCTCGGCCACGGGCGTGGTGCTGTCCTGCCAGTGCGTGATGTAGAGGTCGATGTAGTCGGTCTGTAGGCGCTTCAGGCTCTCTTCGCATTCATGGAGGATCGACTCGCGGCCCAGGTAGCGGTACACCGGGTGGCCGTCTTCTTCGAAGAAGTGCGTACCTTGCTGCGTGTGCCAGACCAGCCCGCACTTGGTGGCGATCACGGCCTCTTGCCGGCGCCCCTTGAGGGCGGTGCCGACGATGCTCTCGGAGCGGCCGAGCCCATAGGCCGGCGCGGTGTCGATCAGGTTCACGCCCGCATCCAGCGAGGCCTGAATGGCAACGACCGCGGCCGCGTTGTCGCCGCCGCCCCACATCCATCCGCCCATGGCCCAGGTGCCCAGGCCGATGGCCGAGCATTCGATGCCCGACGGGCCCAGCGTTGTCTTCTTCATCGCGCTCTTCATCTCGTCTTCTTTCTCGTGTTCATGAGGTGGTCGATGGTCACGGCCGCGAGCAGGATCAGGCCCTTGATCACGTCCTGCCAATAGGGCGACACGTCGAGCAGGATCAGCGAGCTGGTCACCACCGAGAGCAGGGCCAGGCCGAGCACCGCGCCCAGCACCGTGCCCGAGCCGCCCTTGAGGCTGGCGCCGCCGATCACCGCGGCGGCGATCACGTTGAGTTCCATGCCCACACCGAAGGTCGGCGTGGCGGCGCCGAAGCGGGCCGTGTAGATCACGCCCGCCAGGCCCGCGGAGGCCGAGCACAGCACCGTGACCCAGAACTTCACGCGGCCCACGCGGATGCCGGAATAGAGCGCCGCCTTCTCGTTGCTGCCGGTGTAGAACACGCGGCGCAGCAGCGTCGAGCGGCGCAGCACGAAGTCGCTCACCACCACGATCGCGACGAAGATCAGGATCACCGCCGGAATGCCGAAGAGCGTGCCCTGCCCGATGAACTTGAATTCGGCCGGCAGCGAGAACAGCGACTGCGGCGTGCCCTGCGTGAGCGCGAGGCACAGCCCGCGCACGATCACCATGAAGGCCAGCGAGGCGATGAAGTGGTTCAGTCCGATGCGCGTGACGCAGCCGCCGATCATGGCGCCGATCAGTCCGCACATGCCGATGGCCACCAGGCTCGCGAGCCAGGGGTCGACGCCCATGAGAAAGAGCTTGCCCGTCACCACCATCGCGAAGCACACCACCGAGCCGACCGAGAGATCGATCCCGCCGACGATCAGAAGGATCGTCATGCCGACCACCACGATGCCTTCGATGGAGAAGGACAGCAGCATCGCGCGCACGTTGTCCCAGGTGAGGAAGTAGGGCGATGCGAAGCTCATGCCCACGCACAGCACCGCGATGATCAGAAGCAGCCCTGCTTCGCGCATGCTCGTGAGTTTGTTGGCTGGCTTCACGGGCCCGCCGCCGGATTGCCGTGGTGGAAGGCCCGCATCGAGTTGTGCCGGGTAGTTCATGCCATCTCCTGTTCGCAGAGTCCGGAGGCCAGCCGCAGCAGGGCTTCTTCCGTCATTTCGTTGGAATTCAATTCGCCGGCCAGCCGGCCGTCGCGGATCACCAGCGCGCGGTCGCACAGGCCGATGATCTCGGGCAGCTCCGAAGAGATCACGATCACGCCCACACCCTGGTTCGCGAGCTCGCGCAGGATGTGGTGAATCTCGGACTTGGCGCCCACGTCGACACCGCGCGTGGGCTCGTCCATCAGCAGCACCTTGGGGTTGGTGGCCAGCAGCTTGGCGATGGCCACCTTCTGCTGGTTGCCGCCCGACAGGCTCGACACCTCGATGGCCACGCCGTCCGACTTGAGATTGAGCTTGGCGCCGAGCTCGCGTGCCAGGCGGTGTTCGGCCGAGCGCTGCAGCAGCCCCCAGCCGGAACTCACGCGCCGCAGCGCCATCGACGACACGTTCTGTGCGATCGGCAGGTCGAGGAACACGCCCGCCGCCTTGCGGTCTTCGCTGAGGTAGGCGATGCCTTCGCGCAGCGCGTCGCTGTACTTGCGGATCGCGAGCGTCCTGCCGCCGAGGCGCACCGTGCCGCGTTTCGCGGCGCGCAGGCCGCACACGGTCTCGGCCAACTCGCTGCGCCCGGCGCCCATGAGGCCCGCGATGCCGAGGATCTCGCCGCGCTTCAGCGCGAAGGAGACGCCGTGCACGCGCTCGCCGTCGGCGATGTCGGTCACTTCGAGCACCGGATCGGAAGACTCGGGCGCGGCCTGCTTCGGCGGGTAGTAGTTGCCGAGGTCGCGCCCGACCATGCGGCGCACCAGCTCGTCCGGCGTCAGTCCGGCGAGCGGCCCGCAATGCACGTTGCGCCCGTCGCGCAGCACGGTGACGCGGGAGCAATGCGTGAAGATCTCCGCCATGCGGTGGCTGATGTAGATGATGCCGATGCCCTGCGCCTTGAGGTCGTGCAGCACGCGGAACAGCGCTGCCGACTCGTTGTCGGTCAGCGCGGCCGTGGGCTCGTCGAGGATCAGCACCTTGCAGTCCAGCGTGAGCGCCTTGGCGATCTCCACCAGCTGCTGGCTGGAGATGCTCAGGTCGCGCACCAGCGCGCCGGGGTTGATATCCTGCCCCAGCCGGCGCAGCACCTTCGCGGCGCGCTCGTTGAAGCTGGCGTAGTTCATCCACGCCTGCCTGCCGGCGTTGATCTCCGGCATGAAGATGTTCTCGGCCACGGTCGCGTCGGCGCACAGCGCGATCTCCTGGTGCACCAGGCCGATGCCGAGGCGCATCGCGTGCGCCGGGCCGTCGATCACCACCTTCTCGCCGTTCAGCAGAATGCTGCCCTCGTCGGGGCGGTGGATGCCGTCGATGATGTTCATCAATGTCGACTTGCCTGCGCCGTTCTCGCCGCACAGGGCGTGGATCTCGCCGGCCTGCAGCGAGAAGTCCACGCCCGAGAGCGCGCGCGAAGCGCCGAAGCGCTTGCTGATGCCGCGCAACTCGAGCAAAGGGGAAGAAGAGCCCACAGCGCTCACTCGCCGATTCCCTTGGTGCCGCGGCGTGCGAGGTACTTGTCCCAGTAGAAGTCGTCGGCGTTGGCCTTGCTGACCACGGCCAGGCCGTTGTCCAGGAAGGGCACCGACATCGGATTCGTGCCGTTGCGCTTGGCGTCGTTCATCGGGTCGATGAGCGTCGGGTTCTTCGCCAGGAACAGCATCATCATGCCCATGTAGCCCTGCATGCCCTGGTTCGGGTTGATCGAGCCGAACACGTCGCCCGACTTGATCATGTCGAGGATCTTGGCGTTGACGTCGCAGCACATCACCTTGATGTTCTTCTTGGTCTCGACCTTGGCCTGCGCGGCGCCGAGCGCCGAGTTGGCCTCGGGCATGAAGAGCGCGCCCAGGTTCGGGTTGGCCTGCGCGAGGCTCAGCACCGCCTGGTAGGCCTTGTTCGGGTCCTGGTTGCTGGCGGCGCGGCCGACCAGCTTCATGCCGGGGTGCTTGGTCTTCATGCGGTTCACGAAGGCGGCGATGCGGCGGTCGTGGTTGTCCTGGCCCGGGTTCTCCAGCACCGCGTATTCGCCCTTGCCGCCCAGCGAGGCCGCGATGGCGTCGGCGGCCTGCGTGCCCTCGCGGTCGTTGTCCGAGGTGATGAAGGAGGTGCGCTTCGAGTTCGGCGAGTCGGCCGCGAAGGTGACGACCGGGATGCCCATCGCCGCCGCGCGGTTGATCGGCTCGATGAACGGATCGGGGTTCATCGGGTGCAGCAGGATGCCCGCGGGCTTGCGCGCCAGCTCCTGCTCGAACGAGGCCAGCTGCTTGTTCACGTCGTACTCGGGCGTGCCGGTGTAGCGGGTGCGAACGCCCAGCGTGCGGCCGAGCTGCTTCATCATTTCGTAGACCGGAAACCAGTACTCCACGCCGGACACCATCACGTTCATCACGTAGACGTCGCTGGCATTGCCGCGCAGGCCGGCCCCTGCCGCGGGTGCCGCGGCTTGCTGTTGCGCGAACGCGCTCGCACCGGCCAGGCCGATACCGGCGGCGGCTGCGGACTTCAGGAAATTACGCCTCATTCTTTGTCTCCTCACGTTGACTGGCAGAGCTTGCGACCTGCTTTTCGAGCAAGTCTTCGGGACCTCAGTGTCACATCAGTTGTTATGACAGGCTAGAATGTAATCCCGGCCCGATTGGGTCGAGTACTAGGGGAAACGCTACTGGCGAGGCGCTTTTATTCCGCCGAAGCTGTTATGACATGATGCCAAACATACTGATCGGCGTGGACATGGGCTCGAGCAGCCTGAAAGCGTTGGCGCTCGAAGCCGGAAGCGGCCGCGCCGTGGCCCTGTCCCGCATGCCTTTGCCGCACGACCGGCTCTCCGGGGGCGGCTGCGAAGTCGGCGCCGCGGCGATCCGTGCCGCGCTCACCCACGTGCTGCGCGATGTCGCCCACCAGCTCGGCCCGCGCGCGGCCGAGGTCCGCGCCATGGCCTGCACCGGCCACGGCGCCGGCCTCTATGCGCTCGATGCGAACAACGAACTCGTCGGCGGCCGCGCGGTCGCATCGACCGACCAGCGCGCCGATGCCAGGGCGCGCGCTTTGTCCGCCAGCCACGGCGGGCGGCTGTTCGCGGACGTGGGCTGCCGCCCGTGGCCCGGACAACCGACCGTGATCACCGCCGAGTTGCTGGGCGCCGATGCGGTGCAGCGCGGCGAACTGCGCCGCCTGCTGTTCGCCAAGGACTACCTCGGCTTCCTGCTCACCGGCGAGATCGCCACGGACGCCAGCGATGCGAGCACCGCCGGCCTGGTGTCGCTGGCCACCGGCGGCTGGTCGCAGGTCGCCTTCGACGCCTCGGGCCTCCAGGACCTGGGCGCGCACAACTTCGGCCCGATCCTGCCGAGCGGCACGGTGATCGGCAAGCTGCGTCCCTTCGAGGCGGCGCTGTGCGGTTTGCCTGCGGGCATTCCCGTCGCGATGGGCGCCATCGACCTGCTCGCCTCGATGACCGCGATCTGCGCCGAAGGCCGCGGCCGCGCGGTGCAGGTCTTCGGCACCTGGTGCGTCAACGCGGTCATCGGCCCGGTCATCGAGCCCAAGCCCGACGTCGCCTCCATCGTGAACTTCGGCCGCACGCACGAGCGGCTCTACATGGAGAACAGTCCATCCTCGATGGCCAACATCGCCTGGCTCGCCGGCGTGCTCGCGCTGCCCGATGCGCGCGCGGTGGTCGACCTCGCGATGACGGTGCCGCTGGGCGCGAACGGCCTGCGCTTCGTGCCCTTCATCAACGGCGGCGGGGGCGTGACGGCCGGCTTCGTCGGCCTCAAGAGCCATCACACCCGCTCGGACATGGCACGCGCCGTGGTCGATGCCGTGGCCGCGCTGCACGCGCGGCAGACGGCACGTCTTGCGGCGGGCGGTCTCTCCGTTTCTGCCTCGACGGTGCTGGGCGGCGGTGCGAGCGATGCCCGCCTCGTGCGCCTGCTCGCCGCCTTCCTCGGGCGCCCGGTCGAGCGTTGCGCCGACGACGAGACCGGCGCACGCGGCGCCGCGCTCTATGCCGCCATGTCGCAAGGCCTCGACGACGCAGGGCAGGGCAGTGCCCTGCTCGCGCCCTGCGAAGTGATCGAACCCGATGCACGGGACGCACGCGCCCATGCGGATTTCAACGCCGATTTCAACGAACTGATCGACAGCATGTCACCTGTATTCACCCAACTCGCGGGCGGTGCGCAATGAGCGCATGGCAACTGCCCTTCGTGCGTCCGGCCTCCTTGTCGGGCCGCCATTTCTCGACCGTGATCGTCGGTGCCGGCATCAACGGCGTCGGCGTGTTCCGCGACCTTTCGCTGCAGCGCGTGGACTGCCTGATCGTCGACAAGGGCGACTTCGGCGCCGGCGCCAGCAGCGCGCCCTCGCGCATGATCCACGGCGGCCTGCGCTACCTGGAGAACGGCAGCTTCTCGCTGGTGGCCGAAGCCACGCGCGAGCGCAACCTGCTGCTGCGCAATGCGCCGCACCTGGTGCGGCCGCTCAAGACGGTGGTGCCGCTTGCGAACTTCTTCGGCGGCCTGATGAGCAGCGCGCTCAAGTTCTTCGGCCGCACGCCGCCGCAGCGCACCCGCGGCCTGCTGGCGGTGGCGCTGGGCCTGCGCCTCTATGACATCCTGGGCCGCCGCCAGCGCGTGATGCCGGGGCACCGCATCAGCCGCGTGCCTTCGAACGACCGCGGCCTGTTCCGCGCGGCGATCCGCTGGACCGCCACTTTCTTCGATGCGTGGATCAGCCACCCCGAATGGCTCATCCTCGAGCTGATCGGCGACGCCTGCCGCGACCAGCCGCGCTCGGCGGCCGCCAACCACTGCCGCGTGATGGGCTGCGCGGGCAACATCCTGACGCTGCGCGACGAGATCACCGGCGTCCTGGTGCGCGTCACCGCCGACACCGTGGTGAACGCCACCGGCGCGTGGCTCGACCGCAGCGCGGCCGTGCTCGGCGGCGCCGGCCCGCGGGTGATGGGCACCAAGGGCTCGCACCTCGTGCTCGACCATCCCGCGCTGCGCGATGCGCTCGACGGCCGCATGGCCTACTTCGAAGCGGTGGACGGGCGCGTGTGCATCGTCTATCCCTTTCTCGACCGCGTGCTCGTGGGCTCCACCGACATCCCGGTCGAAGACCCGGACCAGATCGTCACCGAACCCGCCGAGGTCGACTACCTGATCGACGTGCTGCGCGAGGTCTTTCCGAACATGGCCTTCGGGCGCGACGACGTGGTCTACACCTATGTCGGCGTGCGCCCGCTCGCGCGTTCCGATGCCGACAAGCCGGGGCAGATCTCGCGCGACCACTCGGTGGTCGTCGATCCGCCGAATGCGACGCGCGACATTCCCATCGTCGGCCTCGTCGGCGGCAAGTGGACCACCTTCCGCTCGCTGGCCGAGGAGGCGACCACCGAAGTGCTGCAGCAGCTGGGCCGCTCGCGCACCGCATCGACCGCGCTGCTGCCCATCGGCGGCGGCGCGGAGCTGCCGGCCGACGCGGCCGCGACCGAGCGCTTCATCGAAAAGATGACGGCCGCTTCCGGCCTGGGCCGCACGCGGGCGCTCGACCTGCTGGGCCGCTATGGCTCGAAGGCGCTGCCGCTGGCGCAGCGCCTCGCGGCTTCCGGCGACGTGCCGCTGCGGCACGCACCCGATTACTCGGCCGCCGAGCTGTCCTACCTGTGCCTCGAAACCGGCGTGGTGCACCTCGACGACCTCGTGGTCCGCCGCACGCTGCTGGCCATTCGCGGCCTCGTCACCGATGCCGCGCTCGCCGAGATCGCGGGCGTCGCAGCCGACGCGCTGGGCTGGGACGCGGCCCGCGCGCACGACGAGCTGCGCATCTGCGCGACCGCGCTGCGCGAGCGGCACAACGTGCGCCTCCAGCCCGTGGCGCCCGACGCGGAGCCCTCTTTCGATGCATCATTGATGGCCAGCTCAGCCCTCGGCCAGTCCTAAAGTGAACAGCAGTCCCAACGACATGTCGACCGTGCTCGACCGCAATTCCGAGTCCCCGCTGTGGGCCCAGTTCCGCGACGCGATCCGCCTGCAGATCCTGCAGGGCGTGCTGCCCATCGGCGCCAAGCTGCCTTCCGAGGCGGAGCTCGGCGACCAGTTCGGCATTTCGCGCATCGTGGTGCGCGAGGCCCTGGCCGACCTGGTGCGCAACAACCTGATCTACAAGATCAAGGGCCGCGGCGCCTTCGTGTCGGCGCGCGAGCGCGACGAGGATTTCGTCTCCACCGTGCTGGGCTTCTCCGACGAGATGGAACGCAAGGGCCGCTCGGTGCGCACGCAGATCCTCACGCAGGAACTGCGCGCGCCCACCGAGCAGGAGGCCAGCGCGCTGGGCCTCACCGACGCAGACGCCCAGGTCGTTGCGCTCAAGCGCCTGCGCAGCGTCGACGGCGAGCTGCGCCTGCTGGTCGAGACGGTGGTGCCGGCGGACCTCGCGCCGGGCCTGCACCGCACGCGGCTGGACGACCGCTCGCTCTACGACGTGCTGCGCCGCCAGTACGGCTTGCGCCTCGTGCGCGCCGAGCGCTGGATCGATGCGGTGCTGCCCGACGCGGCCACCTGCGAGCTGCTCGACCTGCCGCAGCCCGAGCCGCTGCTGCGCATCGAGTCGATCGCCTACGGCGCGAACGGCCGGCCGCTGGAGCACTACCGCGCGCTGCACCGCTGCAAGACGAGCCGGCTGCACGTGCAGACGACGACCTGAATTTTCTGCGTCAGGCCTTGGCGGCGCTGCGGGAAGGCCAGAGCACCGAGGCGATCGCGACCATCATCAGCACGACGGCGACCCAGTCCTGCCAATGGACGACTTCGCCGAGCCACACCGCGCCGCTGAACACGCCGAGCACGGGGATGAACATCACGCTCAAGGTCGAGGCGATCGGCGGCAGCCCGCGCGCCAGGGAGAACCATGCGGCATGCGCGAAGCCGAAGATCAGCACCGCGTTGTAGAGAATCGATCCCCAGGTCGCCTGGCCCGGCCAGCGCCACGGGTCGCGCTCGAACAGCAGCGAGAGCACCGTCATCACGACGGCCGTCATCGCCGTCATCCAGAACGAGAGCGTGAGCGTCGGCAGCCCGATGCGCGTGTGGCGCAGCAGCTGCGTGCCCAGTGCCCAGGTGGCGGCCGCCACCAGCGCCAGCGCCACGTAGCCGGGCCGTCCCGCGAAGTCCGTGAGCTCGTGCCACAGCAGGAGTCCCACACCCACCGCGCATGCGCCCACGCCGAGCCACGCGCGCCGCGTGAGCACCGCGGCGAACAGCACCGCGCCGATGACCGCGGAGAACACCGGCATCGTGTAGCCCAGGATGGCCGCGCGCCCGCCCGACAGCGCCTTCACCGCGAGGATGATGCAGGCGTGCCAGACGAACATGTTGGTCGCGCCCAGCCACACCAGCTCGGACCAGGCGCTGCGCGGCACGCGGAATGGCACCTTCATCCACACCAGCGCAAGGCCCAGCACCGGCAGGCCGAGCCAGATCGAGATCGCGCGGAAGGCCAGCGGCGGATAGTCGGCCACGCCGAGTTTCATCACCGGCCAGTTGAAGCCCCACGCGAGGGTCAGGAGGACGAGCAGGACGAACTGGCGCGGGGTGAAGGCGGGCATCGCGAGGTCTACAGCAGACGCTTCAGGTAGCGCCCCGTGTGGCTCGCCTCGTTGGCCGCGATGTCCTCGGGCGTGCCTTCGCCCACCACCGTGCCGCCGCCGGCACCGCCCTCGGGGCCCATGTCGATCAGCCAGTCGGCGGTCTTGATCACGTCGAGGTTGTGCTCGATCACGACGATGGTGTTGCCCGCGTCGCGCAGCTGGTGCAGCACCTTGAGCAGCAGCTCGATGTCGGCGAAGTGCAGGCCGGTGGTCGGCTCGTCGAGGATGTAGAGCGTGCGGCCGGTGTCGCGCTTGCTGAGTTCGAGCGCAAGCTTCACGCGCTGCGCCTCGCCGCCCGACAGCGTGGTGGCCGACTGGCCGAGCTTGATGTAGCTGAGGCCCACGTCGAGCAGCGTGCGCAGCTTGCGCTCGATGGTCGGCACGGCCTTCAGGAACTCGTGCGCGGTCTCGACCGTCATCTCGAGGATCTGCGCGATGTTCTTGCCCTTGTACAGGACCTCGAGCGTCTCGCGGTTGTAGCGCTGGCCGTGGCACACCTCGCAGGGCACGTACACGTCGGGCAAAAAGTGCATCTCGACCTTCACCACGCCGTCGCCCTGGCAGGCCTCGCAGCGCCCGCCCGCCACGTTGAAGCTGAAGCGGCCCGGGCCGTAGCCGCGCTCGCGCGCGGTGTTGGTCTCGGCCATCAGCTCGCGGATCGGCGTGAACAGGCCGGTGTAGGTGGCCGGGTTGCTGCGCGGCGTGCGGCCGATGGGGCTCTGGTCGACGTTGATGACCTTGTCGAAATACTCGATGCCCTCGACCGACTCGTGCGCCGCCGGTTCCTCGTGCGCGCGGTAGAGCGTGCGCGCCACCGCGGTGTAGAGCGTGTCGTTCACCAGCGTCGACTTGCCCGAGCCCGAGACGCCCGTCACGCAGGTCAGCAAGCCGACCGGGAAGGCCACGCTCACGTCCTTCAGGTTGTTGCCGGTGGCGCCGACCACGCGGATTTCCTGCAGGTCGGTCTGCGAGGCCAGGTGCGCCGCTTCGCGCGCGGCGCGCCGCTCGGCCGCGGGGCTCGGCGGAAAGCGCGAGGCCTTCTTGCCTTCGTTGAAGGCCGGCTTCTTCACGACCGGCAGCCAGGCGGTGCGGCGTTTGGGCACGTCGATCTTCTTGACGCCCGACAGGTACTGCCCGGTCAGCGAATCGGGATTGGCCGCCACCTGGGCATAGCTGCCCTGCGCCATCACGCGGCCGCCGTGCACGCCCGCGCCGGGGCCCATGTCGATCACGTGGTCGGCCGCGTGGATCATGTCCTCGTCGTGCTCGACCACGATCACGCTGTTGCCGATGTCGCGCAGGTGCTTCAGCGTGCCGATCAGCCGGTCGTTGTCGCGCTGGTGCAGGCCGATGCTGGGCTCGTCGAGCACGTACATCACGCCCGTCAGGCCCGAGCCGATCTGCGAGGCGAGCCGGATGCGCTGCGCCTCGCCGCCCGAGAGCGTCTCTGCGCTGCGGTCCAGGCTCAGGTAGTTGAGGCCCACGTCGTTCAGGAATTTCAGGCGCAGGCCGATCTCGCGCACCACCTTGTCGGCGATGTCGGCCTTGGCGCCGCGCAGCTTGAGCGTCTGGAACCAGGCGAGCGAATCGCGCAAGGTGAGGTGGCTGAGCTCGAAGATCGCCATGCGCGGCGGTTCTCCACCATCCGCGGGGCGGGCCGACTCATCGACCAGGAACACGTTGCGCGCCTCGGGCCGAAGCCGCGAGCCGCCGCAGTCGGGACACGGCTGCAGGTTGCGAAAGCGCGCGAGGTCTTCGCGCACCATCACCGAGTCGGTCTCGCGGTAGCGCCGCGTCATGTTCGGGATGATCCCCTCGAAGGGATGCTTCTTCGTGAGCTTCTTGCCCGCGAAGTTGCCCGATTCCATGGTGTAGTTGAACTTGATCTCCTCGGCCGCCGAGCCGTGCAGCAGCACCTGCTGCACCGAGGCGGGCAGCGATTCGAAGGGCGCGTCGACGTCGAACTTGTAGTGCTTCGCGACGCTCTCGATCATGCTGAAGTAGTAGCCGTTGCGGCGGTCCCAGCCCTTGATGGCACCGCTCGCGAGCGAGAGCGAGGGGAAGGCGACCACGCGCGCCGGGTCGAACACCTCGCGATGGCCGAGGCCGTCGCAACTCGGGCAGGCGCCCACGGGCGAGTTGAACGAGAAGAGGCGCGGCTCCAGCTCCGACAGCGAGTAGTGGCAGACCGGGCAGGCGAACTTGGCGTTGAACAGGTGTTCCTTGTCGGCCGCGCCCTCGGCGCCCAGCTCGAGCGCAATGGCCCGGCCCTCGGCGAGGCGCAATGCCGCCTCGAAGCTTTCGGCCAGGCGCTGCTGCATGTCGGGGCGCGCGCGCAGCCGGTCGATCACCACGTCGATGTCGTGCTTCTCGGTCTTCTTGAGCTTGGGCAGGTCGTTGTATTCGTAGGTTTGCCCGTCGACGCGGAAGCGCACGTAGCCGGCCGCCTGCATCTCGGCGAAGAGATCGAGGAACTCGCCTTTCTTCTCGCGCGCCACCGGCGCCAGGATCATCAGGCGCGGCTCGTCGGGGATGGCGAGCGTGGCGTCCACCATCTGCGAGACCGTCTGCGCCTGCAGCGGCAGGTGGTGGTCGGGGCAGTAGGGCGTGCCGGCGCGGGCGTAGAGCAGGCGCAGGTAGTCGTGGATCTCGGTCACCGTGCCCACGGTGGAGCGCGGGTTGTGGCTGGTGGCCTTCTGCTCGATGCTGATCGCGGGCGACAGGCCCTCGATCACGTCCACATCGGGCTTGTCCATGAGCTGCAGGAACTGCCGCGCATAGGCCGAGAGGCTCTCGACATAGCGCCGCTGCCCTTCGGCATACAGCGTGTCGAAGGCCAGGCTCGACTTGCCCGAGCCCGACAGGCCGGTGATCACCACCAGCTTGTTGCGCGGGATGTCGAGGTCGACGTTCTTCAGGTTGTGGGTGCGCGCACCGCGGATGCTGATGCGCTGCTGCGCGAGCACGGCACCGAGGTAGGCGTCGCGTTCCGGGTTTTCAGTGGCGGGGGATTTCAAGGGGGCGATCGTCCGAGGGCAACCGGACATGATAGTCCGCGCCGCATGCCATGGCGAGCGGGCGGGTTCTGGCGGTTTCGCCGGGCGGTGCCTTGCGGGGGCCCGCCGGCACCGCCCGGCGGGCCGGCATCGGGCACAATCGAGGGTTCTCTTCCTCCTCCTTCATCTACTTATCAGGGGCAGTGCATATGGCATCGGTCAACAAAGTCATCGTCGTCGGCAATCTGGGTCGCGATCCCGAAATGCGTACCTTCCCGAGCGGCGACCAGGTCGCGAACGTCACCGTGGCCACCACCGATCGCTGGAAAGACAAGCAAAGCGGCGAAATGCGCGAAGCCACCGAATGGCACCGCATCGTCTTCAACGGCCGCCTGGCCGAAATCGCCGGCCAGTACCTGCGCAAGGGCTCGCAGGTCTATGTCGAAGGCAGCCTGCGCACGCGCAAGTGGACCGACAAGGACGGCATCGAAAAATACACCACCGAAATCCGCGCCGACCAGATGCAGATGCTGGGCAGCCGCCAGGGCCAGGGCGGCCCGTCGGGCGGTCCCGAAGACGACGGCGGCTACTCGCAAGGTGGCGGCGGTGGTGGTGGCTACTCGCAGGGCGGCAACGGCGGTGGTGGCGGCGGCGGTTACGCGCCCCGCGCACCTGCTGCGGCACCGCGCGCACCGGCAGCCGCACCGCGCCAGGCACCGGCCAAATCGTCGTCGGGCTTCGACGACATGGACGACGACATTCCGTTCTGAGCCGGTAGCACCTGTCCCCGTGGCCGAGGCTCTTTCGTCGCTTCTTCGGTCATGTGACTTGCCAAGGGCCCGCGTGCCCTTGGCCGCGCGCAGATGAGCTTTCCGTGGATGCGTCGGCTGCACGCGTGGTTTTTCGACGGCCTCTCCAAATACCGCACCGCGCCCCTCTGGGCGAATGGGGTGCTGGTCGCCTCCATCGCATTGCTGGTGGCCATGGTCGCCTTCTTCGGAGGGCCATCCGGCGCGCCGAAGCCCGCCGCGATGCACGTCACCCATGCCGACTGGCAAGTGACTGATGCGCCGGGCTTCCGCGAGCCGTCGCTCCACATGGACAGCAGGGCCCTGCCGGACACCTGGCAGCCCGTCGCGTTGCCCCTGGCCCTGCCCATCGCCCTGCTGCGCCAGGCCGATGGCCGCGCATTCGCCGGCGGGACCCGCACCACCTGGCTGCGGGTTTCCGCGCGCGACCTGCCCTTCGCCGCGGGGCCGCTCGCGCTCTACGGCGTGCGCATCAAGACCGACGGCACCATTGCCGTGTATGCCGATGGCCGGCTGATCCACCGGGCGCAGGAACAGGGACCGCTGTGGAACAGCACCCGCACCCCCCTCTGGGTCGTCGTGGAGAAAACGCCCGACGCAGCGCCGCTGAACGAGATCCTCATCCGCCTGGAGCACACGCGAAACACCCAGGTGGCGGTCTCCTCGCTGTGGCTGGGCCCCGTCGATGCACTGAAGGACCGCTACAGGACGCGCGAGTGGCTGCAGCAGGACCTGCCGGCGATGCTCGGCGCGGCCTTCATGGCCGTGGGCCTGTTCGCCCTGTTCGTGTGGTTCAGGCGCCGCCACGAAACCGGCTACCTGCTCTTCTTCAACCTCGCCACCACGTCCTTCCTGCGGAGCCTGCATTTCTACGTGGGCCTTCCGGTGGCCAACGACTGGTTCGCCTGGCTGACGGTCAATGCGCTGTTCTGGCTGGTCGCTGTCGTGCACTTCGCGCTGCGCCAATTGCACGGCCGTCCGCTCAGGTGGCTGACCCGCGCGGTGGTCGCGTGGACCGTCCTGATCGGCCTGCTGACCCTGCCGGGGCTGGCGATATTGAAGAACACGCCGCAGGTCACGCCGCTGATCTACGCCGTCGCGGCGCTGATGGGCGGGGCCGTCGCGCTGGTCGGCGGCGTCAGCGCCTGGCGCCGTTCCAACGAAGGGCGGCTGGTGGCCGTCGGCATCGGGGTGTGCGTGCTGCTGGGCCTGTCCGATTGGCTGCTGCAGAACAACTTCGTCAGCCCCGAAGGCTGGTACCTGGGCGCCTACACCAACGCGGTCACCTTCAGCGTCTTCGGGGCGCTGATGTACCGGCGCTACGTCAATGCCATCGCCGAGGTGGAGCTGGTCAACGCCAGCCTGGCCGAGCGGCTGCAGGCGCGCGAGGCCGAGCTCGAACTCAGTCACCGGCGGCTGCGCGAGGTGGAGATGCGGCAGACCATCAGCGACGAACGCCAGCGCCTGATGCAGGACATGCACGACGGGCTGGGCTCGTCGCTCATCAGCGCGATCCGCTCGGTGGAGGGCGGCGGCATGAGCGAACTCAAGGTCTCGCAGATCCTCAAGGACTGCCTGGACGACCTGAAGCTGACCATCGACTCGATGGAGCCGCTCGAAGACGACCTGCTGCTGCTGCTCGCCACGCTGCGCTACCGGCTGGGCCCCCGGCTCGAGGGCTCCGGCGTCGCCTTGCTGTGGGAGGTGCAGGAGATCCCGCCGCTCGACTGGCTCGATCCGACCCGTGCGTTGCACATCCTGCGCATCGTCCAGGAGAGCATTGCCAACATCCTGCGCCACACCCGCGCCACCGAGATCCGCGTGGGCACCACGCCGGAAGCGGCGGGCGTGCGAGTGACCATCGAGGACAACGGCCAGGGCTTCGATGTCGAGAAGGCGCTGGACGGCGCCGGAGGGCGGGGCATGCAGAACCAGCAGCGCCGCGCCCAGGTCATCGGAGGGGCCGTCGACTGGCGCTCGGGGCCGGCGGGCACGCTCTTCACGCTGTGGCTGCCGCTGAAGCGCGGGCAGCGGTTGGCCTAGGGCCCGGTCAGCCGGCGCCCACGTGTCCCTGGTGCTGGGGCAGGTCGTCGGTGATCGTGAACCACGGCGCCTTCGAGCCGACAAAGATGTGCGCGGCCGGGCGGATGGACGGTGCGTCGACCAGCGTGCCCAGGGTGACGTGCACGAAGGCGCCGTCGCGCACCACCGAGTAGAGGAACGAGCCGCACCCGGCGCAGTGGATGTCGCCGGCGTTCTCCTCGCCGTGGACCAGGCGCCGGTCCTCGCCTTGCGTGATCGCCAGCTTGTGGCGCTCGATGCCGGCGAAGGGCTTGAAGGCCGAGCCCGTCGCGCGCCGGCAGTCCGCGCAGTGGCAGTTCAGGGCGTAGACGAATTCGTCGGCCACCACGTAGCGGACGGCGCCGCACAGGCATTGGCCGGTGAGCGTGCGGGCGGCGGTCGTCCCGGGCGGGCCGGATTCCATCGGCGCTTCGGATTCAGCCCGCCAGGCCCACGAACACGTTCTGCACGTCGTCGTTCGCGTCGATGGCGGCCAGGAAGACTTCGACTTCCTCCAGGTCCTCGGCGCTGAGGCTGGCCGGATCGACCGGGTTCTTGGGCTTGTAGCCCAGCTTGGCCGACAGCACGGCGAAGCCCTGGGCCGGCAGCGCCCGGCTCACGAGGTCGAGGTCGGTAGGATCGGTCAGGAACACCGCAGCATGGCCTTCGCCGGCCGGCTCGAAGTCTTGGGCGCCGGCTTCGATGGCGGCCATTTCGGCGTCGGCATCCGGGCGCGAAGGCTCGGCCTCGATCATGCCGACGTGGTCGAAGTCCCACGACACCGAGCCCGAGGTGCCCAGCTGGCCCTTGCGGAACAGCACGCGCATCTCGGGGGCGGTGCGGTTCACGTTGTCGGTCAGGCATTCGACCATCACGGGCACGCGGTGCGGCGCGAAGCCTTCATAGATCACATGCTCGAAATGCACCGCCTCGCCCGTGAGGCCGGCGCCTTTCTTGATGGCCCGGTCCAGCGTGTCCTTGGGCATCGAGACCTTGCGGGCCTGCTCCACCACCAGCCGCAGGCGCGCATTCGAGGCCGGGTCGGCGCCGCTGCGGGCGGCGACCATGATTTCCTTGGCCAGTTTTCCGAACAGCCTGCCCTTGGCATTGGCGGCCAGATCCTTGTGCTTTGCTTTCCACTGTGCGCCCATGGCTGAGGTTCCTTCGATTTGGGGCGACTACTGTAGCTGGAGCGCGACCGGGATGAAATCGGCGCCCCGTGCGGCATGGCGGCCGACAGCAGTTTTCTCCAAGTCCCGGCGCCGGGGCGCCTCTATGCTCGACCCTTCCTCCACGCATCCAGGCCACGCCACCATGCAATCTCCCGAAGTACGACAACAGCAGGCAGACATCTTCCATCGGCTGCACATCGGCCCCGCGCCATTGGTCCTCGTGAACGCGTGGGACGCGGCCAGCGCGCGCATCGTCGAGCGGGCCGGTGCCAAGGCCATCGGCACCACCAGCGCGGGCATGGCATGGGCGCTCGGCTACGCGGATGGCGAGCGCATGCCGGCCGGCGAGCTGCTCGCGGCCTGTGCGCGCATCTGCCGCGTGGCCCGCGTTCCGGTCACCGTCGACATCGAGCGCGGGTTCGGCGACAGCACGCAGGCGGTCTGCGACGTGGTGCGCGCACTGATCGACATGGGCGCCGCCGGCGTGAACATCGAGGACGGCACGCTGCCGGGCACGCGCGAACTGGCGCCGCCGGAGATCCTGTGCGAGCGCATCGACGCGCTGCGGCGACTGGATGCGCGCTTCTTCATCAACGCGCGCTCCGACACCTACTTCGTCGCCAACGACGATCCCGCGGCACGCTACGCAGACACGCTGCGGCGTGCGCGGCTCTACGCATCGGCGGGGGCCGACGGCATCTTCGTGCCGGGGATGGCAAGCCTCGAAGAGATCGCGGGTCTTGCAGAGGCGGTGCCCCTGCCCGTGAACGTCTACGCGGGCCACAGCAAGGCGCTGCCGGTCGAAGTCCTGGCAGGCGCGGGGGTGCGGCGCATCAGCCTGGGGTGCGGCCCCTTGCAGGCGGCGCTCGGACTGCTCGGCCGCATTGCCGCCGAAGCATTCGACGACGGCAACGGCAGCTTCCGCGCGATGGCTGCCGAGATGCTGCCAGCCGGCGAAATCAACGCGCTCTTTGCATCCGCGCCCTGATCGGGCGGGGACGCGGCCATTTCCGGATCGATTGTTTCCGTTCCATGAACACCGTGGTTCTTTTTGCTAAGGGTTTTTACTTAGAAGTCGGCGCACAATTCATCCCACAGACCGGCCCCCAAGCCGATCTGGGTGAACAGGGCCCCGAGCGAGGTGGCCGCCCCCGGAGGGACGGTGACCCACCCAAGACCGGTTCGAAATCATCCAAGCAAGAACTTGAACTGAACTGAAGGAAATCCAAATGACCGCCTCGAAGATCCTCTCCGCCGTTGCTGTTGCCCTGATGGCCGTTGCCGGCGCCGCCCATGCCGAAAGCTATGAGGGCGTGCATCAACTGACCTCGGCCGCCAGCCGCGCCGACGTCGCCGGCCAGGCCGTGGTTGCCGCGCACAGCGCCAACCCGTACGCCACCGGCGCCAACGCAGGCCCGGCCCAAGTGATCGTTTCGTCGGCCAGCCGCTCGGCCGTGCGTGCCGAAGCCGTGGCCGCTGCGCACAGCGCCGATCCGTACGCCGAAGGCGCATCGGCTGGCGCGGCCCCGGTCGTCGCCAGCACCGTGGACCGCAATGCCGTTCGCGCCGCAGCCCGCGCTGCCGCTCGCGGCGACGCACTGCCGCTGTAAAAAGCAACCCTCGGCGAGCGTCCGCTCAGGAAGCCGGCCCTGCGAAAGCAGGGGCCGGCTTTTTTCTTGCCGTCAGCGAGCGGCCCGCAGCCGCAGGCCGGCGATGAAGAAGGGCGCGCCGCCGGCAACCGCTGTGTCGTGCAGTTCGACGAACCACTGTGCCGATGCGTCCGGTCCCGTGTCGTCGGGCACGGGCTGCGCGCAAAGCTCGCAGGCATAGAGCACCCGGCCCACCCGCGTCGTGCCGTCGCGGACCGCGACCGCCTCGTTGCAGCATTCGTCCACCACCGTCCAGCGGCCATCGGGCTCGCCGCGGACCGACCACCGCATCAGCCGCATCGTGATGCGTTCCGGTGCCGCCGTGCGCTCGCCCTTCTGCGCCTCGGGCACCGTCGCCAGCAAGCGCAGCTCGAGCGGCTCGCCGATGCGGAAGCCTTCGCCGCGCTCCAGCGACAGGCCGGCCAGCGCCACGCGCACACGGCGGCGCTCGCGCAGCGTCGTCACGACGAACACCACCGTCAGCACCGAGAAAGCCGCGAACACCGGCAGTCCGACCACCATCCAGAGCCACTGCCATCCGCCGGCCAGCGCCCAGGTCATCGCGTTGAAGCCGAAAAGCGCGAAGAAGGCCAGCACGGCGAGCGCGACCAGCCATGCCACCCAGTCGCCGGCCGACCTTCGCACGCGTTCCGTGGCCTGCGGCGCGCTGGAAGTCCATGCGGCCGGTTGTGCCTCGGCCAGCGGCGGCAGGCCGACCACGCGCGGATCGGGCCACGGCGTCCAGAAATCCGCCGGCGTCCCGTCCAGCGCGATCCACTGGAGATCGGTCCAGGCCGGCAGGTAGGCCGTGGCCGTCTCCTCGCCTTCCACCTTCAGCACGGCGCCTTCGAAGCCGCGCGGGTACACGCCGGGCGCCCGGTGCGAGCGCCGTTCCTGCAGGTCGACGATCACGGTGGCGCCGCCGACCTCCGCGGCCTGGTAGCGGCCGTCGGGCGAGGCGTAGCCGTCGCCCGGCGCCTGTCCGGACTGATGGGCGATCAACGCAACGGACGGATGAAGTCGGGTCATGGCGGGGGGGCGAGGAAGGCGCCGAGCATGCCATGCCGCACACGGCGGTCTGATAAGCTGCCTCGCCTTTCCCATCGACCCGTTCCTTCCACATCCTGTCCTTGCGAACGCATCGCGCATGTCGTCCGAAGAAACCCTGCGCCGCTGGCGCCTGATCCTCGGCCGCTATGCGGCGCAGCCCCTGTCGCAGACGGAGTTCTCGTCCGCCGACTGGAAGCTCGACCAGGCGCTCGAATACCTCTACGGCCGCGAATACGAAGGCCGCGGCCTCGCCCGGCCGAGCGGCGGCGGCCCCGGCTCGCTCGACCCGAGCCAGCTGCGCGCGGTCGACTGGCTCAACCGCTCGCGCAAGCTCTTCCCGCAGGACGTGTTCGAGCGCATGCAGACGCAGGCCATCGACCGCTACCAACTCACCGACCTGCTCAACGACCCGGCGGTGCTGCGCTCGCTCGACGCCACGCCGGGCCTCGCCAAGGCGCTGCTCGGCATGCGCGGCCGGCTGTCGAGCCAGATGCGCGACGCGGTGCGCGAGGTGATCCAGAAGACCGTCGACGAGATCACGCGCAAGCTCAGGAACGATTTCGTCAACGCGCTCGTCGGCCGGCGCAACCGCATGCGGCGCTCGCACATCAAGAGCGCGCAGAACTTCGATGCGCGCGCCACCATCGCGGCCAACCTCAAGCACTACGACGTCGAGCGCAAGCAGCTCGTCATCGAGCATCCGCGCTTCAACGCGCGCGTGAAGCGCAACCTGCCCTGGGACGTGGTGCTGTGCGTGGACCAGAGCGGCTCGATGATGGATTCGGTGATCTACAGCGCCGTCATCGCGGGCATCATGAGTTCGCTGCCCGCGGTGCGCGTGAAGCTCGTGGTGTTCGACACCGCCGTGGTCGACCTCACGCACATGGCGCACGACCCGGTCGAGGTGCTGCTCACGGTGCAGCTCGGCGGCGGTACCGACATCGGCCGCGCGGTGTCGTACTGCGAGTCGCTCGTGGGCAACCCGCAGCGCACGGTGTTCGCGCTCATCAGCGACTTCATGGAGGGCGCGGCGCCCGGGCCGTTGCTGGCTGCGGTGCAGCGCATGGGGCAGTCGCGCGTCACGCTGCTCGGCCTGGCCGCGCTCGACGAGTCGGCCAATCCCGTCTACGACCGGCAGATGGCGCAGCGGCTCGCGGACAAGGGCATGCACATCGCGGCCCTCACGCCGACGCACTTTGCGCAATGGCTTGCCGAGGTGATGAACTGATGGCCTGGTACGACGGCTATCGCGCCTACGACGACGACACCCTCGCCACGCTCGCGAACCCCGGCCTGCTGCGCCGCGCCGCCAAGGACGTGGAGGCCGGCAAGGTCGCGTGGGCCGAAGAGGGCGCCGACCGCGGCGTGGTGGCCGCCGACGGCCAGCGCGTGCAGCTCGATGCGCGCGGCCCGCAGCAGGCGCGCTGCGACTGTCCGGCCCCGGGCATCTGCAAGCACATCCTCGGCGCGGCATTGTGGCTGCGAGGCCTGGAGCCTGCCGCGTCGAACGACGCGGCCGCGGCGCAGGAAGCGCCCGCCGGGCCCGACCCGCTCGTGGAGATCCTCGCGCTCGATGCCGCGGCGTTCTTCAAGGCGGCGGGCGTGGCTGCGGTGCGGCGCGCCGCGGCGGCGGCCAGCAGTGCCGTCGAATGGCGCGTGCAGGGCGGCGCGCTCGTCATGGACCTTCCCGAGCTCGGCGCTTCGTGCCGCTGGGTGGCCGGCGCGGGCTACGCCGGGATGGTGTCCGAGGTGCCGGCCGCCGAGCGCAAGGCCGTGCACCTGATCGCCGTCGCCGCGCTGCGCAGTGCGCATGGCCAGCCCCTGCCGTGGCCCGAAGGCGCGCGGCCCGCACCGGCCGAAGACACGGCGCGCCTCGGCGAGCGTGAGCGCGCCTTCCTGCTGCAGGTCGAATCGATGCTGCAGGAGCTGCTGACCGGCGGCCTCTCGCATGTGAGCGAGCTGACCTCGGCACGCCTGCTGGCGCTCAACATGTCGGCGCGCGGCGAAGGCCTGCCACGCCTGGCGGCCTTGCTGCGCAACCTCGGCGGCACGGTCGACCTGCTGGTGCGGCGCGACCACCGCGCCGAAGAGCGCGATGCCTTCGCGCTGATGGCCCGCATCCATGCCCTGTGCGCCGCCCTCGCGCAGGCCGAGGGCGATCTCGCGGCCGCCTTGCGTGGCCGGCTGCGCCGCGACTTCGACGAGGCCGCCGCGCTCGACCTGCTGCCGCTCGGCGCCCACTGGTGGCAGACCCGCGGCGGCGCGCGCGGCCTCACGGTGGCGTTCTGGGACCTGGGCGGCGCACGCGTGCTGCAGGCCACGGTGGCGCGGCCCGACGGCACCGACACCGCCTTCACGCGCAGCGGCGCATGGTCCGCGAACGCGCTGTGGTCGGGCGCCGGCGCGGCGGAGCGCGTGTGCGAAGCGCCATTGCGGCTCGAACAGCCCCGGCTCGCCGAAGACGACCGCCTGGCACTCGGCGGCGCCACGCGGGCCCAGCCCCTGCCCGCGTGGGCGGCCGACGATCCGCGCCTGAAAGACATCGGCTGCGGCAACTGGGCCGAACTCGGCCAGCGCCTGCGCGCCGCCACCGGGCTCGCGGCCGAGCCTTTCGATGCGGTGCTGCTGCGCCCCGCCGATACGCGCCTGCCCGTGCTCGACGAAGCGCAGCAGCGGCTCGACTGGCTGGTGCAGGACGACGCGGGCCTATGGCTGCGGCTCGGCATCCCGGTCGGACCCGAGCACCGGCAGCGTGTCGACAACCTCGACCGCTTCACTGCCCGCCGTGCGCCCGTGCATGCGGTGCTGGTGCGCATCGAGCGCTCCGCCGCCAGCACCGAGCTGATGCCCATCGCCGTGCTGAGCAGCGACGCGAAGAAGAAGCTGCAGGCGGTGTCGCTCGACTTCGCCAACGAGGCGGCGCGCACCACCTCGCTGGCCAACCGCATCCTGCGCATGTTCGAGGCGCGGCAGCAGCAGCGGCAGGCGGCGCCCCTGGGTGCGCCCACGCTGTCGGCGCGCCTGCTCGCACCGGTGATCGACGTGGCCGAGACGCAGGCTGCCACCGGCCGCATGGCGCTGACGGCGCCGCAGCGGCAACGCCTGCACGATGCGCTCGACCGCACCGGCTCGGTCGGCCTCGAGGTGCTGGCGCATGCGCTGCGCGCGCACCTCGCCGCGCCGGCCGCGGTGCCGCTGCTGAAGCTGGGCTTTCTCTGCCAGCTGCTGGGCGAGCTCGACGGACTGCCCGAGCACCCGCAGGCACAGATGCAGGCTGTTTAGAACCTTAGATTTCGTTTGCGAAAGTGCGTGGGGGCGATGGCCAAAGCGTCATCGCCAACTGCCAAAATCATCGGTTGCTTAGAGGAGAACGAGGAGAACGCATGGGATTTCTGGACAAGATCTTGGGCGCCGTCACGGGCGGCGCCAGCCCCAGGGCCGAGGGAGGCCTCACGCGCGAGCAGGCGAACCTGCTGGAGCAGGCCGTCGCGTGTTTCGAGAAAGCAGGCAAGGAGCTGCCGGCCAAGGCCACCGCATTCCTCGTCGAAGGCACGCAGGAAACCGTGCTGCTCGACCTGCAGGCCGCCCGCGCCTTCGAGCCCGGCCAGCTGCTCGGCGACCCCGGCCGCCTGCGCTGGGGCTTCAGCAACTACCAGAACAAGCCGCTGGAGAAGATCGGCAACAGCAGCCTCGAGCAGCGCGGCCGCTTCTACGCCAGCGTGAGCGCCGATGCGCCGCCGCTCGATGCGCTGGTGCGGCTGGGCAAGCTGCTCGCGGCGGCCGACGGCGGCCAGTCGCTCGAGCATCCCGGCGCGGCCGTGCCCGACTGGCTGCAGTACCTCGTCAACGACGCGGTGTTCGCGAGCTTCAACAAGGGCGGCTCCAACACCAGCGACCGCGACCTCGCCAAGCACCGTCCCGCGTGGAACGTGCACCTCATCGCAACCCTGCTGGCGCACGAGGGGCTCGACCCGCAGCTCGCCCTGCAGGAAGTGTTCGAGCGCAAGGGCCTCGACAGCTGGTACCACGACCGGCTCGACGGCCTCGTCGACGCCCCCGCCGTGGCCGACCACATGCGCAGCCACCGCGAAGCCGCCGAGGCCTTGCCCGCGCAGCTCTCGGCCGCGGGCCGCGTGCTGCTGGCCAAGCGCATCGGCAAGGACAAGGCGCTGCTGAACGACTTTGCGCCGCTGTTCGTGCGGCTCGCCATCGACGGCAGCAAGACGGTGCGCGCCGAAGCGACCCCGCATCTCGAAGGCATTGCCGAAGCGCAGCGGCTCGAGCTGCTCGGGCAGCTGCTGAAGGACGGCGACACCGCGCAGCGCACGCAGGCGGCTGAACTGCTCGCGCGCCTGCCCGGCGACGCCGCGCGCGCACTGCTCGCCGCGGCGGCCGAGGCCGAGACCAGCAAGGCGGTGCAGCAGGCCATCCGCTCGGCCCTGTCGCGGCTCGACGCGGCGGGCGATGCGGGCGAGCTCGAACTGCCCGAGCCGCCGGCCTGGCAGCCCTTCGAAGACCAGCCGCTCGGCGAAGACGCGGTGCAGCTGCTGATCGCCAACCGCATCGAGCTGCTCGAGAAGAGCCGCGTCGCGGCCGAGGCCGAGATCGAGGAGAACAAGGCCTCCACGCAGACGTACAAGTACAAGTGGCGCCAGGACAGCTACACCGCCCACAAGAAACTCACCGACGACGACATGCGCGTGGCGGTGCGCGTGCTCAACGGCCAGGGCAGCAAGCACGACCAGAACCGCGTCAGGAACAGCCAACTGCAGCAGGTCGTGGGCTTCGGCAACCGCCTGCAGGCGCTGCCGGGCTTCGGCATGCCGCACCTGATCCGCTGGCTGGGCGTGTCGCGCCACTGGTCGAGCTTCTGGTTCGACGACGGTTTCCACAAGTGGCTCGGCCGCCAGCCCGTGGGCTCGGTCGACCTGCGCGCGCTGGCCGAACTGCTGAAGCGTTCCGGCATGCCGATCGACGACGTGGCCCATGCGGCGCTGTTCCAGTACTGGAACCAGGCCTCGGCGGTCGACGTGCTGCCGGCCGACCGCGTGTGGCCCTTCTTCGCCGAGCACCCCGAGTACATCGACGAAGGCCTGGGCCTCATCGCGCCGCCCAAGCGCGAAGGCCGCCAGACCCAGCTCGACCTGAACGCCACCCTGCGCACGCTGGCCATCTTCCCGACGGTGCAGGCGCGCTGGCTGCCGCGCGTGATGGAGCTGGCGCTCGGCGAAGGCAAGACGCACCGCGCGGCCGCGCAGAAGGCGCTGTCGATGCTGCCTGACATCGGACGGCGCGTGGTCGAGTCGCTCGACGCCACCAAGAGCGAGGTGCGCATCGAGGCCGCCGGCTGGCTGGCCGGACTCGGGTACGCCGAGGCCGTGCCCGCGATCACCAAGGGGCTCGAGAAGGAGACGCGCGAAACCGTGCGCGCGGCCTACCTCACCGCGCTCGAAGCGCTGGGCGACGACATCTCGCCCCGGCTCGCGCCCGCGATCCTGCTGGCCGAGGCGAAGAAGGGCCTGAAGGCCAAGCCGCCCGCCGGCCTCGCCTGGTTCTCGCTCGACGCCCTGCCGGCCTGCAAGTGGCTGGACGGCAGCGCGGTCGAGCCCGAGATCGTGCGCTGGTGGGTGGTGCTCGCCTGCAAGCTCAAGGAGCCGGGCGGCAACGCGTTGCTCACGCGCTACCTGGGTCTGCTGGACGCACCGAGCCGCCAGGCCATCGGCAGCCTGGTGCTGCGCCAGTTCATCGCGCAGGACACGCGCCACCCTCCGCTCGACGAAGGCATTGCCTACGCCAACGCCACCGCGCCGCAGCGCTACCAGGGCAACCAGCAGCGCTACCAGAACGCCAAGGCCGAGCACAAGCAGTACTACGAGACGGACTTCCAGAAGACGCAGGAGCAGGTCTTCGAGGAATGCAAGCGCGAGAAGATGAGCGAGTACCTCGGCAGCGCCATCGGCGAGAAGGGCATCCTGGCCCTCGCCGCGCAGGCGCCGGGGCACGAGGTGGTGTCGCTGCTGCAGCAGTACATGCGCGACCACTACCAGCGCCGCTCGCAGATCGAAGCCATGCTCGAAGGCGTGGCGCCGGGCAACGACCCGGTGGTGATCCAGCTGCTGCTCGGCCTCTCGCGCCGCTACCGCACGGCCTCGGTCCAGGAGAAGGCACGCGCGCTGGTGCAGCAGATCGCCGACCGCAACGGCTGGACGCAGGACCAGCTCGCCGACCGCACCATCCCCACCGCGGGCCTCGACGACACCGGCAAGCTCGAACTCGCCTATGGCGATCGCACCTTCACCGTGGTGCTCGACGCCGCCATGAAGCCCGAGCTGCGCAACCCCGAGGGCAAGGTCGTCAAGGCGCTGCCCGAGCCGCGCCAGAACGACGACCCGGCCCTCATCAAGGAGGCCAAGGCGCAATTCTCGACCAGCAAGAAGGAGCTCAAGCAGGTCATCGACCTGCAGACCGCGCGCCTGTTCGAGGCCATGTGCACCGGCCGCGTCTGGCCGCAGGCCGAGTGGCGCGAGTACCTGCACCGGCATCCGGTGGCGGGGCGGCTGATCCAGCGGCTGGTCTGGCTGGAACTGGACGCCGAAGGCAAGGTCCGCGGCAGCTTCAGGCCCACCGAGGACAGCAGCCTGATCGACACCCAGGACGACGAGGTCGAACTCGCCGAGGGCAGCCAGCTGCGCCTGGGCCATGCCTCGCTGGTCGACGAGGCCACGGCCAGCGCCTGGAACAAGCACTTCAAGGACTACAAGCTCGCGCCGCTCTTCCCGCAGATGACGCGCAAGCCGCCGGCGGTCGCGTTCACCGACGACAAGGGCCATGCGGTCAGCGAGATCAGCGACCGGCTGGGCTGGATCAGCGACACCTTCACCCTGCGCGGCAGCTTCACCAAGCTCGGCTACCAGCGCGCGCAGGCCGAGGACGGCGGCTTCTTCTACCAGTACACCAAGGAGTTCTCGACCGCGGGCGTGCGCGTGGCCATCGAGTTCTCGGGCAACACCCTGCCCGAGGAGAACGTGCCCGCCGCGCTCAAGACCCTGGGCTTCGAGGACATGAAGGCCCGCGGCTACGGCGACCGGTCGCTGCCCTTGTCGGAGGTGCCGCCGGTGCTGCTGGCCGAGGCCTATGCCGACTACCTGGCCATCGCCCAGGCCTGCGCGGGCTTCGATGCCGGGTGGGAAAAGAAGATGCCGTGGTAGGCCGCTCGTGCGGGGCCGGAAGGTGCATTGCCTTGCCTCGCTGCATGAACCATGATGGTGGCGCGCAAGGGTCGGCCGCCCAGGTTCATGCTTTCGCATTACTGCGCCGGTGCGGTGCGGAAACGCGAAAATACGGCGGCGCTCCTGCCACGGAAAAGAATGCATGATCCGTCGCTGCGGAGGCGACAACCCAACACGCATGGCTCTCACACTCGACCCTGAAGATACGCGCGGACGCATCCACGATCTCGTGTGGTGCGGCTTCCATCCCGATGCCGATGTCGAGTGGATGATCACCGATGAGTACCTCGATCCCGACGAGCTCACGGGCGAGGACCGGGCCTGGGTGAAGGCCGAAGCCGCTGCCGCCTGCGCCAGCAAGCGCGCCGCAGAGGCCGGCTGGCCCGCGCAAACGGAGTACGACCGGCTCGAAGCCGTGTTCGCCCAGTTGCGCAGCGAAAAGATCATCGCGCTGCACCGCGCCGGCAACACGCTGTCCGACGGCCATGACGATGTGCGCGAGCAATGGCGCGCCGCCGGGCGGCTCGCTTCCGGCATCCGCGGCTGCTGCTTCTATCACTCGCAGGATCTCGATGCGGCGGTGCGCACCGGCCGGCTGCACCTGGCGTTCAGCGGCGGCATGATTCCCGAGATCGCGCAGCGCGAGGCCAACACCGTGGTGGTGGGCCACCGCATCGTCGAGCTGCTGCGCGCGGCCGGCTTCGAGGCGCACTGGAGCGGCGACATCAACGAGCGCATCGAGGCCGACCTCGGCCAATGGCGCAAGCGAGGTCCGTCGGTGTGAGCGCACCGGCCTGGCAGCCGCCGCGCCGCATCGATGCCATCGACTTCTGGCTGCGTTCCCGGCTGCTGGCCGCCGCCCATGCGCTGCGCGAGGCGCTGCGGCCCTCGGCGCGGCGCTGGCATGGCGGCGCGCAGGCGCTGGCCGAGGCGCCCGTGCTGGCGCAGTACCGCACCGCGCTGTGGACCGACGGGCGCGAAGACGAATTCCCTCTGGTGGCCGGCAAGGTGCAGAACCTGCGCGCGGCACGCCGCGCCTTCGATGCCGTCGAGGTGCCGACCGGCGAGCTGCTGAGCTTCTGGCGCCAACTGGGGCGGCCGAGCGCATGGCGCGGCTTCGTGCAGGGCCGCGAGCTGCGCGGCGGCTGCGTGGTGCCGACGCTGGCCGGCGGCCTCTGCCAGCTGTCGAATGCGCTGGCCACCGTCGCGGCGCGCGCCGGGCTCGAACTGGTGGAGCGCCATGGGCACACGGCGCGCATCGAACACGCGGCCGAAGCGATGGACGATGCCGTGGATGCGACGGTGTTCTGGAACTACGTCGATCTGAAAGTGCGCGCGCGGCACGCCTGGCGGCTCGAGGTCGAGCTGACCGCCACCGAACTGGTGCTGCGCATTCGCGCGCGTTCGCCGCTGGCGATGCCCGCAGTGCCGGTCGCATTGCGACGCGCGGACGAAGAGGGCGCGAGCACCGCGCTTCCATTGGCGCGCGGCTGCCTGAGCTGCGACCAGACGGCCTGCTTTCGCCATCGGCCGCCGACCGACGTCGCACCGCAAGGGCGCACCGCCGTGCTGCTCGATGGCTGGACGCCGGAGTTCGCGCGCTACCTGGACACGCACCATGCCGGAGCCGACCGCCTGCAGCCCGTGCCGATGCGGCTCGCATTCTGGCGACCGCTGCCGGTTGCCGGCTGGCAGCGCGAATCCGTGGTGGCAAGGCCCTGGTGGACGAGCCTGCGTCGCGCCCTGTGGCAGCGGCTCTGGGCGCGGCATCCGGGCCGGCGGCAGGCCAGCCTGATCGACGGCCAGCGCTGGCTGGCGCTCGCCTTCGCCGCGCGCCTGAAGCCCGAACACACGCAGCTGGTGGTCGAGCAGTCGCTGTTGCCGCATTTGCAGCCGACCGGTGCGCTCGACGGCCGCCGCATCACGGTGCTGGCCGGTGCCTTGCCGATGGCGGAGATCGAACGCCGGCTCGATGCGGCCGCACGGCAATGGCCCGATGACGCCACGCTGCGCGACTTTCGCGCCGGCCCCGCGCTCGTGCGGGCCGAGGCTGCGGCACTCGCGCAGGCCGCGGCGGTGGTCACGCCGCATGCGGAGGTCGCGCGGCATCTGGCCCGCGTGGCGCCAGAGGCCGCGTTGCTGCGGCTCGATTGGGCGCAACCCGCCGTGCAAGCCGTGGCCGGGGGCGATGAACCACCGCTGGTCGTGTTCGCCGCGAGCGCACTCGCGCGCAAGGGCGCCCGCGAACTCGCCGCGGCGCTGCAAGGCTGGCCCTGCCGCCTGCGCGTGCTGGGCTCGCCATCCGACGACACGCAGCTGTGGCACGGCATCGGCCGTGTCGACCACCTGCACTGGCGGGGCGACGGGCTGGGCGGCGCTCGCGTGGTCGTGCTGCCGGCCCACATCGAACATGCGCCGCGTGCGCTCCTGCGCGCCCTGGCGGCCGGCGTGCCGGTCGTGGCCTCGGCCGCCTGCGGCCTCGCAGGCCTGCCCGGCGTGCGCGAGGTCGCGGCGGGCGACGTGGAAGGCCTGCGCGCCGCGCTGCAGGCCTCACTTGCCGCCGCACCAGCGGCTACGATCGCCAGGGGCTGACCCGCAGCGAAAAACCAGCAGCAACCACACCATGAGCACCGGCACTTCACCGTCTTCCTCCCCCGCCACCCAGGCCGTTCGCCTGGCCCCCGAGGCGCGCTATGCGGCCGAACTCGCGCGCCTGCAGGCCGCCGACGCCGACGCGCGGCCCACCGGCTGGAAGCTCTCGCCGCGCGCGGTGCGGCGCTTCATCCTCGGCGACGAGAAGCTGCAGGTGAGCCGCAAGTTCTACGGCGACGATCCGCTGGTGGACCGCGCCATCGTCACGCTCATGGGCCACCAGGGCCTGATGCTCGTGGGCGAGCCGGGCACCGCGAAGTCGCTGCTCTCGGAGCTGCTCGCGGCCGCCATCAGCGGCGACTCGGGGCTCACGGTGCAGGGCACGGCCGGCACCACCGAAGACCACATCAAGTACAGCTGGAACTACGCGCTGCTGCTGGCCGAGGGGCCGAGCCAGCGCGCGCTGGTGCCGTCGCCGCTCTACCAGGCGATGCGCGCGGGCAAGCTGGTGCGCTTCGAGGAAATCACGCGCTGCCCGCCCGAGATCCAGGACGTGCTGATCTCGCTGATGAGCGACAAGCAGCTCATGATTCCCGAGCTGGGCGACGACGCGCGGCTCTACGCCCAGCGCGGCTTCAACATCATCGCCACCGCCAACCTGCGCGACCGCGGCGTGCACGAGATGTCGTCCGCGCTGAAGCGCCGCTTCAACTTCGAAACGGTAAAGCCGATCCGCGACCATGCCTTCGAGGTCGAGCTCGTGATGGCGCAGCTGCAGCGCGAACTGGACGGCGGCGGCGAGTCGCCGGTCGATGTGCCGCGCGACGTGGTCGCGCTGCTGGTCACCACCTTCCAGGAGCTGCGTGCGGGCCAGACGCAGGACGGCACCGCCATCAAGGGCCTCGATGCCGTGATGTCCACCGCCGAGGCGGTGAACGTGGCCTACGCGGCGGCGCTGCAGGCGCGCCATTTCAACGGCGGCCAGCTCACCGCGCGCGAGATCGCGGGCCAGCTGCAGGGCGTGGTGCTGAAGGACAGCAGCGACGACGTGAAGCGCGTGCGCCACTACTTCGACACCGTGGTGCGCGAGCGCGGCAAGCGCGACGCGCAATGGAAGACCTTTCACGAGGCGGCGCGCGCGCTGTGGCAATAGCCGCGGAAGACGGCCGCGTCCTGCCCGCGGCGCTGGAGGCCGCGCGCGGCCGGCTGTTCGGCGAGGAGGGTGTGTTCTTCGTGCCGGTGCGGCACCACAGCCCGGCCTGCGCGTTCGCATTGCGCGGGTTGCTGCGCGAGATCCGGCCCGCGGCCGTGCTGATCGAGGGCCCCGACGACGTGGGCGCGCTGCTGCCGCTGCTGCAGCACGCGCAGACCCGGGCGCCCGTTGCCTGGCTGTGCCAGAGCACGCGCCAGGTGCCGGCCGACGACCCCGAGGCGGAAGAAAAGACGCGCACCGAGTCGCGCACCTCCTTCTTCCCGTTCTGCGACTACAGCCCCGAGTGGATCGCCGTGCGCGAGGGCGCGGCGCTCGGCGCGCAGCTCGGGCTGATCGATCTTCCCTGGAGCGACAAGGCCTGGCACCGCAACCAGGGCGAAGAAGAAGGCGAGGCTCGCGACGCCGCGCGCAGCCTGATGGAAGAGCGCTATTTCGCGCACAGCCGCTACCTGAACGCATTGACCTCGCAGCTCGGCTGCGTCGACCACCAGGAGCTGTGGGACCGGCTGTTCGAGCTGCGCAGCACGGCCGCGCTCGGCGACTGGCGCGCCTTCTTCTCGGACGTGTTCAGCTGGTGCGCGATGGCGCGGCTCGACTACGAGCCCGAGGTGCTGGAGGCCGAGCTGAGCCTGCCGCGCGAGCGGCACATGGCCGCGCACATCCGCCGCTGGCGCAACGAGGTGCAGGGGCCGATCGTCGTGGTGACGGGCGGCTTCCACACGCTCGAACTCGTCGAACAGTGGCAGAAGGCCAGGCCTTCGAAGGCACCGGCCGCGTTCGCCAGGAAGGACGCCGGCACGGTCGATGCCTGGCTGATCCGCTACAGCTTCGAGCGCCTCGATGCGCTCAACGGCTATGCCTCGGGCATGCCGTCGCCGGGCTACTACCAGCAGGTGTGGGAACGGCTGGAGGCCGGCGAGGCCGACCCGTTCACCGCGGTGACGCTCGACAGCCTCACGCGCTTTGCGCGCCAGACCCGTGCGCAGGACCAGGTCGATGCGGTGTCCACCGCGCTGGTGCAGGCCGCCGCCGCGCAGGCCATGCGGCTCGCGGCGCTGCGCGGCCATGCGGGGCCGGGCCGTCAGGACCTGCTCGATGCGATCCGCTCCTGCTTCATCAAGGGCGCGATCGACGAGGGCACGCGCGGCTTCACGGCCGACCTGCGGAATTTCCTGAGCGGCACGCGCATCGGCGATGTGCCGCCGTCGGCCGGCTCGCCGCCGCTGATCGAAGACGCGCGGCGGCTCGCGCGCGCGGCCGGCGTGCGGCTGGACGACAGCACGGCGCGCGTGGCGCGGCTCGACCTCTACCGCAAGCCCTCGCACCGCGAGCGCAGCCGCTTCTTCCACGCCATGGCGTACCTCGACGCGGGGCTCGGCACCTGGCTCGCGGGGCCGGACTTCCTCGGCAACAGCCGGCTGCACATCCTGTTCGAGGAGTGGCGCGCCGCCTGGTCGCCGCTGGTCGAGGCACGGCTGATCGAGCTGGCGGCCGATGGCGCGAGCGTGGAGGCGGTGTGCATGGCCAAGCTGCGCCAGGAAGAAGCCGCGCTCGCCGACCAGGGCCGCGGGCGCAGTGCGAGCGCGGCCGTGACGCTGCTGCTGCGCGCCTGCCTGGTCGGCCTGCAGTCGCGCCTGCCGCAACTGCTGTCGATGCTCTCGACGCACCTCGATGAAGATGCCGCGCTCGGCTCGGTGGTCGACTGCGGCCACCGGCTCGTCACGCTGTGGCGGGCGCGCGAGCCCTTGGGCGTGCAGCAGCATCCGCAGCTGCGCAGCCTGCTGGAGCGCGTGTGGCCGGCGGCGCTGTTCCTGCTGCCCGACCTGGGGCCGTGCCCGGAAGAGGCCGAGGCGGGCGCGGTGAAGCAGCTGCTGTCGCTGCGCGAACTCGGGCGCCTGCTCGCCGCGTTGAAAGACGAATTCGGCGAGGACGGCCGCGCCATCGATCTCGATCTTCTGCGCGCCCAGCTGGAGCGCTTCGCGACCGGCGCGGCGGTCGCGCCGGCCGTGGCGGGCGCCGCATCGGCCTTGCTGTACCTCGACGGCCATTGGGACGAGCACGCGCTCGAAACCGTGGTGCGGCAGCGTTTCGGCGCGGGCGCCCAGCCGCGCGAGGCGGTGCGCTTCCTCAACGGCGTGATGGCCGCGGCGCCCGAACTGCTGCTGCGCCTGCCTGCGCTGCTGGAAGGGCTCGACAGCCTGGTGCGCGGCTGGGATGCCGAGGCCTTCGTGGCCCACCTGCCCGACCTGCGCCAGGCCTTCACGCGCCTCAAGCCGCAGGAAACCGCGGACCTCGCGGGCCGCGTCGCCGGCCTGCATGGCCTGGGCGAGGCGCAGGGCGAATCGCTCTACCAGGTGCACTACGAAACCACCGAACACGACCTGCACGAAGGCGCGCAGCTGCAGCTCGCCCTGGCCGACTGCCTGCGGCGCGATGGCCTGGCCGCGTGGCTGGCGGCCGCGGGCGGCACCACCGGAAGCGCCTCTTCATGACCATCGACCTCCAGACGCTCAAGTGCGGCGAATGCGGCAGCAGCGTGCTCAAGCGCACCGGCCTCAACGAATACACCTGCGACCACTGCGGCTCGGTCACGCTGGTGGCGGACAACGTGTCCGACCGGCTCGAGCGCGTGCTCGACCAGGTCAAGAACGAGGCCGGCCGGCGGCTCGCGGCCGAAGAGGCACTCAGGCAGAAGCTGCTGCTGCGCAAGATCGGCATCGGCGTGATCGCCGTGCTCGGCGTCGTCCTTGTGGGGGGCGCCGTCGAGGTGTTCCTCGCATCGCGCAGGCCGGCCGATTCGCCGCGGCCGGTGGTCGCCTCGGTGGCCGACCGCACCATCCCGACGGACGGACTGAAGCTCGGCGAGCCGCGGCAGGTGCTCGTGGGCAGCGGCACTTCCGCGGTGCCCAAGCTGCTGGTGGTGGCGCGCAACGAAACCGGCAGGCCGCTGTCGCGCGCCGGCATCCGGGCCGCGTACTTCGACGGCGACAGCCGGCTCGACGAGCGCACCGAGACGCTGCCGATCTTCGTGCTCGAACCGGGCGAGAGCGTGCCCGCGCTGATCGACATGCCGAGCGGAAAGAACGTCACGCGGCAGGAGCTGCGCGTGCAGAAGCTGTCCGAGCCCTACAACGCGGTCCAGGGGCCGCGCATGGCGTTCTCGCGCGTGCGGCTGGTGCAGCAGGGTGAACGCGTGCGGCTGGTGGGACGCATCGTCAATGCGCGCAAGGACACGACCCTGCTCGGCGGCATCGACGTGCTGGCCACGCTGTACGACGATGCCGGGCAGGTGATCGGCTTCGGCCACGGCTATGCGCAAGCCAACGAACTCAAGCCCGGCGCGCAGACCTCGGTGGACCTGAGCATCGCCCGCTTCGGCCGCGCGGCGGCGATTGCGGCCTGGGACTACCGCATCGGCTACAACACGCTCGACGCCGCCGGCGCGCGCACCCCGGTGCTGAGTGCCGACCGGGTGATCCGCACCGTGGGCGGCCCCGAAGCCTTCAACCCCGACCTGCGCCTGAGCACCGAAGACCTGCTGGCCGACGACAGCGAGCGCTTCGACGCGAAGCAGCTCGAGCTGCTGCCGCTGGTGGCGGGGCGCAGCAGCATCCAGCGGCCGCTGTTCCTGGCCGAGCTGGTGAACCACAGCACCGACGCGGTCGTCGTCGCGCCGGGCGGCGTGATCTCGCGCTTCGGCGGCAGCAAGGCCGACGGCACGAGCAACATCTCGGGGCTGGCCTACCTGTACCCCGGCGAGCGCTTTCCGATCCTGCTCGAGGCGAACGCGGTGGACCGCATCACCCAGACCCGCATCGAATGGAAGCCGATGCGCCGCGCCGCGCTGCCGGGCCCGCGCACGCCGCTGGAGGTGCAGGTGACGGGCACCAAGGCCGAAACCAACAGCGTGCTGCTCAATTTCAGCCAGCGCTTTCTCTACAAGAGCGTCGAGGTCACGGGCAAGGTGAGGAACCCCGGCAACACCATCGTCGGCAAGGTGCGGCTGTGGGTCAGCCTGCGCGACCGCAACGGGCAGCTCACGGGCTTCAGGCTGGTCGAGAACCTGCCGCCCATCGCGCCGGGCGAGAGCGTGCCGTTCCAGGTCGACGTGGAGCAGCACGGCCGCGACTTCGCGAGCGTGGCAACGCTATACCAAACCGAATAGCCCCGTGCGCGACGGCATCGGGCCGTTCGCGCCATGATGGCGCCATGATTCCGTTATCGATCCTCGACCTTTCCCCGATCACCGAGGGCAGCGACGCCGCACAGTCGTTCCGCAACTCGCTCTCGCTGGCGCAGCACGGCGAGAAGCTTGGCTACACGCGCTACTGGCTGGCCGAGCACCACGGCATGCCGGGCATTGCGAGCGCGGCCACGGCGGTGCTGCTGGCGTCCATCGGGGCGGGCACCTCGACCATCCGCATCGGGGCCGGCGGCGTGATGCTGCCGAACCATTCGCCGCTGGTGATCGCGGAGCAGTTCGGGACGCTGGAGTCGCTGTATCCGGGGCGCATCGACCTGGGTCTCGGGCGTGCGCCGGGTTCGGATCAGCGCACGGCGCGTGCCCTGCGGCGGAACCTCGAATCGGATGCCGACCAGTTTCCGCAGGACGTGATCGAGCTGATGGACTTCATGTCGAAGTCGCCGCAGCAGCCGGTGCGGGCCGTGCCCGGGGCGGGGCTCGAGGTGCCGGTGTGGATTCTCGGCTCCAGCACCTTCGGCGCGCAGCTGGCCGCCCATCTGGGCCTGCCCTACGCCTTTGCCTCGCACTTCGCGCCGCAGCAGATCATGCAGGCGATCCAGATCTATCGCGAGACCTTCAAGCCTTCGGCGCAGTTGCAGAAGCCGTACGTGATGCTGGGCTTCAACGTGTTCGCGGCCGACACCGACGAGGAGGCCGAGTTCCGCGCCACCTCCTGGCAGCAGGCCTTCGTGAATTTGCGCAGCGGCCGGCCGGGGCGCCTGCCGCCGCCGGTGGAGAACTATCGCCAGAAGGTCGGGCCGGCGGAGAACGCGCTGCTCGACTCGGTGCTTTCGTGCTCTGCGGTCGGCTCGGTCGAGACGGTGAAGAAGGGCGTCGAGGCCTTCGTCGCGCGCACCGGCGCCGACGAGCTGATGATCACCTCGCAGGTGTTCGATCACGTGGCTCGGCTGCGCTCCTACGAGCTGCTGGCTGGGGCATTCGCCAGGTAAAAACTAGGCCCGCTTGCGGGCTTCCTCGTCGACGAGGTCCTTCTTCGAGAGCTTGCCCACGGCCGTCTTGGGAAGCTCCGCGCGAATCTCCAGGGCGCCGATCATCTCGTGCTTGCCGAGGCGGTCTTTCAGGAACAGCTTGAGCGCATCGAGCGTCAATTCGGCCGCCCCGTCCTTCAGCTTGACGAAGGCCTTAGGCGATTGGCCCCGGTAGTCGTCCGGCACCCCGATCACGCAGACCTCCGCCACGGCGGGGTGCTCGTAGATGGACTCCTCCAGCACGCGCGGATAGACGTTGTACCCGCCGCACAGCAGCATGTCCTTTGTGCGGTCGACGATGTAGAGGTACCCGTCCGCATCCATCTTCGCCACGTCGCCGCTGCGGAAGTAGCCGTCCGGCGTCATCGACTCGGCCGTGGCCTTCGGGTTGTTCCAGTAGCCCTTCATCACGTTCGGCCCCTTGACGCACAGCTCGCCCGGTTCGCCGAACGCGGTGACGTCCTGCGCCGGATCGTCCAGGCTCACGAGCTTGATCTGCACGCGGGGCAACGGCATGCCGCACGAGCCGGCCTTGCGCACGCCGCGCGCGGGCGTGAAGGTGCCGACCGGCGAGGTTTCGGTCATGCCCCAGCCTTCGTTGAGGTGGCAGCCCGTGAGCGCGAAGAAGCGCTGCTCCACTTCCACCGGCAGCGGCGCACCGCCCGAGCCGCAGAACTTGAGCGAGCGCAGGTCCATCTCGTTCGCCTTCGGATGGGCCAGGATCGCGGTGTACATCGTCGGCACGCCGGGGAACACGGTGATCCTGCTGGCGGCCAGCTCGTTCATCACGGCATCGACGTCGAAGCGCGTGTGCAGCACCAGCGCCGCGCCCAGGCGCACGCCGAGCAGCATGGCGGCGCTGAGCGCGAAGATATGGAAGAGCGGCAGCACGACCAGGAAGCGCTCGGTGCCTTCGCCCAGGATCGGCGGATCGCCCTTGGTCGACTCGCAGTACTGCGCCGAGGCCGAGCTGAGGTTGGCGTGCGTGAGCATCGCGCCCTTGGGCAGGCCGGTGGTGCCGCCGGTGTACTGCAGCACCACGATCTCTTCGGCCAGGTCGCCGAGCGGGTAGGTCCGGTGGCGGCCCTCGCTCCGCAGCAGCGCGGTGAAGGACACATGGCGGTCGTCCGCCGGCACGGGCGCGATCTGGCCGGCGGCCTGCAGCTGGGCATGCACCTTGTCGCGCGCCGCGCCGTAGTCGCCCAGGCTGCCGACCACCAGCTTCTGCAGGCGCGAGTTGCCGAGCAGCCGCGCCATCTGCGGATAGAGACTGACCAGATCGAGCGTGACCAGGATGTCGGTGCGGCTGTCCTCGATCTTGTGCGCCAGCACGCGCTCGGCATCGAGCGGCGAGTAGTTCACCACCGTGCCGCCGGCCTTGAGCACGGCGAAGAAGGCGATCGGGTAGTGGGGCGTGTTCGGCAGGTAGAGGCCGACGTGCACGCCCGGCTTCACCCCCAGGTCCTGCAGCCCCTTGGCGGCGCGGTCCACCGCGGCGCCGAGCTCGCGGTAGGTGATGACCTGGCCCATGAACTCGACGGCGGAGCGCTCGGGCCAGCGTGCGACGGCTTCGTCGAGCATCTGCTGGACCGGCTTGACGGGCAGCTCGGCATCCCAGCGCATGCCGGGCGGGTACGCGCGTGTCCAGGGGGTGTCGCCAGTCGCTTCGACGGGCGGGGAGGGGTTGACCATGGGTTGTCTCCGGTCTGATGGGGGATCGCGTGGGCGGATCGATGCCGCCTTTTGCGGCACTGTAGCGCCGGGTTCGCGGTACGTGGGGCGCGGCCTGACAAGCCGGAGACAGGGGATTTCACCGATTTCCCACACGCCGGAAGCCCCTACCCCGGGGCTGGGACAATGGCGGGCTTATGGCAAAGCAACGGATCGTGGTGGGACTGAGCGGCGGGGTGGACTCCGCGGTCACGGCGCACCTGCTCAAGCAGCAGGGGCACGAGGTGGTCGGCATCTTCATGAAGAACTGGGAAGACGACGACGACAGCGAATACTGCTCGTCCAACATCGACTTCATCGATGCCGCCAGCGTGGCCGACGTGCTGGGCATCGAGATCGAGCACGTCAACTTCGCGGCCGACTACAAGGACCGCGTGTTCGCCGAGTTCCTGCGCGAGTACAAGGCCGGCCGCACACCGAACCCCGACGTGCTGTGCAACGCCGAGATCAAGTTCAAGGCCTTTCTCGACCATGCGATGCGGCTGGGCGCCGAGAAGATCGCCACCGGGCACTACGCGCGGGTGCGCCGCAACGAGGCCACGGGCCGGCACGAACTGCTGAAGGGGCTCGACCCCTCCAAGGACCAGAGCTATTTCCTGCACCGCCTGAACCAGGCGCAGCTGTCGAAGACGTTGTTCCCGGTCGGCGAGCTGCACAAGACCGAGGTGCGCCGCATCGCGGCCGAGATCGGCCTGCCCAACGCGAAGAAGAAGGACTCGACCGGCATCTGCTTCATCGGCGAGCGGCCGTTCCGCGAGTTCCTCAACCGCTATATCTCGAAGGAGCCGGGGCCGATCCGGGACGATCGCGGCCGCAAGCTCGGCGAGCACCAGGGCCTGAGCTTCTACACGCTGGGCCAGCGGCAGGGGTTGGGCATCGGCGGCGTCAAGGAAAAAGGCGCGCAGCGCGGATCGGGCGACCACTCGCCCTGGTTCGTGGCGCGCAAGGACGTCGAGAAGAACACGCTCTGGGTGGTGCAGGGGCACGACCATCCCTGGCTGTTGTCTTCGTCGTTGCAGGCCGACGATGCGAGCTGGGTCGCGGGCGAGGCGCCCGCGCCCGGCAGCTATGGCTCGAAGGCGCGCTACCGGCAGGCCGATGCGGGCTGCGAGATGGCCGATGGCGCCAACGGGGCCTTCAGCCTGCGCTTCGGCGAGCCGCAATGGGCGGTCACGCCCGGGCAGTCGGCCGTGCTCTACGACGGCGAGCGCTGCCTCGGAGGCGGCGTCATCGTCTGACCGCAGGCGGCCGCACCGATTCGTCGATGTGGATCAGTGCCAGCGGATGGCGCTGGCCGGCCAGGTAGTCTTCCACGCACTGCAGCAGCAGCGGGCTGCGATGCCGCGCCACGCTGGCCCGGATTTCGCCGGGCGTCATCCACAGCGTGCGCACGATGCCTTCGTCGAGCGCGCGGCCTTCTTCGCGTGCCCCGAGCACGCCGGCGAAGGCGAAGCGCAGGTAGGTCACGTCTCCGCCCTGCTCGGCCTGTGGCCGGGCGCGTGCCATGTAGACGCCGATCAGCGCGGTCGGGGTGAAGTGATGGGCGGTTTCCTCGAGCGTCTCGCGCGCGCAGCCCTCGGCCGGCGATTCGCCCGGGTCGAGGTGCCCTGCAGGCGTGTTGAGCCGGAGGCCGTCGGCGGCGTGCTCCTCGACCAGCAGGAACCGGCCGTCCTGCTCGATCACCGCGGCCACGGTGACGTTGGGTTTCCAGCGCACGGCCATGGCGGTCAGCGCAGCACGTAGCCGCTGAAACGCCAGGTGCGATCGCGGTCGAGATGAAAGCTCACGAGTTCGCGCAGGGTGCCCTCGGGCTTGTTGGTGAAGCGGGTTTCGTACTCGACGCTGACGTACTGGCCGGCCGTGTCGGCGTCGGGGTCGGCAACGACCTGGCGATTGACCGCCACCCAGGTGCGCTGCTGGGGCAGGCCGAGCGACGTGCGGCTTCTGGCGACCTGTCCGGTGAAGTCGACGCGGGTCACGCGCTTGCGGGTGGCCGGCGTGGCGCCGTCCCAGAGTTCGCCGGCCTTGCCCTGGTCGATCATCTGGATCGCCTGCATGCCGCCCCGCACCATGTCGCTGGCCTCGACGATGTCCTGCGCGGCGGCAAGGCCGGTTCCACTGCTCCACAGCAGTGCGGCGGCAAGCAGCAGCCTGATCATGCGGTTCATCGTCCTGTTCCTTGTGGTTGAGTCGCCGTTGGAGACTGTAGCTTGGCTGAGATTCCCGGGCGGCCGGGTCGGCGCGATTATCGGGAGGTGGCGGGGGCCAGCGAGTCCGCCTCGATCGTCTCGAGCCGGTATCCCAGCCCGTAGATGGCCAGCAGCAGGAAGCCATTGGCGGGGCGCAGGTCGAGCTTGGTCCGCAGGCGCGACACGTGGGTGTCGAGCGAGCGCGAGAGTGCCTCCACGCCCAGCCCCCACACCGCCTCGTGCAGGTGTTCGCGCGAAAGCAGCCGCCCGAGGTTCTGGAACAGGAACAGTGCGAGCTCGTACTCGCGGTTCTTCAGCTCGACCGGCTTGCCCCGGACCTTCAGCAGGCGCGAGGGCGGATAGAAATGGTAGGGGCCGAAAACCAGCTCGGCCTCGTGCTTCGCAGGGTACGAGCGGCGCAGCAGCGCATTGACGCGGGCCTCGAGTTCGCCCGCGCGGAGGGGTTTGGTCATGAAGTCGTCGGCGCCGCTGTTGAGGCCCTCGACCATGTCGGCTTCGTCGCGCCTGTCGGTCACGAAAAGAATGGGCAGGCGGCTCTTGAGCTCGTGCCGGATGGCCTTCACCACATCCAACCCCTGGATGTCGGGAAGGTTCCAGTCGAGGATCAGCAGGTCGAAGGTTTGTCGCCGCAGCGACTGCAGCAGTGCTTTTCCCTCGGTGTACATGTGGCACTCATGGCCGAGTCCCAGCATGGTGTGATTGACCAGTTTGAGCTGATCCGGCCCGTTGTCGAGTACCGCGATACGCATTGCATCCCCCTTCTTCCTCCCTTCGCCAGCCTCGATGAGCGGACGATTGGGTGGAAGTGTATCTATCTGCGTCTGACGTAAGAAAGAGAGATCGCAACTAATGCACGCTGGTTACGATTTTTGAAGAAACAATGAGAGATGTTGGCTACAGTTGAGAACAGACGTTTGGATTCTGAGGGCCCTCGCAGCCGCGCCGGGTTGTGAAGAGCCCCGCCCGGCACGGCGGGCGAGTCCGGCTGGCAAATCCCCGGGTTTGCTATGAATTGGATAGCTGCGTCAATAGCATGCATGGGCGCTGGCAGGCAAATGTGCTGAGGTATTCCTGCGACACGGCCATTTGTAATCTTGCTGTAAGCTCTGCCCGCATTCCGTGCTGCCCCTTCCCCCTGAGGAGATCTCTATGCTGATAGGCGTGCCTGCCGAGACCGCGGCTGGCGAAACCCGAGTGGCCGTGACACCCGAAACGGTGAAAAAACTGGCCGCTTCAGGGCATACCGTTCGTGTGCAGTCGGGGGCCGGCGTCGCTGCCAGCGTCACCGACGCGGCTTACCAGACCGCCGGCGCGGAAATCACCGACCGGGCCGGCGCGTTCTCCGCCGACATGGTGCTCAAGGTGCGCACGCCCAGCGATGCCGAAGCCGCACTGATGAAGTCCGGCACCGTCGTCATCGGCATGCTCAATCCCTTCGACGCCGCGGGCCTGCAACGCCTGGCCAGTGCCGGCCTCACCAGCTTCGCCCTCGAGGCCGCGCCGCGCACCACCCGCGCCCAGAGCATGGACGTCCTCTCATCGCAGGCCAACATCGCCGGCTACAAGGCCGTGATGATCGCGGCCGACAAGTACCAGCGCTTCTTCCCGATGCTCATGACGGCGGCCGGCACCGTGAAGGCCGCGCGCGTCGTCATCCTCGGCGTCGGCGTGGCGGGCCTGCAGGCGATTGCCACCGCCAAGCGCCTGGGTGCCGTCATCGAAGCCTCCGACGTTCGTCCGAGCGTCAAGGAACAGATCGAATCGCTCGGCGGCAAGTTCATCGAGGTGTCCTACGACACCGACGAGGAAAAGGAAGCCGCGGTCGGCGTCGGCGGCTATGCCAAGCCGATGCCCGCGAGCTGGCTCGCGCGCCAGCAGGTCGAAGTCGCCAAGCGCGTGGCGCTCGCCGACATCGTCATCAGCACCGCGCTCATTCCCGGCCGCGCCGCGCCGACGCTCATCACCGAGGACATGGTCAAGGCCATGAAGCCCGGTTCGGTGATCGTCGACATCGCCGCCGGCAAGGGCCCGGACGGCGTGGGCGGCAACTGCCCGTTGTCGGAAGCCGACAGGACGGTGGTGAAGCACGGCGTGACCATCGTCGGCGAAACCAATCTCGCGGCGCTGGTGGCGGCCGATGCCTCGGCGCTCTACGCGCGCAACGTGCTCGACTTCCTCAAGCTCATCGTCACGAAGGAAGGTTCGCTCAAGATCGACCTCGAAGACGACATCGTCGCCGCCTGCCGCGTCACGCAAGACGGCCAGGTCACGAAGAAATAAGCGGTCACGCGAGGAGAAGAAATCATGGATCCCGTTTCCCATACCGTCATCAACCTCATCATCTTCGTGCTGGCCATCTACGTGGGCTACCACGTGGTGTGGACCGTCACGCCCGCGCTGCACACGCCGCTGATGGCCGTGACCAACGCGATCTCGGCCATCGTGATCGTGGGCGCGATGCTCGCGGCCGCGCTCACCGAAACCGCGCTGGGCAAGAGCATGGGCGTGCTCGCGGTGGCGCTCGCGGCAGTGAACATCTTCGGCGGCTTCCTCGTCACGCGGCGCATGCTCGAGATGTTCAAGAAGAAGGACAAGAAGGCGGCAGCGCCGAAGGCCGAAGCGGGAGCTGCCCAATGAGCATGAACCTCGTCACGCTGCTCTACCTGATCGCCAGCGTCTGCTTCATCCAGGCCCTCAAGGGCCTGAGCCATCCCACCACCTCGATCCGCGGCAACCTCTTCGGCATGGCCGGCATGGCCATCGCGGTGGTCACCACCGGTGCGCTGATCTACAACATCGCCGGCGGCCACCTCACGGGCCTGGCCTGGGTGCTGCTGGGGCTGGTGGCCGGCGGCGGCTACGGCGCCTACCGCGCCAAGACGGTCGAGATGACCAAGATGCCCGAGCTGGTGGCCTTCTTCCACAGCATGATCGGCCTGGCGGCGGTGTTCATCGCGATCGCTGCCGTGGTCGAGCCCGCGGCCATGCTGGAAGGCATCGCCAAGGGCGCGCCCATCCCGGCCGGCAACCGGCTCGAACTGTTCCTGGGGGCGGCCATCGGCGCCATCACCTTCAGCGGCTCGGTCATCGCCTTCGGCAAGCTCTCGGGCACCTACAAGTTCCGGCTGTTCCAGGGTGCGCCGGTGCAGTTCGCGGGCCAGCACATGCTGAACCTCGTGCTCGGCCTGGCCATGATCGGGCTGGGCCTGGTGTTCGTCTTCACCGAAAGCTGGCCGGCCTTCTTCGCGATGCTGGCACTGGCCTTCGTGATGGGCGTGCTCATCATCATCCCGATCGGCGGCGCCGACATGCCGGTGGTGGTGTCCATGCTCAACAGCTACTCGGGCTGGGCGGCGGCGGGCATCGGCTTCAGCCTGAACAACGCGATGCTGATCGTGGCCGGTTCGCTGGTGGGCTCTTCGGGCGCGATCCTGAGCTACATCATGTGCAAGGCCATGAACCGCTCGTTCTTCAACGTGATCCTGGGCGGCTTCGGCGGCGAGGCGGTCAGCGCAGCCGGCGGTGCGAAGGAGCAGCGCCCGGTCAAGAGCGGCAGCGCCGACGACGCGGCCTACATGCTGTCCAACGCCGAGACCGTGATCATCGTGCCGGGCTACGGCCTGGCGGTGGCGCGTGCCCAGCATGCGGTGAACGAACTGGCCGAGAAGCTCATCCACAAGGGAGTGACCGTGAAGTACGCGATCCACCCGGTGGCCGGACGCATGCCGGGGCACATGAACGTGCTGCTGGCGGAGGCCGAGGTGCCGTACGACCAGGTGTTCGAGATGGAGGACATCAACGGCGAGTTCGCGCAGGCGGACGTGGCGATCATCCTGGGGGCCAACGACGTGGTGAACCCGGCGGCGCTGCAGAAGGGCACGCCGATCTACGGCATGCCGATCCTGGAAGCCTACAAGGCCAAGACGGTGATCGTGAACAAGCGCTCCATGGCGGCGGGCTATGCCGGCCTGGACAACGAACTCTTCTACATGGACAAGACCATGATGGTCTTTGGGGATGCCAAGAAAGTAGTGGAAGATATGGGCAAGGCCATTGAATAGGCCGACGGTCCAGGCCCGCGGCGATGCGGGCCAGATCATCGCGGCGCCATCTCGTGCGCCGTTTTCGTTTTCAAGTCATCAGACCCGGAGGAGACACATCCATGACCGACCGCCCCTGGCTCAGCAGCTATCCGCAAGGCGTGCCTGCCGACATCGACGCTTCGCGCTACCCCTCGCTGGTCGGGCTCATGGAAGAGAGCTTCACCAAGTACGCCGACCGCACCGCCTACAGCTTCATGGGCAAGGACGTCAGCTATGCGGAGACCGACAAGCTGAGCAAGGCCTTCGCGGCGTACCTGCAGGGCCTGGGCCTCGCCAAGGGCGACCGCGTGGCCGCGATGATGCCCAACTGCCCGCAGTACCCCATCGCGGTGGCGGGCATCCTTCGCGCAGGCCTGATCCTGGTCAACGTGAACCCGCTCTACACGCCGCGCGAGCTCGAGCACCAGCTCAAGGACTCGGGCGCCAAGGCCATCGTCATCATGGAGAACTTCGGCACCACGCTGCAGCAATGCATCGCGGCCACGCCGGTGAAGCACGTCGTGCTGACGTCGATGGGCGACCGCCTCGGCTTCCTCAAGGGCGCGCTCGTCAACTACGTGGTGCGCAACGTCAAGAAGATGGTGCCGCACTTCAGCCTGCCGGGCGCGGTGCGTTTCAACGATGCGCTCGAGAAGGGCGCCGGCCGCACGCTGCAGCCCGTGGCCATCGGGCCGGACGACGTGGCCGTGCTGCAGTACACCGGCGGCACCACTGGCGTCTCGAAGGGCGCCGTGCTGCTGCATCGCAACGTGATCGCCAACGTGCTGCAGTCCGAAGCCTGGAACGAGCCCGTGATGGCACAGGTGCCGGCCAGCGAGCAGCCCACCGGCGTGTGCGCGCTGCCGCTCTATCACATCTTCGCGTTCACGGTCGGCATGATGCTGAGCATGCGCACGGGCGGCAAGCTGATCCTGATTCCGAATCCGCGCGACCTTGCGGGCGTGCTCAAGGAACTGTCGAAGCACACCATCCACAGCTTCCCGGCCGTCAACACGCTGTTCAACGGACTCGCGAACCACCCCGACTTCAACACCGTCGACTGGAAGAACCTGAAGGTCTCGGTGGGCGGCGGCATGGCGGTTCAGGCCGCGGTTGCGAAGCTCTGGCTCGAGAAGACCGGCTGCCCGATCTGCGAGGGCTACGGTCTCTCGGAAACCTCGCCCTCGGCCACCTGCAACCCGACCAACAGCAAGGCCTACACCGGCACCATCGGCGTGCCGCTGCCGAGCACCTGGCTCAAGCTGCTCGACGACGACGGCCGGGAAGTGCCGATGGGCCAGCCCGGCGAAATCGCGATCAAGGGCCCGCAGGTGATGGCCGGCTACTGGCAGCGTCCCGACGAAACGGCCAAGGTCATGACGGCCGACGGCTACTTCAAGAGCGGCGACATCGGCGTGGTCGACGAACGCGGCTACTTCAAGGTGGTCGACCGCAAGAAGGACATGATCCTGGTGTCGGGCTTCAATGTCTATCCGAACGAGATCGAGGATGTGGTCGCACAGATTCCGGGCGTGCTCGAATGCGCGGCCGTGGGCGTGGTCGACGACAAGACCGGCGAGGCGGTCAAGCTCGTGATCGTCAAGAAAGACGAGTCGCTGACCGAGGCGCAGGTGCGCGAATACTGCAGAGCAAACCTTACGGGTTACAAGCAGCCGCGAATCGTCGAGTTTCGTACGGACCTGCCGAAGACGCCGGTGGGGAAAATCCTGCGCCGCGAATTGCGGGACGCCAAGAAGTAAGGGTTCGGCCCGGGTAGGGCCACGGCATCGATCTTGCATATTCGCGGGTCGATGTTTCGATTCATTCTGACCCGCGCAAGCCTCCTGGTGCCGACCTTCATCGGCATGACGCTGCTTGCCTTCTTTCTCATCCGGCTGGTGCCGGGAGATCCCATTGAAACCATGGCCGGCGAGCGCGGGATCGATCCCGCGCGCCATGCCGAACTGCGCACCGCCTACGGCTTCGACAAGCCGGTGATCGTGCAGTACGGCATCTACATCGGCCGCGTGCTGCACGGCGACCTCGGCAAGTCGATCATCACGCAGGACACGGTGATGAGCGAGTTCCTCGCGCTCTTTCCGGCCACGGTCGAGCTGGCGGTCTGCGCGATCCTTTTTGCGCTGCTGCTGGGACTGCCCGCCGGCATCCTCGCCGCGGTGCGGCGCAATTCGATCTTCGACCACGGCGTGATGGCCACCTCGCTGACCGGCTACTCGATGCCGATCTTCTGGTGGGGGCTGCTGCTGATCCTGTTCTTCTCGGTGCAGCTCGGATGGACGCCGGTGTCCGGACGCATCGCGGTGCAGTACTTCGTCGAGCCCGAGACCGGTTTCCTGCTGATCGACTCGCTGCGCGCCGGCGACACCGGCGCCTTCTGGTCGGCGCTGCACCACCTGGTTCTTCCGGCCATCGTGCTCGGCACCGTGCCGCTGGCGGTCATTGCGCGCATGACGCGCTCGGCCATGCTGGAGGTGCTCGGCGAGGACTACATCCGCACCGCGCGCGCCAAGGGCCTGTCGCGCTTTCGCGTGGTGGGGCTGCATGCGCTGCGCAATGCGCTGATCCCGGTCGTGACCGTGATCGGGCTGCAGGTGGGCGTGCTCTTCACCGGCGCGATCCTGACCGAGACGATCTTTTCATGGCCCGGTGTCGGCAAGTGGCTCATCGAAGCCATCGGCCGGCGCGACTACCCGGTGCTGCAGGGCGGCATGCTGCTGCTGGGGGGCATCGTGATGATGGTCAACCTGCTGGTCGACGTTGCCTACGGCGTCATCAACCCCCGCATCCGGCACTGACGAACATGGCTTCGACCCCCGCCATTCCCACGGCCGGCACGAACGCCGCGCCACCCGGCCCCTGGCGCGAATTCTGGGGCGCCTTCTCGGCCAACCGCGGCGCGGTCATCGGACTCGCCACCATCGCCCTGCTGCTGCTCGTGGCGTTGCTCGCGCCGTGGATCGCACCGCATGCGCCGAACCAGACCAACAGCGCCGTCTTCCTCCAGCCGCCGGCGTGGCAGCAGGGCGGCTCGGCCAGCTACCTGCTGGGCACCGATGCCATCGGGCGCGACATACTTTCGCGCCTCATGTACGGCGCGCGGCTCTCGCTGTCGATCGGCGTCGCCGTGGTGGCGCTGTCGGTCGTTGCGGGCGTGGTGCTCGGGCTGATCGCGGGCTTCTTCCGCGGCGTGCTCGAGATTGCGATCATGCGGCTGATGGACATCGTGCTCACGCTGCCGAGCCTGCTGCTCGCCATCGTGATCGTCGCGATCCTCGGGCCGGGGCTGGTCAACGCGATGCTCGCGGTGGCGATCGTGGTGCTGCCGCACTATGTGCGCATCACGCGCGCGGCCGTCATTGCCGAGGTCTCGCGCGACTACGTGACCGCGGCGCGCGTGAGCGGCGCCGGCACGCTGCGCCTGATGTTCAGCGAGGTGCTGCCCAACTGCGCGGCGCCGCTGATCGTGCAGGCCTCGCTCGGCATCTCGACCGCGATCCTCGATGCGGCCGCGCTCGGCTTCCTCGGCCTTGGCGCGCAGCCGCCGTCCCCCGAGTGGGGAACGATGCTGGCCGATGCGCGCGAGTTCGTGCTGCGCGCCTGGTGGGTCGTGACCTTCCCGGGCCTCGCGATCCTCGCCGCGGTGCTGGCTTTCAACCTGCTGGGCGACGGTCTGCGCGATGCGCTCGACCCGAAGCTGAAACGCTGAAGCAAAGGAGAAAGCAAATGCCTTTGCTGGACATCAAGGATCTGCACGTGGAGTTCCCCACGCAGGGCGGCGTGCTGCACGCGGTCGACGGCGTGAGCCTCACGCTCGAAGAAGGCGAGGTGCTCGGCATCGTCGGCGAATCGGGCTCGGGCAAGAGCGTCACCATGATGGCGCTGATGGGCCTCGTCGGCTTCCCGGGCCGCGTGCGCGCGCAGCACATGCGCTTCGCGGGCAAGGACCTGCTCGGCATTTCCGACAAGGTGCGCCGCTCGCTGGTCGGCAAGGAGGTCGCGATGATCTTCCAGGAGCCGACCACCAGCCTCAACCCCTGCTTCACCGTCGGCTTCCAGCTGATGGAGACGCTGCAGCTGCACCTGAAGCTCGACAGGCGCGATGCGAAGCGGCGCGCGACCGAGCTGCTGGAGCAGGTCGGCATTCCGGCCGCGTCGTCGCGCCTGGGCAGCTACCCGCACCAGCTCTCCGGCGGCATGAACCAGCGCGTGATGATCGCGATGGCCATCGCCTGCAATCCGCGCCTCTTGATCGCCGACGAGCCGACCACCGCTCTCGACGTCACCATCCAGGCGCAGATCCTCGACCTGCTGCGCGACCTGCAGAAGGAGCGCGGCATGGCGCTGGTGCTGATCACGCACAACATGGGCGTGGTGAGCGAGATGGCGCAGCGCATCGCCGTGATGTATGCGGGGCAGGTGATGGAGCACCAGCGCGTCGACCGGCTCTTCGCATCGCCGCAGCATCCGTACACCGAGGCCCTGCTCGCAGCATTGCCGGAGCGCGCTGCGCCCGAAGGGCGGCTCGCCACCATCAGCGGCGTGGTGCCCGGCGTGCACGACCGGCCGTGGGGCTGCCTGTTCGCGCCGCGCTGCAGCTACGTCACCACGCGCGCCTGCAATGTGCGCCCGGCGCTGCGCGAGTGGCAGGGGGCCGAGGTCCGCTGCCATTTCCCGCTCGGCGAACCGGGGCGCATGGAGGCCATCGAGAAAGACCGGCCGCAACGGCATCCTCTGGTGGAGGCGCTTCCGTGAGCGGGGCCCCGGCAGACATCGTGGTGGAGGCCAACAGCCTCCAGCGCACCTACGACGTCCGGCGCGGCCTGTTCCGCGCACCGGCGCAACTGCGGGCCGTGGGCGACATCTCGTTCCGGCTCGAACGCGGACGCACGCTGGCGGTGGTCGGCGAGTCGGGCTGCGGCAAGTCGACGCTGGCGCGCATGGTCGCGCTGATCGAGAAGCCGACGGCCGGGCAGCTCACGCTCGTGGGCGTCGATGCGGTGAATCCGCCGCCCGACCGCAAGCGCGAGCTGCGCCAGGCCGTGCAGCTCGTGTTCCAGAATCCGTACGGCTCGCTCAACCCGCGCAAGAAGATATCGACCGTGCTCGAGGACCCGCTGGCGATCAACACCACGATGGGCAAGGCGGAGCGCGCTGCCAAGGCGCGCGAAATGCTCGCCCGCGTCGGCTTGCGGCCCGAGTACGCCAACCGCTATCCGCACATGTTCTCCGGCGGCCAGCGCCAGCGCATCGCGATCGCGCGCGCGCTGATGCTGTCGCCGCGCCTGCTGGTGGCCGACGAGCCGGTGTCGGCGCTCGACGTGTCGATCCAGGCGCAGGTGCTGAACCTGCTGGCCGACCTGCAGGCCGAGCTCGGCCTGGCGTATCTCTTCATCTCGCACGACCTCGGCGTGGTGCGCCACATCGCCCACGACGTGCTCGTGATGTACCTCGGCCATGCGGTGGAGCAGGGCCCCAAGTCGCACATCTTCGCGCGCCCGCTGCACCCCTACACGCAGGCCCTGCTGGCCTCCACGCCCGGACTCAGCAGCCAGCGCATCGTGCTCAAGGGCGAATTGCCGTCGCCGCTGAATCCGCCCCCGGGCTGCGTCTTCAGCACGCGCTGCCCGCATGTCCAGCCGCGCTGCCGCGAGGAGCGGCCCCTGCTGCGCGCATTGGATGAGCGCCTGGTGGCCTGCCACTACGCCGAGAAGTTTCTCGATGGCGCGGCTCCCGTGCGCGCCGATGTCCCGCCGCTCGCCGTTCCCATGGCGACGAATTCCTAAGTTGGTTTTTTTCAACCGTGTCTCAAGGAGTCCACATGAAGACCCAGCCATCCGTTTCGCGCCGCTCACGAAAGCTGGCGCTCCTGGCACCGACAGCGCTTGCGGCCCTTACCCTGGCCTGCGGCGCCGTGTCAGCCAAGACGTTGGTGTATTGCTCCGAAGGAAGCCCGGAGAATTTCTATCCGGGCATGAACACCACCGGCACCTCGTTCGACGTGACCACGCAGGTCTACAACACGATCGTCGAGTTCGAGCGCGGCGGCACCAAGGTCGTTCCGGGCCTCGCCGAGAAATGGGACATCTCGGCCGACGGCACCGTCTACACCTTCCACCTGCGCAAGGGCGTGAAGTGGCACACCACCAGCAAGAGCTTCAAGCCCACGCGCGACTTCAATGCCGACGACTTCATCTTCATGCTCGAGCGTCAGTGGAAGGAGAGCGATCCCTTCTTCAAGGTCACGAGCCAGAACCACTCGTACTTCAACGACATGGGCATGCCCAAGCTCCTGAAGTCGGTGGACCGCATCGATGACTTCACCGTGAAGATCACGCTCAACCAGGCCGAGGCGCCGTTCCTCGCCAACCTCGCGATGCAGTACGCGGGCATCCAGTCGAAGGAATACGCGATCGCCATGCTGAAGGCCGGCACGCCCGAGAAGGTCGACCAGGACCCGGTCGGCACCGGCCCGTTCTACCTCGTGCAGTACCAGAAGGACGCGATCATCCGCTTCAAGGCCTTCCCGCAGTACTGGGGCGGCAAGGCCAAGATCGACGACCTCGTGTTCGCGATCACGCCCGATGCGTCGGTGCGCTGGGCCAAGCTGCAGAAGGGCGAATGCCATGTGATGCCGTACCCGAACCCGGCCGACCTCGACGCGATCCGCAAGGACCCGAACGTGCAGGTGCTGGAGCAGCCCGGCCTCAACGTGGGCTACCTCTCGTACAACACGACGAAGAAGCCCTTCGACGACGTGCGCGTGCGCAAGGCCATCAACATGGCGATCAACAAGAAGGCGATCATCGACGGCGTCTACCTGACGACCGGCGTCGCCGCCAAGAACCCGATCCCGCCGACCCTGTGGTCGTACAACGACGCGGTCAAGGACGACCCCTACGATCCCGAAGCCGCCAAGAAGCTGCTGGCGCAGGCCGGCTTCCCCGATGGCTTCAGCACCGACCTGTGGGCCATGCCGGTGCAGCGCCCCTACAACCCGAACGCCAAGCGGATCGCCGAGCTGATGCAGGCCGACCTCGCCAAGATCAACGTCAAGGCCGAGATCAAGAGCTTCGAGTGGGGCGAGTACCGCAAGCGCCTGCAGGCCGGCGAGCACCAGATGGGCATGCTGGGCTGGACCGGCGACAACGGCGATCCGGACAACTTCCTCTACACGCTGCTGGGCTGCGCCTCGGCCAAGTCGGCCAGCGGCAGCAACATCTCGAAGTTCTGCTACCAGCCGTATGAAGACATCGTGGTGAAGGCCAAGAGCGCGACCAAGCAGGCCGACCGCGACGCGCTCTACAAGAAGGCCCAAGTGATCTTCAAGGAACAGGCGCCGTGGTTCACGATCGCGCATGCCGTGCAGCTGAAGCCGGTGCGCAAGGAAGTGATCGACTTCAAGCTCAGCCCCTTCGGCCGCCATACCTTCTACGGCGTGGATATCAAGTAAACCCCCAGGCTTCGCGCACTTCGTGTCGCAACGCCCACCCCCTTGCAGGGGGCAACACCAGCGGCCCGGCAAAGCCGGTTCCGCGGTGTTTCTGGAAGGAATGTCTTGAGTTCATTGGTCACCGCGCCCATCGCCATCGTCGCTGCGATGCACGAGGAACTGGGCGCTCTTCTTGCGCGGATGCCCGACGAGCAGCGCGTGCGCATCGCCGGGCGCGACTTCTGGATCGGCCATCTGCATGGCCAGCCCGTGGTCGCGGTGCTGTCGCGCATCGGCAAGGTCGCGGCGGCGGTGACGGCCGCGATGCTGCTCGAGCGGTTTGCGGTGCGGGCCATCGTCTTCACCGGCGTCGCGGGCGGACTCGCGCCGGGCGTGAAGGTGGGCGATGTGGTCGTTGCAACGCAGCTGCTGCAGCACGACCTCGACGCCTCGCCGATCTTTCCGAAATACGAAGTGCCCTTGATGGGCCTTTCGCGCTTCACCGCCGATGCGGCCATCGGCGATGCATTGGCGGCCGTGGCCGAAGAGACGCTGCGCGACCCGGTGGCGCTGGTGGGGCAGGGGGCCGTCGACGAGTTCGGCCTCCAGTCGCCGAAAGTGCATCGCGGCTTGCTGGTCAGCGGCGACCGCTTCGTCTCGACCGCCGCTGAAAGCGAAGCGCTGCGCCGCCAACTGCCCGATGCGCTCGCGGTGGAAATGGAAGGCGCCGCAGTGGCGCAGGCCTGCCACGACTACGGCGTGCCCTTCGCGGCGATCCGGACCATTTCGGACCGCGCAGACGACGAAGCGCATGGCGACTTCGCGCGCTTCGTCGCCGAGGTCGCGAGCCGCTACAGCCTCGCGCTGGTCGATGCGTGGCTGGCCGGGCGGCCTGCTGCTACTTGAGCCAGCCGCGCCGGCGGAAGTACCACATCGGCACCAGCGCGCTGGCCGCCATCAGCACGATGGCATACGGATAGCCCATGGTCCAGTCGAGCTCCGGCATGAACTTGAAGTTCATGCCGTAGATGCTCGCGATCAAGGTGGGCGGCAGCAGCGCCACGCTGGCCACCGAGAAGATCTTGATGGTCTTGTTCTGGTTGATGTTGATGAAACCGACGGTCGCATCCATCAGGAAGTTGATCTTGTCGAACAGGAAGGCCGTGTGGTTGTCCAGCGACTCGATGTCGCGCAGGATCTGGCGGGCCTCCTCGAACTGCTCGGCGTTGAGCATCTTGCTGCGCATCATGAAGCTGACGGCGCGGCGCGTGTCCATCACGTTGCGGCGGATGCGCCCGTTCAGGTCTTCCTGCCGCGCGATGGCGCCGAGCACCTCGCCGGCCAGCTCGTCGCTGACGTTGCCCGACAGAACCTTCTTGCTCGCGGCCTCGAGCTCGTCGTAGATGTTCTCCAGCGAGTCGGCCGAGTATTCGGCGTCGGCGTCGAAGAGCTTGAGCATCACTTCCTTGGCGTCCTCGATCAGCCCCGGTGCGCGCCTCGCGCGCATGCGCAGCAGGCGGAACACGGGCACGTCCTCGTCGTGGATCGAGAACAGCACGCCGCGGCTGCGCAGGTCGGTGTTGTGCTGGTTGAGGATGAAGGCCACGCGCACGGCGCGGGGGGCTTCGTCGTCGTCGATCAGGAAGTCGGAGCGGATGTGCAGCTCGCCGTTGTCTTCCTCGTAGAAGCGCGCCGATTCCTCGATGTCCTCGTCCATCGCGTCTTCGGGGATGGACAGGCCGTAGTACTGCTTGATCCAGCGCTTCTCTTCGAGCGTGGGCGACTCGAGGTCGACCCAGATCGGCTGGAATCTGGAGAGCTCTTCGAGGGCCTCGATTTCTTCCTGGACTAGGCGGCCGTTGGCGAGCGTGAAGATGTTGAGCATGGGGCTCACTCCCGGGAATGACTGACTGGACGGTGGGCGAGGGGGAGGGGCGCTTTCAATTCCCCGGCCCGACGTGCGCAGGAAGCGCGAAAAAAGCGTCAGCGAAAGGGAGTTGAAAGCTGCCGAGACGGGGCGGTTTCCATTGGAAAAATCTCCGGTTGCAGCGTGGCGCGATTATGTCACCGGCCACATGTCGGCGAGGTGGCTGGACTGGACGGGCATACAGTAAAGTCACGGTCCATGCAGAGCACTGCGCTTCCCGTTTTTTCCGCCGCGCCGAAGACCCAGGCCGAACGCCTGGCGCAGGCGCTGGCCTCGCTCAACGAGGCGCAGCGCGCGGCGGTGGAGCACGGTGTGGCCGCGGCCACCGCCGGCCCGGACGAACGGCCGCTGCTCGTCATCGCCGGGGCTGGTTCGGGCAAGACCAGCACGCTGGCGCACCGCGTCGCGACCCTCATCGCCGGCGGCGTCGATCCGCAGCGCCTGCTGCTGCTGACCTTCTCGCGCCGCGCCGCGCAGGAAATGGAGCGCCGCGCCGGCCGCGTGCTGGCGCAGGTGCTGGGGCTGAAGTCGGAGGCGCCGCCCGCGCTGCCGTGGGCCGGCACCTTCCACGGCATCGGCGCGCGGCTGCTGCGCGAGTACGCGCCGCAGATCGGGCTCGACGAGAATTTCACCATCCACGACCGCGGCGACGCCGAAGACCTGATGGGGCTGGTGCGCCACGAGCTCGGGCTTTCTTCCACCGTCAACCGCTTCCCGCGCAAGGGCACCTGCCTGTCGATCTACTCGCGCTGCGTGAACACCCGCGCGCCGCTGGCCGACGTGCTCAAGGAAGCCTTTCCCTGGTGCGGCGAATGGGAGGCCGAGCTGAAGAAGCTGTTCGGCGCTTATGTCGAGGCCAAGCAGCGGCAGAACGTGCTCGACTACGACGACCTGCTGCTCTACTGGGCCGAGATGGCGGCCGAGCCCGCGCTGGCCGCGCACATCGGCGCGCGCTTCGACCATGTGCTGGTCGACGAGTACCAGGACACCAACCTGCTGCAGGCGTCGATCCTGCTGGCGCTCAAGCCCGACGGGCGCGGCGTGACGGTGGTGGGGGACGACGCGCAGTCGATCTATTCCTTCCGCGGCGCAACGGTACGCAACATCCTCGACTTTCCCTCGCAGTTCACGCAGCCTGCGCGCGTGGTCACGCTGGAGCGCAACTACCGCTCGACGCAGCCGATCCTCGACGTGTCTAACCGCGTCATCGCGCAGGCCGCCGAGCGGCACGCCAAGACGCTGTGGACCGACAAGCCTTCGGCCGGCAAGCCGCTGCTCGTGCTCGTGCCCGACGAGGCGGGGCAGGCGCGCTGGGTGGCCGACAAGGTGCTGGCGCATCGCGAGGGCGGGCTGGCGCTGAAGTCGCAGGCGGTGCTGTTCCGCACCTCGTCGCACAGCGCCGCGCTCGAACTCGAGCTGGCGCGGCGCAACATCCCGTTCGTGAAGTTCGGCGGGCTCAAGTTTCTGGAGGCCTCGCATGTGAAGGACCTGCTCGCGGTGCTGCGCTTCGCGCAGAACCCACGCGGGCGCATGGCGGGCTTTCGCGTGACGCAGCTCATCCCCGGTATCGGGCCCGCCACGAGCGCGCGCCTGCTCGATGCGATGGAGCAGGCGGCCGACCCGGCCCAGGCGGTGCGCGAGTTCGTGCCGCCTTCCGCTGCGCGCGCGCAATGGGCCGACTTCGCGAAGGCCTACGAGGCGCTGCGGGAGCCTGCGCTGAAGTGGCCGGCCGACGTCGAGCTGGCGATGGACTGGTATCTGCCGCATCTGGAGCGCCTGTACGAAGACACCTCCGGCGTGCGGCGCGCCGACGTGGAGCAGCTCGCGCGGCTCGCGGCCGGGTACGCCTCGCGCGAACGCTTCCTCACCGAACTCACGCTCGATCCGCCCGAAGCCACCAGCGACCGACCGGGGCCGCCGCTGCTGGACGAGGACTACCTGATCCTCTCGACCATCCATTCGGCCAAGGGGCAGGAATGGAATTCGGTTCACGTGCTCAATGTGGTCGACGGCTGCCTGCCGGCCGATGTCGCGCAGAGCGCGCAAGAACTGGAGGAGGAGCGGCGCCTGCTCTATGTGGCGATGACACGGGCGCGCGACCACCTGCACCTGCTGGTGCCGCAGCGCTTCCATGTCACGCAGCAGGCGGCGCGCGGCGACCGGCACCTGTATGCCAACCGCACACGCTTCATCGCCGATGCCGACCTGGAAGGCTTCGAGCAGCAGACCTGGCCGCCCCCGCCGGAGCGTCCGCCGGCGGTGCCGCCGCCCAGCTCGGTGATCGATCTGCGCAACAGGATGCGGGCCGCCTGGCGCTGAGCCGGAGACGGCATGGACAGGCCCTTGTGCCGGCATGGTCACCGGCGGGCCGGCATTGAAACACTTGTTTCCAAATCGCGGTATCGCCAGCCCCGCGCGTGCCCGCAGCTATCGATTCGCTAGCGTGTGAAAAGCTGCTCACGAAGCTGCAAAACCCCGGGCAACTCAGGTATTGCAATACCGTGACAGCTTGGGCATAGTGAATCGACCTTCCCCTCTTTCTCACCTCTTCCCACCTCCCTCTTTTCTTTCTCAAGACCCCCAGAGAGAACTCCCGTTTCGTTTCGCCGGCCAAACCGCATCCTGCGGCGCGGTCATTTCCCCCAACCGTCAATTCCAGGAGGTCATTCATGAATTTGACGATCAGCGGTCATCACCTCGACGTCACACCTGCCTTGCGCACCTACGTCACGAGCAAGCTGGACCGGGTCATCCGACATTTCGACCAGGTGGTCGATGTGAAGGTGATCCTCACGGTGGAAAAGCAGAAGGAAAAGGAACGCCGCCAAAGGGCGGAATGCAACATCCACGTCAAGGGCAATGACATGTTCGCGGAGTCGAGCCACGCTGATCTCTACGCTGCGGTCGATGAACTGGTCGACAAGCTCGACCGCCAGGTGGTGCGCCACAAGGACCGCCTGCAGGACCACCACCACGCGGCACCCAAGCGCGTGATGTGAGCTGAGCCCCCCTGGGTTCGCACAGGCCGCCTCCGGGCGGCCTTTTGCTTTTCCGACTGCGGCACTCGGGTTTTGCCGGGCCTTCCCAGGAGCGCGAGGCCTGCGAGCAACATGCTGTAAACAAAAAGTAGATAGCGGGACTGGGGGTTTTTACCAAGCGGGTGCATAATCGCCCCCGCTCTGCCCCTACCATGAATCGCCTCGCGTCCATCCTGCCGCCCGCCCAAGTGCTTGTGAGCGTTGACGCTACCAGCAAGAAACGTGCTTTCGAAGAAGCTGGCCTGCTGTTCGAAAGCCTTCACGGCCTGGGACGCGCCCTGATCACCGACAGCCTGTTTGCACGCGAGCGCCTCGGCTCCACCGGCCTGGGCCACGGCGTTGCCATTCCGCATGGCCGCATCAAGGGCCTCAAGGCGCCGATGGCCGCTGTGTTCCAGCTGGCGAATCCCATCGGGTTCGACGCCCCCGACGAGCAGCCCGTCGGGCTGCTGATCTTCCTGCTGGTGCCCGAAGCGGCCACGCAGAAGCACCTCGAAATCCTCTCCGAAATCGCCGAGCTGCTGAGTGATGCCAGCCTGCGCGAACAGATCAAGTCCAGCACCGATGCTGCGGCGTTGCACGGCCTGATTGCAGGCTGGCAATCCACCCAAGTCGCGTAAGGTGGCTCGCCCCCAGGCTTCGCGCACTTCGTGTCGCTGCGCCCACCCCCTGCCGGGGGCCATACCGGCGGCCCGGCAAAGCCGGTTCCGCGGTATTCTGGGCTGCTCTCAACCAAGGCGCTGAGCGCCGTCTCCTGAACGCATGAAGCCGACCGTCATCAGTGCCGATGCCATGTTCGAGGAGTTCCGCGGCTCGCTCCGCTGGGAATGGCTCGCAGGCCTCGGCGCCTCGGAACGCCAGTTCGACCCCGAAGTCATCAGCCGCGCCCAGTCGGCCGCCGACCTGGTCGGCTACCTCAACTACATCCACCCGTACCGCGTGCAGATCCTGGGCGCCCGCGAGGTGGCCTACCTGACGCGCGGCAGCCTCGAAGACTGCGCCCGGCGCATCGCCCGCATCGTCACGCTGGAGCCGCCGATGCTGGTGCTGGCCGACGGCCAGGCCGCGCCCGACGAGCTGCTGTCGATCTGCGAGCGGGCCCAGCTGCCGCTGTTCGCCACGCGCGAGTCGTCGGCCTTCGTGATCGACCTGCTGCGCGCCTACCTGTCCAAGCACTTCGCCGAGCGTACCTCGATGCACGGCGTGTTCATGGACATCCTGGGCATGGGCGTGATGATCACGGGCGAGTCCGGCCTGGGCAAAAGCGAGCTCGGGCTGGAACTGATCTCGCGCGGCAACGGCCTCGTGGCCGACGATGCGGTCGATCTCTTCCGCATCAACCAGAACACCATCGAGGGACGCTGCCCCGACCTGCTGCTGAACCTGCTGGAAGTGCGCGGCATCGGCCTGCTGGACATCCGCGCGATCTTCGGCGAGACGGCGGTGCGAAGGAAGATGAGGCTCAAGCTCATCGTGCACCTCGTGCGGCGCGACAGCTTCGAGCGCGACTACGAGCGCATGCCCTCGGCGCCGCTCACGCAGGACGTGCTGGGCATCCCGGTGCGCAAGGTCATCATCCAGGTGGTGGCGGGGCGCAATATCGCCGTGCTGGTCGAGGCGGCGGTGCGCAATTCGATCCTGCAGCTGCGGGGCATCGACACCTATGCGGATTTCGTGGCGCGCCACCACAAGGCGATGGAAAACGCGCGCGACGGCGACTGAACCGCACGATGCGGCCGCCGCCGGGCCGCCTCTTCCCCGTGGGGGTGGAGCTACACGCAGCGAGGCGAAGTGAAAAGCCCGGGGGCTAACGTTTCTTTACACAGTCGCCGCAGAGGCCGTAGAGGGACATGGCGTGGTCCTGCAGGATCCAGCCCTTGTCCTTGGCGATCATCTGCTGGCGGCGCTCGATCTCGGCGTCGTAGAACTCCTCGACCTTGCCGCACGAGGTGCAGATCAGGTGGTCGTGGTGCGTGCCCTCGTTGAGTTCGTAGACGGCCTTGCCGCTTTCGAAGTGGCTGCGCTCCAGGATGCCGGCCTGCTCGAACTGCGTCAGCACCCGGTACACCGTCGCCAGGCCGATGTCGGAGTGTTCGTTGAGCAGCACGCGAAACACGTCTTCGGCCGTCATGTGCCGCTGGCTGCCGGTCTGGAAGATCTCCAGAATCTTCAGGCGCGGCAAAGTGGCCTTGAGGCCGGTGTTCTTGAGTTCGTCGATATTGGCCATGATGGTTCCTGCACCCTGTGCGGCGGTCAGGTCCTGAAAAGGCCAGCCGCTACAATGGTCGATCATATCGCTACCCCCTTTTCCTCCCATGCCTGCCATTCTCCAACGTCGCCCCTGGCTGCTGGCTGCGGCCGTCGCCGCGACGCTCTGCCTCGGTGCCTGCAGCGGCTTCAGCGATCGCACGCGTGGCGCGCTGACGGCCATCACCCCTTACAAAGTCGAAGTGGTGCAGGGCAATTTCGTGTCGAAGGAGCAGGTCGCGGCGCTCAAGCCCGGCATGTCGCGCCAGCAAGTGCGTGAAATCCTCGGCACCTCGCTGCTGAACGACGTTTTCCATGCCAACCGCTGGGACTACGTGTTCACCATCCGCCGCCAGGGCGTCGATCCCCAGGAGCGTCGCCTGACCGTGTTCTTCAACGGCGAGTTGATGGACCGCTTCGAAGGCGACGCGATGCCCAGCGAGGAAGAATTCGTCGCCACGCTCGACACCCGCAAGAAGACCGGCAAGGTGCCCCAGCTCGAGGCGTCGGAAGACGAACTCAAGAAATTCGCGCCTGCCAAGGACCCGAAGACCGACGCCGCTGCATCGGCTTCCGTGCCCCCGCTGCCGGCGGCCTATCCCCCGCTCGAAGCCGCGCGCTGAGCGCAGCAGGAGCGGGCGGCGCCCGCCGAGTCAGGCGGCGTCCGTCCGGTGCCCATCATGGTTTCCAGTGGCCTGCGGGCCATTCCGAAGACTGAATCCGCGTGACTGAACCTACTTCTTCCTCCTCCATCTCCGCCACCCCCGCGCTGCGCCGCATTGCCATCGCCGGGGCTTCGGGCCGCATGGGCCACATGCTGATCGAGGCCGTGCGCAATGCGCCGGACTGCCGCCTCGCCGGCGCTCTCGACATGGCCGGCAGCGAAGCCATCGGCGCCGACGCGGCCGCCTTCCTGGGCTTCACGAGCGGCGTGCCCATCGTGGCCGACCTGCGCACCGGCCTGCAGGACGCGCAGGTGCTCATCGACTTCACCCGCCCCGAAGGCACGCTCGCGCACCTTGCGGTCTGCCGCGAACTCGGCGTGCAGGCCGTGATCGGCACCACCGGCTTCAGCGATGCGCAGAAGGCCGAGATCGCCGACATCGCCAAGGACGTCGCGATCATGATGGCGCCCAACATGAGCGTGGGCGTCAACGTCACCTTCAAGCTGCTCGAAATGGCCGCCAAGGCCATGGCCACCGGCTACGACATCGAGATCATCGAGGCGCACCACCGCCACAAGGTCGACGCCCCCTCGGGCACCGCGCTCAAGATGGGCGAAGTGATCGCCGACGCGCTGGGCCGCGACCTGAAGGACTGCGCCGTCTACGCCCGCGAAGGCATCACGGGCGAGCGCGATCCCTCGACCATCGGCTTCTCCGCCATCCGCGGCGGCGACATCGTGGGCGACCACACCGTGCTGTTCGCCGGCATCGGCGAGCGCATCGAAATCACCCACAAGTCGTCGAGCCGCGTCACCTACGCGCAGGGCGCTCTGCGCGCCGTGCGCTTCCTGGCCGACAAGAAGGCCGGCCTGTTCGACATGTACGACGTGCTGGGTTTGGGATGAGATCCTCTCAAGCGGAGCCACGCAGACTGGGGGCGAGCCAAGAACACCGCGGAACCGGCTTTGCCGGGCCGCTGGTGTTGCCCCCGGTAGGGGGTAGGCGAAGTGGACACGCAGTGCCACGCAGACTGGGGGCGAGCCAATGAGCGTGCTCGAACTGCTGACCCATGGCGACGGCGTCAGCCGTTCGGTGGCGGTGCTGCTGCTGGCCATGTCGATTGCGAGCTGGGTCGTGATCCTCTGGAAGGCCTGGCTGCTGCGCGGCGGCACGCGCGACGTGCTGCGCAGCATTGCGGCGTTCTGGCAGTCGCCCACGCTGGTCGATGCGGAGCAGAAGCTGAAGGCATTCGACCGGGCAACGCTGGTGTTGCCCGCGGTTTCGGCGATCAAGAATGCAGCGTCCAGCACCGTCGGCGGAACGCTGGGCGCCACCACGGGCGACCGCAACCAGCGCCTCACGCGCGCGCTGCGCAATGCCCTGCACGGCGCGCTCCGACGCCTGCAGGCGGGCCAGATCCTTCTGGCCACGGTGGGCGCCACCGCCCCCTTCGTCGGCCTGCTGGGCACGGTCTGGGGCATCTACGGCGCGCTGTCGGGCATCGCGGGCCAGACCGGCGGCTTCACCATCGACAAGGTGGCCGGGCCGGTCGGCGAGGCCCTGGTCATGACGGCCTTCGGCCTGGCGGTCGCGATTCCGGCCGTGCTGGCCTACAACGTGTTCGGCCGCGTCATCGGCCGCGTCGAGGCCGAGCTGGAAGGCTTTGCGCACGACCTGCTCGGCAGCTTCGGCGAGGCGCCGGCGCCCGCCGCGCCGCCGCCGGCACGGCCGATGCCGGTCTGAGGGATTCACGCACACCATGGCCTTCGGTCGCTCTTCGCTAGGCAGCAGCGCCACGGGCGGCGGGCGTGCCATGGGGGCCGGCGGGCAGCGGCCGCTTTCGGACATCAATGTCACCCCGCTGGTCGATGTGATGCTGGTGCTGCTGGTGATCTTCATCATCACGGCGCCGCTGATGGCGAGCTCGATCAAGCTCGACCTGCCGCAGACCGACGCGGGCCAGCCCAACGACACGCCCAAGTTCGTGAGCCTGTCGATCGATGCGTCGGGCAAGGTCTTCTTCAACGACCAGGCCCTGACCGACGAAGAACTGGCCGCGCGGCTCGAGAAAGCCGCCGCGGACAGCAAGGACACCGAAGTGCAGCTGCGTGCCGACCAGACCGTGCCCTACGGCAAGGTGGTGGCGCTCATGGGCATCGCGAACAAGGCCGGGCTGAGCCGCATCGGCTTCGTCACCGAGGCCGAAGCCGCGCCACAGACCCCCCCGCGCTGACCCGGCCCCTTCGTGAAACACCGCGGAACCGGCTTTGCCGGGCCGCAGGTGTTGCCCCCTGCAAGGGGGTGGGCGGCCACACGAAGTGGGCAAGCCTGGGGGTTAGCCAAGTACTACTGGCTTCGTGTGCCAGATCTCGTGCGCGTACTGCGCGATCGTGCGGTCCGAAGAGAACGCGCCCATTCCCGCCACATTGAGGATCGCCATCCGCGTCCACGCATCCGAATCGCGGTACAGCGTGTCGACCTCGGCCTGTTTCGCGACGTAGCTCGCATAGTCCGCCAGCAGCAGGTAGTGGTCGCCCCAGTTCACGAGCGCGTCGTAGATGCCCTGGTAGCGCCCCGGCTCGCCGGGCGAGAACGCGCCGTCGCGGATCGCGTCGAGCACGCGCTTGAGTTCGGCGTTGTCTTCGTAGATGTCGCGCGGCTGATAGCCGCGGGCGCGGATGTCGGCCACCTCGGGCGTGGTGTTGCCGAAGATGAAGATGTTCTCCGGCCCCACGTTCTCGCGCATCTCGACATTCGCGCCGTCGAGCGTGCCGATGGTGAGCGCCCCGTTGAGCGCGAACTTCATGTTGCCGGTGCCCGAGGCCTCGGTGCCCGCCGTGGAGATCTGTTCCGACAGGTCGGCCGCCGGCATGATGACCTCGGCCAGGCTCACGCTGTAGTTCGGCAGGAACAGCACCTTCAGCAGCTTGCCCATGCGCGCATCGGCGTTGATGGTGGCGGCCACGTCGTTGATGAGCCGGATGACGAGCTTGGCCATCTGGTACGCCGAGGCCGCCTTGCCCGCGAACACCACCACGCGCGGCACGATGTCGATGGGCGCGCCCGCGGCGTGCGCATCGAGGATGCGGTGATAGCGCGCCACCACGTGCAGCACGTTGAGCAGCTGCCGCTTGTATTCGTGGATGCGCTTGACCTGCACGTCGAACATCGCATCGGTGTCGAGGTCGATCTTCAGGTACTGCTCGACCCAGTTGGCCAGCCGCAGCTTGTTCTCGCGCTTGGCATGGCGGAACGCGCGCACGAAGGCAGGCTGCGCGGCCATCGGCCTGAGCGCCTCGAGCTGCGAGAGGTCGCGCCGCCAGCCCTTGCCGATGCGCTGGTCGAGCAGCCCGGCCAGCGGCGGATTGGCTTGCGCCAGCCAGCGGCGCGGCGTGACGCCGTTGGTCTTGTTGTTGAAGCGCTCCGGAAAGATCTTTGCGAAGTCGGAAAAGATCGACTGCTTCATCAGCTCCGAATGCAGCCCCGACACGCCGTTGATCGAGTGGCTGGCCAGCACCGCCACGTACGCCATGCGCACGCGCCGCTCGCCCGATTCGTCGACCAGCGAGAGCCGGCGCATCAGCTCCACGTCGTGGCCGACCTTCTGCGTGACGGCGGCGAGGAACTTCGCGTTCATGTCGTAGATGATCTGCAGGTGCCGCGGCAGGATGCGCCCCAGCATCTCCACCGGCCAGGTCTCCAGCGCCTCGTGCATCAGCGTGTGGTTGGTGTAGCTGAACACCTTCTGCGTGTGCGCCCAGGCCACGTCCCACGCCAGGCCGTGCTCGTCGAGCAGGAGGCGCATGAGCTCGGGCACCGCGAGCACCGGGTGCGTGTCGTTGAGGTGGATGCTGACCTTCTCGGCCAGATGGTCGAAGGTCTTGTGGTTGCGCAGGTAGCGGCGCAGCAGGTCCTGCACGCTCGCGCTGCAGAAGAAGTACTCCTGGTGCAGCCGCAGCTCGCGGCCCGACGGCGTGGAGTCGTCGGGGTAGAGCACGCGCGAGACGTTCTCCGAGTGGTTCTTGCTTTCCACCGCCTGCATGTAGTTGCCGCGGTTGAAGGCCGAGAGGTCGATCTCCTCGGTGGCGCGCGCCGACCACAGCCGCAGCGTGTTGGTGGCCTGCGTGCCGTAGCCCGGGATGATGGTGTCGTAGGCCACGGCCAGCACGTCGTGCGTGTCGACCCAGTCGGCCGCGCCGTAGGGCGCGTTCTTGCCTTCGCGCTTCTGCACGTGCCCGCCGAAGCGCACCCGGTAGTTCACCTCGGGCCGCTGGAATTCCCAGGGGTTGCCGCGCGTGAGCCAGTAGTCGGGCGTCTCGACCTGCTGGCCGTCGACGATGCGCTGGCGGAACATGCCGTACTCGTAGCGGATGCCATAGCCCATGCCCGGCACGCCGAGCGTGGCCATCGAGTCCAGGAAGCAGGCCGCGAGCCGGCCGAGGCCGCCGTTGCCGAGCGCCGCATCGGGCTCGCGCTCGGACAGCGCCGACATGTCGACGCCGAAGTCGGCCAGCGCCTCGCGCACCGTGTCGTAGAGGTCCACCGCCAGCAGCGCATTGGTGAAGGTGCGCCCGATCAGGAACTCCATCGAGAGGTAGTAGACGCGCTTCAGGTCCTGCGCGTAGTTGGCGCGCGTGGTCGCCATCCAGCGCTCGACCAGCTGGTCGCGCACGGCCTGCGATGTGGCGTTGAGCCAGTCGTCCTGGCTGGCCGCCACCGGGTCCTTGCCGACCGCGTAGATCAGCTTGTTGGCCACGGCGCGCTTGAAGGCCGCGACGTCGCGGTCGGGGTGGTCGTAGGCGAAGTCTTTGATCGTCATGATGGGCGCTCTGGTGTGAGTGGCTAGGTTTGTGCGCGAAGACTGGGGGTCATTCCATGCTTTGCCGGTAAACGTCGATGTACTGCGCAGCCGCCGCGCCCCAGTCGGCCGGCCGCCGCATGGCGTTGCCCCGCACGCGGCGCCAGTCGGGCGCGCGGTCGTAGAGGGCGAAGGCGCGGCGCAGCGCGCGCTCGTAGTCGTCGCCGTCGAAGCGGTCGAACACGAAGCCGGTGGCCTCGCCGCTCGCCATGTCCTCGAGCGTGCTGTCGACCACCGTGTCGGCCAGCCCGCCCACGCGGCGCACCAGCGGCAGGCTCCCGTACTTGAGGCCGTACATCTGCGTCAGCCCACAGGGTTCGAACAGCGACGGCACCAGCGTCACGTCGCCGCCGCCGAAGAGCTGGTGCGCGAGCGTTTCGTTGTAGCCGATGGTGACGCTGACCGATTGCGGCGCCGCCGCGGCGCGCTGGCGGAAGGCTTCTTCGAGCCAGGCCTCGCCGCTGCCCAGCAGCGCGAGCTGGCCGCCCTGGGCCAGCAGGGCGTCGATGCCGCCGAGCACCAGGTGCAGGCCCTTCTGCTCGGTGAGCCGGCTGACCAGGATGAAGAGCGGCGCATCGGGGCGTTCGGCCAGGCCAAGCTGGTGCTGCAGCACGGCCTTGCAGCGCGCCTTGCCCGCCATGTGGCGGCCCTCGGGTGCGTGGTAGCCCTGCACCAGCGCGGCATCGGTGGCCGGATTCCAGACCTTGTCGTCGACCGCGTTGAGGATGCCGCTGAGCACGCCGCTGCGCTGGCGCAGCAGGCCGTCGAGGCCGCAGCCCTGTTCGGGCGTCTGGATTTCGAGCGCGTAGGTCGGGCTCACCGTGGTGAGCCGGTCGGCGAAGTAGAGGCCGCCCTTCATGAACGAGATCTGGCCGTGGTATTCGAGCCCGTCGATGTGGAAGGCGGGCGCCGGCAGGCCCAGTTCGGCGAAGTGCCAGGGCGCGAAGATGCCCTGGTAGGCCAGGTTGTGCACCGTGAACACGCTGCCCACGCGCGGCCGGCCCGCCTGCCGTGCAAAGGCGAGGTAGGTGGGCGCCATCGCCGCGTGCCAGTCGTGCGCGTGCACGACTTCGGGCTGCCATGCCGGGTCGAGCCCCTGCGCCAGCTGTGCCGCGGCCCAGCCGAGCAGCGCGAAGCGCCGGTGGTTGTCGCCATAGGGCTGGCGCGTCGTGTCCTCGTAAGGGTTGCCGGGCCGGTCGTAGAGGGCCGGCGCATCGATCACATAGGCGGGAATCGGCGGCGCGCCGTCGATGACGATGTGCCCGGCGTGCAGGCCGAAGCGCTCGCCCCACGGCGCCGCGAATTCGGCCACCGGCGCCAGCGCGCGCACGCCGGCCACGATGGCCGGGAAACCCGGCAGCAGCACGCGCGCGTCCTGTCCCTCGGCCATGAGCGCGATGGGCAGGGCGCCGGCGATGTCCGCCAGGCCGCCGGTCTTGAGCAGGGGGAAGAGTTCGGCGCTGACCTGGAGGATTCGCATCGTTCGTCGTCGCGGCCTCAGGCGGCCAGCCTTTTCAACATTTCGCGCGTGACCAGCACCACGCCGTTTTCGGTGCGCTCGAAGCGCGCGGCATCGGCTGCGGCATCTTCGCCGATCACCATCTCGTCCGGTATGACACAGGCGCGGTCGATCACCACCCGGTTGAGCCGGGCGCCGCGGCCGACTTCCACGTCGGGCAGCAGCACCGCCTCGTTGATCTCGCAGAAGGAGTGGATGCGCACGCCCGAGAACAGCACCGAACTGCTGACCTTGGAGCCCGAGACGATGCAGCCGCCCGACACGATGGTGTTGACCGTCATGCCGTGCTTGCCGTCGCGGTCCAGCACGAACTTGGCCGGCGGCAGCTGCCGCTGGTAGGTCCAGATGGGCCAGTCCGTGTCATAGATGTCGAGCTCCGGGGTGATCGAGGCCAGGTCGAGGTTGGCGGCCCAGAATGCATCAATCGTGCCCACGTCGCGCCAATAGGCCTTGGCGCCCGGCCCGCGCGAGGCCCGCGTGACGCAGGACATGGCGAAGGGATGGGCCAGCGCGCGGCCCTGGGCCACGGCGCGCGGGATGATGTCCTTGCCGAAGTCGTGGCTCGAGTCGGGGTTGGCGTTGTCTTCCTCGAGCAGTTGGTAGAGGTAGGCCGAATCGAACACGTAGATGCCCATGCTGGCCAGCGCCACGTCGGGTTGGCCGGGCATCGCCGGCGGGTCGGCCGGCTTTTCGAGAAAGGCCGTGATCCGGCGATCGTCGTCGACGGCCATCACGCCGAAGGCCGTGGCCTCCATGCGCGGCACCTCGATGCAGCCGACCGTGCAGCCCAGGCCGCGCTCGGCATGGTCCTTGACCATGATCGAGTAGTCCATCTTGTAGATGTGGTCGCCGGCCAGCACCACCACGTAGTCGTGCGGCGTCGAGCGGGTCTGGATGATGTCGAGGTTCTGGAACACCGCGTCGGCCGTGCCGCGGTACCAGTGCTCGTCGCCCACGCGCTGCTGCGCGGGCAGCACGTCGACCATTTCGTTGAGCTCCGCCCGCAGGAAGCTCCAGCCGCGCTGCAGGTGGCGCATCAGCGAGTGCGACTTGTACTGCGTGACCACCGCCATGCGCCGGATGCCGGAGTTGAGGCAGTTCGACAGCGCGAAGTCGATGATGCGGAACTTGCCGCCGAAGTACACAGCCGGTTTGGCGCGCCGGTCGGTCAACTGCTTGAGGCGGGAGCCCCTGCCACCGGCCAGCACCAGGGCGATGGTGCGGCGGACCAGTTGATGTGCCTGCAGGGGTGCCTGGGGGGTGAGCTGCTTGTCCATCCTGTGTCTCCGTTCGTTCGTTCGTGGATTCCGGTCGTCAGAGTTTCTGCATCGAGACTAGCACCGCGCTGTGCGATTGGCTCCTACGTTCTTGCAATCCGGAGGCTCGAGGCAGGCACTTCCGCGGTGTCGCCGAGTGCCTGCGGCGCAGCGCCATGGTCCTGTTCGGGATCGGTGGCGAGGCAGCAACGCCAGGCACCCGGGGGCAGCCTGAAAGACACGGCCTGCGCCCCCGCGTTCACCAGCACCAGCCAGGCGCCCGTGTCTTCCGTTGCCGCGTTCTCGAAGAAGATTGCAAGGGCCGTGCCCAGGCGCCAGTCGTCCGGCGTCATCGGCCGGCCGTCGGGGCGGAGCCAGCGGATGCCCGGCGTTCCCTGCGGCGGTTCGGCCGGCCACCAGCGCGTGCTGCGCAGCGCCGGCGCCTCGCGGCGCAAGGCCGTGAGGCGCGTCACGAAGTCGATCGTGCGCGCCATGCCGCTGGCGGGGTCGGACGCGCCGATCCATGCAAGCCAGGTGGTTTCGTTGTCCTGGCAATAGGCGTTGTTGTTGCCTTGCTGGCTGTGGCCCAGTTCGTCGCCGGCCAGCAGCATCGGCGTGCCCTGCGACAGCAGCAGCACCGCGAGCAGCGCGCGCTGCAGGCGGCTGCGCCGGGCCAGCACCGCGGGGTCGTCGCTCGAGCCTTCGGCGCCGCAGTTGTTGCTCAGGTTGTGGGCGTGGCCGTCGCGGTTGTTCTCGCCGTTCGCGAGGTTGTGGCGTTCTTCGTAGCTCACCAGGTCGCGCAGCGTGAAGCCGTCGTGGGCGGTGATGAAGTTGATGCTCGCCGTCGGCGCCCGGCCATGGCGGGAGAACGGCATGCTGGACGCGGTGAAGCGGTGCGCGAATTCGCCGAGGCCCGCCGCGTCGCTCCGCCCGTGCCGCAGCCAGAAGGCACGCTGCGTGTCGCGGTAGCGGTCGTTCCATTCGAGCCAGCCGGGCGGAAACTCGCCGAGGCGGTAGCCGTCGGGGCCGATGTCCCAGGGCTCGGCGATCAGCAGCGTGCGCGAGAGCACCGGGTCTTGCGCGATGGCGGCGAAGAAGGGCGCGCGCGGGTCGAAGCCCGTCTTCGCATCGCGCCCCAGCACCGGCGCGAGGTCGAAGCGGAAGCCGTCGACGCCGAACTCGCAGGCCCAGTGGCGCAGGCTGTCCATCACGAGCTGCAGCACGCGCGGTTCGCCGAGGTTGAGGCAGTTGCCGCAGCCGGTCCAGTTCTCGTAGAGCGCGCGGTCGTCGGGCCGCAGGTGGTAGTAGAGCGCGTTGTCGATGCCGCGCAGGGAGAGCGTGGGGCCGAATTCGTCGGTCTCGGCGCTGTGGTTGTAGACCACGTCGATCACCAGCTCCATGCCGCGCGCATGCACGGCGTCGACCATCGCGCGGAACTCGCTCGCGGGCGTGGTGCCGGGGCGGCCGCTCCAGTAGCGGGCCTCGGGCGCGAACCAGCCGATGGTGTTGTAGCCCCAGTAGTTGCTCAGGCCCATCGCCAGCAGGCGCTGCTCGTCGGCGCGGTGCTGCACGGGCATCAGGCTCAGGGTGGTGATGCCGAGGCGCTGCAGATGGTCGAGCACCGCGGGTTCGGCGAGGCCGGCGTAGGTGCCGCGCAGGGCCGCGGGGACGCCCGGGTGCAGCCGGGTCTGGCCGCGGACATGCAGTTCATAGAGCACGCGGTCGCCGGCGGCGATGCGCGCATGGCCCGGGGGCGTTGCCGTGCCTGCCGCAGCGGCCACGCGCGCCTTGAGCGCGACGGCCCCGTTGTCCCGCGCGTCCTGTCGATCCGAATGGGCCGGGTCGTGCCCGAGGAACAGATCGCTGCCGTCGTAGCGCCCCACGATCTCGCGCGCGTACGGGTCCAGCAGCAGCTTGGCGGCATTGAACCGCTGCCCCTCGCGCGGCGCCCACGGACCCTGCACCCGGTAGCCGTAGACCAGCCCCGCACGCCCGCTGGGCAGCAGGCCATGCCAGACCCCGTCGGTGCATGCAGGCAGCCGAAGGCGCTGCTGCTCGTTCTGCCCGGTGCCGTCGAAGAGGCAGAGCTCGACGGCCTGCGCATTCGGCGCAACCAGCGCGAAGTTGACGCCGCCCGGCGACAGCGTGGCCCCGAGAGGAAACGGCGAGCCGGGACTCAGCATGGCCGGAAGGAGGAAGACCGCATCAAGCCAGCACCCACATCACGGTCGCCAGCGGCGGCACGCTGATGGACATCGAATCCGCCTTCCCATGCCAGGCCGTCGGCGAGCTTTCGACGATCCCGTTGCCCACGCCGCTCCCCCCATACACGGTGCCATCCGTATTGATGATCTCGCGATAAGACCCCGCCGCAGGAACCCCCAGCCGGTAAGCGTGCCGGGGCACCGGCGTGAAGTTGCACACCGCCACCACGAACGCCCCGTCCCGGGCCTTGCGAACGAAGGCGAACACCGATTGATCCGCATCGTCGTGCACGATCCATTCGAAGCCTGCGCCATCGTTGTCCAGTTCATGCAGCGCAGGAAAGTGCCGGTACACGTTGTTCAGATCGCGCACCAGCCGCCGCACTCCTTGATGCGGCGCATGCTCCAGCAGATGCCAGTCGAGGCTGCGGTCCGCATTCCACTCGGCAAACTGCGCGAACTCGCCGCCCATGAACAGCAGCTTCTTTCCCGGATACGCCCAGAGATAGCCATACAGGTTGCGCAGCCCCGCGAACTTCTGCCACTCGTCGCCCGGCATCCGCCCGATCATCGAGCCCTTGCCGTGCACCACCTCGTCGTGCGAGAGCGGCAGCACGAAGTTCTCGCTGTGCGCGTACATCAGCCCGAAGGTGATCTGCTGGTGATGGTGCTTGCGGTAGACCGGGTCGGTGCCCGCGTAGGCCAGCGTATCGTTCATCCAGCCCATGTTCCACTTGTAGTGGAAGCCCAGGCCGTCGTTCTCGGGCGGACGCGTCACGCCCGGAAAGCTCGTCGACTCCTCGGCCAGCGTCACCGCGCCCGGCCGCTCGACGCCCACCACGCGGTTCATGCGGCGCAGGAAGTCGATGGCCTCCAGGTTCTCGCGGCCGCCTTGCGCGTTGGGCACCCACTCGCCGGCCTTGCGGCTGTAGTCGCGGTACAGCATCGAGGCGACCGCATCGACGCGCAGGCCATCGACGCCATAGCGTTCCAGCCAGTACAGCGCATTGCCGACCAGGTAGTTGCGCACCTCCGTGCGGGCGTAGTTGAAGATCAGCGTCTGCCAGTCGTTGTGGAAACCCTCGCGCGGATCGGCGTATTCGTACAGCGCCGTGCCGTCGAAACGGCCCAGGCCATGCGCATCGGTCGGGAAATGCGCGGGCACCCAATCGAGGATCACCCCCAGCCCCGCCGCATGCGCGGCTTCCACGAAATACCGGAAGTCGCCCGGCGTGCCGAAGCGCGAGGTCGGCGCATACAGCCCGATGGGCTGATAGCCCCACGAGCCGTCGAAGGGGTGCTCGCTGATCGGCAGCAGCTCGATGTGCGTGAAGCCCAGGTCGCGCGCATAGGGCACCAGCGTGTCGGCCAACTCGCGGTAGTCGAGCCACTCATGGCCGTTCTTGCGGCGCCAGGAGCCCAGGTGCACTTCGTAGATGCTGATCGGCGCATGACGCTCGTTGGCCTCGGCGCGTCCTGCGGGCATCGCCACCGCGGCCGGCAAGGGCTGCACCACGCAGGCGGTATCGGGTCGCAGCCGCGCTGAAAAGGCGAAGGGGTCGGCCTTGCGCAGCACCTCGCCCTTCGCCGACAGGATCTCGAACTCGTAGCTGTCGCCCGTCGCCACATGCGGCGCGAAGATCTCCCACACGCCGCATTCGCGGCGCAGCCGCATCATGTGCCGACGGCCGTCCCAGTTGTTGAAATCGCCGACCACCGACACCCGCCGCGCATTGGGCGCCCAGACCGCGAAGGCCACGCCCTTGACCCCATCGATCTCGCGCAGATGCGCACCCAACTGCTCCCAGGGCCGCAGGTGCGTGCCTTCGGCCAGCAGCCACACGTCCGTTTCGCCGAGCACGAACGGAAAGCGGTAGGGGTCTTCGAGCCGCGAGGTGTGCGAGCCCCAGTCGACCTGGAACGAATAGCCCAGTCTGGCTTCCGCGGCCGGCACCAGCCCGCTGAACAGGTCGGAGCCCTCATGCCGCGTGAGCATTGCCAGCGGCCAGCCGGTGCGCGAATGCATCACCGCCACGCTCTGCGCGCCGGGCATCAGCGCGCGCACCTCCAGCCCCTCGCGTGTCTCGTGCGGTCCGAGCACGGCAAACGGATCGCCATGTTCGGCGCGCATCAGCGCGCGGACTTCGGATTCGGGCAGCAGCTTCGGGCGCATGGTGGTCAGCTTTGTCCTTCGTCGGCGGGTTGTCCAAGAAAGACGCCATAGGGCGTCAGCATCAGCATGCGCTTTTCGCGGTCGGCCTGCACGGTGCCGGCCTCCGGCAGCGGATGGCCGTGCAGCGGCACCAGCGTCTCGCGCAGCGGGAGCGACACGGGCTCGCTCCCCAGATTGAAGATGGCCTGCAGCGATCGGTTCCCGTCGCGCCGTTCGAACCACAGCACGGGCTCCGGCGCGTCGAAGAACGCGATGCGGCCGGTGCGCAGCAGCGGTTGCGTGCGGCGCCAGTGCAGCAGGGCGCGGCTGAAGGCCAGCATCGATCCCGGGTCGCCGGCCTGCCGTTCGACGGCCAGCGGCAGGTGCGGGCCGTACACCGGCAGCCAGGGCGTGCCCGTCGTGAAGCCGCCGTGGGGTGCATCGGCGTTCCAGGGCATCGGCGTGCGGCAGCCGTCGCGGCCCTTGAACTCGGGCCAGAAGGCGCGGCCGTACGGGTCCTGCAGCAGTTCGAACGGCACGTCGGCCTCGGGCAGTCCCAGCTCCTCGCCCTGGTAGAGGCTGGCGCTGCCGCGCAGCGTGAGCAGCAAGGCGAGCCAGAGCCGGTCACGCCGCGCATCGGCGGGCCCGCCATCGCTCCAGCGGGTGGCGACGCGCGGCACGTCGTGGTTCGACACCGCCCAGCAGCCCCAGCCGCCCGCCGGCGCCAGCGCATGGTCGAGCGCCTCGGCCTGGTGGCGCAGGTGCTTCGCGCTGTGGTCGGCCGTCAGCAGGCTGAAGCTGTAGGCCAGGTGCAGGCGCTTGCCGAACTCGGTGTATTGCGCCATGACGGGCGGCGCGTTCTCGTCGCCCACTTCGCCCAGCGCCACCGCGCCGTAGCGGTCGAGCAGTTGGCGCAGGCCTTCGAGAAAGGCCAGGTTCTCGGTCTGGCTCTTGTCGTACAGGTGCTGCTGCATCGCGTACGGGTTGTCGGCCCGCACCGTGCTGACTTCGCCGATCGACGCGGCCGTGGCCGGCGGGTTGTCGCGCAGCAGCGCGTCGTGGAACTGGTGGTTGCAGGCGTCGAAGCGGAAGCCGTCCACGCCGCGCTCGCACCAGAAGCGCACCTCGCCGAGCAGGGCGTCCTGCACGGCGGGGCAATGGAAGTTGAGGTCGGGTTGCTCGGCGAGGAAGCTGTGCAGGTAGTACTGCCGCCGGCGCGAATCCCACTGCCAGGCCGAGCCGCCGAAGACCGACAGCCAGTTGGTGGGCGGCGTGCCGTCGGGCTTCGGGTCGGCCCAGACGTACCAGTCGGCCTTCGGGTTGTCGCGGCTCGAGCGGCTCTCCACGAACCAGGCGTGCCGGTCGGAAGTGTGCGAGAGCACCTGGTCGATGATGAGCTTCAGGCCCAGCGCATGCGTGCGCGCCAGCATCGCGTCGAAGTCGGCCAGCGTGCCGAATATCGGGTCGACGGCGCGGTAGTCGGCCACGTCGTAGCCGAAGTCCTTCATTGGCGAGCGGAAGAAGGGCGAGACCCAGATCGCATCGACCCCGAGGCTTGCCACGTGGTCGAGCCGGGCCGTGATGCCGGGCAGGTCGCCGATGCCGTCGCCGTTGCTGTCCATGAAGCTGCGCGGGTAGATCTGGTAGATCACTGCGCCACGCCACCATTCGCTGTTGCTGCTGCCCATGCGTACCCCTGTGGTCGAAATTCATTGTGGCATGCGAAATCCGGGCCAGTGATGCGGGCTTGCTGGCGGGGGGCGCGGCTCGAAGACCCGCGAAGCTTTCTACACTGGGCGCAGTTTCCGTTTTTCAAGATGACACCAGATTCCGCTTCTTCCCTCGCCGCGCTCGAAGCGCGGCTCGCCCAAGACCTCGAATACCTCGGCTGGCCCGGGCGCCAGTGGATGCCCGCGCAGCAGGCGGCGGGCGAGGCGATGCTGGACGTGGCCGTCATCGGCGGCGGCCAGGCCGGCTTGGCCGCCTCGGTGGCGCTGGCGCAGCAGGGCATCCGCGCCGTGGTGTTCGACCGGTCGCCCGCGGGCAGCGAAGGCCCCTGGGCCACCACGGCGCGCATGGAGACGCTGCGCTCGCCCAAGGAGCTCACCGGGCCCGCACTGGGCCTGCCGTCGCTGACCTTCCGTGCGTGGTTCGAAGCCCAGTTCGGCCTGGAAGCCTGGAACGCGATGGACAAGATCCCGCGCCTCCAGTGGATGGACTACCTGGTCTGGTACCGCCGTGTGATGAACGTGGACGTGCGCAACGACACCGCCGTCACCGGCATCCAGCCGCTGCCCGGCGCGGCGGCCGTGCGCCTGGACCTGCGCACGCCGAACGGTGCCCGCAGCGTGCTGGCGCGCCGCGTCGTGCTGGCCACGGGCCGCGACGGCCTCGGCGGGCCGGCGGTGCCGGCCTTCGTCGGCGCGCTGCCGCGTTCGCAATGGGCGCATTCGTCGGACGAGATGGACTACGGCAGGCTGGCCGGCCTGCGGGTCGGTGTGATCGGCGCGGGTTCGTCGGCGATGGACAGCGCGGGCACGGCCCTGGAGGCCGGCGCGCGCAGCGTCGAACTGCTGATCCGCCGCCCCGACCTGCCGCGCGTCAACAAGGGCAAGGGCGCCGGCGTGCCGGGCCTCACGCAGGGACACTTCGACCTGCCCGACGAACTCAAGTGGCGCATCCGCCACTACATCAACGTGGCGAACGTGCCGCCACCGCATGGCAGCACGCTGCGTGTCTCGGGGCATCCCAACGCGTACTTCAACTTCGGGTGTCCCATCCTCTCGATCGCATCGCAAGGCGAGTCGATGCGCGTGTCCACGCCCAAGGGCGATTTCGAGTTCGACTTCCTGATCGTCTCGACCGGTTTCAAGGTCGACTGGGCGAACCGCCCCGAGTTCGACGCCATCGCACCCCATGTGCGGACGTGGAAGGATCGCTTCGTGCCCGCGCCGGGTGATGAAGACCAGGAACTGGCCGATTCCCCGGACCTCGGGCCGGTCTTCGAATTCCAGGAGCGCGTGGCGGGCGGCTGCCCCGGGCTCGACCGCATCCACTGCTTCTGCTACCCGGCGGCCCTGTCGCACGGCACGGTGTCGGGTGACATCCCCGCGATCAGCGATGGCGCCAAGCGGCTCGCGAGCGGCATCGCCAGCCTGTTCTACCGCGAGGATTTCGATCATCACTTCGCCAACCTCGAGGCCTACAGCGAACCGGAGCTGTTCGGCGACGAATGGACGCCGGCATTGCCGCCTCACGAAAGAAACTGAGCCATGACAAACATTTCCGATGCCGTCGACGTGATCGACGCTGCGGTGCCGCTGGCGCCGGATCAGGCCGCCTGGGCGCTGCGGCGCCAGCGCGACAAGGTCGTCGCTGCCACGCAGGGCAGCTACGACGCGATGTTCTCCTCCGCGGTCGAAGGCCTGTCGGTCACCGAGCGCCTGCTGGTGGCGCTGCATGCCTGCCGCGTGTCGAAGGCCGACAGCCTGGCCACGCACTACCGCGACCGGCTCGCGGCCGAAGGCGCGCACCGCGGTGTGACCGAGGCGGTCGACAGCGGCAGGCCCGCGACCGATGCGCGCCTGCGGGCCGTGCTGGCCTTCACCGGCAAGCTGATCGAGCGCCCCATCGAGGGCGACAGGGCGGCTGTCCAGTCGCTCGCCGACAGCGGCCTTTCGACCCCCGCCATCGTTGCGCTGAGCCAGCTGATCGCCTTCCTCTCCTACCAGATCCGCCTGGCCGCGGGCCTGAAGGCGCTGGCCGCCGCGGAGGCCGCGGCATGACGCTCCCGATCCGCATCAAGGGCTTCACCACCGAGGTGCTGAGCTGGAAGCCCTGGCTCGACATGGTCCATGTCGACACCGCCACGCCGGCCCAGCTGGCCGCGCTGGACGAGATGAGCCCGCAGGCCCGCACCTCGCCGTACTTCCTGGTGCTTGCGCACCAGCCGGAGATACTGCTGCAGCGCTCCATCGCCTTCAACGCGATCATGTTCGCGCCGGGCGGCATGCCGCGCGCCGAGCGCGAACTGGGCGCCACGGTGGAGTCGCGCGTCAACGGCTGCGTGTACTGCGCCTCGGTGCATGCGCAGCGCTTCGAGCAGCTCGCCAAGCGCAACGACGTGATCTCGCAGGTGTTCGAGGCGCCGGCTTCCGCGGGCACCACCCCGCGCGAGAAGGCCATCGTCGCGTTCTCGGTCCGGCTGGGCGCCGAGCCCGACAAGGTGTCGGCCGAGGACATCCGGGCGTTGAAGGCCGTCGGACTGGCCGAGCTGGAAATCCTCGACCTGATCCACTCGGTGGCCCTGTTCGCGTGGGCCAACCGCCTGATGCTCAACCTGGGCGAGCCGGTCTTTCCCGCGGCTGCGTCATAGGCGGGCGAGCAGCCCGGCGACGGTTTCGTTCGCCAGGCCCAGCGGCGCCAGCAGGTCGTTCTCCTGCCGGAAGTCGATGCCGTTGACCAGCGAGGCGGCGTCCACGATGGTGCGCGTCGCGGGCGTCGGCACGCCGGCGATCTGCCCCAGCGCTTCCACGAAGGCCAGGCCGTAGGGCATGTCTTCGGTCACGTAGCGGGTGTCGGTGCGGACCGGCCCGGGCGGGCCGCCGCGCTGGGCGTGCAGTTCGGCCGCGATGTCCTCGAGCCGGGTCGATGCGGTGCCGAAGGAGCGCGCGAAGTGGTCCTCGATCGGGCCGAGCCCGATGCCGAAGGCCCGGGCCACGGCACGCCGCTCCAGATCCAGCGCCTCGATCGCGCGGGACACCCCGGGTGTCATGCAGTGGTACTGCGGCCAGTTCTCCGCGCGCTCGATGCGGGTCCAGTTGAAGACGGCGAGCGGGCCGTGGGACTGCGGATTGACGTTGGCAAGGGCGCTGGCGAGCACGCTGTCCTCTGGGAAGAAGCCGTCACCGAACAGCGCGGTGCACAGGGCGAGGGCCTGCGCGACGTTCGCGCCCGGCAGGGCGGACACGCCGACCGCCTTGCGCCGCGTCATCACCCTGACCTGCGTGCCGGACTCGCGGCGGGCGGTCAGCACCGTCGTGCCGAAGCTCGCGACCGTCACCTGCTTGCCCGCGCGCCGTGCGCCTTCATGAAGATAGAGCGACGACAGCGAGGCCATCGAGCTGACGATCACGGTCTGCCCGTCGCGCAGGAAGGGCAGCAGCGCATCCATCACGCGCCGGTGGCCGTTGACCGGCAGCGCGAGCAGCAGCACGTCCGATGCACGCCCGAGTTGCGCCGCATCGTCGGCGACGTCGACCGTCACGGTGCAGGGCTGGACGCCGCCGGCTTCCAGCGGCTGCGTGCGCAAGGCCTCGGCCCCCTGCCCACCCGGCGACCAGAGCATGACGCCGTGGCCCGCCTGGCGCAGCCACGCCGCGCAGGCCAGTGCAATGGCCCCGGTGCCCGCGATGCCGACCTGGTATCGCCTCGCTGCGGCCTCAGTCAATCTTGATCCCGCCCTGCTTGATTACTTTGGCCCAGCGCTGGCTGTCTTCGGCAACCACCTTGCCCAGTGCCGCGCCGCCGCCGCAGGTGTTCACCGCGCCCAGCTGGGCGAAGCGCTGTTGGGTCTCCGGCAGGTTGCACACCTCGACCAGTGCCGCAGAAAGCTTCTCGATGCTTGCGGCCGGCATGCGCGCAGGCGCCATCACGCCGACCCAGACCGGCACGTCCATGCCGGCCAGCCCGGTCGCGTTGCCGACCGTCGGCGGCGTGCCGAGGCTGGGCAGGGCCGCGCGCGAGAAGGTGCCCAGCACCCGCGCCTTGCCGCTCGCGACCATCGGTTCGATGGAGGCCGCGCTGGTGACGATCAGCGCCACCTGCCCGCCCAGCAGGTCGGTCAGCGCCGGCGCCGCGCCGCGGTACGGCACATGCAGCAGGTTCACGCCGCCCGCCTGCGCCAGCAGGGCCCCCGTGAGGTGCGACACCGTGCCGTTGCCCGTGGAGGCATAGGTAACCTGTCCCGGCTTCGCCTTGGCGTCGCGCAGCACGTCGGCCAGGGTCTTGTAGGGGCTTTCGGTGCGCACGGCCAGCGTCATCGGCGTGTCGCCCACCAGGGCCACGGGCGCCAGGTCGTGCACCGGGTCATAGGGCAGCTTGCCCTGCAGGTGCGGCGCGATGGTGATGGCGCCGCCGGTCGCCAGCAGCACGGTGGCGCCGTCGGTCGCCTTGGCCACCGCGTCGGCAGCCACGATGCCGCCGGCGCCCGCCTTGTTGTCGATGACCACGGGCGTGCCCAGCCTGTCGGTGAGCTTGGCGCCCAGGTAGCGGGCAATGACGTCCTGCGCCCCGCCGGAGGCGAAGGGCACGACGATGCGCAGCGGCCTGTCGTTCTGCTGCGCCCACAGCGGCGTGGCGGTGGCAAGGCAGGCCGCGAGGCCCAGGGCAAGGTGTTTCCAGAGCAGTTTCATGGCGTTCAGGCAGGACGAAAGCAGACGTTACCCAGGCAACAAGCAGGTTATGTGCCCCAAGTCTAGGGTCTGGCGCGCCGGATGGCGCCGGCCGGGCGCGATAATCCGCCTTCCCCGGCCGCTCCGCGCCGGGCTCCTGCCGAACCGTCATGAACCCCAGCTACAAACCCAGCGACGTCGAGTCCGCTGCCCAGGCGCAATGGAGCGCCGCCGATGCCTACCGCGTCACCGAGGACGCGAGCCGCAAGAAGTACTACGCCTGCTCGATGCTGCCGTACCCGAGCGGCAAGCTGCACATGGGCCACGTGCGCAACTACACGATCAACGACATGCTCACGCGCTACCTGCGCATGAGCGGCTACAACGTGCTGATGCCCATGGGCTGGGACGCCTTCGGCCTGCCGGCCGAGAACGCGGCGCTGAAGAACGGCGTGCCGCCGGCCAAGTGGACCTACGAGAACATCGACTACATGCGCGGCCAGCTCCAGGCCATGGGCCTGGCGATCGACTGGAGCCGCGAGATCGCCACCTGCGATCCGAGCTACTACAAGTGGAACCAGTGGCTGTTCCTGAAGATGCTCGAAAAGGGCATTGCCTACCGCAAGACCCAGGTCGTCAACTGGGACCCGGTCGACCAGACCGTGCTGGCCAACGAGCAGGTGATCGACGGCAAGGGCTGGCGCACCGGCGCCACGGTCGAGCGCCGCGAGATCCCGGGCTACTACCTGAAGATCAGCGACTACGCCGAAGAACTGCTCGAGCACACCCAGCACAAGCTGCCGGGCTGGCCCGAGCGCGTCAAGCTGATGCAGGAGAACTGGATCGGCAAGAGCGAGGGCCTGCGCTTCGCCTTCACGCACGACATCAAGGACGGGCGCGGCCAGCTGATCCAGGACGGCCGCATGTACGTGTTCACCACGCGCGCCGACACCATCATGGGCGTCACGTTCTGTGCCGTGGCGCCGGAGCATCCGCTGGCCGCGCACGCCGCCACGCTCGACCCGAAGGTCGCGGCCTTCATCGAGGAGTGCAAGGCCGGCGGCACCACCGAGGCCGAGCTCGCCACGCAGGAGAAGAAGGGCGTGCCCACGGGCCTGACCGTGACGCACCCGATCACCGACGAGCAGGTGCCGGTGTGGGTGGGCAACTACGTGCTCATCGGCTACGGCGACGGCGCCGTGATGGGCGTGCCCGCGCACGACGAACGCGACTTCGCGTTCGCCAACAAGTACGGCATCGAGATCATCCAGGTGGTGCTGGTCGACGACGAGCCGCACTTCGACTATCACAGGTGGCAGGACTGGTACGGCGACAAGGTGCGCGGCGTGACCATCAACTCCGACAACTTCAGCGGCATGACGTACAAGGAGGCCGTGGCCGCCGTGGCGCATGCGCTGGGCCAGAAGGGCCTGGGCGAGTTGCAGACCACCTGGCGCCTGCGCGACTGGGGCGTGAGCCGCCAGCGCTACTGGGGCACGCCGATCCCGATCATCCATTGCGACGCGCACGGCGCGGTGCCGGTCCCCGAGAAGGACCTGCCCGTGGTGCTGCCGACCGACTGCGTGCCGGACGGCTCGGGCAACCCGCTGAACAAGCACGAAGGCTTCCACGCCGGCGTCGTCTGCCCGGTGTGCGGCAAGGCCGCACGGCGCGAGACCGACACGATGGACACCTTCGTCGATTCGTCGTGGTACTTCATGCGCTACTGCGATCCGAAGAACGACGACGCCATGGTGGCCGGCGGCGCCGACTACTGGATGCCGATGGACCAGTACATCGGCGGCATCGAGCATGCGATTCTTCACCTGCTGTACGCACGCTTCTGGACCAAGGTGATGCGCGACCTCGGGCTGGTGAAGGCCGACGAGCCCTTCAGCAAGCTGCTGACGCAGGGCATGGTGCTCAACCACATCTTCTACAGGCGCAACGAGAAGGGCGGCAAGGACTACTTCCCGCCTTCCGACGTCACGACCGTGCTCGACGCGCAGGGCCGCATCACCGGCGGCACCACCGCCGACGGCACGAAGGTCGAATACGGCGGTGTCGGCAAGATGGGCAAGAGCGAGCGCAACGGCGTCGACCCGCAGGACCTGATCGAGAAGTACGGCGCCGACACCGCGCGCCTGTACACCATGTTCACCGCGCCGCCCGAAGCCACGCTCGAATGGAACGACGCGGCCGTCGAAGGCAGCTACCGCTTCCTGCGCCGGGTGTGGAACTTCGGCGTGGCGCAGGCGGACGTGCAGCCGGTGCCGGCCGGCGGCCAGGCCTTCGGCAAGCCCGCCCAGGCGCTGCGCCGCGAGATTCACACGGTGCTGCGCCAGGTCGACTACGACTACCAGCGCATGCAATACAACACCGTGGTGTCGGGCGCGATGAAGCTGCTCAACGCGCTCGAAGGCTTCAAGCCCGACGGCAGCACGGGCGATGCGGCCGCGGTGCGCGAAGGCTTCGGCATCCTGTTGCGCTGCCTGTACCCCGCCACGCCGCACATCGCGCACCAGCTCTGGCAGCAGCTCGGCTACGACAAGGCGCTGGGCGACCTGCTCGATGCGCCCTGGCCGACGGTCGACGTGGGCGCGCTGGAGCAGGACGAGGTCGAGCTCATGCTGCAGGTCAACGGCAAGCTGCGCGGTTCGCTGCGCGTGCCCGCCGGCGCCTCCAAGGCCGAGATCGAGGCCCTCGCGCTGACCTGCGACGATTTCGTCAAGTTCGCGGAAGGCGCGCCGGCCAAGCGCGTGATCGTGGTTCCCGGCCGTCTGGTTAACGTGGTCCTTTGAACGACAGAAGCATGAACACTCGCAATGCCTCGTTGCCGCGCCGCGGCTTTCTTCTCGGCCTGACGGCGGTGGGCGCCACCCTGGGCCTGGCCGGTTGCGGCTTCGAGTTGCGCAAGGCGCCGGTCTTCGCGTTCAAGACGCTCTCCGTGGAGGGCAATTCGGCCCTGATCAACCGGCTGCGGCGCGACCTGCGCGCGACCGGCACCGTGACGCTGGTGCCCAAGGAAGACGCCAAGACCGCCGATGCCGTGCTCGAAATCCTGGGCGAGGATCGCGACCGCTTCGTGATCTCGACCAATTCGGCCGGCCAGCTGCGCGAGCTGCAGCTGCGCCTGCGCGTCCGCTTCAACCTGCACACGCCGGGCGGCAAGGAACTGCTCGCGGCCTCCGAGGTGTCGCAGACACGCGACCTGAGCTTCAACGAAACCAATGCGCTGGCCAAGGAGGGCGAAGCCGACCTGCTGTTCCGCGACATGCAGGCCGACATCGCGCAACAGCTGATGCGCCGCCTGGCGGCCGTCAAGTCGCTCTAGGCGCGCACCGCGGCGTTTTCCATGCAACTTGCCAGTGCCCAGCTCGGCGCCCATCTGCAGAAGGGGCTCAAGCCGCTCTACACGATCCATGGCGACGAGCCCCTGCTTGCGCAGGAGGCGGCCGATGCCATCCGCGCCGCTGCGCGCACGCAGGGCTACACCGAGCGCAGTTCGTACACCGTGGCCGGTGCGCATTTCGACTGGAGCGCGGTGCTCGCGGCGGGCGGTTCGCTCTCGCTGTTCGCCGACAAGCAGATCGTCGAGATCCGCATCCCCTCGGGCAAGCCCGGCAAGGACGGCAGCACGGCGCTGCAGCAGCTGGCCGAGGCCGCGCCGGGCAACGACAGCACGCTCACGCTGGTGATGCTGCCGCGCCTGGACAAGGCCACGCGCACCGGCGCGTGGTTCTCGGCGCTCGAGAACAACGGCGTGAGCCTGCAGGTCGATCCGATCGAACGCGCCGCGCTGCCGCAGTGGATCGCGCAGCGCCTCGGGCTGCAGGGCCAGCGCGTGATGCCCGGCGACGAAGGCCAGCGCACGCTGCAGTTCTTTGCCGACCGCGTCGAGGGCAACCTGCTGGCCGCGCACCAGGAAATCCAGAAGCTCGCGCTGCTGCATCCGGCGGGCGAACTGAGCTGGGAACAGGTTGAAGGGGCGGTCAACAACGTGGCGCGCTACGACGTGTTCAAGCTCTCCGAGGCCGTGCTGGCGGGCAACCCGCAGCGCGTGGCGCGCATGCTCGACGGCCTGCAGGCCGAGGGCGAGGCCGAGGTGCTGGTGCACTACACGATCGCCGAAGACATCCGCGCCCTGAAGCGCGTGAAGGACGCGATGGCCTCCGGCCGCCCGCTGCCGATGGCGCTGCGCGAAAACCGCATCTGGGGCCCGCGCGAGCGCGCCTTCGAACGCGTGCTGCCGCGGCTCGACGACCGCATGCTGGCCCGGCTGCTGCGCGCCGCGCACGTGGTGGACGGCATCGTCAAGGGCCTGAAGCAGCCCGACTGGCCCGCGAGCGGCTGGCAGGCACTGCAGCGCCTGGCGCTGATGCTGTGCCGCGCCTGCAGCAGCGCGTCGGCCGCACCGCGCAGGGCCTGACGCGGTTCATGCCAGGAACACCGCGGAACCGGCTTTGCCGGGCCGCTGGTGTTGCCCCCGGAAGGGGGTGGAGAAGCGACACGAAGTGCGCGAAGCCTGGGGGAGAATTCAAATGCTGGAAAATGCGAAGATGAATGCGTTCAACGTCAGCGAGCACATGCAGACCCTCGGGCTGCAGGCAAAAACCGCTGCTTTCCTCATGGCCCGTGCGGATGCAGCTACCAAAAACAGAGCATTGAAGGCGTTGGCCCGGCGCCTGCGCGAAGCCGGTCCGACGCTGGCTGTCGCCAACGAGAAGGACCTGGCGCGCGCCACCGCCGCCGGCCTGTCGGCCCCGATGGTCGACCGCCTCAAGCTCACGCCGAAAGTCATCGAGACCGTGGCCCTGGGCTGCGAGCAGCTCGCCGGCATGGCCGACGTGATCGGCGAAATCATCGGCATGAAGCAGCAGCCCAGCGGCATTCGCGTGGGCCAGATGCGCGTGCCGATCGGCGTCTTCGGCATGATCTACGAGAGCCGCCCCAACGTGACCATCGAGGCCGCGAGCCTCGCGATCAAGAGCGGCAACGCGGCCATCCTGCGCGGCGGCTCCGAAGCCATCGAGTCGAACAAGGCGCTGGCGCTGCTGGTGTCCGGGGCGCTGGCCGAGGCCGGCCTGCCGGTCGAGGCGGTGCAGCTGGTGCAGACCACCGACCGCGAAGCCGTGGGCCAGCTGATCGCCATGCCCGAGTTCGTGGACGTGATCATTCCGCGCGGCGGCAAGGGCCTGATCGAGCGCATCAGCCGGGACGCCAAGGTGCCGGTCATCAAGCACCTGGACGGCAACTGCCATGTCTACGTGGACGACACGGCCGAGTTCGGCATGGCGCTGCGCATCGTCGACAACGCCAAGACCCAGAAGTACAGCCCCTGCAATGCGGCCGAAGGCCTGCTGGTGTCGGAGGCGGTGGCGGAAGACTTTCTGCCGAAGATCGCCGCCATCTTCGCGGCCAAGGGCGTGGAAATGCGCTGCGACCCGGCGGCGGCCCGGATCCTGCGGGCGGACGACGCGACCGATCCGGCAGCGAAGGTGATCGATGCGGTCGAGTCCGATTGGTCCGAGGAATATCTGGCCGCGGTGATCAGCATCAAGGTCGTGGCCGGCGTCGACGAGGCCATCGCGCACATCAACCGCTATTCGAGCCACCACACCGACGCCATCGTCACCCGCGACCACGTGCATGCGCAGCGCTTCCTGCGCGAGGTCGATTCGGCGAGCGTCATGGTCAATGCGAGCACACGCTTCGCCGATGGTTTCGAGTTCGGCCTGGGCGCCGAAATCGGCATCAGCACCGACAAGTTCCACGCCCGCGGGCCGGTCGGGATCGAAGGGCTGACCTCGCTCAAGTACGTGGTCCTCGGCCAGGGCGAAGTGCGGACTTGATGCGCGCCGCTTCCGCGGTCTTGTCATCGGGGCGGACACCCCCAAATCCTACAATTCCGCTCCACCTTTAAGTACAAATCCAAGAAGGCCGCCGCATGGTTCCGCATCTCGTCACCGCCCTGACCGGCCCGATCAACGAACTGGAGCAGCGGGTGCTCGACTCGATGCCCGCCATCGAGCGCTGGTTCCGGCTCGAGTGGATGGAGCACACGCCGCCGTTCTACAGCTCGGTCGACATCCGCAACGCAGGCTTCAAGCTCGCGCCCGTCGACACCAACCTGTTCCCGGGCGGCTGGAACAACCTCACCAAGGAAATGCTGCCGCTGGCGGTGCAGGCTGCGCAGGCGGCCATCGAGAAGATCTGTCCGGAAGCGCGCAACCTGCTCGTCATTCCGGAAAATCATTCGAAAAACACCTTTTATCTCGCCAACGTCGCGCAACTTGTGCGCATCTTCCATATGGCGGGGCTCAATGTGCGGGTCGGGTCGATCGATCCGGCGATCAAGGCGACCAAGAAGATCGAACTGCCCAACGGCGAGACGGTGACCCTGGAGCCGGTGGTGCGCAGCAAGCGCCGCCTGGGGCTCAAGAATTTCGATCCCTGCACAATCTTGCTCAACAACGAGCTTTCTGCGGGAACGCCCGGCATCCTCGAAGATCTCCACGAGCAGTACCTGCTGCCGCCGCTGCACGCGGGATGGTCGGTGCGCCGCAAGAGCAACCACCTGCACAGCTATGAGGAGCTGTCCAAGCGCTTCGGCAAGCTGCTGGGCATCGACCCCTGGCTCATCAACCCGATCTATGCGCGCGCCGAGGGCGTCGACGTGGCCGAGGGCCGCGGCATCGACGTGCTGACCAGCCATGTCGATGCCGTGCTCACCAAGGTGCGGCGCAAGTACAAGGAATACGGCATCAACGAAAAGCCCTTCGTGGTCGTCAAGGGCGGCCACAGCGGCAGCGGCAGCCCGGGCGTGGTCACGGTGCGCGACGCCAAGGAGGTCGAGGCGCTGATCGGCAAGTCGCGCAACGGCAACGCGTCCACGGCCGCGAAGGCCGGCGCCGCCAGGGACCTGCGCGAACCCACCGAGCTGATCGTCCAGGAAGGCGTGCTGACCAACGAGCGCGTGCACAACGGCGTGGCCGAGCCGGTGGTCTACATGATGGACCGCTACGTGGTGGGCGGCTTCTACCGGGTGCACGCCGAGCGCGCCGCCGACGAGAACCTCAAGCTGCCCGGCGCGAGCTTCGTGCCGCTGGCGTTTTCGGAAAGCGCACACCTGCCGCAGCCCGGCGCCAAGCCCGGCGCCAGTGCGCCGAATCGTTTCTATATGTATGGCGTGGTCGGCCGCCTGGCCATGGTCGCGGCCAGTTACGAGATGGAAGCGACCGATCCGGACGCCGAAATCTACGAATGATTGCCGGCGGCGGGTTGCGGCGGCAGCGGGCAACGGCAAAATAGCGGCCCCACAGCAACGGAAACAAAAGGGCGGGAGGGGTGACGCGTGGCGGAGCGGTAGTTCCGTCGTCATGACACCCTCGCGTGTCTGACGCGTCGATCCACAACGGCCAGCCCTTTTCCCATCGACTTCGTGTCAGCCCCCAAATCAACCTCCGCCGCCCTGATCATCGGCGCCATCGGCGTCGTCTATGGCGACATCGGCACCAGCGTGCTGTATGCGGTCAAGGAAGTGTTCGGTCACGGCCATGTGCCGTTCACCGTCGAGAACGTCTACGGCATCCTCTCGATGTTCTTCTGGACGCTCACCGTCATCGTCTCGATCAAGTACGTGGTCCTGGTGCTGCGTGCCGACAACGAGGGCGAGGGCGGCCTCGTCGCCATGCTCGCGCTGGCTTCCCGCGCCGTTGCCGACAAGCCGCGCCTGCGCCATGTGCTGCTGGTGATCGGCATCTTCGGCACGTCGCTGTTCTATGGCGACGGCGTCATCACGCCGGCCATCTCGGTGCTGTCGGCGGTCGAGGGCCTGGAGGTGGTGTCGCCGCACTTCAAGCACTACGTCATTCCGCTCACGCTGGTCGTGCTGTTCTGCCTGTTCGTGGTGCAGAAGCGCGGCACGGCGGGCATCGGCAAGTTCTTCGGGCCGGTCACGCTGGTGTGGTTCGCGGCGATTGCGGTGCTTGGCGTGACGCAGATCCTGCACCACCCTGAAATCCTCAAGGCGCTGAACCCCTGGTATGCGCTGAAGTTCATGTGGAGCAACCCGGGCACCAGCTTCATCCTGCTCGGCGCCACCGTGCTGTGCGTGACCGGCGCCGAGGCGCTGTATGCCGACCTGGGCCACTTCGGCAAGCGCCCGATCCGCGTCGCGTGGTTCTCGGTCGTCATGCCGGCGCTGACGCTCAACTACTTCGGGCAGGGCGCACTGCTGCTCGAGAACCCCGAGGCCGTGAAGAACCCGTTCTTCATGATGGCGCCCGAGTGGGCGCTCATTCCGCTGGTGCTGCTGGCCACGCTGGCCACGGTGATCGCGTCGCAGGCTCTCATCACCGGCGCATTCAGCGTGACGCGCCAGGTCATCCAGCTCGGCTACCTGCCGCGCCTGAACATCGAGCACACCAGCGTCCGCACGGCCGGGCAGATCTACATTCCGCTGGTCAACTGGGGCCTGTTCGTCGCCATCGTGCTGGCGGTCGTGATGTTCCGCTCCTCGAGCAGCCTGGCGGCGGCCTACGGCATCGCGGTGACGACCGACATGCTGATCACCACGATCCTGACCTTCTTCGTGATCCGCTACGCCTGGAAGCTGCCGCTCGCGCTGTGCATCGCGTCGACCGCCGTCTTCTTCGTCGTCGACTTCCTGTTCTTCGCCTCGAACCTGCTCAAGCTGTTCGAAGGCGGCTGGTTCCCGCTGCTGATCGGCGGTGCCGTGTTCACGCTGATGATCACCTGGAAGGAAGGCCGGCGCCTGATGGGCGAGGTGCAGCGCGCCGATGCCATCGAGCTCAAGGCCTTTCTCGATTCGGTGTTCGTGAGCCCGCCGGCGCGCGTCGACGGCACGGCGGTGTTCCTCACGGCCGAGCCCGGCACGGTGCCCAACGCGCTGCTGCACAACCTCAAGCACAACAAGGTGCTGCACGAGCAGAACATGTTCGTCACCGTTCGCAACCACGAGGTGCCGTGGATCCCGATGGACAAGCGCATCGCGATCGAGCCGCTGGGCAACCATTGCTGGCAGGTCACGGTGCACTACGGCTTCAAGAACGACATCGACCTGCCGCGCGCGCTGGAGCATGCGCGCCTGCGCGGCTGCCAGCTCGAGCCGATGACGACCAGCTACTTCCTCTCGCGCGACGTCGTGATCCCGACGCTGGGCAGCGGCATGGCGCCGTGGCGCGAGAAGCTGTTCGCGCAGATGCACCACAACGCGAGCGGGGCTGCGGCGTTCCTGGGGCTGCCGAACAATGCGGTGGTGGAGCTGGGGTCGAAGATCGAGATCTGACCCCCTCTCAGAGGAAGTCCCCGGGCCGCTCCGCCGCGAGCTGCTGCATGTGCGACGCGATCGCCCCCGGCGTCGTGAACCAGATCTCGCCGCGGTCGCGCGCACGCGCCAGGTGCGCGAGCGCCGTGCGCAGGTGGCGCAGCCGGTAGGGCTGGCCCACGATGTACGGGTGCAGCGCAAGGCCCATCACCAGCGGCTGCGCGCGCGACTGCTCGAGCATCTCGTCGAAGTTGTCGACCACCATCGCGCTGAAATCCTTCGCGTCCATCAGGCGGCCCACGATCATCGGAATGTCGTTGAGCTCCTGCGGATAGGGCACCGACCAGATCGAGCCGCCGCCGCGCGTGCGCATGCGCACCGGCTGGTCGTCGTGGCACCAGTTGAGCGTGTAGCCGTAGCCTGTCTCGCCCAGCAGGTCGGGCGTGACGGGGCTTTCCGAGATCCACGGCGACAGCCACCCCGCGGGCGCATGGCCGCTTTCGTGCAGCATGCGTTCGCGGCAGCGCAGCAGCAGCGCGCGCTCGTGCGGCTCGTCGAGCGCGCCCTGGCGCTCCGCGTTGCTGTGACCGTGGCCGATCAGTTCGTCGCCGCGCGCGACGCAGGCCTGCACCAGCTCCGGGCAGTGGTCGTAGAGCGCGGTGTTGATCAGCGCGCCGGTCGGCAGCGCGAGCGCATCGAACAGTTCGAGGCAGCGCCATGCACCCACGCGATTGCCGTATTCGCGCCATCCGTGGTTCAGCACGTCGGGTTGCGGCGACGCCGGACCGATGCAGGCGCCCAGGCCGTCGCCGAAGGCAAAGTGCTCGATGTTGAAGCCGAGGTACACGGCCAGCCGTGCACCGTTCGGCCAGGCGTAATCGGGCCGCCGCGTGATCGGCCGGTAGTCGAAGCGATCGTGCGAGGGCAGCAGCCCGGGCCAGCGCGTCGTCATGTGCTTCGCCTCACGGCAGCGCGAGCCCGGCGCGCACCAGCAGCCATTCGGCGCTGTCGTTCCACACATCCATCTGCACGATGAGCCCGTGGCGCACCACGTAGCGGTCGACATAGCGGTTGCCTTCGAAGGCCGTGCCGTCGGGCCAGGCACCGTAGAGCGTGCCGAGGCTGTAGACCACCGTTTCCTCGGGCGTGCCGCCTGCCACCACCTCGGTGCGTTCGATCTTCTTCTTCACCCAGGCGTAGCGCTTCGCATTGAAGGCCGACGTGTCGCCGGGCGCGTGCATCTCGCGGTTGCCGGTGAAGCGGATGCGGATGCCGGGCGCCGTGAAGCGCGAGGCCGACGACGGGTCGGGAATCATCACCAGGCGAAGGAATTCGTCGACCACTTCGGCAGGCGTGGAAGGGACCGGCAATGAGGGCGCGGCGAGCGAAGCGGGCGTATCCATGGGTTCTCCAGATGGGGCCACGGCAGTGCGTGGCGGAAGTCATGAGAGTGCCGTAGCAAATCCTGCGCCGAACGGCCGGCGCTGCGATCCCGGCGTCCCCGGCACAATCGGTCGATGCGTGTTCTCAAGGATATGAGCCTCTCGGCCTTCACCGCGGGCTTCGTCGCCGTGCTCGTGGGCTTCACGAGCTCGGTGGCCATCGTGTTCCATGCCGCCCAGGCCTTCGGCGCCACGCCGGAAGTGGCGGCCTCGTGGATGTGGGCGCTGGGCATCGGCATGGGGCTGACTTCGGTGCTGTCTTCGCTGTGGTGGCGCAAGCCCGTGATGCTCGCCTGGAGCACGCCGGGCGCCGCGGTGCTGGGCGTTGCGGGCATGGGCTACGGCATGGGCGAGGCGGTGGGAGCCTTCATCGTATGCGCCGCGCTGATCGTGCTCGCCGGTGCCACCGGCTGGTTCGAGCGGGTCATGAACAAGATCCCGATGGCCATCGCCTCCGCCCTGCTCGCCGGGGTGCTCGCGCGTTTCGGGCTCGAGGCGTTCATGGCGGCGAAGTCCGCGCTGCCGCTGGTGCTGCTGATGCTCGGCGCGTACCTGGTCGCGAAGCGGCTGCTGCCGCGCTATGCGGTGCCGCTCACCTTGCTGGCCGGCATCGTCTTCGTGGCGTCGCGCGGCGAGCTTGCCTGGTCGGCGGTGCACTTCTCGCTCACCTGGCCCGTGTTCAGCATGCCGGTGTTCAGCTGGCAGGCCGTCGTCGGCCTGGCCTTGCCGCTCTTCATCGTGACCATGGCGTCGCAGAACCTGCCGGGCGTGGCCGTGATCCGCGCCGCGGGCTATGGCGATCTGCCCATCAGCAAGCTCATCACGATCAGCGGGCTCGCGACGCTGGTGCTGGCGCCCTTCGGCGCCTTTGCCTTGAACCTCAGCGCGATCACCGCCGCCATCTGCATGGGCCGCGAGGCGCATGAAGACCCGGCGCGCCGCTACACGGCGGCCGTGAGCTGCGGCGCGATCTATGTGGTGATCGGCGTGTTCGGCGCGGCCGTGACCGGGCTGTTGACGGCCTTTCCCAGGGAGCTGGTCGCCGCCATCGCCGGTCTGGCGCTGCTCGGCACCATCGGCGGCGGCCTGGCCACGGCGCTGCGCGACGAGCCGCACCGCGAGGCCGCGATCATCACGTTCCTGGTCACGCTCTCGGGCGTGGCCATCGCGGGCATCGGCTCCGCCTTCTGGGGCGTGGTGGCCGGGGCGGTGGCGCTCGCGGTCCAGCAGGTGGGGCGCCGCCCCGCAAAGGCCTCCGCCGGCAAGGGCATCGCCGCTTCCGGCAACATCGCGCCAGACAGCAGCAACATGGCGGCCGCACCCGGCGCCGGAAAGACTCCCTGATGAAAAACATCCTCTTCGTCGCCGACCCGCTCGATCATTTCAAGATCTACAAGGACACGACCTTCTCGATGATGCGCGAGGCGCAGCGGCGCGGCCACCGGATCGCGGCCTGCCTGCCGGAAGACCTGCAGTGGGTGTCAGGCGGCGTGGTAACGGCCAATGTGCAGCAGATCACGCTCACCGGAGACAGCAAGGCCTGGTACCGCGAAGACATCCGCGAATCGAAGGCGCTGAAGGACTTCGACGCGGTGCTGATGCGCAAGGACCCGCCCTTCGACGCCGAGTACATCTACGCCACCCACCTGCTGGAACAGGCCGAGCGCGAAGGCGCGCGCGTGGTCAACAAGCCGCGCGCGCTGCGCGACCATCCCGAGAAGCTCGCGATCATGGAGTTTCCGCAGTTCACCACGCCCACGCTGGTCACGCGCAGCGCGCAGGCCGTGCGCGATTTCCACGCCGAGCACGGCGACATCATCCTGAAGCCGCTCGACGGCATGGGTGGCATGGGCATCTTCCGCGTCGGGCAGGACGGGCTGAACCTCGGTTCCATCGTCGAGACGCTCAACAAGAACGGCGCCGAGACCATCATGGTGCAGCGCTTCGTGCCGGACATCGTGCAGGGCGACAAGCGCATCCTGATCATCGCGGGCAAGCCGGCGCCGTTCGTGCTGGCGCGCATCCCGCAGGGCTCCGAGGTGCGCGGCAATCTGGCGGCCGGCGGCAAGGGCGTGGCGCAGCCGCTCACCGCGCGCAACCGCGAGATCGCGGAAACCGTGGGCCGGGCCCTTGCGCCGCGCGGCCTGCTGCTGATCGGGCTCGACGTGATCGGCGACTCGGTGACCGAGATCAACGTGACCAGCCCGACCTGCTTTCAGGAGATCACCGAACAGACGGGCTTCGACGTGCCGGCCATGTTCATCGATGCGCTCGAGGCGCACCTGGCCGCCTGACTTTCAGCGCTCCGACAGCTGTCCGTCCACGAACACGTGGAGTTGCCCCGGCGCAAAGGGCGTCCAGGTCTCGTTGGTGGTGAGCGGCGCGGTCACCACCACGGCCACGCGATCGTTCGGCGTGGTGTGCTGCGCGAAGTCGATCTCGAGGTCTTCGTCCGACAGCTGCGCGGTCACGAAGGGGTGGCGGCGCTCCACGTACCAGAGGTTTGTCGAAGCGTGGGCCCAGAGCGCCTGGCCGTTCGACAGCATGAAGTTGAAGGTGCCGTGGCTCGCGAGCTGCGGCGCCAGTTCGCGCAGCGTGAGCGTGAGCTCCTCGATGCTCGGCACACCCGCATGCGACTTGGCCAGCTCCTGCATCAGCCAGCAGAAGGCGTGTTCGCTGTCGGTGTTGCCCACGGGATGGAAGTTGCCGTGCAGGCGCGGCCGGAAGTCCTTCAGGTCGCCGTTGTGGGCGAACACCCAGTAGCGTCCCCACAGCTCGCGCACGAAAGGGTGGCAGTTCTGCAGGTTGACTTCGCCCTGCGTCGCCTTGCGGATGTGCGCAATGACGTTGCGGCTCTGGATCGGGTAGCGCCGGATCAGCTCGGCCACCGGCGATTCGCTCGCCGGCATGTGGTCGACGAAATGGCGCAGCCCGCGGTCCTCGAAGAAGGCGATGCCCCAGCCGTCGGCGTGGTGGTCGGTGCGGCCCCCACGCTGGGCGAACCCCGTAAAGCTGAAGGTCACGTCCGTGGGCGTGTTGCAGTTCATTCCAAGCAGTTGGCACATGGCGCTATTAAAGCGCGTGCGCCGGCTGCTCGGCGAACCCGGCCGCCCGTTCAGCGCACGAAGCGGCCTTCGGGCGTGACGCGCACCATTTCGATGAAGCGCGAGCCGGTGGTGGCGCCGGTCGAGAAATCGATGTCCATGCCGGCCAGGCGGAGCTTGAAGGCGCGCAGCGTCGCATGCAGGCGCGCGCGCGTCAGGTCGCGGCCGGTGCGCTTGAGCGCCTCGATCATCACCAGGCCGTTGAGGTAGCCCTCGAAGCTGCCGTAGCCCACCGGCACCTGCGCCCGCTCCGCCAGCCGGCGATAGTCGCGCGTCACGGTTTCCACCTCGCCCCAGGGATAGGGCATGACTTGCGAGATCGCCAGGCCCCCTGCCTGCAGAGGAACCACCTTGGCCGTGATCTCGCCCGGCACGACCGACATGCCATAGAACATCGGCTTGCTGCCGGCGGCGTAGGTGCCCTTGATCACCTCGCCGGCCACGGTGCCGGCCAGGTACATCAGGACGGCCTGGGACTGGCTGTCGGCCAGCGCCTTGCCGGCGGCAGCGGCGTCCGAGCCGTCGCCCTTGGCCATGACCTTGGCCGACGGCACGAGCTTGTGGGGGACCATCGCCGCCTCGATCAGCTTGACCGCCTCGGCGCCGCCGGGGTTGTCGAGGTGGGCGATCGCGATCTTGTTCACGCCGATGGTCACCAAGTGCTCGACCAGGGCCTGTGCTTCGCGCGCGTTGCTGGCGCGCACGAAGTAGGCCGAGCCCGCGACGCGTTCGCGCGCGCCGTCGCCCACGCCGTAGCCGCCCACGCTGGGCGCGCCGCTTTGCTGCAGCAGCTTGGCCGCGGCGGCCGTGGTGCCCGAGCCCACGCAGCCGAAGAATGCGAACACGCGATGGTCGTTGAGCAGCTTGCCGTAGTTTTCCAGCGCCTTGTCGGGCTTCAGCTCGTCGTCCAGCGCCACCAGCTTGATCTTGCGTCCGTTCACGCCGCCCTGTTCGTTGATGGCATCGAAGGCCAGCGCGGCGCCGTTGTGCACGATCTTGATCTGCGAGCCGAGCGGACCGCTCAGCACGGCCGAACTGCCGAGCATGATTTCAGTGTCGCTCACCCCCGCCTCGGCGGCCTGCGCGGACGAGAGCCGGGCCAGGCCCGTGGCGAAAACCGCCGTCGAGGCGACAAAACTTCTGCGTTGCATGAAAGACCCATCCCATGACTATTTAACAAATGCTAACAATTAGAAGCGACAGATGCTTGCGTACTACTAAGTGCTTACCCTGGTTGCGCGGGCCGGCGCAGCTGCCACGCCGCGCAGATGGCCAGGGCGCACAGTCCGGCCAGCATGGCAAACACCTCGTCGAAGGCCGCCAGCCGTGCGGGGCCGCTGGCCGCGTTGGCCAGCGAATCGCCATGTGCCGCCAGGCGCCACTCGAGCACGATGGCGCACAGGCTCACGCCGGCCGCACCGCCCAGCATGCGCAGAAAGTTGATCGCGCTGGCGCCCTGCGGAATCAGCGGCTTGGCCAGCGGCCGCATCGCGCCGAGGTTGAGCGAAGGCAGGATGAAGCCGAGCCCGATGCGCCCGATGATCGCGAACGCCACCAGCAGCCACAGCGCGCTGTCGAGCCTGAGCACCATCATCAGCGCGAAGGACGCCGCCAGCAGCGCGAGGCCGATGCTCACCAGCACCCAGGTCGGCTGCCGGTCGGCCAACCGGCCCACGCCGGCGATGGTCACCGCCAGCACGATGCCCGCCGGCAGCAGGATGGTGCCCACATGCGAGGCCGACAGCTGCAGCCCGACCTGCATGTACACCGGCAGCAGGTAGGTCGAGCCGAACAGCGCCGTGCCGTAGATGAAGGCGACCACGCTGCCCATGGCGAACTGCCGGTACTGGAAGAGCGCCAGGTTCATCAGCGGCGTGCCGCCCGAAGCCGCGAACCGGCGCTGCCACCCGACGAAGCCGGCGAAGGCCGCCGCCGCCACGCCCAGCAGCAAGGCGGCCTGCAGCGGCGAGTCGCCGCGCAGCTCGACCAGCCCGTTCAACAGGCAGAGCGTGCCGGCCGTGCCCAGCGCCAGGCCGCGCCAGTCGAGCCCGCTGCCGCGCGTTGCCGCCACGCCGCCGGGCGCCGTGGTGGGCACGAACCTGTAGGCCAGCCATACCGAGGCCAGGCAGAACGGCACCACCATGAAGAAGATCGAGCGCCAGCCGAACAGGTCGACCAGCACGCCGCCGATGCTCGGGCCGATGGCCGGCGCCAGCACCACGCCCATGCCGAAGATGCCGCTCGCGCGCCCCTGCTCGTTCGGCTCGAAGGCGCGCAGGATGATGATGGCCGGAATGGGCTGCACGACGCCCGCCGCCAGCCCTTCGGCCACGCGCGCGAACAGCACCAGCGAGAAGTCGTTGGCCAGGCCGCCCACGATGCCGCCCGCGAGCAGCAGCACCATCGTGCCGACGTAGGTGCGCCGGTAGCCGTAGCGCGACAGCAGCCACGGCGTGGTGAGCATCGACACCGTCATGGCCACCATGAAGCCCGAACTCACCCACTGCGCGCGCTCCTGGCCGAGCGCGAAGTGATGGCTCATGCCGGGGATCGCGACATTGACGATGGTCGACGACATGATCGACGCCATCGTCCCCACCATCACCGACAGCAGCAGGTACCAGCGGTAGCGCTCGCCATAGCGCGCACGAAGGGTGCCGATGGAGGGCGGGGCCGGCGTTGCCGCGGCTTCTGGAATCTGTGGGGAGGTCATGGGGCGGCGGAATGTCTCGGGGTCCGTCGTCCTACAAGCATATCGGTGTTTGCGCGGCGAAGGATGCGGCGGCCGGCCGCACAATGCGGCGCCTGTCCCCTCCGCGTCGAGCTCAAGAAGACAACCCCATGGATTCCCCGACCCACGATCCCGCCAACGGACAAGCCGGCAGCCTCGAGCCCGAGGCCGTGCCCTCGCTGGCGACCGAGCTCGCCGCGCCGACCGTCAGCCGCGCCTACCGCTGCCAGTGCGGCCGCCCCGTGTTCCTGCGCAACAGCGAATGCCTGGCCTGCCACACGCCGCTCGGCTATGTGATCGACCGCCTCGGCGTCATGCCGCTGGCACCGGCCGGCGGCGGCGGCGCCCAGCCCGACACCTTCACCGTCTTCGGCGACCCGCACGGCAAGACCTACCGCCGCTGCGCCAACCTCATGACCCCCGCCGCCTGCAGCTGGATGGTGCCGGCACCGCGCGAGGGCGAGGAGATGCCCGCCGACACGCAAGGCCTGGCGCCCGGCTACTGCCTGGCCTGCAGCGTCACACGCACCATTCCCGATCTCTCGGTCGAGACCAACGGCGAGTTCTGGCGCAGGCTCGAACAGGCCAAGCGCCGGCTCATCTCGCAACTGCTCGCGCTCGGCCTCCCGGTGGTGAGCCGCCACGCCGACCCGGTGCACGGCCTGGCCTTCGATTTCCTCAGCAACATGCCGGGCGGCCCGCACGTGATGACCGGCCACGAGCACGGCGTGATCACCCTCAACGCCGAGGAAGCCGAGGACGCCGTGCGCGAACGCATCCGCGCCGAGATGCGCGAGCCCTACCGCACGCTGCTCGGCCATTTCCGCCACGAGATCGGCCACTACTACTGGGACCTGCTGGTGCAGCCCACGCCGTGGATCGGGGACTTCCGCGCGCTCTTCGGCGACGAGCGCGCCGACTACGCCGCCGGGCTGCAGACGCACTATGAGCAGGGCCCGCCGCCCGACTGGGCCGACCGCTTCGTGAGCAGCTACGCGAGCATGCACCCGTGGGAAGACTGGGCCGAGACCTGGGCCCACTACCTGCACATGGCCGACACCGCCGACACCGCGATGAGCTTCGGCGTCGACGCGACCAACGTCGAGCTGACGAGCGACCTGTTCACCCTCGACGACCTGTGGCAGCCCGATCATCCCGACGCCGCGACATTCCTCGACTTCATCAATGGCTGGGTGCTGCTCACCAACGTGCTCAACGAGCTGTCGCGCAGCATGGGGCAGCCCGACTACTACCCCTTCGTGCTGCCGCGCACGGCCGTGGGCAAGCTGCAGTTCATCCATCGCGTGATCACGGCGCAGCGGTCCGGCACGGCGCCGACGATGGTGGTGTCCGGCGATGTGGCGGCGGCGCCTGCGCCCGAACCGGCCGAGACCGCACCCGAGCAGATGCCGTCGCAGGCGCAGTCGCAAGGCGCCGGTCAGTCCTGAGGCGGCGTCCCCGCCGCGCAGCGTGCGCAAATGCAGGCCAGGCCCCGCATGGACGCCGGCAGCTTCGCGAGCGGCGCATCGCTGAAATCGACCTGCATGCACCAGCAGGGCGGCTGCGCCTGGCCCGTCTCGCGTTCGATTTCCTGCGCGCAGCGGTTCGGCTCGCCGCACAGCGGGCAGCGCGTGGCGTCGACGACTGGCGCTGCCGTTGTCGTCATGCGAGCTCGAAAGCCGGCAGCTTCTTCGCCACCGCGACGTTCTGCAGCGTCACGTAGACCGGCAGCCCGCCGCGGTAGGCCGGGTAGTCCTCGCCCTCGATCAGCGGCAGCAGGTAGCGCCTGCACTTCTCGGTGATGCCGTAGCCGTCGTCCGAGATGAAATCGCGCGGCATCGGCTTCTCGACATTGGCCACCGATTCGAGCGGGGCGCTGCCGAGGCGGTAGGCGTACGGCACGTCGGACGTGCGCTCGATCGTGGGCATCACCGCGTTGCGCCCTTCGAGCGCCAGTTCCACCGCGCGCTGGCCCAGTTCGTAGGCCTGCTGCACGTCGGTGGCCGAGGCGATGTGCCGTGCCGCGCGCTGCAGGTAGTCGGCCACTGCCCAGTGGAACTTGTGGCCCAGCGCATCCTTGACCATCTGCGCCACCACGGGCGCGGCGCCGCCGAGCTGCGCATGGCCGAAAGCGTCGCGCGTGCCCTGCTCGGCCAGGAAGCTGCCGTCGGGGTAATGGCAGCCCTCGGACACCACCACCGAGCAGTAACCGTGCTGCTTCACCAGCGCGTCGACCCGCGCGAGAAAGCGGGCCTTGTCGAATTCGATCTCGGGGAACAGCACCACCACCGGAATGCCATGGTCCGCCGCCAGTCCGCCCGCCGCGGCGATCCAGCCCGCGTGCCGCCCCATCACTTCGAGCACGAACACCTTGGTCGATGTGGCCGCCATCGAGCGCACGTCGAACGAAGCCTCGAGCGTCGACACCGCCACGTACTTGGCGACCGAGCCGAAGCCCGGGCAGCAGTCGGTCAGCGGCAGGTCGTTGTCGATGGTCTTGGGCACGTGGATGGCCTGCAGCGGATAGCCGAGCGACTGCGACAGCTGGCTCACCTTGAAGCAGGTGTCGGCCGAGTCGCCGCCGCCGTTGTAGAAGAAGTAGCCGATGCCGTGCGCCTTGAACACCTCGATCAGCCGTTCGTACTCGCGCCGGTTTTTTTCGAGCGACTTGAGCTTGTAGCGGCACGAGCCGAAGGCCCCCGAAGGCGTGGAGCGCAGCGCCGCAATCGCATCGGCCGATTCGGCGCCGGTGTCGATCAGCTCCTCGGTCAGCGCACCGATGATGCCGTTGCGCCCGGCGTAGAGCTTGCCGATGCGGTCCGGGTGCTTGCGTGCCGTCTCGATCACGCCGCAGGCCGACGCGTTGATGACCGAGGTGACGCCGCCCGACTGGGCGTAGAAGGCGTTGAGGATGGGCATGCGGGCATTCTCCCGCAGCCCCCCGGCAGGCGCCAGTGTCAGGATGTCAACGGCCTCAGCGGCTCTCGAAGACGGGCGGGCGCTTCTGCAGGAAGGCGCTCACGCCTTCGCGGAAGGTCGGTCGGTCGATCAGTTCGCGCTGGCGCTCGCTTTCGTAGTGCAGCTGCTCCTTCAGCGTGTGGCGCTCGGAGGCTTCGAAGGCTTCGCGCGCCTCGATCACGGCATGTGCCGGCAGGCGGGCGAGCCGCTGTGCAATTGCGCGTGCTTCGTCGAGCAGTTGCTCGTCGTCGGCGCAGGCCCAGATCAGGCCCCATTGCACCGCACGACCCGCACTGAGACGCTCGTCGAGCAGCGCCATGCCCATCGCGCGCGCCTTGCCGGCGCGCCGCGGGATGGCCCAGGTGCAGCCCAGGTCCGGCACGATGCCGAGCTTGGGCAGGAAGGGCAGGTAGAAGTAGGCGCTGCGCGCGGCGATCGTCACGTCGGCCGCAAGCGCCAGGCCCACGCCGGCACCGGCCGCGGGGCCGTTGACGGCCGCGACCACCGGCACCGGCAGCGTGCGCAGCGTCTCGATCAGCGGGTTGCTGAGCGACTGCATCCATTCGGCCGTCTGTGTGCCGAGCGACTTGCCTTCCTCGCCGGGCGCCATGGCGCTGAGGTCGGCGCCCACGCAGAAGGCCTTGCCGGCGCCCGTCAGGATCACGGCACGCACCGCACGGTCGTCGCGGATGCGCTCCAGCGCGTCGCGCAGCTCGACCTGCAACCCGTGCGCGATCGGGTTCAGCTTGGCCGGCAGGTTCAGCGTGAGCGTCGCGATGCCGTCGGCCAGTTCATAGATCACACAGGGCTCTGCCATGCGCATGTCCTTCTCAAAAAGAAAACAGGGGGAAGCCGGGCGCCCAAAGCAAAACGCCGCCCGTCACAACGGCGGCGTTCGGTGCTCTGCTGCGAAAGTCCATGGCATCGAGGTTCGATGCCGATGGCAGCCAGGTCAAGCCGGGGACAACCCGTGGGGCAGGCGTCGCCAAGGCGACCATGGGCGCGGGGTCCGCGGCAGGGGCATCGCGGCGGGCTGCGCATCCGACACGGTGATGCACGACGACGCGAGCGCCGACACCAGGATGCGCCGGTGTTCGGTGCCCTCGAAGCGGTCGCCGGGTTCGAGCACGATGTCGCGCGGATCGCGGTCGAGCGTGACCCAGACCGAGCCGCTGCGGCATTCGATGCCCACGCCCGCGCCATCGGGCACGGCGAAGACAGCACGGGTCGGCAGGCTGACATGGAAACGGGAAGAAGAAGGATTCTGGCGGGTGCTCATGGCAAGCTCCATTGCATTCGTGATACGAATGAATATAGTGAATTGACCTCCCCCTTACACGCGGTCATTCGGAACTCGTTGCATGCATGCAGAGAATGTGAAAGCCATCGGCGCCATGGGTGGCGAGCTGCCGCCGCTCGAGCTGCTGCGCAGTTTCGAGGCCGCCGCGCGCCGGCTCAGCTTCACGCTGGCGGCCGGTGAGCTGCACCTCACGCAGTCCGCGGTGAGCCGGCAGATCCAGCAGCTCGAAGCCAGCCTGGGCGTGCTGCTGTTCGAGCGCCGCCACCGCGCGCTAGCACTCACCGAGGCCGGAGGCGTCATGCAGCGCGCCGTGACGGACAGCCTGGAGCGGCTGCGCGACGCCACCGCGCGGGTGCGCGCCAGTTCCGCGCCGCGGCAGGTGGCGATCACCACCACGCCGGGTTTCGCATCGCTGTGGCTCATTCCGAAGCTGGCGCGCTTCACCGGCAGCCACCCCCAGGTCGACGTGCGCGTGTCGGCCACGCTCGAGGTGCTGGACCTCGAGAGCAGCCGCATCGACCTGGCGGTGCGCTTTGCGCCGATCGGCCGCGGCGTCGGCCCGGCGCTGTTCGAGGAGTCGGTGATCCCGCTGTGTTCGCCGCAACTCGCGGCGGCGCTGCGCGAGCCGTCGGATTTCTCGAAGCTCACGCTGCTGACCGTGGAATACCCCGACCACAGCGAAGCACCGACCGCCGACTGGGAGCCCTGGCTCAAGGTGATGGGCCTCGAAGACCTGCGCATGAAGAGCACGCTGCGCTTCACGCAGTACGCCGATGCGGTGGCCGCCGCGGTGGCGGGGCAGGGCGTGGTGATCGGCCGGCTTCCGCTGCTGCGCGAGCTGGTGCGCGATGGCCGGCTCGTGGCCCCGCTCGGCGAGGGCGCGGCATCGCATCGCGGCTACTTCGTCGAAACCTCGAGGCGCGCCGCCAGCAACCGCGACGCGCAGGACTTCGCGCAATGGCTGCGCGACGAAGCCGAGGCGGCGCAGCGGAGCTGAGCTGAGCTGAGCTGAGTGTGAAACCGCCCCCCGAATGCGCCCCGTGAACTGCGCGAGATCGATCAACCCGGCAGCAGCACCTTGTCGACGACGTGGATCACGCCGTTCGACTGGTAGACGTTGGCGATCGTCACCGTGGCCGCGCCGCCCTTGGCATCGGTCACCACCACGTTGCTGCCGCTCATCGTCGCGGTCAGCGTGCCGCCGCTCGCGGTCTTCAGCGTGGCCTTGCCGCCGCCCGCGTTGATCGCGCTCATGAGCGCCGGGCCGTCCATCCGGCCGGGCACCACGTGGTAGGTCAGCACCTTGGCCAGCGTGGGCTTGTTCTCGGGCTTGAGCAGCGTGTCGACCGTGCCGGCCGGCAGTGCGGCGAAGGCGGCGTTGGTCGGTGCGAACACGGTGAAGGGCCCCGAGCTCTTCAGCGTGCCGACCAGGTCCGCGGCCTTGACCGCGGCGACCAGCGTCGTGTGGTCCTTCGAATTCACTGCGTTGTCGACGATGTCCTTCGTCGGGTACATCGGCGCGCCGCCGACCATCGGGTTCGATGCGCCGCCGCTGCTGCTCATGCCCATGCCGCCCGTGCAAGCGCCGAGCAGGACCGAAACACCGACTGCAATCATGAGTTTTTTCATGGAAGGCTCCTGGAAAGAAAGGTTCTTGAAGTGCGCTGTGGAAACCGCCAACAGCTCGGAGGCGCGACGCGCTCGAGATCAATACGGGAGGCGGATGCAACTGGATTCACGGCATGGCATCGCGTCGGCTTTGCGCCACAGCCATGCATGCGGCGCTTGCGCATCTCGGACGTGCTCGACAGAATCCGCCCTTCGTTTTTCAGCAACAGTTTCTTCTCACCGCGCCTGGCGACTACCGACCTCCCGGGCGACAACTCCATTCAATGAACCGTTTTCTGAACACCTGACCCGCACACCGACCGCCCCGGCCGGATGTGCATCCATGCATCCGCCGAGGCCCATCGACAAAGGCCCCGCGCAGCCATTCGCCGGGGCCTTTTTGTTTTTGGAGTGTGCGCACATGAGTGCTCAGCGAAAGGCCCGCGACGACGAGAAACGTCTGGGCCGGTTCTACTTTTCGGTGCCGGCAACGGCACCGCGCAATCCCGTGGTGGCCGCGATGGCACGCCGCGAATCGAGCCAGGGCGCCGGGCGTCACCTGCGCACGCACCGCGCCGAGCGGCGCGCGCAGAAGGTCGCGCTGCAGAAGGCCGCGCGCAGCCTCGGGCGGGAGGACTGACATGCGCGAAGACATGGACAAGGTCATCGTCGAGCGGCCGCGTCGCGGCGGCGGCGTGCAGGGCGACGGGCGCGCCTTTCGCAACAGCAGGGAGCGTGGTTCGCACCTGGGCATGAAGCGCGGCTACGACCACCCGAAGTGGCTCAACGAAAACCTCGCGCCGCTCAAGCGCTGGCTGCACAAGCAGGTGCACCGGCCGTGGGACAAGGTGTACGCCGAGCTGTGCAGCGGCATCGACCGCCGCAGCACGGTGCAGGCGCACATCTTTCAGCACATCGATGACTTCGTCGTGCGTGATGCAGTCATGCGCGACGGCGAGGTGCGGGTGCGCTCATGTCGCTGGGGCGGTGATCTGCACATACCGCTGCGCGATGCTCTGCGCGTGGAACTGTTCGTGCATCCGGTCACCGGCATCCTGCTGCCCAACCGGGCCCGACTCAAGGCGCGGCGGAACTGGGCTGCAAACAAGCCGAAGGCCGTGATGGGCCGCATCGTGATCAGCGACTCCATCGAGTGGCATCTTGTCGATGACTGCTGGTTCGAAGTCCGGCTGGCGCCGTTCCCCGAAAGCAAGCAGATCGGAGCGAAGGAAGAGAAGCGCTATGACGTGCTGCGCGGCTGCCTTGTGACGCGACGTGGCGTGTGCCACGCGCCAGCGGGAACGGCATGCCGCCAGGTAACGTACGCGCAGGACTTTGTCTACGCCGTGGCCAAGCGTCAGCTGAGCCGCCGCGAAGTGCGAGCGCGTCTTGGCGACGACGCCTGAGCGGTGCGCCTCATCCGCGCAAAACGGAAAGGGAAACGGGGCGCATGAAAACGGCATCTATGGATGCCGCGTTCCTCGTCAAAGCACCGCAGAGGCCGGATGTGAGCGTTCCTGTGCCCGCGGCAGCACAAGAAACGCGATCGTGCCCGCGGCCAGCATCCCCGCGACCGTGAGAAACACCGCGCGGAACGGTTCGACGCCATGGGCCACGCCCCACGATGCGGCCACGCCGGTCGTCCATTGCATGAGCGACACGCCGAGGAACATCGCCATGTTGAGCAGCGCGATGGCGCGCCCGGTCATCGCCGCCGGATAGGCGTTCTTGGCGTACGCGTACTGCAGCACGCCGTAGCCCGAGAGGAGGCCGTAGACGATCGGCAGGCCGATGTCCACCGCGCGCGAATGCGCGAGCCCCATCGCGCCGAACATCAGCGCGCCGGCGGATGCGCAGCCCATCATCCAGTGCGCGCGCCGTGCCGGGCCTGGGTCCAGGCGGCCGAACAGCGCCGGGCTGATCATGCCGGCGATGGTCATGACCAGCGCCACATTGCCGCTTGCGACGAGCGACAGGCCGTGGCGCTCGTGCAGCACCGGTCCGAGCCACAGGCCGCGCAGCGTGATGAAGGCTGCATACGACACGCACGCGAAGCACAGCAGCCCGAGGGTGTGCGGCATCGCGAACAGCGGCAGCAACTCGCGCACGGCCTCGCGCAGGGAACGGCGTTCGGCCGGTGCCGCCGGCGAGGTCGCGTGATCCACCGCGCGCGCCGGTTCGCGCACGCGCCAGAAGATGACGATCCACGAGAGCACGGCGAACGCGGCCAGCACGGCGTAGCCGGCGCGCCATGACGAGGCTTCGATCAGCAGCGCCAGCGGCGTGCCGGTGAACAGGATGCCCAGCCCCGCGAGGCTCATCACCAGCCCCGACATCGCGGTGAAGCGCGAGGCATCGAAATGCCGCGCGATGAACACCGTGCAGGCCAGGAACGCCGGTGCGCAGCCGACGCCGATCAGCGCCTGCCCCAGCAGCAGCGCGTGGAAGCTCGATGCCGCCGCGCACAACGCGGCCCCCGCGATGGCCAGCGGAAAGGCGGTGAGCACCGTGCGGCGCACGCCGAACATGTCGATCGACACGCCCATCGCGAGCTGCATGATGCCGAACATGAAGTGAAAGGTGCCTGCCCACGTGCCGAGTTGCTGCGGTGTCAGGCCGAAGTGGCCGGCGAGCGGCGTGGCCATCATGGCGCCGACGGTGCGGAAGGCCTGGCTCAGCGCGAAGGCCGAGGCCAATGCCACGAGCATGGCGGCCGCCGAGGTCGACCAGCGCGGCGGGGACGGCGAGGCCGCGTTCGTGTTCATCGAGAGGGGAGGGATCCGAAAGAAGGGAGAGCGGCGTGAATGCTACCGGCATGCTGCCCCCGATGCAGAACGGCGCCCTCGGGCGCCGTTCGTTCGCTCAAGCCCCGGCAGGGTGCCGGGGCCGCAGGTCAGGCTTCGCCCTTGACCTTCAGGCGCCATGCATGCAGCAGCGGCTCGGTGTAGCCGCTCGGCTGCTCGATGCCCTTGAAGACCAGTTCCTGCGCAGCCTTGTAGGCGGCCGAGGTCGCGAAGTGGCCGGCCATCGGCTGGTACAGCGGGTCGCCCGCGTTCTGTTCGTCGACCACCTTGGCCATGCGCTGGAAGGTCTCGTCGACCTGCGCCTTGGTCACCACGCCATGCAGCAGCCAGTTGGCGATGTGCTGGCTCGAGATGCGCAGCGTGGCGCGGTCTTCCATCAGGCCGACGTTGTGGATGTCGGGCACCTTCGAGCAGCCCACGCCCTGGTCGACCCAGCGCACCACGTAGCCGAGGATGCCCTGCACGTTGTTGTCGATTTCCTGCTGGCGTTCTTCGGGCGTCCACCCGGCAGCGGCTGCGATCGGCACCTGCAGCAGCGCATTGAGGATGTTGTCGCGCTCGCCGTCGGCGTCGATCTTTTCCAGCTCCTGCTGCACGGCGGTCACGCTCACCTGGTGGTAGTGCAGCGCATGCAGCGTGGCGGCGGTGGGCGAGGGCACCCAGGCGGTGTTGGCGCCGGCCTTGGGGTGGCCGATCTTCTGCTCGAGCATCGCGGCCATCAGGTCGGGCATGGCCCACATGCCCTTGCCGATCTGCGCCTTGCCGCGCAGGCCGCACGACAGGCCGACCAGCACGTTGTTCTTTTCATAGGCGCCGATCCACGTGCTCGACTTCATGTCGCCCTTGCGGATCATCGGGCCGCCCTGCATGGCGGTGTGCATCTCGTCGCCAGTGCGGTCGAGGAAGCCGGTGTTGATGAAGGCCACGCGCGCGGCGGCCTCGGCGATGCAGGCCTTGAGGTTGACGCTGGTGCGGCGCTCCTCGTCCATGATGCCGAGCTTGACGGTGTTGGCGGGCAGGCCGAGCAGCTGCTCGACGCGGCCGAACAGCTCGCTCGCAAAGGCCACTTCGGCCGGGCCGTGCATCTTGGGCTTGACGATGTAGATGCTGCCGGTGCGCGAGTTGCCCTTGCGCTTCAGGTCGATGGTGGCTATGGTGGTGGTCACCACGGCATCGAGGATGCCCTCGGGGATTTCCTTGCCGCCGGCGTACAGGATGGCGGGGTTGGTCATCAGGTGGCCCACATTGCGCAGGAACATCAGCGAGCGGCCGTGCAGCTTGACGGGCTGGCCGTCGGTGCCGGTGTATTCGCGGTCCGCGTTGAGGCCGCGCGTGAAGGTCTTGCCGCCCTTGGCGACTTCCTCGGTGAGCGTGCCCTGCACGATGCCGAGCCAGTTCGAGTACGCGACCACCTTGTCGGCCGCGTCGACCACGGCCACCGAGTCTTCGAGGTCCAGGATGGTCGAGAGCGCGGCTTCGAGCACCAGGTCGCTCACGCCGGCCGCGTCGGCCTTGCCGATGGCGGTGCTGCGGTCGATGCGGATGTCGAGGTGGATGCCGTTGTGCTTCAGCAGCACGGAAGACGGTGCCGCCGCATTGCCCTGGTAGCCGATGAACTGCGCGGGGTCGGCCAGGCCGGTGCTGCTGCTTTGCAGTGCGACGACCAGCTTGCCGTCCTTCACGCTGTAGCCGGTGGCGTTCTTGTGCGAGCCGTTGGCCAGCGGCGCGGCCTGGTCGAGCACGTTGCGCGCGAACTCGATGACCTTGGCGCCGCGCACGGGGTTGTAGCCCTTGCCCTTTTCGGCGCCGCCGGCTTCGGAGATGGCATCGGTGCCGTAAAGCGCGTCGTACAGCGAGCCCCAGCGCGCGTTGGCGGCGTTGAGCGCATAGCGTGCGTTCAGGATCGGCACCACCAGCTGCGGGCCGGCCTGCAGCGCGAGTTCAGAGTCGACGTTCGCGGTCGTGGCCTTCACGCCCTGGGGCTGCGGCAGCAGGTAGCCGATCTTCTCGAGGAAGGCGCGGTAGGCCGGCATGTCGGCGATCGGGCCGGGATTCTTCTTGTGCCAGGCGTCCAGCTCGGTCTGCAGGCGGTCGCGTTCGGCGAGCAGGGCGATGTTCTTCGGTGCGAGGTCGCTGACGATGGCGTCGAAGCCCTTCCAGAAGACGTCGCTGGCCACGCCGCTGGCGGGCAGGACTTTTTCTTCGATGAAGCGGTGGAGCTCGGTCGCAACCTGGAGGCCGTGGATGGTGGTGCGGGCGGTCATGGGTTTCTCTCCTTGGAACGCAATACGGAAATCAAAAGACGAAGGATGTCGAAGGCACGTGTATGAACTTTATTCGATACTTTGTTGATCAGTAAGAGCCGAAATCGGGATTTATCTGTGACAAAAATGAATGTAATCGCCCGGGTGCGTCTTTCTGCTCAAAGGGTAGGCACGGATAGGAGCGCCACCGTCGCAGGATATATTTAACTTCTTAAATAATTCGACCCCTGCCGCAATGATCCTCCTGGCTTCCAACGAAAACCCGCTTGGCATGCCCGAGTCGGCCCGCCGCGCCGCCGCTGCCGCCCTCGAGGGTGCCGGCAACTACCCCGACAGCAACGGCACCGCGCTCAAGAGTGCGCTCGCTGCCCGGCTCGACGTGCCGCCCGAGTGGCTCACGCTCGGCAGCGGGTCGAGCGAAATCCTCGAACTCGCGGCGCAGGTGAGCCTGAAGCCGGGCGAGGGCGTCGTCTATTCGCAGTACGGCTTCATCGTCTACGCGCAGGCCGCGGCGCATGCCCATGCGCGTGCCACCGTCGTACCGTCGCACGATTTCGGCCACGACCTCGACGCCATGCGCGCCGCCATCGGCGACGACACGAAGCTGGTCTTCGTCGCCAACCCGAACAACCCCACCGGCACCTTCATCGATGCTGCGCCGCTGCTGGCCTTTCTGCAATCGGTGCCCGCACACGTGACGGTGCTGCTCGACGAGGCCTACACCGAGTACCTCTCGCCCGCGCAGCGCTACAACAGCATCGAATGGGTGCGGCGCCTGCCCAACCTGATCGTGGCGCGCACCTTCTCCAAGGCCTTCGGCCTGGCCGGGCTGCGCATCGGCTATGGCGTGTCGCAGCCGGCGCTGACGGCGCGCATGAACGCGCAGCGCCCGCGCTTCAACGTGACGACGCCGGCCCAGGCGGCGGCCGTGGCGGCGCTGGGCGATGCCGACTTCCTTGCGCGCACCTACGAACTCAACACCGCCGGACGCGACCAGCTCGCCGCGGGTTTCACCGAACTGGGCCTCAGGTACATCCCCTCGTCGGGCAACTTCCTGATGGTGCAGGTCGGCGATGCCCAGGCCGTGCATGCGCGCCTGCTGGCCGCCGGCATCGAGGTCTCGCTGCTCGGGCCCTACGGCCTGCCGCAATGGCTGCGCGTCAGCATCGGACTGCCGGCGCAGAACAAGGCCGTGCTGGCCGCGATGAACTGAGGCTCGCCCCCAGGTTCCTGGCCTCCCCGTGGCGGGGCGTCACACCTGCCCGCTGAGCTCCCGCGCCGCAGCGCGCACGGGCTCGATGTAGCCCTCGTCGTAGCGGTGCGTCGGCATCGTCAGCGTGACCGCCGCGGCCAGGCTGCCGTCCGCGTGGAACACCGGCGCCGAGATGCCCGCCAGTTCGGCCGTGCGGTCGCCCACCAGCGCGCAGTAGCCCTGTGTGCGGATCGCGTCGTACAGCTTGCGTTCCTTGGTGCCGCGCGGCCGCTCGGCCTCGGGCCCGAAGGCGATCAACACGCGCGCGCCCGCACCGCGGTCGTTGGGCAGCAGGTCGCCCGCGCGCACATGGTCGCGCACCACGTGCGATGAATCGACCCGGAACTGGCACAGGCGCACCCAGCTGTCGCCCTGCTCTTGCCGCACGTGGTACGCCGCGCTCTCGCCGGTGGTGGCGGCCAGCGTGCGCAGCACCGGCAGCACGATGCGGTCGAGCGACTGCGATGCCGCATAGAGCCCGTGCAGCCGAGCGATCTCCATGCCCAGCGCATAGCGGCCGTCGTCCTGCCGGCGGATCAGCCGCGCATGTTCGAGCGAAGCCAGCAGCCGCAGCACCGTGCTCTTGTAGAGCTGCGTGCGCCCGGCGAACTGCGCAAGCGTGAGCGCTTCGTCGCCCGGCTGGAACGCCGAGAGCAGGCTCAGCGCGCGGTCGACCGCGGCGGCGCCGCCGGGGGCGGCATGGAGGTCGGCAACCGATTCGGTCTGGGCTTTGCGCGGCATGGGCGTGACTTGACAGTGAAAGTCGATCGGAGGTCTAATTCTGTTTAACGGAATCTAGTTCTGTTAGATAGAATTGTCAAGCGATCAACACCCGATCGCTTCAAGGAGACGAATTCGATGACACCCCCCGACGTCCTCATCAGCGAGGTCGGTCCGCGCGACGGCCTGCAATCGGTCAAGGCCACCATGCCGACCGCCGACAAGCTGCGCTGGATCGATGCGCTCTACGCCGCCGGCGTGCGCGAGATCGAGGTCGCCTCGTTCGTGCCCGCGAAGCTGCTGCCGCAGATGGCCGACGCCGCCGAGGTGGTGCGCCACGCGATCACGCTGCCCGGCCTCACCGTGATGGCGCTGGTGCCCAACCGCAAGGGCGCGCAGGCCGCGCTCGAGGCCGGCGTGCACAAGCTCACGATGCCGGTGTCGGCCAGCGTGGCGCACTCGCTCGCCAACGTGCGCAAGACGCCGACCGAGATGGTCGAGGAGGTGCGCGCCATCTCCGAGTTGCGCCGCGCAGTTGCGCCGCAGGTCAAGCTCGAAGCCGGCATCTCCACCGCGTTCGGTTGCACGCTGCAGGGGCTGGTGCCAGAGGACGATGTGATCCGCCTCGCCGCGCAATGCATCGAAGCCGGCGCCGACGAGTCGGGCCTTTCCGACACCGTGGGCTATGCCAACCCCGCGCAGGTGCACCGCCTCTTCAGGCGCCTGCGTGCCGAGATCGGCCGGCACGCGGGTGCGGCCCACATGCACAACACGCGCGGCCTCGGCATCGCGAACTGCCTCGCTGCCTGGGACGAGGGCGTGCGCACCTTCGACGCCTCGCTCGGCGGCCTCGGCGGCTGCCCCTACGCGCCTGGCGCCTCGGGCAATGCCGTCACCGAAGACCTCGTCTTCATGTTCGAGGCCATGGGCGTTCGCACCGGCATCGACATCGAGAAACTCATCGCGGCGCGCGCGCCGCTCATGGCCGGCCTGCCCGGCGAACCGGTCTACGGCATGACGCCCGAGGCCGGCCTGCCCAAGGGCTTTGTCCAGGAAAGCACCGCACATGCCTGAAGCCAATCCACTGCCCTACGCGGGCGTTCGCGTCGTCGAATTCACCCACATGGTGATGGGCCCGACCTGCGGCCTGCTGCTGGCCGACCTCGGCGCCGAGGTCATCAAGGTCGAGCCCATCGAGGGCGACAGCACGCGCCGCCTGCTCGGCTCGGGCTCGGGCTTCTTCCCGACCTTCAACCGCAACAAGAAGAGCATCGCGCTCGACCTCAAGAAGCCCGAGGGCGTGGAGGCCGCGCTGCGCCTGATCGCCACCGCCGACATCGTGAGCGAGAACTTCAAGCCCGGCACCATGAAGAAGCTGGGGCTCGACTACGACACGCTGGCCAAGCTCGACCCGCGCCTCATCTACGTGAGCCACAAGGGCTTCCTGCCGGGCCCGTACGACCACCGCACCGCGCTCGACGAGGTGGTGCAGATGATGGGCGGCCTCGCCTACATGACCGGCCGCTCCGGCGACCCGCTGCGCGCGGGCACCAGCGTGAACGACATCATGGGCGGCATGTTCGGCGCCATCGGTGCGATGGCCGCGCTGCGCCAGCGCGATGCCACGGGCAAGGGCTGCGAGGTGCAGGCGGCGCTGTTCGAGAACAACGTGTTCCTGGTCGCGCAGCACATGATGCAGTTCGCCGCCACCGGCAAGGCCGCCGACCCGATGCCGAGCCGCATCTCGGCCTGGGCCGTGTACGACGTGTTCACCGTGAAGGACGGCGAGCAGATCTTTCTCGCGGCCGTCAGCGACAAGCAGTGGGCCATCTTCTGCAAGGCCTTCGGCCTCGAAGAGATGCTGGCCGACCCGCGCCTGAAGACCAACAACGACCGCGTGCGTGCGCGCGACTGGATGATGCCGATCCTGCGCTCGCACCTTGCCGACCGCAGCGCGGCCGAGCTCGCCGCGGTGTTCGAGCAGAACGAGCTGCCCTTCGCGCCCATCACCAAGCCGCAGGAGCTGTTCGACGATCCGCACCTGAACGCCACCGGCGGCCTTGCGCCGGTGCGCATGAACGACGGCCACATGGCCAAGGTGCCGCTCGCGCCGTTCACGCTGGGCGGCCAGCGCCCCGGCATCCGTCTGCAGCCGCCGCACATCGGCGAACACAGCCACGAGCTGCTCAAGGAAGTGGGCTACAGCGACGAAGAGATCGCTGCCCTCAAGTCGCACCACATCACTCTCGGAGACTGACCCCATGTTTCTCACCCCACGGCGCGCCTTGCTGGCCTGCGCCGCAGCCGCTGCATGCTTTCCCGCCCTCGCGGCAGACACCGCCGCCTGGCCCTACAAGCCCGTGCGCCTCGTCGTGCCCTACACGCCGGGCGGCGCCACCGACATCGTGGCGCGCCTGATCGCGCAGAAGGTGACCGACGACACGAAGTGGACCTTCATCGTCGACAACCGCGCGGGCGGCAACGGCAACATCGGCATCGACGCGGTGGCCAAGGCCAGGCCCGACGGCTACACCATCGGCCTCGGCCAGACCGCCAACCTCGCGATCAACCCGACGCTCTTCCCGAAGATGCCCTACGACGCGCTGAAGGACGTGGTGGCCGTGTCGATCGTCGCGGCGCAGCCGGTCGTGCTGGTGGTGCGCGCCGACGCGCCCTTCAAGACGCTGGCCGATGTGGTGGCCGCCGCCAAGGCCAGGCCCGGCGAGATCAAGCAGGCACTGGCCGGCACCGGCACGCTCGGCCACATGGCTGGCGAGGTGCTCGCCAAGCGTGCGGGCTTCAAGGTGCTCAACGTGCCGTACAAGGGTGCCGCGCCCGCCATCACCGACCTGCTCGGCGGCCAGACCGACTGCATGTTCGCCACGCCGCAGGGCGCGCTCGCGATGGTGAAGGGCGGCAAGCTGCGCGCGCTGGCCGTCACCTCGGCGAAGCGCCTGCCGGTGATGCCCGACGTGCCGACCGTGGGCGAAAGCTACAAGGGCTTTGAGGCCGTGGACTGGAAGGCCGTCGTCGTGCCGGCCGGCACGCCTGCCGACATCGTGAAGAAGCTCAACGCCGCGATCGACAAGGCGCTCGCCAAGCCGGCCACCATCGCGCAGCTGCAGGCCGAGGGCAGCGTGCCGGTCGGCGGCAGCCCGGAGCGGGCGGCGCAGTACATCAGGGCGGAGCACGAACGCTGGGGCGCCGCGGTTCGCGACGCGGGCGTGAGGCCCGAGTGAGCTGAAGTCCACGTCACTTAAAAAGGAAGACAAATGAGATTGCACCCCTGGCTCGCCGCCGTCGCGCTGGCCGCACCGCTCGCCGTTCAGGCCCAGGCATCCGCAGGCGCGTGGCCTTCGAGGCCGGTGCGCCTCGTGGTCCCGTATGCACCCGGCGGCACCACCGACTACGCCGCGCGGCAGATCGCGCAGAAACTCACCGAGCAGACCGGCGCGTCCTTCTACGTGGACAACAAGGCCGGCGCGAGCGGCACGATCGGCTCCGGCTTCGTGGCCAAGGCGACGCCGGACGGCGGCACCTTCCTGGTCAACGACACCACCTCCGCGATGCTGCCGCACCTCTTCAGGAAGCTGCCGTGGGAGCCCGGCGACCTGGTGCCGGTGACGACCATCGTCGACGCGCCGCTGGTCTTGGTGGTGGGCGCGAACTCGCCCTACAGGACCGTGGAGGCGTTGATCGACGAGGCCCGCAAGAACCCCGGCAAGCTCACCTTCGGCTCGGGCGGCGTCGGCAGCTCGACCCACCTGGGCGGTGAACTGCTCAAGCAGAACGGCAAGCTCGCGCTGACCCACGTGCCCTACAAGGGCGCGGGCGAAGCGATGCTGGGCGTGGTGTCGGGGCAGGTCGACGTGCTGGTCACCGCCGCGCCGACGGCGATTCCGCAGGTCAGGGGCGGCAAGGTGCGCGCGCTGCTCGTGACGTCGCCGCAACGCCTCGCCGCGCTGCCCGAGGCGCCCACCAGCGCAGAGGCCGGCCTGAAGGACTTCAGCGCCACCAACTGGTTCGGCATCGCGGCACCCAAGGGCACGCCGCAGCCGGTCATCGACAAGCTGCAGGCCGAGGTGAAGAAGGCGCTGGCGTCGCCGGACCTCGTGAAGCGGTTCGCGGAGCAGGGCGCGCGCCCCGGCGGCCAGTCGACAGCCGAGTTCGGCAAGTTCGTGCAGAGCCAGACGCAGACCTGGGGCCAGGTGATCAAGGCCGCGGGCGTGCAGCCCGACTGACCGGCACGCACGCAGATCTCGCAGCCATGTGGAACCTGAACTTCCGACCCCCGGAAATCATCGAGGCGCGCGTGCTCACGCGCCTGCCCGATGCATTTCGCACACCGCGCCGCACCGACTGGGTCGATGCCAACAAGCCCGGCCACGTGATGGACAGTTTTCTCGAAGGACCGGTGTTCGACCGGGCAGGAAACCTGTATGTCACCGACATTCCCTACGGCCGCATCTTCAGGATCGCGCCGTCGTCGCTCGACTGGGCGCTCGTGGCGGCGTACGACGGCTGGCCCAACGGCCTCGCGATCCACGCCGACGGCAGCCTCTGGATCGCGGACTACCGGCGCGGCATCCTGCGGCGCGATGCGGCCGGCGGCGGCATCGAGACGGTGCTCGGGCACCGCAACAGCGAGTCCTTCAAGGGCGTGAACGACCTGGCCTTCGACCTCGAGGGGCGTCTCTATTTCACCGACCAGGGGCAGACCGGCCTGCACGATCCGACCGGGCGTGTCTACCGCCGGCATGCCGACGGCCGCCTCGACCTGCTGCTGGCCAACGCGCCCAGCCCCAACGGGGTGGCGACGAGCGCGGACGGCAAGGTGCTGTTCGTGGCCGTCACGCGCGGCAACCAGGTCTGGCGTGCGCCGCTCCTGCCCGACGGCAGCCTGTCGAAGGTGGGCGCGCTGCAGACCTTCTTCGGCACCAGCGGTCCGGACGGGCTGGCGGTCACGGCCGACGGCGGGCTGGTCGTGGCCCATGCGAGCCTGGGCGGCGCCTTCGTGCTCGATGCGCGCGGCGAGGTCACGCACATGGTGCGCAGCCCCGCGGGGCAGACCGTGACCAACATCGCCTTCCGGCCCGGCACGCAGCAGCTCGTGCTCACCGATTCGGCCACGGGCAGTGTGCTCGAAGCCGACCTGCCGGTGGGCGGGGCGCCGCTCTTTTCGCATGCGGCGGATTTCCGGCCAAGGGCATAGCGCGCGGCGTCGCGGGCTATAGTTCCGCCGCCATGGACCGCCTGAAGCAACTCGAATCCTTCGTCTCGGTGGCGACCCGCGGCGGTCTCACGGCCGCGGCCAAGGCCGAGGGCGTGGCGCCCGCCATCATGGGGCGGCGGCTCGATGCGCTCGAGGAGCGGCTGGGCGTCAAGCTGCTGGTGCGCACCACGCGCCGCATCACGCTCACGCACGAGGGTAGCGCCTTCCTCGAGGACTGCCAGCGCCTGCTGGCCGAGTTCGCCAACGCCGAGGCCAGCGTGAGTGCCGGCGGCGTCAAGGCCAGCGGCCATCTGCGCGTCACGGCACCGGCCGGCTTCGGGCGCCGCCACGTCGCGCCGCTGGTGCCGCGCTTTCATGCGATGCATCCCGAGGTGACGATCTCGCTCAACCTCAGCGACCGCGTGGTCGACGTCACCGGCGAGAGCTTCGACTGCGCCGTGCGCGTGGGCGACCTGCCCGATTCTTCCCTGGTGAGCGTACGGCTCGCGGACAACCGCCGCCGCTGCGTGGCGACACCCGAGTTCCTGCGCCGCCACGGCACGCCGAAGCACCCGGGCGAGCTGTCGCGCTTCGCCTGCCTGACGCTGTCGAGCGATGCTTCGCAGACGCGCGGTTGGGCCTTTCGCATTACGGCCGAAGGCGGTGCGCAGGAGCTGATCCACCTGCGCCCCAGCGGCCCGCTCGACTGCTCCGACGGGCAGGTGCTGCACGACTGGTGCCTGGCCGGCCACGGCATCGCCTGGCGCAGCACCTGGGAGGTCGAGGCCGAGATCGACGCCGGCCTGCTGGTGCCGCTGCTCGACGAGTTCGCCGCGCCGCCCAACGGCATCTACGCGGTGTTCGCCGGCGCCAAGCACCTGCCGCTGCGGGTGCGACTGTGGCTTGATTTCCTCAAGGATCAATACGGGCGGCCTGAATTCTGGGGCGGCATGCCATAAGGCGCATCGGCGGCGTCACAATCTGTTTGCATTTGCAACCCGTTCCGGAAGAAAGCCATCGATGACCCTCGAAGCCATCCTCGCCTACCTGCACTTGCTGGCCATCCTCACGATGGTCGTGTTCATTTCCAGTGAAGCCGCGCTGTGCCGCGTCCAGTGGCTCAACGCCGCGGTGGTCGAGCGGCTCGCCAAGGTCGACATGGTCTACGGCATCGCCGCCATCGCGGTGCTCGCCACCGGCATCGCGCGCACCTGGTGGGGCGTGAAGGGCACGGCCTGGTATTGGACCAACCCGCTGCTGCATGTGAAGCTGGGGCTGTTCATCATCGTCGGCGTGCTCTCGATCTTCCCGACGCTGACCTACTTCCGCTGGCGCAAGACGCTGCGCGCCACCGGCAAGCTGCCGGTGGAAGACGACATCAGGAAGACGCGCAAGCTGGTGATGGTGCAGGCCCACCTGATCGCGCTGATTCCGCTGGTGGCCGTGTTCCTCGCACGCGGCTTCGGCAAGTAAGCCAGCATGGGACCCGCCGGCATCCAGTTCCTGTTTGCCGGCACCATCTTCAGCAGCGCGTTCCTGCTGTTCCTGGTCCAGCCGCTCATCGCCAAGCAGATCCTGCCGTGGTTCGGCGGCTCGGCCGCCGTGTGGTCGATCTGCATGGTGTTCTTCCAGGTCGTGCTGCTCGCGGGCTATGCGTATTCGGACTGGATCACGCGCCGTCTCCGCGTGCGCGCCCAGGCGGCGCTGCACATCGGGCTGCTGCTCGCGAGCCTCGCCTTCCTGCCGATCGTGACCAGCGCGCGCTGGAAGCCGACCGGCGCCGAAGACCCGACCTGGTGGATCCTGGGCCTGCTGCTCGGCACCATCGGCCTGCCGTACTTCCTGCTCTCGACCACCGGGCCGCTGGTGCAGTCGTGGGTGGCGCGCACGCCCTGGGGCGCGCAGGTGTACCGGTACTTCTCGCTGTCGAACCTGGCGTCGCTGCTCTCGCTGCTCAGCTATCCGGTGCTGATCGAGCCGCGCAGCGCGCTGCTGCAGCAGGCGCACGGCTGGTCGTGGGGCTACGGCGCGTTCGTGGCGCTGTGCAGCGGCACCACGCTGTATGTGGCGCGCCGCTGGGCCGATGCGGTGCCGTTGCCGCAAGCCGCAGGCAGCGCGGCCGTCGCAGCCGGCGCTCCCGAAAAACCGCCGCGCGCAGCCGACTACCTGCTGTGGCTCGCGCTGCCTGCGCTGGGCTCGTGGCTGTTGCTGGCGGTGACCAACCACATCACCCAGAACGTGGCGGCCGTTCCCTTTCTCTGGGTGCTGCCGCTCTCGCTCTACCTGCTGACCTTCGTGCTGTGCTTCGAGAGCGATCGCTGGTACCGGCGCGGCGTGTTCCTGCCGCTCGCGGCCGCGATGCTGCTGCTGTGTTCCTTCGGCCTGCAGGACAGCATCGGCGCCAACGTCAGGACCGCGCTGCCGATCTATGCGGCCGGCCTGTTCGCGCTGTGCATGTTCCTGCACGGCGAAATGGCCCGGTTGCGGCCGGGCGCGCGCTACCTGACGCGCTTCTACCTGATGCTGTCGCTCGGCGGCGCGCTGGGTGGCGTGACGGTGGGGCTGGTCGCGCCGCAGGTGCTGCCCGCCTACTACGAGCTGGGCATCGGCCTCGTGCTGACGGCCCTGGCGGCCGCGGCCGTGCTGCGCAGCCGGCGCTGGCTGCTGGCGGCCAGCGTGGCGGTCGCAGGCTGCTGCGCCTGGTTCCTGTCGCTGCAGGTGCGCGACGACACGGCCGACGCGCGCACCCTGCGGCGCAATTTCTACGGCACGCTGGTCACGCTCGACACGCGGCGCGACGACCCGGCCGACGACGTGCGCCAGATGTACCACGGCTCGGTCAAGCACGGCGAGCAGTTCCTCGCGCCGGCGCGGCGCAGCGAACCCACCTCCTACTACGGCCGCACCTCGGGCATCGGCCGCGCCATTGCCGCTGCGGCAGCCGCCGCACCCGCGGGGCCGCGCCGTGTCGGCCTGATCGGGCTGGGCGCGGGAACGCTCGCGGGCTACGGCCGGGCCGGCGACGTCTACCGCGTCTACGAGATCAACCCGCAGGTGTTCGAGCTGGCCGACACCGAGTTCAGCTTCCTGCGCGACAGCCCCGCCAGGATCGAGCGGGTGCTGGGCGACGCGCGGCTGGCGCTGGAAGGCGAGCCGGCGCAGGGCTTCGACGTGCTGGCGGTCGATGCCTTCTCGGGCGACTCGGTGCCGATCCACCTGATCACCGCCGAGGCGATGGATGTCTACCTGCGGCATCTGCGGCCCGGCGGCATCGTGGCCTTCCATGTGACCAACCGCTTCCTGGCGCTGGCGCCGGTGGTCGCGAAGATCGCCGAGTCCAAGGGCCTGCATGCGGTGCTGGTGCACGACGACACGGCCGACACCGCGTGGCTGCGCGACACCGACTGGGTGCTGGTCGCGCGCGATGCGCAGACCCTGGCGCGCGAGCCCATAGGTGCCGCGGCGTCGGCCATTGCGCCGGTGGCCGGCATGCGGCCCTGGACCGACGACTTCAACAACCTGCTGAGCGTGCTGAAGTAGCGGTTGCCGGCGCGGCCATGAAAAAGGCCCGCACATGGCGGGCCCTGTTGGTGCAGGCTGCAGTGCAGCGCTGCTTCAGGCCTTGGCGTCTTTTTCGCACTTCTTCATGAAGCTGCTCTTGGCAGCGCCGGCCAGTGGCTTGCCATTCTTGTCGATGGCCTTCGCTGCGCAAGCGGGCGCTGCGGCCGCCTTGGCGTCTTTTTGGCACTTCTTGATGAAGCTGCCCTTGGCGGCGCCGGCCAGCGGCTTGCCGTTCTTGTCGACGGCCTTGGCTTCGCAGCTCGCGCCGGCGGCGGGGGCTGCCGCGGTGGCAGGCGCTGCAGGGGCGGCTGCCGCAGGAGCGGCGGGGGTGGCTGGCGTAGCAGGCGTGGCAGCGGGAGCGACCACGGCGGGCGCCGGAGCCTTGGCTGGCGCCTTGTCTTGTGCCTGTGCGGCGCCGAAGGAGAGACAGGCGCCCAGGGCGACCAGGGAAAGGAACTTCTTCATGGTGATATGTCCTTGCAAGGTGGGTTGTGACAGGTGCCCCGCCCCGGGGCCGACCCTCCTAACGGCCGAAGGCAACGATCGGATGACGATGGTTAACTGCGTCCGGGTTTGCCCCCGGTAAAATTCGCAGATGCTATTGGTCAAACAGGAGCTGCTCGCGGCGCTCGCGAACACGCTCGAATCCCTCTCGCCCGGCGCCGGCTCCAAAGCCGCGTTCGAATCGCCCAAGGTGGCAGCGCATGGCGATTTCGCCAGCACCGCCGCCATGCAGCTCGCCAAACCGCTGGGCCGCAAGCCCCGCGAACTGGCCGAGCAACTGAGCGCCGCGCTGCTCGCCACCCCCGCTTTCGGCCAATGGGTCGAAGCCATCGAGATCGCCGGCCCCGGCTTTCTCAACATCCGCCTCAAGACCGCCGCCAAGCAGCAGGTCGTGCGCGAAGTGCTGTCCGCCGGCGACGCCTTCGGCCAGCAGCCTGCCACCGGCGAGAAGGTGCTGGTCGAGTTCGTCTCGGCCAACCCGACCGGCCCGCTGCACGTGGGCCATGGCCGGCAGGCCGCGCTGGGCGACGCCATCTGCAACCTGCGCGTTTCCCAGGGCGACACCGTCTGGCGCGAGTTCTATTACAACGACGCCGGCGTGCAGATCCAGACGCTGGCCAACAGCACGCAACTGCGCGCCCGCGGCTTCAAGCCCGGCGACCCCGAGTGGCCGAGCGGCGAAAAGGCGCCCGCCTACAACGGCGACTACATCGCCGACATCGCCGAAGACTTCAAGCAGAAGAAGACCGTCAAGTCGGACGACCGCGAGTACACCGCCAACGGGAACATCGACGACCTCGATGCGATCCGCGAATTCGCCGTGGCCTACCTGCGCCGCGAGCAGGACCTGGACCTGCAGGCCTTCCGCGTCCGCTTCGACAACTACTACCTCGAGTCCAGCCTCTACACCAGCGGCCGCGTCGAGGCCGCGGTGCAGAAGCTCGTGGCCGCCGGCAAGACCTACGAGCAGGACGGCGCGCTGTGGCTCAGGTCGACCGACTACGGCGACGACAAGGACCGCGTGATGAAGAAGCAGGACGGTACGTACACGTACTTCGTGCCCGACGTCGCCTACCACATCGCCAAGTGGGAGCGCGGCTTCCACAAGGTGGTCAACATCCAGGGCACCGACCACCACGGCACGATCGCGCGGGTGCGCGCCGGCCTGCAGGCCGCGGGCGAAGGCATTCCCGAGGGCTACCCCGACTACGTGCTGCACACCATGGTGCGCGTGATGAAGGGCGGCGAAGAGGTCAAGATCAGCAAGCGCGCCGGCAGCTACGTCACGCTGCGCGATTTGATCGAGTGGACCAGCACGGACGCCGTGCGCTTCTTCCTGCTGAGCCGCAAGCCCGACACCGAATACACCTTCGACGTCGACCTCGCGGTGACGAAGAACAACGACAACCCGGTCTACTACGTGCAGTACGCCCATGCGCGCATCTGCTCGGTGCTGGCCGGCTGGGGCGGCGACGCCGCCACGCTCCGGGGCGTGGACCTGTCGCCGCTCGAGAGCCCGGCGGCCCAGGCGCTCATGCTGCTGCTGGCCAAGTACCCCGAAATGCTCACGGCCGCCGCCAAGGACTTCGCCCCGCACGACGTCACTTTCTACCTGCGCGAGCTGGCCGCGAGCTACCACAGCTACTACGACGCCGAACGCATCCTGGTGGACGACGAACCGGTCAAGCTGGCCCGCCTGGCGCTTGTCGCCGCGACCGCGCAGGTGCTGCACAATGGCCTCGCGATTCTCGGCGTCAGTGCGCCGAGCAAGATGTGAACCTCACCATGAAGAAGACAACCAGACAACGCGGCAACATCGTCATCGGCCTGATCATCGGGCTGGTGCTCGGCCTGGGCGTCGCGCTGGGCATCGCGGTCTACGTGACCAAGGTGCCGATCCCGTTCGTGACCAAGACGCAGAAAGGCGGCGCCGAGCAGGACGAGGCCGAAGCCCGCAAGAACCGCGATTGGGACCCCAACGCACCGCTCGCCGGCAAGGCCGGCGCCGCCAGGCCGACGCCGCCGGCCGCAGCCAGCCCGGTCAACCCGGTCAACCCGGTCACCGGCGAGCCGGCCACCAGCACCGCCGTCGCACCCGGTACGACGCCGCCCCCGGCGACTGCGCCGGTGCCCGTGGTGGTCGCGCCGAAGCCGACGCGTGCCGCGCCGGTGCCGGCCGAAGCCAGTGCGCTGCCGCCATCGAACGATCCGCTGGGCGATCTGGCCCGGGCGCGTGCGGGCATCGGCGCCGGCTCGGGCAGCACGACCACGGCGTCCGCCGCGCCGAGCAGCGGCAACGCGGCCGCATCCTCCGGTTCCGACCCGTTCATGTACTTCGTGCAGGCCGGCGCCTTCCGCACCACCGACGACGCCGAGGCCCAGCGCGCCAAGCTGTCGCTGATGGGCGTGGAGGCCAAGGTCACCGAGCGCGAGCAGGCCGGCCGCACGGTCTACCGTGTCCGTGCCGGTCCGTTCAACAAGAAGGACGAGGCCGACCGGCTCAAGGAACGGCTCGACGGCGGCGGCCTGGAATCGGCCCTGGTTCGCGTGCAGCGCTGAGCAAGCAGCTGCCACGAATAGCCTTTAAGCTTCGCCGCGCGGCGCTTGCCGCCACCATTCATCGCCTGGGGCGCGCCGTGTGCGGGGGAACTCCCCGCCGCGCGCCGGCTCAGTCTGCCGTACAACAGGAGAACCCTTTCAATGAAACGTCGTGACTTTTCGCTGGCCGCCACTTCGCTCGGGCTGCTTTCGCTGGCCGCCAACCCGGCCCGCGCCCAGGCGCTCGCGCCCAAGGCCGGCTCCCAGTACCTCGTGCTCGACAAGCGCGTGCCGGTCGATGCCCCGGCCGGCAAGATCGAAGTGGTCGAGTTCTTCTCGTACAACTGCCCGCATTGCAACGACTTCGAGCCGGCGCTCGAAGCCTGGGTCAAGACGGCGCCGAAGGACGTGTCCTTCCGCCGCATTCCGGTGCCGTTCGTGGGCAACGACGTCGAGGCCAAGCAGCGCCTGTACTACGCCCTCGAGGCGATGGGCAAGGTCGACGAATTCCAGCCCAAGGTCTTCAACGCGATCCACAAGCAGCGCCAGAACGTCAACGGCGATGCCAACATCATTGCCTGGGCCGCGGCCAACGGCCTCGACGGCGCCAAGTTCAAGGAAGTCTTCACCTCGTTCGGCGTGGCCAGCAAGGCCAAGCGCGCCTCGCAGATGACCGACGCCTACAAGGTGGCCGGGGTGCCGGCAATGGCCGTGGCCGGCCGCTGGTACGTGGATGGCGAAACCGCCGGCAACATGACCAATGTGCTCCAGGTCGTCACCTACCTGATCGGCGAAGCGAAGAAGGGCTGACCCCCAGGCTGCGCGGCACTTCGTGTCCGCTGCGCCTACCCCCTTGCAGGGGGCGACACCTGCGGCCCGGCGAAGCCGGTTCCGCGGTGTCTCCCCTGAGGGACACGCGGCCCGCCTTGGCGGGCCTTTTTCATCGGCGCTGGTGGGCTGGTGCAATCCGCCGCATACAATGCAGAGCAAGTTTCGTGCCTCTATGACATTGCATTCTTACCCTACCACTCCCCCCCTCATTCGTCGCATCGGCCGCCTGGCCATCGGCGCGCTGTTGCTGGCCGGCCTCGCCTCGGGCGCCCTGGCCGAGACCGCCGACCGCACCAAGCCGATGAACATCGAGTCCGACTCGATGCGCTACGACGACTTGAAACAGACCAGCGTGTTCACCGGGAACGTGCTGGTCACGAAGGGCACGATCATCATCCGCGGCGCGCGCCTCGACGTGCGCCAGGATGCCGAGGGCTACCAGTACGGCGTGGTCACGGCGGCGCCGGGCAAGCGGGCGTATTACAAGCAGAAACGCAATGCGCCCGACGAGTGGATCGAGGGCGAGTCCGAAGTCATCGAGTACGACAGCCGCGCCGACAACGTCAAGTTCATCCGCAATGCCACCATGCGCCGCCTGCTCGGCGCGACGCCGAACGACGAGAGCCAGGGCGCGCTGATCGTCTACGACCAGAGCAACGACACCTACACGGTCAACGGCTCCACCGTGCCGCCGAACACCGCCGTGAATGCGGCGAATCCGGGCGGGCGCGTCAGGACCATCCTCACCCCCAAGGCGGCCACCGCACCGAAGGCCGGCGCTTCCGCCCCGGCTGGCGCGAAACCTGCCACGGCACCGGCCCCCACACCCGCGCCCGGCACCGGCCTGCGCTCGACCACCACGCTCAGTGGAGAGGGAGAAGGGCACAAGTGATCGAAACCGCCGGAATCCAGGAAGCCAACAACGTCCCGGGCAGTCGCCTGGTCGCACGCGGCCTGCAGAAAAGCTACGGCAGCCGCACGGTCGTGAAGGACGTCTCGCTCGACGTGCAGAAGGGCGAAGTCGTCGGTCTGCTCGGCCCCAATGGCGCCGGCAAGACCACCTCGTTCTACATGATCGTCGGGCTGGTGCGTGCCGACGCCGGCGAGATCACCATCGACGGCGAGCCCATCGCCCACATGCCGATCCATCGCCGTGCGCGCATGGGCCTGAGCTACCTGCCGCAGGAAGCCTCGATCTTCCGCAAGCTGACGGTCGAGGAAAACGTGCGGGCCGTGCTCGAGCTGCAGCGCGAACCCGACGAAAGCGGCAAGGTGGTGGCGCTTTCCAAGAAGCACATCGAAGAGCGCCTGTCCGAACTGCTGGCCGACCTGCGGGTCGACCACCTGCGCGATTCGCCCGCGCTCGCGCTCTCGGGCGGCGAACGCCGCCGCGTCGAGATCGCGCGCGCGCTGGCCACCCAGCCGCGCTTCATCCTGCTGGACGAGCCCTTCGCCGGCATCGACCCGATCGCGGTCATCGAGATCCAGCGGATCATCAGTTTCCTGAAGGAGCGCGGCATCGGCGTGCTCATCACCGACCACAACGTGCGTGAAACGCTGGGCATCTGCGATCACGCGTTCATCATCAGCGACGGGCATGTGCTGGCACAAGGCACACCCTCGGAGATCGTCGACAACGCCGAAGTACGCAGGGTGTACCTGGGCGAGCACTTCCGGATGTAAGGGAGGGTCGCGTTCTCCATGAAGCAAGGGCTGTCCCTTCGCGTTTCCCAGCATTTGGCGTTGACGCCCCAGCTGCAGCAGTCGATCCGGCTGCTCCAGCTCTCCACGCTCGAACTGAGCCAGGAGGTCGAGCAGATGCTGGACGAGAACCCGTTCCTCGAACGCACCGCGGAAGAAGCGGCGCGCGAGGAATTCGGGCTCGATGCCGTCGACACACCCGTGCCGCGCGAGGAGGCCGGCGAGAGCGAATTCGCCTCGGCGCTGACCAGCAGCGCGACGACCGCCTCCACCGACACCGCGGCAACCAGCGACGCCGATGGCGCCGCCGCCGACACCACCGAGCGCGAGCCGGACTGGGAAGGCGACGGCACCGTCGACATGGCGCCCGACGACAGCGAGTGGGGCAGCGATGCGCCCGCGCGCCAGAACAACCTCGGCGACGACGAACGCGCCGACGCCACCGAGCTCGCGCGCAGCCAGGAGTCGCTGCAATCCTTCCTGCACCGCCAGGCGCTCAGCCTGCGCCTGAACGAGAACGACAGCGCCGCGCTGCGCTTCCTGATCGAATCGCTCAACGACGACGGCTACCTCGAAGACTCGCTGCCCGCGCTGGCCTCGGGCCTTGCGGGCGACGACAACGACCAGTTCGACGAACTCGTGCACCACTTCCAGGTGGCGCTCGGCCTGCTGCAGAGCCTGGAGCCCGCCGGCGTCGGCGCGCGCGACCTGGGCGAGTGCCTCGGCATCCAGCTGCGCGCACTGGCCAGCCCGGACGAGACCGAGGAGGCGGCGCTGGTCCGCAAGACCGCCATCGCCATCTGCAAGCAGCCGATGGAGCTGCTCGCGCGGCGCGACTTCAAGCGCCTGGCCACCCTGACGCGCACCAACGAAGACCTGGTGCGCTCGGCGCTGCAGATCATTGCGCGCCTCGAGCCCAAGCCGGGCCGCCGTTTTGTCGACGTCGAGCGCAACATCGTGGTCCCCGACGTGATCGTCACCAAGACCGGCCGCGGCACCAACGTGAAGTTCCGCGTCATGCTCAACCCCGAGGTGATGCCGCGCCTGCGCGTGCACGACATCTACGCCGGTGCGCTCAAGTCGCACAAGGGCGAGGGCAGCCAGGCGCTGTCGCAGCGGCTGCAGGAGGCGCGCTGGTTCATCAAGAACATCCAGCAGCGCTTCGACACCATCCTGCGCGTGAGCAACGCCATCGTCGAGCGGCAGAAGAGCTACTTCGTGCACGGCGAGCTCGCCATGCGCCCGCTGGTGCTGCGCGAGATCGCCGACGAGCTGGGCCTGCACGAGTCCACCATCTCGCGCGTGACCACCGCCAAGTACATGGCCACGCCCTTCGGCACGGTCGAGCTCAAGTACTTCTTCGGCTCGGCGCTGGGCACCGAGACCGGCGGCAACGCGTCGAGCACCGCGGTGCGCGCGCTCATCAAGCAGTTCGTCGGCTCGGAGAGCGTGAAGAAGCCGCTGTCGGACAGCCAGATCTCCGAGATGCTGAAGGAGCAGGGCATCGAGTGCGCGCGCCGCACCGTCGCCAAGTACCGCGAAGCATTGCGCATCGCCCCCGCCAACCTGCGCAAGGCACTCTAGAAAGAAGCCGATGAGCCGTGGCCTGATGTCGCGCGCCGGGCATTGGGTCTTCGCCATGGTGGCAGTGCTGCTGTTCGCCGGCTGCGCCACCCTGCCCGACGAGGCCCCGCGCCCGCCCACCAGGACCATCGCCGTCTCGGCCGACACCGCCCTGGGCAAGATCGCGCTGGCCTCGCAGCCCGACCCCGACCTCAGCGGCTTCCGCCTGATGCCCGGCGGCGACTTCGCCTTCGACACCCGCATCCAGCTCGCGCGCCGCGCCCAGCGCACGCTCGACGTGCAGTACTACCAGATCGAGAACGACGAGACCGGCCGCTACCTGCTGCGCACCCTGCGCGACGCGGCGCAGCGCGGCGTGCGCGTGCGCCTCTTGATGGACGACCTCTACACCTCGGGCGAGGACGAGCTGCTGCTCGGGCTGGCCGCCACGCCGAACGTCGAGCTGCGCCTCTTCAATCCGTTCCCGGCCGGGCGCGGCAGCCTGCTGCGACGCTTCACCGCCTCGCTCTTCGACTTCAGCCGCGTCAACCGGCGCATGCACAACAAGCTCTTCATTGCCGACGGCGCGATGGCGGTGGCGGGCGGCCGCAACATCGGCAACCAGTACTTCAGGCGCACCGCGGGCCAGAACTTCATCGATCTCGACACCTTCGTGACCGGCGCGCTGATCCCGCGCCTGGGCAACCTGTTCGACCAGTACTGGAACAGCGCCCATGTGCGGCCGATCCAGTCGGTGGTGGCGAGCAGCCTGTCGCGCGAGGAGCTGCAGAAGCGCTTCGACGCCGCCACCGGCCCCGACACCACGCCGCCGCCGCCGAAGCCCGCCCCCAACGACCTGCTGGGCTACAGCCCGCTGGTCGAGGACCTCGACGCCGGCAAGCTCGGCCTGATCTGGGCCATCGCCGAGGCGTACGCCGATTCGCCCGAGCGCGTGATCGGCAAGACCGCCTCGTACGGCGGCGTGCCGCTGCTCGACGTCGACAGCGTGCGCTACAACGTGGTCGAGCAGATGCGCCGCGCACGCTCCGAGGTGACCATCGTCTCGCCCTACCTGATCCCGGGCGCCGCGGGGCTCGACGTGATGCGCGAGATCCGCCGGCGCAACGTGAAGATCAGCGTGGTGACCAACTCGCTCGCCGCCACCGACGAGCCGCTGGTCCACACCGCCTACCGCCGCTACCGGCCCGAGATGCTCGCGCTCGGCGCCGATCTCTACGAACTGAGCTCCACGCGCACCCGGCGCAGCGTGCGGCTCGGGTTGTTCGGCACCTCGGTGGGGCGGCTGCATGCCAAGTCGGCGGTGATCGACCGGCGCATCCTCTTTGTCGGCTCGATGAACTTCGACCCGCGCTCCGAGACCCACAACACCGAGATCGGCCTCTTCATCCGCAGCGCCGAGATGGCGCAGCAGGCGTTGAAGCTCATCGACGTGCTCAAGCAGCAGGGCGCCTACCGGCTGCGCTTCGCCGAAGGCAGCAACGCGTCGCGCATCGAGTGGATCAGCGAGGAGGCGGGCAAGACCACGGTGCTCGACGAGGAGCCCGACTCCGGCTTCTGGGACCGCACGATGCTCGAACTGCTGGCGCCGCTGACGCCCGAGAGCCTGCTGTAGACCCGGCCGATCAGTTGCCGCGCACGGCCGACCAGACCAGCCGCAGGCCCAGCAGGCCCATCACGCTGCCTGCGGCGCGGTCGATCCAGACCTTGTAGCGCAGGTAGGCCGAACGCGGCGCCGCCGACGACAGCGCCAGCGCGACGATGGCGTACCAGCCCGTCTCGATGCAGAAGATCACGGCCGGCACCGCGAGCGCCAGCACCAGCGGCACCTCGCGCGGCAGGAAGGCCGCGAAGATGCTCGCGTAGACCACGGCCGTCTTCGGGTTGCTGACCTGCGTGGCCAGCCCCAGCAGGAAGGTGCGCCCGCCGCGGCCCTGCTGCCGAGGCGATGTGCCGGCTGCTGCTGCATCCTGTTGTGTCATTGCGAGCGGCTGCCGTGCGCCGCGCCAGATGCGGATGCCGAGGTAGACTAGGTAGGCGCCGCCGAAGCCCTTGACGGCCAGGTACAGCGCCGGTACCGCGAGGAACGCCGCCTGCAGCCCGGCCAGTGCGGCCACCGCGAAGACCAGCCCGCCGGCGCCCATGCCCAGGGCCGCCGCCAGCCCGTCGCCGCGCGAGGCCACGGCCGTGCGCGCCACCATGACGAAGCTCGGGCCCGGGCTCATGGCGCCGACGGCCATCGCACCGGCGATGCCGAGCAGGGACAGTGTGGTGTCCATCATCGCCTGGCTCCGGCTATTGCTGCACGTTCACCGCTTCCACCTGCACCAGCAGCTTCACCTTGTTCTCGAAGCCGAAGTTCAGCCCCCAGGTGATGCCCCAGTCGCTGCGCTGCACGGTGGTCTCGAAGTCGCCGCCGCACACCTGGCGGTTGATCAGCGGGTTCAGGTAGCAGTTGAAGCGCACGGCCTTCAGCGTCACCGGCCTGGTCTGGCCCATCAGCGTGAGCGTGCCCGGCACGTCGACCACCTTGTCGCCGCTGATGTCGATGCGGTCGGCCACGAAGCGGCCGGTCGGGAATTCGGCGACGTTGAAGAAATCCTTGCTCTGCACATGGCGGTTGAGCAGGTCGACGCCGGTGTTGATGGAGCTGATGTCCATCGTGATGTCGACCTTGCCGTTGGCGCCGGTGCCGTCGATCTGCACCGAGCCGTCCTTGGTGCTGAAGCGGCCGCGGTTGGTGGTGGTGCCGTAGTGGCCCATCTCGTACATCACGAAGGTGTGCGTCGGGTCGATCACGTAGTTGGCGTTCTTCGCGGGGCCGCCCGCGGGTTTGGCGGCCACGGGCGGGGTGAATTCCTGGGCCGAGGCCCACGGGACGACCGTGGCCGACAACACCGAGGCGAGGAGGAGCTTCTTCAGGGCGGTGGAAGTGTGGGACATGGAGGACATGGAGGAATGAAGTGAGAGAAGAAGGAGGGGCGGCCTCACAGCGGCCCGAGGCCCGAGAGCGTGAGCTTGAAACGCACCTGCACCTCGTTGCCGACCACCGAGGTGTCGGTCCATTCGCCGTCGCCCACCTTGTAGTCGAGCCGCTGGATCGTGAAGCTTCCGGTGGCCACCGCGTGGTAGCCGTCGGCCTGCGCAATGCTGACGGGCACCGTCACGTACTTCGCCGTGCCCTTGATGGTGAGCTTGCCCGCCATCTCGAACTTGCCGTCGCCCAGCGCCTTGATGGCGGTCGACTGGAAGCTCGCCTGCGGAAAGCGCGCGGCATCGAACCAGGGCGCCTTGGGCAGCTCGGCATCGCTCATCGGCACGCCGAAACCGGCGCTCGCGGTGTCGATCTGCAGCGCGACCGAGCCGCCCTCGGGCTTCTTCGGGTCGAAGGCGATCTGGGCGTCGAACTTCTTGAAGCTGCCTTCCATCGGCACGCCCATCTGCTTGCTGACGAAGATGATCTGGCTCTTGTCGGCCACCAGCTTCGTGGCCGGCGCGGCGGCGGCCGGCATCGGCGCGGCGAAGGCCAGTGCCGGCAGTACCAGGAGGAGGGACAGGGGGCGAAAGAGGCGCGTCATCCGGCAGATTCCTTGCGTGGCCCGGGCCACATGCGTTTCAGAAGACCGTCGCGGTCGATGAAGTGGTGCTTGAGCGCCGCCGCCACGTGCAGCAGCGTGACGCCCGCCAGCGTGAAGGCGCTGCCCTTGTGCAGCGGCTTGAGTATGGCCTCGGCGAAGTCCTTGTCCACCGGCACGAAGTCGGGCAGCGGCAGCAGGCCGAACCACACGACCGGAATGCCCAGGCCCGAGGTGTAGGCCCAGCCGAACAGCGGCACCGCGAAGAACAGCAGGTACATCAGTGCGTGGCTGACCCGGTAACCCGCCAGTTGCCAGCGCGGCATGGCGGCCAGCACGTGCGCCGGTATCGGGGGCGGGCGATGGACGAGCCGCCACAAGAGCCGCAGCGCCGACAGCACGAGGATCGTGATGCCGGCCCACTTGTGCCAGTTGTAGAGCTTGAGGCGCTGCGGCGAGAACGGCAGGCCCGTCATGTAGAGCCCCACGCCGAGCGAGGTGACGATCATGGCCGCGAGCAGCCAGTGCAGCACGATCGCGACCAGGCCATAGCGCTCGCCGTCCGGGCTGCGCGGATCGGCGGGAACGGGGTGAAGGGGAGGGGCGACGGACATCGGGGCGGGACCTGCGGCCTGTGCGCGGAGCATATCCCGGAAGCGGTGACAGCACGGCCCGTGCCAGCCCGTGCCCGCACCGCGCGTCAGGGCGGCTGCCCGGCCCGCAGCAGCACGCCGCGCAGCGCGTCCGGCTGCACCGGCTTGCGCAGCGCATGCCAGCCGCGCTCCGCCGCGAGCCGCTGGGTGGCTTCGTCGATGTCGGCCGAGATCAGCGCGATGGTGAGCGAGGGCCTCTGCCGCTGCAGTCTTTCCGCCAGTGCGATGCCGTCGAGCGCGCCCGGCAGCCGGATGTCGCACAGCGCCGCGTCGAGCGCCCGCAGGTCGGCCAGCGCCAGCGCCTCGGCCGCGCTGGCATAGACGCGCGGCTCGACCGCCCATTGCCGCAGCATCGCGAACAGGCTGTCGGCCACCACCGCGTTGTCTTCCACCACCAGCACGGCGAGGCCGGGGCGCAGCGCGGACGCCGCGTCGGGGCCGCCCTGCGGCGCGGCGGGCCCGGGGTGCGGCACCGCCGCGTTGCCGGGCGCGGCGGGCAGCTCGAAGCCGAACACCGAACCCCGCCCCGGCGCCGAGCGCAGCGACACCCGGATGCCGAGCTGCGCCGCCAGCCGCCGCACGATCGCAAGGCCCAGGCCATGGCCGCGCTGCAGGTTGCGCTCGACGTTCCCGATCTGCTCGAAATCGTCGAACACCCGTTCCTGCCATTCCGCCGCGATGCCGATGCCGCCGTCGCGCACCTCGACGCGCCAGGCCCGCCCGGCGCCGCGCCGCCGCGCCCGCACCGCCAGCAGCACGCGGCCGCGCGGCGTGAACTTGACCGCGTTGTCGACCAGGTTGGCCAGCACGCGGCGCAGCGACACCGCATCGGTCCAGGCGATCGCGTCGGCCGGGCAGCGCACCATCACGCGGCCGTTGCCGGCCTGGCGCGCCAGATCCTGCAGCAGCGGCGCCAGCGCCACCGCCGCGGGCCGCAACGGGTCGACGGCGGCCTCGATGCGGCCGATCTCGAGCAGCTGGTTGGTCAGCCCCTCCAGCGCCTGCTGCGCCCGCGCGAGCGACGCCACGGTGTACTGGACCGCGGCGGCGTCCGCGCCGGTGTCCAGCTGCCGGCGCAGCACCTCGGTCTGCAGGCCGATGGCCATCACCGGCTGGCGCAGGTCGTGGTTCGCGGCCGAGAAGAAGCGCAGCCGCTCGGCCTGCGCCTGCTCGGAGGCGCGCAGGCCGGCCAGCGCTTGTTCGCGCAGCGTGCGCTCGTTGAGCCGAAGGCCGATGTTTTCCTCGAGCTGGCGCGAGCGCTCGGCCACCAGCTTCCACATCATGGCGGTCAGGCCGATGCCGATCACCGCGACGGCCATCATCGTCGGCGCGCCCAGCCAGAGGCCGGTGACGATCACGGGCGCGAGCAGCAGCGTGATCGCCAGCTGCGTGGCCGGCGTGTAGAACGACACCGAGAAGGCCGACGACAGCGTCATGCCCATCAGCATCAAGCCGAGCAGCAATTGCTGCTCGGGCCGGTCCGGATTGAACAGCAGCACCCCGGCCAGGCCGTGCGCCAGCTCCCAGATGGCGGTGCGCAGCGTATGCAGCCGCTGTGCGGCGCGCAGGCTCCCGGGCGTGAAGGGATCGGGCAGGCGCTGCGGGAAGAAGCCGCGCATGGCCGTCACCCCGGTGATGAGCGCGATCCACGCCAGCGCGCGCGCCGGCGAGTACTGCCAGGCGAACAGCGCCGCCACGCCGCAGTTCAGCATGTACTGCACCAGCAGCACCGGTCCGATGGGCCGGATGGACAGCCGAAGCACCTCGCACTGGATCGCAAAGCGGTCGCTGCTGTCGGCGGCCGGGGCAACCAGGGGTGCGGGGGTGGGATTCATCGGCAAATCGACTATATAGAGAAGGATCGTGACGCGGCGACAATGGAGTCCCGTAGTCGGGCTTCCCGATGGCCAACTTTCCGTGAACGACCTCTCCTTTTTCCTGCCTTGCGCCGCCGGCGTCGAGGAATTCCTCGCCCAGGAGGTGCACGCCCTGACCGGCCGCGCCGGGCAAGACCTGCTCACGCTGCGCGGCGGCGTACGGGTGCGTGCCGACTGGCGCGACGCCCTGAAGCTCAACCTGCACAGCCGGCTTGCGCAGCGCGTGCTGGTCGAGCTGGCGCATGCGCCCTACCGCAACGAGAACGACCTCTACGCCATCGCGAGCGGCGTGGCCTGGGAGATCTGGTTCACGCCGAAGCAGACCTTCAAGATCGAGACCACCGCCCAGCACAGCCCGCTGCAGAGCCTGAATTTCGCCACCCTGCGCATCAAGGACGCGATTGCCGACCGCTTCCGCGCCAAGGCCAACGGCGTGCGCCCCAGCATCGAGACCCAGTGGCCCGACTGCCGCGTGTTCGCGCACCTGACCACCGACAGCTGCACGCTCTACATCGACACGAGCGGCGAGCCGCTGTTCAAGCGCGGCTGGCGCCAGGACAAGGGCGACGCCCCGCTGAAGGAAACCCTGGCCGCCGCCATGCTGGCCGCCAGCGGCTGGTGGAACCCCGAGACCGGCACCGTGGCCGCGCAGCCGCTGTACGACCCCTGCTGCGGCAGCGGCACCATCGCCATCGAGGCGGCGCAGATCGCGCGCGGCATCGCGGCCGGGTCGCTCAGGCGCTTCGGCTTCGAGAAGCTGCTGCCGTTCCAGGCGCATGTCTGGGACGCCATCAGGAAGGAAGCCGAGTCGGCCGTGAAAGCGGGCGATGTCGCGATCTTCGGCTCCGATGTCTCGCACCGCATGGTCGACTTCGCCGAGCGCAATGCGGAGCGCGCCGGTGTGGCCGACGCCATCGAGTTCCGCGGCGGCGACGCGCTGCAGCGCATGCCGCCGGCCGAGGGCGGGGTGATCGTGCTCAACCCGCCATACGGCGAGCGCATCGAAGTCGGCGGCGTGGCCGGCACGGGCCGCTCCGGCGCCCGCGAATCGGCGCAGACCGAGGAGGGCGACGGCGGCGAGTTCTTCCCGCAGCTCGCGGCCCACTGGAAGAAGAACTATGCCGGCTGGACGGCCTGGGTGCTCACGCCCGACCTGAAGCTGCCCAGGCACATGCGGCTCAAGGAGTCGCGCCGCGTGCCGATGTGGAACGGGCCGATCGAGTGCCGCCTGTTCCGCTTCGACATGGTTGCTGGCTCCGCGCGGAGGTAGGCTCGCCCCCAGGCTGCGCGCACTTCGTGTCGCTTCGCCTTCCCCCTCACCGGGGGCAACACCAGAGGCCCGGCAAAGCCGGTTCCTCGGTGTTTCGCGAAGGGGACGCTTTGGCCTAGTCAATTTGATGGATGGACGCGCCCACGGGCGCGTTTCACCATGCGTCCCGCGGCCTTGTTCGGCCCGCAAAGGGGAAGCGCATGGACATCCTGATGAGCAAAGGCAGCGTGGGTGAAGACGTCGACCGTCTGCGCCAGGCCCTCGCCAAGGCACTCGGCAGCGACGCAGACCTGTTTCCGTCGCTCGGCCGATCCGGCACGCCGATCGACGACGACTTCGACGCCGCCATCCGCCGATGGCAGGCCGGCGTCGGGCTGATCGGCGACGGGGTGGTCGGGCCGCGCTGCCAGTTGCTGCTGGACCTCATCGGCTCCGACAAGCACCAGTTCGAACTGGCGCTCGACGTGGCCCACGTGAGCAGGCTCTTCCCCGCCACCAAGGCGGCGAACATTGCGCGCTACCTGCCCTACATCGAGGCGGCGCTCGGCGTCGCGAAGCTCACCGACCGGGCGATGATCCTCGGCGCGCTCGGCACCATCCGGGCCGAGACCGAAGGCTTCGTGCCGATTCCGGAGGGCATCTCCAAATTCAACACGCCGCCCGGCGGCGCGCCCTTCAGCCTCTACGACACGCGCGCCGACCTGGGCAACGGCCAGCCTGGCGACGGCGAGCGCTACCGCGGCCGGGGCTTCGTGCAGCTGACCGGCAAGGACAACTACCGGCGCTATGGCCAGCGCGTCGGCATGCCGCTCGAGGCGACCCCGGACCGCGCCAATGCGCCCGAGATCGCGGCGGTGCTGCTCGCGCTCTTCCTGGCCGACAAGGTGGACAGGTTCCGCGCCGCGATCCGCAGCGACGGCGTCGGCGGCAAGGACGGGCTGAAGGAGGCCCGCCGGCTGGTCAACGGCGGCGCGCACGGGCTCGATCGCTTCAGGGATGTGTTCGAGCGTGCGAAGACGGCGTGGAGCGACGTTCCCGCGCCCGCACGCGCGGGAGCGGGCGCCGCACGTGCACGGGCCGGTGCCGCAGCGGCCCGGCCGCAGCCCCCGGCGCGCCGCACCACCGAGCTGCGCACCCGCAAGGACGCCGCCGACCTGCGCGACCGGCTCTACCAGCCCGCCGCGATCAGCCTGCCCGACGAGTACCCGCCGGTGGAGGAAATGCGCAAGTACCTGCCGGCCTACGACAAGGCCGGGCTGATCCTCGACCAGGGCACGGAAGGCGCCTGCACCGGCTTCGGCCTCAGTTGCGTCGTCAACTACCTGCGCTGGGTCAAGTCCGGCCTGCCCGCGAAGATGGACTCGGTGAGCCCGCGCATGCTCTACACGCTGGCCCGCCGCCACGACGAGTACGAGGGCGAGAACTACGAGGGCTCGAGCTGCCGCGGCGCGCTCAAGGGCTGGTTCAACAACGGCGTCTGCCTGGAGCCCGACTGGCCCTACTCGGCCGAGAAATCGAACGCCGCGACGTACGGTTTCGCCGCCCGCGCCGCGAACGTCACCCTCGGCGTCTACTACCGCATCGAGACTTCCTCGATCACCGACATGCAGGCCGCGATCGCGCAGCACCGCGCGGTCTTCGTCTCCGCCTTCACGCACGACGGCTGGAACGCGGTGAAGCGCTCGAAAACGCCGAAGACGCACGCCGACCTCCCCCTCATTCCCTTCGACGGCCGGCGCTCCGAGGAAGGCGGCCATGCCTTCGCGCTGATCGGCTTCAACGCCCAGGGCTTCATCCTGCAGAACTCCTGGGGCAACCGATGGGGTGCGGGCGGCTTCGCGGTGATCGGCTACCTCGACTGGCTGGCCCATGCGATGGACGCCTGGGTGGTCTCGCTCGGCGTGCCCGGGGTGGTGGCCGGCCGGCTCGCGGTGAACGGCGCCGCCGCCACCGAGGCGCGCGGCAGCGCCTCGGCCGCGGACCGCCGCAAGTGGTGGGACACCGGCCTGGCCTACCAGCACAGCGTGGTGCTGGGCAACGACGGCCGCGTGAGCCGCTACCTCACCGAAGACGAGCAGCCCCGCAAGCTGCAGCAGCAGGCCTGCGTGCTGCCCGACGACTGGTTCAGGCGCCAGCCTTCGCAGCGCAAGCGCCTGGTGCTCTACGTGCATGGCGGCCTCAACGACGAGGACGCGGCCATCCAGCGCGCCTGCGCCATGGGGCGCTACTTCGTCGGCAACGGCTGCTACCCGCTGTTCCTGGTCTGGAAGACGGGTCTCTTCGAATCGATCGGCGGCATCATCGCCGGCAAGCTGCCTTCGCTGCCCGCCGGCGCCGGCGCGGGCGACTGGATCACCGACAAGACCGACCTGCTGATCGAAAAGGGCATCGGCCGGCCGCTGGCACGCCCGATCTGGAGCGAGATGAAGGAGAACGCCGAGCTCGCGTTCGCCGACCGCCGCGGCGGCGACCTGCTGCTGGACGCGATCCAGGCGCTGGCCGGCAACTGGGGGGCGCAGTTCGAGCTGCACCTGGTCGGCCATTCGGCCGGGTCGATCGCCATCGGCCACTTGATCAGCGCGCTGAGCGCGCGCCGGCGTGCCGGTCGCGACGGCGGCCTGGGCGAACGGCTCGCCTCAGTGAGCCTCTACGCACCGGCCTGCACCGTGGCCTTCGCGAACCGCCATTACGCGAGCAACGCGACGGTGATGGAGCGCCTGCACCTCGACGTGCTCTCGGACAAGCTCGAAGCCGACGACAACGTCGGCAAGGTCTATCGCAAGTCGCTGCTCTACCTCGTGTCCAACGCGCTGGAGGCGGACCTGCATACGCCGATCCTCGGGCTCGACCGCGTCAACGACGAGGCCTATTCGGGATGGGACGGCTCGTCGGACACCGGCGAGGCGCTCTCCGTCTGGCGCAGCTCGGCCAAGGCGGCCCAGCTCGACAAGCGCACCCGGCGCGTCGACGACGACCGCATCCAGGTCGCGCTCGATCCCAGGGGCACGCCCATCCTGGAAGCGGCAGGGCATGGCGGTTTCGACAACGACATCGGGGTCTTCGGCCGCACGCTGGAGCGGATCACGGGCGGCGGCCTCGCGCTGCCGGTGGACGACCTGCGGGGCTTCTGAGACCTGCGCTACCGGGCGCCCACGCTGCACGCGGCGTTCACCGTCTTCGCGGCCAGCTCGGGCGGGGCGCCGGGCAGCGTCATGGGGCGGATGTCGTCTTCTTCGAAATGCCTGACGGCCACGGGTTCGCCGACGAAGTGCGGCTGGCCGAAATAGCTGGCGCTCGCATAGCGGGCGGTGCGGGCCTCGCAATCGACGATCGCCCGGGCCTCGAACGAGCGGAACTGGATGCCGTCCTTGCTGGTGCGGTCCTGCGCCAGGCTCATGCGCAAGGTCACGCTGCGGCGCGAGCCGTCGATCTCGATGCGGGTCGGATCGACCTGCACGTAGTTGCTGGCCGCATCGCCGGGCGAGCCGGTCAGGGTCAGCCACTCGGCCCGGGCGCTCGCACAGGCGAGCAGGACGAGGCAGAGCAGGGGGAGTCGTTTCATGAAGGGAGGCTGTGTTTCGAAGGGCGCGCGGTGCGCCTATTGTGATGGTGCAACATCGGTACTCATTTCCACGCAGCCATGACCCTTCCAGAACCCGGCCTCGTCGTCATCGACACCAACATCGCGCTCGACCTGCTCGTGTTCGACAACCCCGACTGCGCACCATTGGCCGCCGCACTCGCGGCCGGCGAATTGCGATGGCTCGCCACCGCGCCCATGCGCAGCGAACTCGCGCGGGTGCTCGGCTATCCGCTGATCGCAAGGCGGTTGGCGTCGCGGCAGATGGAAGCGGCCAGCGTGCTCGAAGCCTTCGATGCGCGCGTGCACCTGCTGGCCGATGCACCGCCGCGTGCACCGTGTGTGTGCAAGGACCCCGACGACCAGGTCTTCATCGATCTCGCGGTGGCGCAGCGCGCGCTGCTGATCAGCAAGGACCGCGCGGTGCTCACGATGCGCAAACGCCTCGCGGCACAGCGCGTGACGGTGCTGGCGGCGCTGGCCGCTGCCGTCTAGACAGGGCTCTTCGCAGGCCTCTCCATCGCACCTGCCCGGGCGAAAGCCGCCATGGGAGGCGAGGGCGAAAACCGGTTGTATAGACAACGCTGGCGGCGCGCATCCGGCGCTTGCCATGCGCGCATACGAATCTTCGTAGTCCGCATAGGGTCTGGCAATTGCAAGGCCCAGCCAATATCTTCCGCGGCGCGAACCCGGGTCCTGCGCTCGTCGTTCAGACGAGCGCGCCGCAGACCTGTTCGATCCCGAAGACCGCCGCTTCATCGACCTGTTGCCCGCGCGCCGCAGGATCGGGAACGCGCCCCCTTGTCATCCAGGTAAAGAGTCATGCCGAGTCCCACCCAGCGATCGCCGCGTCAATTCCTGCCTGAGCTCGAAGTGGAGCTCGCCCGCTCGACAGACCTTGGCTACGAGCCATCGAGCGAGGTGGGACTGGTGCGTTGCCTCGCGCATGGCTTTCCAACGCCGCTGGCACGCTGGCATTGCCACGAGGAGTACGAACTCCACCTGATCGTCGCCACCTCGGGCCAGGCCTTCGTGGGCGACTGGATCGGTTCCTTCGAGCCGGGGCACCTCGTGCTGTGCGGCCCCAAGCTGCCCCACAACTGGATCTCGCTCGACGCACCAGCGGAAGGCGTGCCGCGGCGCGACCTGGTGATCCAGTTCCTGCACGATCCGATCTTCGAGGCGGCCGAGCGGATTCCGGAGCTGCTCGAAGCCGTGCGCATGCTCGAGCGTGCGCGCTACGGCATCGAGTTCTTCGGCATGGCCGCCGCCGCCGAAGCGCATTGGGAGCGCGTGAGGGAGGCGCGCGGCCTCAAGCGCTTCAGCCTCTTCTGCGACTTCCTCGCCGACCTGGCGCAGTGCACCGACTACCGCCTGCTGTCAGGCATGCAGACGGACGGCGACCACGGCATCGAGGCCATCAACGACATCGTGACGCGCATCGCCAACGAGCCCGCGAAGGACCTCAGCGCAGCGGACATCGCGGCCGAACTCGGCATGAACGCAGGCCGCTTCAGCCGGCTGTTTCGCCGCGCCACCGGCCACAGCTTCCTGAGCTACGTGAACCAGGTGCGCGTGAACAAGGCCTGCCTGCTGCTGATGCAAAGCGAGCGCTATGTCACCTCCATCTGCTACGAGGTCGGCTTCAACAATGTCTCGAATTTCAACCGCCGCTTTCTGGAGATCAAGGGCGTGACGCCGACCGAATTCCGCAGGCAGAGCCAGCTGCGTTTCGAAGGTGCAAGTAGTTTGGAGAACTAAAGAATTCGCGCATTTCGAGAATGTTTCCGGAACGCCAATTTGTATCGGCATTCGCAAAAAGTGTATCGAGCACGCGATGGATGCGTCCCTACGATCCCGCCTGTTCTTTCAGCCACTTTTCAGGAACTTCTCCCATGCAAATCCATCGTCTGACCCCATTGAGCCGCCACGTTGCCTCGAAGATCAAGATCCGCGGACAGGGCATGACCGAGTACCTCGTGATCCTGGGTCTCATCGCCATCGCTGCGATCGCCGTGTTCAGCTTCTTCGGCCAGACCATGCGCAACCAGGTCGCCGGCATGGCGCAGGAAGTGGGCGGCAAGACGGGTACCGCCGAAGTCACGAAGGCACAGGCCGCTGCCGGCAAGGCGTCCACCAACGCCGACGTCAACATGAACATGAGCACCTACACCAAGGGTGGTGCGGACGGCGCCAAGTAACGCAATCGGCCACCGCGTGAGTCCGGCCGTGGCTGTCGCTCCAAGGCTTTTCACGACCGCCGCCCGCCAGTCGGGCCAGGCGATCGTGTACCTGGTGGCGATGCTGCCCATCATCTTCCTGAGCGTGCTGGTGGTCTACAACACCGCCACTGCCACGCGCGAGAAGATGAAGCTGCAGAACACGGCCGACGCGACCACCTACAGCGCGAGCGTGCTCACGGCACGCGCCCTCAACTACCTGGCCTACACCAACCGCGCGATGGCCGCCAACGAGGCGAGCATCGCGACGCTGGCGAGCGTGCAGACCTCGATGGCCATGCTGATCACGAGCGCGGCCAACATCCAGGAGGGGCTGGTCGTCGCGGAGGCCCTCAAGGGTGCGCGCAATCTCGAGCGCAGCCGCCTCCCGATCGTGGGTCCGATCTTCTTCCTGCAGTACCTGGGCAACCTGGCCAAGGCACAACGCCTGCAGCGCACCGCCGACCGCATTGCCGGTTTCGTGGAGCCCTCGGCCAAGCCGCTGCAGATCGGGGCCGACATTCTTCGCGCGTTCAACCAGGGCATTTCGGCCAGCCAGGTCGCGATGCTCGTGGGCACGACGGCGCAGTTGCCGCAACTGGTGAAGGACGTCGTCAACTCCAACGATCCCGACGCGTCGGTCCCGCCGGCCGAGACCGCGATCTTCGTCGTCAAGTTCGTGGCCGACGTGGGAACCTATCTCAGGACCTACCACCAGTCGGGCAGCCTCGCCTTCAACGACGAAGAGTTCAACGAGGTGCTGCGCTTCGCGCATGCCGCCCAGGCCACGCGCGACGACTGGACCAAGAACCGCCGCTTCCTGCCCAACGTTCTCGGCTGGGTCGCCTCGGGCATGTCCGGCGCCATGCAGGGCATGATTTCCAGCAGCCCGACCACGCCGCCGGGCTTCGGCGATGTCACCGGCGACATGATGGGCGGGCTCCTCGAGTGGAAGGGGGGTACCGAACTGGTCGCGACCGAAGGCATCGTGGGCGACGAGACCGGGCGCATTCGCTGGCAGTCGGCCGATTCGATCGAGATCAAGTTGCCCATCGGGGTTCTCTACACCGACATCATCGGCGGCTGGGACGACATCGTGCGCGGCCGCTTCGGGCTCGGCGCCGGCGCGGCCGCCGCGGGCGGACCCAATTACATGAAGAGCTGGGAAGGCCAGCGCCTCACGCTGCGCAGCTATGCCCGCGAGGGTCGCACCTACGGCGGCCTGAACGGCGAGGTCGGCGACACCGCGTACATGGAGCGCGAATCCTTCGAGAGAGCCGCCCGCGATCGCAACGGCGAACTCTTGCTGGCCCCGATGGCGGTGCTGGTGTTCAACGCCAAGCTGCACTACAGCCCGCGCACCGACATCGGCACCGTCACGAAGAGCTGGGCGATGCCCCGCTTCACCGAGATCAAGGATCACCCGCCGATGGTGGCCAACGAGTCGGACAACTGGCTTGCCGAAAACGGCTTCAAGGGTGCCAATCCGCTCAAGTGGGGCAAGAACACCGACAGGGGCCCGGCCTTCACGCTCGTGGTGCAAAAAGGCGGCGACAAGGTGCGCACGGGCGAGGTCGCGGGCTTCGGCAACGCCGCGGCCGATGGCAAGGCGGGCCTGCGCGACAACTTCCAGGGCCGCGAGATCAAGGCGGTGTCGACCTCGCAGGTCTACTTCCGCCGGCCGCAGGACCGCTGGGCGCGCCGCGACAACGCGGTTGCCGATCCTTCGAAGGTCGGCAAATACAACGTGGGCTTTGCCGGCGGCTACATCGAGCACCGCAGCCTGTTCAGCCCCTACTGGCACGTGCACAACGTGGAGCCATCGCTCTGGGCGCGCGCCATCGCCATGGGCGGCGCGGCCGTCGGCGGCTCGGCCGACGAAGACAACGGCAACTGATGAAGAAGGCCCGCGCATGACCCGCTTGCATCGATGCCCGTCCAGACGCCCGGCGCGCGCGGGCGCTGCCGCCGGCCACGCGATGGTCGAGACGCTGCTCATCGTGAGCTTCGCCGCCGTCACGCTGGCCGCGATCCCGGCCATTGCCGACTACGGCACCAAGCGCATGCAGACCGTGGCTGCCGCCAAGCTGGTGGCCTGGCAGCGCACCGTGTGGATGCCGGAGGAGCAAGGCATCACCGCGGCGGAAGCCAAGGGCGCGTCGGGTGCCATCAAGAAGACCGATGCGGAGGTCACGCGCGACCTGCGCCGCCACATCTTTCTCGATCGCACGGCGCCCGGCATCTCCATCCACGCCGCCGACATCGCCGAGTTCGAGCCGATGCTGCCGGCGATCGACCCGCGCACCACGGCGGTCACCGCATCGAGCACGGCCGCGCCCATGCCGTCACTGCTCAATGCCAGCGACGTGGTGTTCGACGGCATCCGGGTGGCGCAGGCCGCGCTGGGGTCCAACGCGATCACGGGGCCGCTGGGCAAGTTCCAGATGGTGAGCAGCGGCTACCTGCGCCACGAGGTGAAGGTGAGCCAGACCAATACCAAGTTCACGATGGTGCCGGCGCTGGACATGAGCGAGCAGGTCACCATGCTCACCGAAGCCTGGAACGCCGGCGGCACGAACCGGGAGGAATCGAAGATCCAGGGCCTGGTGCCGATGAAGTTGCTGGACAGCGTCTTCTACCAGCAGCTGCGCGGCGGCATGCACCAGACGGCCTACCAGATCAAGCAGGTCTATCCCGCCTTCGACATGAACAACCTCACCATGGGCTTCACGCCGGGCGACGCCCTGGAGAAGACACCGCTGGACCGCTTCGAGCGCATCCCGCCCGGAGCGACCGGCGAGACCGGCGGCGACGGCGAGGCGAACGGCGGCAGCGTCAAGGACCATTTCCGCTACTACCGCGCCTTCCCGCCGACCCCCGTGGTCAACACCCTGCCCTGATGACCGTGCCCGCGCCGTTCCTGCGATGGATGCTCGCCGCCTGCTGGCTTTGCCTGTGCAGCGCGGCTGCGGCAGCACCGCCGCAACGGGACTGGCCGGCGATTCCGTCCCCCTTGGGCGCCAAGACCTTCTGGATCGCCGAGTACATCGAGCAGAACACCATTCCCATGCAGATCCGCGGCATCGAGTCCGCGGACCCGATGGAGGTCGTCTCGCGCTTCTATGAAAAGTGGCTCGCGGACAAGACCGGCTACGGTGTGAACACCGTGGGCCCCATGCGCGTGCTTGGCGCACGGATGGGCCTGTACCAGGTCACGGTGCAGCTGCGCGCGGCGCCCTCGGGCACGGTGGGCCGGCTGGTGGCGGCGGTGGTCTACGACGAGGTCAAGAGCGAACAAGGCCTGCGCGAGCGCGCCGAGCGCATCGGCAAGGGCTTTCCGCGCCCGGCCGGCTCGCAGGTGGTGTCGGACACGCTCTCCTACGACGAGGGCCAGCGCAACCGCACCATCGTCGTCACCAACAACGTGAGCGTGGAGACCAATGCGCTCTACCTGCGCGAACAGATGATCCGCCTGGGCTGGACGCTGGTGCAGGACCGCACCGTCGAGGGCGGAACGCGCTCGGCGCTGGTGTTCCGCCGCAACAGCGAGGAGATGGTCGTGACCATTTCCAGGAACGACGGCGCCTATTTCATCGTCGCCAGCCAGACCACGCCGGAATAGCGGCTCCCCCATGCGTCCACGCCACCGCCGTCCTTCCTCCCGCCGCGCCCAGCGCGGCCAGGTCATCGCGGAATACGTGATCGTCGCCGGCATCCTCGCCGTGATGCTGTTCGCCACCTTTCCGGGCGCCGACCGCTCCGTGGTCGAGCTGCTCATCAAGGCTTTCCGCGATGCCTGGTCGACCTACTCGTACACCCTTTCCTATCCTCTGTAGCCAGGCATGAAACCATCTCCGGGACTTCTCAAGTTCAAGCAAAGCGTCAAACGGCTGTCCCCCCTGATCGGTGCCTTGCTGCTCGGCCTGATGGCCGCGGGCCTGGGCTGGTACTACCTGCGGGCCAGCGAGCGCGAGATCGCCGCCAGCCTCGAGAAGGACGCCGACAGCCAGCGCCGCGACGTGGTCGTGGCGCGCCAGGCGCTCGGCGACGGCACCACCGTGTTGCCCGGCATGGTGGCCAAGCGCTCGGTGCCCAACGAGTACGTGCACAACGATGCGCTGACGCCCGAGACCTTCGCGCAGTTCGCGGGCCGCCAGCTTTCCGTGCCGGTGGCGGCCGGCAAGCCGCTGCTGGCGTCGTTCTTCTCGACGCCGCGCAAGGTCTTCGCGCAGGAGATCGAGCAGGGCGTGCGCGCCATCACGATTCCGGTCGACGAGATCAGCTCCATCTCCGGCATGCTGCGCGCGGGTGACCGCATCGACTTCATGTACGTGGTCGAAAAGTCCGCCGCCAACGATCCCTCGGTGGTGATCCCGCTCCTGCAGGACGTCGAGGTGCGCGCCACCGGCCAGATCACTTCGGAGCAGTTCGCCTCGATGCGCAAGCGCGCCGACGTCTCGGCCGACACCGACCCCTACGCACAGCAGCGCTATTCCACCGTGACCGTGGCGATCCAGCCGCAGGACGCGCAGAAGCTCATCCTGGCCCAGCGCCTGGGCAAGATCATCGCCACGCTGCGCAACCCGGACGACCGCGCCACGATGACGAGCGGCGTCGATGCCGTCGACCTCGATGCCATCGTCAGCGGCTTCAGGCCGCAGCGCATGCGCCCGGTCGCGGCCACCCATGTGCCGGGGCCGCCCGGCGTCGAATACATCGTCGGCGGCGCCGGCAACCGGGGCGGCGCGAGCGCACCCGGCCTCGGTGCCGCACTGCCGCCGGGCGATCCATCGCTGCGCTGAAGTCCCGCCGCCCCGACGGGCGTTCGTTTTTTTGATCTCCTGAAGAAGTTCGATGAATCTCAAGCGATGCACCTTGGCAGCGACGGCGCTGTGTCTTGTTTTCCAGGCGACGGCGCAGGGCCAGCGCGCTGGCACGGCAGCGGCGCCGGCGCCTGTCCTGGCGCCGCCGGTGCCGCCCGGGGCGATGGCGCCTCCGCCCGGGTTTTCGCCCCTGCCCTCGGGCGCATCGAGTTCGTCCGCCACCGAACGCTCTCCGGGCATCCGTCCCGCCGCGCCGCCGTCCGCGCCGGCTGCGATCACCGAAGCCGAGTTGCAGCGCATCGCCGCGCGCGCCACGGTGATGCAGCGGCTGCCGGACTCGCTCACGCTCTATGTCGGGCAGATGGTGCTGGTCAAGATGCCGGGCGTGGCCCGGGTGGCGATCGGCAGCGGCAAGGTCCTCGAGGCCCGTGTGCTCGACGGTGCCAACATGCTCATCACCGCGCAGGACGCGGGCGATAGCACGCTGCATGTCTGGGACAAGAACGGCACCGTCCGCAAGCTCAAGGTGCGCGTCAACGTGGTCGACCTCGACCGCATCGCCGACGAGCTGCGCGAGATCACGCACGGCATCTCCGGCGTGAACATCCGCCGCATCGGCGAGCGCATCGTCATGGACGGCAACAGCCTCGACCCGGCCGCGGTGGAGCGCCTCAACACGGTGGCCCAGCTCTATGCGCCCGCGGTGGTGTCGCTGGCCACGGCCGACCGCATCCGCGTCGACCGCATGGTCGACATCCAGGTGCGCATCGTCGAATTCAGCAAGACCGCGCTCGACGACCTCGGCGTGCGCTGGCAGAGCTCGGGCGACGGCTTCAACTTCGGCCTGTTCTCGGACATCGCCTCCAGCGGCAGCTACCGCATCCTGCCCGACGGGTCGGCCTTCAACAGTTCGACGCCGCAGGGCCAGTCGCTCCTGAGCCAGAACCGCCGCATGCCCGAGGCCTACTTCGGCATCGGCCTGAGCCTGACCTCGCGCATCAACTTGCTGGTGCAGCGCGGCAACGCCTTCCTGCTCGCCTCGCCCAACCTCTCCACGCGCAGCGGCGGCGAGGCCAAGTTCCTGGCCGGCGGCGAGATCCCGCTGCCCGCGCTCAGCACGCAGGGCGCCGGCTCGGTCGAGTTCAAGCCCTATGGCGTGCGCCTGAACATCAAGCCCATCGCCGACGGCGAGGGCAACGTGTCGGGCAGCATCCTCACGGAGGTGAGCAGCATCGACCGCAGCGTGGCGGTGCAGGGCATTCCGGGCCTCCTGATCCGGCGCACCGACACCGAGTTCAACGTGAAGGCCGGCGAGACCATCGTGCTGTCGGGCCTCCTGAGCCGTGAGTCGACGCGCTCCAGCGACGGCGTGCCGGGCCTGCGCAAGGCGCCGATCATCGGCCGCGCCTTCCGCGCCGACAACGACACCGACAAGGAGCAGGAGGTGGTGGTGTTCATCACGCCGCGCGTGGTCGACCCGGCCTACAGCCAGCCGCGCATCGGGCGCGCGCGCCAGCTCGAGCAGGACGTGGGCCGCAACTTCGGCACGCTGACCGAGGACAAGTCGGACCCGGCCGGCACGCGCCCGCCGCCCGCCGCTGCCGACATCGGCGGCATTCCGGCCGGTACGCCTGCCCAGCCCATCGCTCCCTGAGGCACCGCCGCCATGCACAAGGTCTTCGTCAACTCTCCGCAGCAGGCCGTGCGCGAGGTTCCCATCGACGTCGCGGAGCTGCAGGTCGGCAAGGACGCCGCGAGCCACATCGTGCTGTCGGGCTGGAACGTCGCGAAGCTGCACGCCCAGTTCGTGCTGCACGACGAAGAAGTGTTCGTGCAGGACCAGGGCAGCCTCTTCGGCACCTGGGTCGACGGCAACCGCGTCACCCGCTTCGGACCGCTGAAGGGCGGCGAGGAAATCATCATCGGCGGCCACACGCTGGTGGTGTCGCTGGACACCGCGCTCAAGCCCGCGGGCGTCGATCCGCAGGACGCGGCCGAGGCGGCGCAGCTGGCGGAAACCGCGCTCGCCATCGAAGACCCGCTCCTGCAATGGCGCCGCTCGCTGCACCGCACGCTGCTGCAGCAGCTGGACAACCGCCGCATCGACACCGCGCAGATGAAGGACGAGGAGCTGCGCTCCAACATCCGCGCGCTGATCAGCGAGATCATCCGCGACTCGCGCGAGTTGCCGCTGGACATCGACCGCACGCTGCTGAGCCAGCAGCTGCTCGACGAAGCCATCGGCCTCGGCCCGCTGGAGGTGCTGCTGAAGGACGACAGCGTGACCGAAGTGATGGTCAACCGCTTCGACGAGATCTGGATCGAGCGCTCCGGCCGGCTGGAGCGCACCAACGTCGCCTTCACCAGCAATGTGGCGGTGCTCGGCGCCATCGAGCGCATCGTGACGCCGCTGGGCCGGCGCATCGACGAGAGCTCGCCGATGGTGGACGCGCGCCTGAAGGACGGCTCGCGCGTGAACGCGATCATTCCGCCGCTCGCGCTGCGGGGCCCCAGCGTCACGATCCGGAAGTTCCCGAAGAACCGCATGGGCCACGAGGGCATGGTCCGCACCGGATCGATCACGCCGCAGATGGTGGAGTTCATGCGCATCGCGGTGGAGGAGAAGCTCAACATCATCGTCTCCGGCGGCACCGGCACCGGCAAGACCACGCTGCTGAACATGGTGTCGAACTTCATTCCGCCGAACGAGCGCATCGTGACCATCGAGGATGCGGCCGAGCTCTCGCTGGGCCAGCCCAACCTGGTGTCGCTGGAGTCGCGCCCGGCCAACATCGAAGGCAAGGGCGCCATCGCGATCCGCGACCTGGTGCGCAACTCGCTGCGGATGCGGCCCGACCGCATCGTGGTGGGCGAGTGCCGCGGCGGCGAGGCGCTCGACATGCTGCAGGCCATGAACACCGGCCACGACGGCTCGCTGACCACGCTGCACTCGAACTCGCCGCGCGACGCCATGTCGCGGCTCGAGGTGCTGGTGACCATGGCGGGCATGAACATCCCGGTGGCGGCGATCCGCGAGCAGATCGCCTCGGCGGTCGACTTGATCGTGCAGCTCACGCGCTTTCCGTGCGGCAGCCGCAAGGTCACGCAGATCACCGAGATCACTGGCTTCGCCGACGGCGTGATCCAGATGCAGGACGTGTACGCCTTCCGCAAGACCGGCGTGGACGACAGCTTCAAGACCGTGGGCCACTTCGCCGCGGCGGGCACCGTGCCCGAGTTCTTCACGCGCCTGCAGGAGCACGGCCTGAAGCTCGACCTCGACTATCTCTTCGGCGAGACCGTGCCATGAAAGGGATCGTTCTGCTGGCCTCCGTGCTCTGCGGCATGGGCTTCATCACGCTGTGCGGCTACCTGCTGCTGCAGCGCTCGCCCGAACTGGTCGGCAAGATGATGTCGAAGCTGCAGGCCAGCGGCCGCCGCACGCTGAACCTGTCGGAATTCCAGGCGCAGCACGCGGTGGCGTTCGCGTCGGGCCATGCCTTCGTGGTGGCGGCATGCGGCGCGATCGGCTGGCTGATCTCGGGCAACCTGATCGGCGGCGTGGTGGCCGCGGTGGTGCTCTACCTGCTGCCCGCGCGCTGGTTCGCATGGCAGCGCAAGAAGCGCAGGAAGCAGATCGAATCGGAGCTGCCCGACGCGCTGCTGTTCATCGCGAGCGCCTTGCGCGCCGGCAGCGCGCTGTCGGTCGCCATCCAGGTGCTGGTGCGCGACCAGCAGGGTCCGCTCGGCCAGGAGTTCGGCCTGGTGCTCAAGGAGCAGCGCCTGGGTGTGAGCTTCGACGACGCGATCCAGAAGATGTCGCAGCGCCTGGGCATTCCCGACTTCGTGCTGGTGGTGGTGGCGCTGCGCGTGTCGAAGGAAGTGGGCGGCAACCTGTCGGAGCCGCTGCAGGTGCTGGCCGAGACGCTGCGCCGCAAGGCCATTCTCGAGGGCCGCATCCAGGCGCTGACGGCGCAGGGCCGCATCCAGGGCCTGGTGATGACGCTCTTTCCGCTGCTCTTGATGGGCGTGCTCTACCTGATGCAGCCGACCATGGGCCTCTTGTTTTCCACGACGATCGGCTGGGTCGTGTTGACCGTGATCGCCATCATGCTGATGCTGGGCTACGCCATGATCCGCAAGATCGTGGCCATCGATATCTGAGGATGAGGGCCTGTTAATGCTATGCAAGGGGTCGCGAAGCTCGCCACAGCCCGCCCATCAAGGCGCGCGACGCCGTGCGTGCGTCCGCACGCACAAGGAACGCAACGCCGAGGGGCGGGCTGTGGCGAGCTTCCCTCCGGGTTGCTTCGCAAAGGGGCCGTCTGCGGCGTTGCCCGCGCTTGCAAGGCACCAGCCTTGCTGCGCGCGGGCGCCTTGCAGCCAGCCCCTTTGCGAAGCAACGCGACCCCTTGCATAGCATTAACAGGCCCTACACCATGCGCTCGCTGATTCTCCTGGCCATCATCTTCCTGTGCGCGACCACGGGCGTGATCCTGCTGCTCTACATGATCTCGCTGATCCGCAAGGCGCGGCCGTCGGAGCGCACGCACATGGACCCGCTGCCGCGCATGCTGCGGCTGGTGTGGCCGGTGGTGAACATCCTGCAGTTCCATGTGTCCGAGATCGCGCCGACCTCGATGCTGGTCAAGCGCAAGCGCCAGCTGCAGCTGGCGGGCCTGGAGTTCGTGCTGAAGGCCGAGGAATTCATCGCGGTGCAGGTCGTGTCGCTGATCGTCGTCGCCCTGCTCGGGTTGTGGACCGCCGGCCTGCTGGACGCGATGGCGGGCACCAAGGTGTGGGTCACGCTCGCGTCGTGCGTGTCGGGGTGGCTCTATCCGGTGATGTGGATGCGCGACCGCCGCAAGCGCCGCGAGAAGGACATCCTGCGCACGCTGCCGGGCTACCTCGACATGATCACGCTGTGCTGCCAGGCCGGCCTGAGCCTCACCGGCGCGATCGCGCAGGCCGTGCAGAAGGGCCCGGGCGGCGCGCTGGGCATCGAGTTCGACCGCATGATGCGCGAGATGCGCACCGGCGTGAGCCGCATGGACGCGCTCAACGCCATGGCCGACCGGCTCGACAACAAGCACATCAAGAGCCTGGTGTCGAACCTCACGCAGGCCGAGTCGCTCGGTGCGAGCCTGGCCGACACGCTCTCCGCCATCTCGGACCAGCGCCGCACCGAGCGCTTCCAGCTGGCCGAGAAGCTGGCGATGGAGGCGCCGGTGAAGATGATCGGTCCGCTGGTGATCTTCATTTTCCCGGTCACTTTCATCATCATCTTCTTCCCGCTGGTGATGCAGTTTCTCGAAACCCAACGCTGAGGCCCCGCCCATGCGCATCGTCTCGCTGCGATCTCCCCAGGCCCAGCCCTTCGGCCCCGTGCGCGTGGCCGAACGCGGCTGGGACCGCACGCGCGGGCTGCTCGGGCGGCCGCGCCTGGCCGGCTGCGAGGGCCTCTTGATCATGCGCTGCAGCTCGGTGCACACGGTGGGCATGCGCTACCCGATCGATGTCGTCTTTCTCGACCGGCACGGCGGCATCGCGCGCGTGGTCGAGAGCCTGCGCCCGATGCGCATGGCCATGTGCCTGGGCGCGGCCAGCGTGCTCGAACTGGCCGCGGGCCAGGCGAGGCGGCTGGCGCTGCGCCCGGGCCTCCGGTTGTCGGGCTGGTAAACAGAGGAGAACCAAGCAATGAATGCCACTTTCCACAGGCGGGCGCGCCCGGTGCGCCCGCAGCGCGGCGTCTCCATGACCGAGACGATGATTGCGCTCCCGGTGCTGATTCTTTTCGTGATGTGCGTGGTGCAGTTCGGCCTGATCTACCGCGCGCGCCTCACGCTGGAATACGCGGCGCACGAGGCGGCGCGCGCGGGCTCGCTCAACAACGGCATGCCGCTGCCCTTCATCTTCCGCATCGGCAACTCCACCACGCCGGGCCTGAGCACGCTGAACAGCGCCGCGCTCGAGCTCACCACCAACGTGCTCACGCGCGGCAGCGTGTGGCAGGGGCTGGTCAAGGGCATGATGCCGCTGAACGTGAGGGATGCCAGCGTGGGCGGCATGTTCAAGGGCTGGGCCGACACCAACAAGGACCTGATCGAATCGGCCTGCATCGAGTACCTGAACCCCACGCAGACGACCTTCGTCGACTGGGCCTTCATCGAGAACTTCGGCGAGAACCGCTGGATCGTGCAGATCCCCAACGACACCATGCGTTATCGCAAGCCCCTGCCCTACGACTTCAAGGCCAAGGCCATGAGCACCACCGTGGGCATCGGCGATCCGCTGCCGCCCGATGCGGAACTGCGCGGCAACGTGTCGAACAAGACGCTGGGCGAAGCCAGTGTGCTGCACCTGCGCGTGCACTACGGCTACCGCCTCGGGATTCCGGTGGCCAACAAGATCATCCTCACCGCGCTCAAGGGCTACCAGTTCGCGGGCGAGGCGTGGTTCAAGCTGCTGTCGGTCGATGGCGCCACCGCGCCGGGCACCGATTTCCGCCTGAACCAGCTCGATGCGTACTACATCGCCAACGGCAAGATCCCGCTGTCCGCCGATGGCGTGGTGGGCATGGAGTCGCCGATGTTCTGGCATCCGTTCTATTCGTTCGGCCCCAAGAGCGACCGCAGCATCGACCTGCAGTGGGATCCGGCGTGGAGCAACAACCTGGGCATCAACGTTCTGGAGAAGCCGCAGGACGCCATGACCAACATCTTCGCCTTCGTGCGCAACAACAGCACCGAGTGGGCCTCGCAGCTGACGGCCCGCGGCATCGACGCGCTGGCCGACAAGGTGGGCGACGGCAATTCCTTCTGCCCGGCCATCTGGGACGGCGCGGTCAAGGGCCAGCTCGACAAGGTGCCCAACCCGGGCAAGGAATGATCCTGATGCGGCAGATGCGGGGAGGCTCCGGCGCATTGGCGCTGTGTGCATCGACGATCTTCGTCTCGGCCTTCCTGCTGTTCCTGGTGCAGCCGCTGATCGCGCGGCAGATCCTGCCGTGGTTCGGCGGCTCGGCCGCGGTGTGGACGCTGTGCCTGGTGTTCTTCCAGGTCGTTCTGCTGCTCGGCTACTTCTATGCCGACTGGCTGTCGCGGCGGCCGCTGCGCACGCAGGCCGTCGTGCATGCGCTGCTGCTGCTGGCGGCCTGCGCGATGGGACCGGTGATTCCCGATGCGGCGTGGAAGCCGACGGGGCAGGGCGACCCGGCAGCGGGCGTGCTCGCCGTGCTGGCCGCAACCATCGGGCTGCCGTACCTCGCGGTATGCACCACCGGGCCGCTGGTGCAGAGCTGGGTCGCGCGGCTGCATGCGGGCGATGCGCCGCGGCAGGCGCGGGTGTACCGGCTCTTCGCGCTCTCGAACCTCGCGGCGCTGTTCGCGCTCGTGGTCTATCCCTTCGTGCTGGAGCCGGTGTTCGCGCTGCGCACGCAGGCCGTGGCGTGGTCGCTGGGCTTCGGGTTGTTCGCGGCGCTGGCGATCGTGTCGGTGCTCGCGGTGGCGAGGGCGAAGCCGGCACCCGTCACGGCCACCGCCGAAGCAGCGCCCGCGGCGCCGGCAACGCCGCTTTCGTGGACCGACCAGATCCTGTGGCTGGTGCTCTCCGCACTCGGCACGGTCGCGCTGCTCGCGGTGTCGGCCTTCATCACGCAGGACATCGCCTCGGTGCCGATGCTGTGGATCGTGCCGCTCGCGCTGTACCTGCTGAGCTTCGTGCTGTGCTTCGACAGCGACTTCTGGTACCGGCGCTGGCTCTTCTGGCCCGCCGTGCTGGTGCTGGCGCCGGTCATGGGCTGGTACCTCAACACGCCGCAGCGCTCGCTGCCGATTCCCGCGGCCGTCGGGCTCTTCTGCGCCGGGCTGTTCGCGATCTGCATGTTCTCGAACGGCGAGCTTGCACGGGCGCGGCCCGGGCCCGCGCGACTCACGCGCTTCTACCTGCTGCTGGCGCTCGGCGGTGCGCTGGGCGGGATCTTCGCGGGCGTCGTTGCGCCGCACTTCTTCAACGGCTACTGGGAGCTGCCGGCGAGCCTCGCGGTGCCGGGTCTCATCGTGCTGTGGCTCACGCGCGCGCGCCAGCAATGGGCGTGGCTCGCGTTCGCGTTCGCCGTCGTGGTGGCCTACGGCGTGTTCATCCGCATGGCATCGGTTGCCGTGTCGCTGCCGGTGTTCTACGCGATGGCGGCGGCGCTGGCCGTCTCCGCGGCGCTCTACACGGCGTGGCGTGCGCGCGCATGGGCCGCGGGCGCCGGGCTGTTCGGGGCGCTGGTGTCGGCGGCCGTGGCGTGGCTCACGGTTTCCAACGTGCTCGAGGCGGACAACCGCACGATGCTGCGCGTGCGCAATTTCTACGGCGCGCTGCGCGTGGAGCAGCTCGGCATTCCCGGCGCGCTGACCGCGTCGCGCCGGTTGATGCACGGTGTGATCTCGCATGGCGAGCAGTTGCAGGGCGCGGTGCAGCGGCGCCTGGCGAGCACCTACTACGGACCGAAGTCGGGCGCGGGGCTCGCGCTGCTCACGAACCGCGGCGATGCGCCGCAGCGCGTGGGCGTGATCGGCCTGGGTGTCGGCACGCTCGCGGCCTACGGACGCAGCGGCGACACGGTCCGCTTCTACGAGATCAACCCGCGTGTGACGGCGGCGGCGCACTCGCATTTCAGCTACCTTGCCGACTCGCCCGCGAAGATCGAAATCGCGCAGGGCGACGCGCGGCTCCTGATGCAGCAGGAGCTCGACGCGCATGGCTCGCAGCACTTCGACGCGATCATGGTCGACGCCTTCTCCGGCGATGCGATCCCGATGCACCTGATGACGCGCGAGGCGCTCGATCTCTACCGCCGGCACCTCCAGCCCACGGGCGTGATCGCCTTCCACATCAGCAACCGGCATCTCGACCTCGCGCCGGTGGTGAAGCGCCTGGCCGGCGATGCGGGCATGAAGGCGGTGCGCGTTCGCTTCGAGCCCGCGGTGGGCAATCTCGCGCTCGAACACGCGTCGGAGTACGTGCTGCTGACGCGCGACGAACGCTTCCTGCAGGACCCGGTCGTCCGCGAGCGCGGCGAGGCCATCGATGCCGGCAGCGCCACGGCATGGACCGACGACCACAGCAACCTGCTGGCCGCGCTGCGGTGGACGGTGCGGCCCTGAGCGGAAGGAGGGGGGCGCTCAGGCCGCCGCGTCGTGCCAGAGCCCGAGCAGCCGCGCCACCGCGCGCACGCGCTGCGTGTCGCGGCCCCAGCGGCGGCTGGCCGGCAGCTTCTGCGCCCATTTCATGCGCCGTGCCGCATTCGCGATGCGCTCGCGCACCTCTTCGTTCACCGCGGCCAGCGCGGCATGCCAGTGCTGGCCGGCCGCCTGCGGCGCGGCGGCCTCGAGCATCATGGCCGTCGAGTGCAGGTAGCTGAGCCAGTCGCGCGCCTGGCATTCGGCCAGCGTCATGACCTCGGCGGGGTCGTCCTCGAAGTCGATGTAGCCGATCACGCCGTCGGGGCACTGCACGAGGTTGCGGTCGAAGGCCTGGCTCAGGTGCTGGCCGCGCACGTGCACGGCCGCGATGGCCGCCAGCCCCTCGCGCCACACGGCGAGCAGTGCGGCGGGGCCGGCCGCGGCGGCCTGGTCGAGGCGCTCCTGCAGCACCACGGTGGCGCGGCCGCTTTCGCCCAGGTCCGAAATCAGGAGGCCGTCGGCCTGCTGCGCCAGCACGGCCGGCACGCGCAGGCCCGCGGCCGCCAGCTGCCTGAGGCGCCGCGCCTCGGTGGCGATGGCGGCTTCGCCGCCCGGGTTGGGCACCGGCTTGATGATGTCCAGCCGCGCCATGCGCGCGACCGCGGCCATCACGCGGTAGCCCCACTTGCCGTGGCGCGGGCCGGCCTTCTTGAGCCAGACGCGCTCGCTGCCGAAGCGGTGGCTGGCCACGTTCTTTTCCTGCTTGGGCAGCGTGGTGCGCAGGAACTCGGCGTAATCGCCGGGTGCCGGCGGGGAGGGCAGCGCGTCGAGCGGCGCGGGTGCCGAGGCAGCGCCCTTGGCGCTGTGCAGGCGCGTCGAAGCGCCTCGTCTCAAGGGATTCATGCTGCCATTGCGAAGCCCGGCACCAGCCCGTAGGGGCCCTGCGTCACGGGCTGGAAACTCTCCGCACTGGCCAGCGGCCAGTAGGTGCGGAAGACATTGTGCTGCGCGTCGAGCGGGCCGAGCAGTGCGCCCGGCTGCACCTGCATCACCAGGTTGCTCAGCAGGCGCACCTCGGTGTCGGAAATGCGGCGCACGATGTGGTGCGCGGTGATCTGCCGCGGATGGTCGAGGCCGGCGGCCTGCACCAGCTCCTGCAGCGCATGCAGCGTGCTGCGATGGAAGTTGCGCACGCGGTCGGCCTTGGTCGGCACCACCAGCGCCTGCTGGCGCAGCGGGTCCTGCGTGGTCACGCCGGTGGGGCAGTGGCCGGTGTGGCAGCTTTGCGCCTGGATGCAGCCCAGGGCCATCATGAAGCCGCGCGCCGCGTTGCACCAGTCGGCGCCCAGCGCCATCATGCGGGCCACGTCGAAGGCGGTGATCACCTTGGCGGCGCAGCCGATCTTGATGCGGTGGCGCAGGTTCACGCCGATCAGCGTGTTGTGCACCAGCAGCAGGCCTTCCTGCAGCGGCGCGCCCACGTGGTCGCTGAACTCGACCGGCGCTGCGCCCGTGCCACCCTCGGCACCGTCGACCACGATGAAGTCGGGCGTGATGCCGGTGGCCTGCATCGCCTTGACGATGCCGAACCATTCCCACGGATGGCCGAGGCAGAACTTGAAGCCGGTCGGCTTGCCGCCCGAGAGTTCGCGCAGCCTGGCGACGAAATGCATCATCTCGGTCGGCGTGGAGAAGGCGCTGTGCGAGGAGGGCGAGATGCAGTCCACGCCCACCGGCACGCCGCGCGCGGCCGCGATCTCGGCCGTGACCTTGGGCGCCGGCAGCACGCCGCCGTGGCCGGGCTTGGCGCCCTGGCTCAGCTTGATCTCGATCATCTTCACCTGCGGGTCGCGCGCGTTGGCGCTGAAGCGCTCGGCGTTGAAGGTGCCGTCGTCGTTGCGGCAGCCGAAATAACCGGAGCCGATTTCCCAGATCAGGTCGCCGCCGTGCACCCGGTGGTGCTGCGAGATCGAGCCTTCGCCGGTGTCGTGCGCAAAGCCGCCCATCTTGGCGCCCTGGTTGAGCGCGAGGATCGCGTTGGCCGAGAGGGCGCCGAAGCTCATGGCGGAGATGTTGAACACGCTGGCGCTATAAGGCTGGGTGCAAGGATGGTTGGCCCCCCGGCTTGCCACTGCGTGTGCTTCGCCACCCCCCGAGGGGGCGGCCCGGCCGCCTTGGGGCGGCCCGGCGGCGGCCGGTTGTGCCGGGTTCGCGCCGACCGGCTGCGGCGTGCCGCCGATGACAATGCGGAAGTCGTGGTCCGTGAGCTTGGTGGGCCGCATCGAGTGGTTGATCCACTCGTAGCCCGCGATGGTCACGTTGAGCTGGGTGCCGAAGGGGCGGTTGTCGGGGTCGCCCTTGGCGCGCTGGTAGACCAGCGAGCGCTGCGCGCGCGAGAAGGGCGCGGCCTCGGCATCGCTCTCGATGAAGTACTGCCGTATCTCGGGGCGGATGTACTCCAGCAGGAAGCGCAGGTGGCCGATCACCGGGTAGTTGCGCAAGATGGCGTGGCGGGTCTGGCGCAGGTCGTGCACGCCGGTACCGCTAAGTACCGCAAAAACCGCCACCCCGACCCAGGCCAACCACAGGTGCGGCGACACCAGCACGGCCGCCAGGCAGGCGGCCAGACCGGCCACGCACAGGGCAAAGGCGCTGTAACGCGTCGGAAACGGAATAATCGTGGGCATAGAAATGAGATGACTGCCGGAGCCTGCTGCATCATAGAGGGCTGCCCCGAACCTGCCATGACGACTTCCCCCGATACCCCCCAGACCCCCACCCCCGCCCAGGAAGCCCTCGGCCCCGACGATTTCGACGCCCTCGACCAGGCGCTCGATGCCATGCGCGAGCACGACGAGGAAATTCCCCAGTGGGAATTCTGCGAAGGCTTCATGGCCGCGCTGATCTGCACCCGCCGGCCCATCGAGCCCACCGAATACTGGCCCGTGCTGCTGGGCGACGGCTTCGTCCCGGCCCGGCACATGGAGTTCGTCTGGAACTGGAAGCGCCGCTGGCGCGAGATCGAAGAGGGGCTCGACGCCCCCGTCGAGACGCTCGACGACGAGCGCAGCTGGCAGCCCGAGGTGCTCGACACCCGCGGCGCGATCGCCTCGCTGCCCGAGGAGGAGCGTGCCGAGGTGGCCGGCGAAGAGATTCCCTCGTTCGCCCAGGTCTGGGCGCTGGGCTTCATGTACGCGGTCGAGAACTGGCCCGAGGACTGGGCCGCGCCGCGCGACAAGGACGCTGCGCAGATGCTCGACGACGCGCTCGACAACATCGTCGCGCTGACCGAGGACGACAACGCCAAGCCCACCCTCTCGATGTACAGCGACGACGGCCCGCCGAGCGTGAGCCAGCAGCGGCTGGACGATTTCGGCGCCGCCATCTGGGCGGTGTACGACCTGCGCCAGCTCTGGAAGAGCCTGGGGCCGAAGGTCGAGACGATCCGCAAGGAACCCACGCCGGGCCGCAACGATCCGTGTCCTTGTGGCAGCGGCAAGAAATACAAGAAATGCCACGGCGAGTGACTGGGCTCACCCCCAGGCTTCGCGCACTTCGTGTCGCTTCGCCCACCCCCTCGCCGGGGGCGACACCAGCGGCCCGGCAAAGCCGGTTCCGCGGTGTCCCGCGAACGGGCCGTGCCGGTTTCATGGGCTGCGGGTGACGCGCAGCGCAATGGGCAACTGAAATGAGCTCCGTCCCGGCGCAGCGCTCGGCCGCGGAACCCCTGACGCTTCGCGCCGCCTGGGTGATGGTCCTGGCGCTCTGCGCCGGTGTCGCGCTGAGCCAGGCCTTCCGCACGGTCGGCGCCATCATGGCGAGCCCGCTGCAGGCCGATTTCAGGCTGTCGGCGCAGGACCTCGGCATTTTTTCGGGCGCTTTCCATTTCGCCTTCGGCGCGATGCAGCTCTTCATGGGCATCGGCATCGACCTGCACGGCGTGCGGCGCACGGTGCTGGTGGCCTTTCCCATCGCCATCGCGGGCGCGCTGCTGTCGGCGGTGTCGTCCAGCTATCTCGTGCTGGTGGCCGGGCAGGCGCTGATCGGGGTCGGCTGCGCGCCGGCCTTTCTCGTGTGCACCGTGTTCATCGCGCGGCACTTCCCGGCGGCGCGCTTCGCCACCGTGTCGGGCCTGGTGCTCGCCATCGGAGGTGTCGGCATGCTGGCCACCGGCACACCGCTCGCCTGGTTGGTGCAGGCGTATTCATGGCGCGCGGGTTTCCTCGTGCTGGCCGTGACTGCGGCGCTGGCGTGGTTCGCGATCTGGCATGGGGTGCACGAGCCCGCGTCGGCCGTGCCGCAGAAGAAAGAGTCGATTCCCGAGGCGATCCGCCAGTTCGGCGCGCTGTTCGCGATGCCGCACACGCTCGGCATCGTGGTGCTCGGCGCGGTCACGTACGCCGCCTTCATCTCGCTGCGCGGACTCTGGCTCGGGCCGCTGATGATGGAGCGCCACGGCTACTCGCTGGTGCAGAGCGGCAACGTCGCGCTGGCGGTGTCGGTGATCTCGCTCGTCGGCGCACCGCTGTTCGGGCGCCTCGACCGCGACGGCGCCGCGCGCCGCCGCCGGATCGTGGTCTGCGGGCTCGGCTATGCGGCGCTGTTCGCGCTGATCGCCTTCCTGCACTCGGCCTGGCTCGACATCTTCGGCATGGTGCTGATCGGCGTGCTCTCGGGCTTCATCGTCTGGCAGTACGCCGATGTGCGGGTGGCCTATCCGGCCACGCTCACCGGGCGCGCGATGGCCGTCTTCACGATGGCGATGTTCCTCGGCGTCGCGCTGATGCAGTGGGGCACGGGCGTCGCGGCTTCCATCGCGGCGGCGCACGGCGGCGATCCGCTGACGGCCGTGCTGGGCACCATCGCCGCGCTGCTGGTGATCGGCATCGCGGCCTTCGCCTGGCTACCGGCACCAAAGGCCGCGACGGCCTGATCCAGGAACACCGTGGAACCGGCTCCGCCGGGCCGCTGGTGTTGCCCCCGGCAGGGGGAGGGCGTTGCGACACGAAGTGCGCGTAGCCTGGGGGCGAGCCCTAAATCTTGAAGGCGCGCTGGATGTCCGGCCGCACAAGGTCCACGTATTCGCGGTGCTTGCGGATGTAGCCCGCGATGAACTGGCACACCGGAATCACATGCAGCCCCTTGGCGCGCGCCTCGTTGAGCACGTGCTTCGCGATGCCCGAGCCCACCCCCTTGCCTTCGTATTCGGGCAGCACCTCGGTGTGCGTGAACATGATGGCCTCGGTCAGCAGGTTGTATTCGGCGTAGGCCGCGAGCTTGCCGTCGAGCGCGGCCTCGTAGCGGTGCTGCGCCTCGTTGTTGGTGAAGGTGAGTGCGGTGTTGCTCATGGTTGGCGTGCGAGGAAATTGGCGAGATTGGCGGCGGCGCCGGCGCGCACCTTGTTGCGCAGCATCGGCGTCCAGCCCAGCAGCAGGCCCGGCGTGCCGAGCGCCTGGCGCGACCAGGTCCAGAACGGAAAGCTGTCGCGGTGCGTGGCGATCAGCCCTTCGGGCGTGAAGGTGAAGCGCGCATCGACGCTGTTGTCGACCAGGCGGCCGGTGGCGCTGAAGCGGTAGTGCGCGTCCCAGTGCGCGCTGCCTGCGGTGCCGTCGGCCTTGACGTCGCGCCAGGTCAGGCGCCATACGTCCGCGCCCTTGGCCCGGGTGGCTAGGCACAGCATGCGCCACATGCCGCCAACCTCGCGCCGGCCGCGCAGGGAAAAGGCCTCGTCGTCGAACACCGCGTCGGGCGCATAGCAGGCCTCCATGGTGGCGGCATCGAGTTTCGAGAACGCGGCGTAGAAGCGCTCGATGGTCTGGGCAGGGGTGGCAGCGGTCATGAGGCCTTTGGTTTTGTTTGTGGTGCTGGATCGGCGCCGGGATGTTGCGCGCAAGGAAATCATAGACCGCGCGGGCACGGCCGGGCTGCGCTTCGAGCCCCGGGGCTCGTGGCTGGCTGGGGTGTCCCGCTTTAACATGCGCCTCGACGCCGGCCTTTTCGCAAGCCCGGCGCTTTCGGAGACGGGGCGTCAAAAATATCCCAACAGTGGCCCCTCCGCACACAACCATCGGGGACGCAGCAGGATGGAAGTCATCAACGACTGGCAATTCATCGAGGCCGTCATGGCCGCCCGCACGCTCGAGGACGTCGAGCAGGTGGGCCGGCGGGCGATGCGGGCCATGGGGTTCAATCACTGTGCCTACGTGCTGAAGCGCCCCGTGCCCGCGCCCCTGCCCGGCACGCCCGCGCAGGATCCGCTCTTCTTCTTCCACGACCTCCCCAGGGATTGGGCCAGGTCCCGCTACGAATCGCTGCGCAGCAGTGCCGGCGAGCAGGGCGACGCCCGCGTGCAGCATGTGCGCGCGGGCATGCCGGCCACGGCGTGGAGTTCGCTCGGGCAGGTCAGCCACACGCGCACGGACATCGGGCAGCGTGCCCGCGGCCTGCTGCGCAGCGCCGGCGAGCACGGGCTGAAGGCCGGGCTCACGGTGCCCTTGTGGACGCCCGGCATCCAGTGGGCCTTCATGACGCTCACGACGGACGCGACCGCGGACCTGCGGGAACTCCGCTCGACGCTGGCGCCGATGAACTATTTCGCGTCGTGCCTGCATTCGACCGTCCGCCGGTTGCAGGGCGACGCGAAGGTGCCGGTGCTCAGCGCGAGGCAGCGCGAGGTGCTGCACTGGGTGGCCGTCGGCAAGTCCACCTGGGAAATATCCGAGATCCTGAACATCAGCGAGCGCACGGTGTACTTCCATCTCGTCGGCGCCGCAGCCAAGCTCGATACGCAAGGCCGGACCGCCACCTGCGCGCGTGCCCTGGCGCTGGGCCTTCTGAATCCCTGAGCAGGCGCGGCGGCCGCCCACCCCTGTCGGAAACGACAGGGGTGGGCCCCTCGCGGGGCGCGCCGGTGCTTCAATCCACGGCGGATGCGAAGACCCGGGTCATCCATTCATCGTGTGACGAGCCCGCGCTTCCAGGAATCGAGCCTATGAGCGAACGCCGGAATTTTGTGCGCCTGCTGGGAGGCGGTGTCGTGGTGGCCGCGGGCGCCGCCGCGCTGGCGACCTGGTGGCTGCACGCCGACATTCCACCGGCCGCCATCGAGATCTGGAACGGGCCCGGCAAGGAGCCCGACCTGCGCAAGCGGGCCGTGGCCTATGCGGTCACCGCGCCCACGGCCTACAACTGCCAGCCCTGGCTGGTCGACCTGCGCGAGCCCGACGCCATCGTTCTCTACTGCGACCGCGAGCGGCTGCTGCCCGAGACCGATCCTTTCGGCCGCCAGGCCGTCATCGGCCATGGCGCCTTCATCGAACTACTCGTGATGGCGCTGGCGCAGCACGGCGTGCTGGCCAGCGTGCAGCTTTGGCCGCAGGGTGAACTGGCGAGCGAACCGCGGCACTGGAAGCACGTGCCGGTGGCACGGCTGCGGCTTTCGGGCGGCGGCGCGCCCGATCCGCTGTTCGCCCAGGTGCTGCGGCGGCGCACGCCGAAACAGCGTTTCGACACCGGGCGCCCGGTGTCGTCCGACATGCTGCAGGGGCTCACCGCCATCGTGCCCGCGGGCGGCACGGTGCGGACCGGCGGCACGGTCGACATGGCGCGCGTGCGGGCGCTGCGAAAGCTCTGCGCCGCGGCCGCGCGCGTGGAGATCGCAACGCCCGGCACCGCGCTCGAAAACCTGCGGCTGCTGCGCGTCGGGCCGCAGGAGATCCTCGCGCACCGCGACGGTTTCTCGCTCAACGATCCGGCGCTGCGCGTTGCCGTCGCGCTCGGGCAGTTCGACCGCAGCACGCCCGCGCCCGAGGGCAGCCCGCCGTTCAGGCAGGCGCTGCAGGTGTTCGAGGACCAGGCCCACACCGCCATGGGTTTTGTCTGGCTCAGCACGCACGGCAACAGCCGCACCGACCAGATCGCCGCGGGCCGCGCCCATGTGCGGCAGCAGCTGCGCGCCACCGACCTGGGCGTGGGCATGCACCCGATGAGCCAGCCGCTCGAGGAGTTCGCGGAAATGGCGCCGCTCCACGCGGCGGCGCACGACCTGCTGCTCGGCACCGGGGCCCCGCGCAACGCGCGCAGCCCGACGCTGCAGATGATGTGCCGCCTCGGCTATCCGATGGCGCCCGTGCCCGCGGCGCCGCGGCGGGCGCTGGGCGAGTTCATGACTGGATGAGTTCTCCCCCAGGCTTCGGGGACTATTTCGCCGCGAGCAAGGTCACCAGCGTCTGCAGCGCGTAGTGCACCGTGGCCGCGCGCACCGTGGCGCGGTCGCCGTCGAAGCGCCGGCGTTCGGTGCGGACCTGCCCGTCGACGGACCAGCCGAACCACACCGTGCCGACCGGCTTCTCGGGCGTGCCGCCCGTGGGACCGGCGATGCCGGTGACCGCGATGGCCGCGCGCGACGGCGCCGAATGCGCGATGGCGCCAACGGCCATGGCGCGCGCCACCGGCTCGCTGACGGCGCCGTTGGCGTCGATCAGCGCCGCGTCCACGCCCAGCAGCTGCGTCTTCGCCGCGTTGGAATAGGTGATGAAGCCGCGCTCGAACCACGCGCTCGAACCGGCAAGCTCGGTGCAGGCCGCGGCGATCAGCCCGCCGGTGCAGCTCTCGGCCGTGGACAGCAGCCAGCCTTTTTCCAGCAGCCGCTCGGCCACCGCCGCCACCAGCGCGGAGGTGTCCTGGTCGGGAAGCGGCAACGGCGTCGAAGAAGAATCCATCGTGTTCACCACGCGCGCCAGAGTGCAATGACCAGCAGCGTGCAGAAGGCCGCCACCAGGTCGTCGAGGATGATGCCGAAGCCCGCGCGCCACCAGCGCACCTGGCTGGCGTCGCGCTGCTTGAACAGCGCGTCGGCCCAGGCCACCGGGCCGGGCTTGGCGGCATCGAAGAAGCGGAACAGGCCGAACGCGATGGCCTGCGCGAACAGGCCGGCCGGCGTGACGAGCCACAGCACGATCCAGAACGCGATCACTTCGTCCCACACCACGGCGCCGGGATCGGCGAGGTTCATGTCGCGCGCAGTGACCGTGCAGGCCCACCAGCCGATCGGCAGCGACGCGAGGATGATCCAGCCGATGGTGGCGGGCGTGAACCACAGCTGCATCACCGCGAAGGCGGCCCAGGCCCAGAGCGTGCCGACGGTGCCGGGCGCGAAGCGCGACAGGCCCGAGCCGAAGCCCAGCGCGATGGCGTGCGCCGGATGCCCGAGCAGGAAGCGCACGGTGGGGCGGCGGATCGTGGGTTGCGGCATGGCGCCGGAGGGGAGGGCGTTGGAGGAAGGGGGAGAAGCGGCTTGCATCAGGCAGAAGTGTCGCGCATCCGGGCCTCGGGCGAACGGGTGGAAGTTTTATTTATCAAAGCAATAGCTTGTTTAATTGTCTGGCGCCGCCTAGTATCCGGGCTCCTTCGCTGTCTTCCGGGTTCACCATGCCGCCTGCCGCATCCTCTTCTTCCGCCGATCCCTCGCGCCTGATTTCACCGCCGTCCACGGCCGCCTGGAGCGAACTCTGCACCGGCCGCAACGGCTGGCGCGCGCTGGCACTGACCGGCGGTGTCGCGCTGCATGCGGTCAATGTCCACATCGTGACCACCGTGCTGCCTTCGGTGGTGGGCGAGATCGGTGGGCTCGACTGGTATGCATGGAGCACCACGCTGTTCGTGGTCGGTTCGATCCTCGGCGCCACGCTGTCGGTGCGCCTGCTCGCGGTGCTCGGGTCGCGCGGTGCATGCCTCGCGGCGCTTGCCGTGTTCGCTGCCGGTTCGGCGGGCTGCGCACTCGCGCCGGCGATGCACTGGATGCTCGCGGGCCGCACGGTGCAGGGGCTGGGCGGCGGCCTGCTCGCGGCGCTGAGCTATGCGCTGATCCAGCTGGTGTTCGCGCAGCGGTTGTGGCCGCGCGCGGTGGCGCTGGTGTCGGGCATGTGGGGCGTCGCCACGCTGTGCGGGCCGGCGGTGGGCGGGCTGTTCGCGCAGGCCGGTCACTGGCGCTGGGCCTTCTGGTTCCTGCTGCCGGTGGCAGCGGCACAGGCGCTGCTGGTCATCGTGCAACTGCGGCCCGGCGCCGGTGTACGGCATGCGCGGCCGGCCACCATGCCGCGCATTCCTGCGCTGCAGATCGGCCTGCTGGCGGCTTCGGTGCTGGCGATCGCGGCGAGCGGCCTGCTGTCCGACCTGGCCTGGCAGGCGGCCGGCGTGGCGCTCGGACTCGCCATCGGCGTGGCCGCCACGCGCATCGACCGCCAGGCCGCGGTGCGGCTGCTGCCGGCGGGCGCCTATGCATGGGGCAAGCCGCTGGGCGCGATCTACGCGAGCGTCGCGCTGCTGCTGATCGGCACCACCACCGAGATCTTCGTGCCGTACTTCCTGCAGCTCCTGCACGGCCACTCGCCGCTGGTGGCCGGGTATCTCACGGCCGCGATGGCCGGCGGCTGGAGCGCCGGTTCGCTGCTGTCGTCGGGGCGCAGCGGCGCCGGCGCCGACCGCATGCTGCGCGCCGGACCGGTGGCCTGCACGCTGGGGCTCGTGGCGCTCGCGCTGTTGCTGCCGTCGCCGGGCCACCTCGGCGCGGGCTTCGGGACATCGCTGATCGCGGTGGCGCTCGCGGCGGTCGGCCTGGGCGTGGGCATCGGCTGGCCGCACCTGGTGACGCGCGTGATGTCGCTGGCGCCCAAGGGCGAGGAAGGCCTGGCCTCCGCCTCGATCACGACGATCCAGCTCTACGGCATGGCCGTGGGCGCCGCGGTCGCGGGGCTGGTGGCCAATGCGGCGGGCCTCACGCTGCCGGGCGGCGTCGAGGGCGCGCAGCCGGCCGCGGCCTGGCTGTTCGCGAGCTTCGCGCTCGCCCCTGCGCTGGCGGCGTGGCTGGCCTGGCGCGTCGTCGTTTCGCGGCGCTGGTGAGCGCGCCGCGCAAGCTTCAGGCGACGACGCCTTCCCAGGCCAGCGCCCGCTTGCGCTCGCGCACGCGCCTGGCGTCGCCGCGCAGCATCGCCACCAGGTCGTAGACCTCGAACGGCAGGTGGGCGCCGCGCCAGGCCACGTGCTGGTCGGCACGGCACAGCACCAGGCGATGGGTGTAGGCCTTGGGCACTTCCTCGGTCTCGATGTCGAGCACCGTGAGCGGCATGCTGTAGGCGGCGGCTGCGCGTTCGAGCGGCTTCACGTCCACACTGCGGTCGAAGCGCAGCAGCGTGTAGCCGGGCCCGAAGGCGTCGTAGAGCGAGCGGCCGTCGGCCAGCCAGAAATGCGGCGTGCGGCACCCCGGCACGGTGGAGGGCGTGAACTCGCCCATCGAGTAGGGCGGCGCGGTGTGCTCGCCGTCCGCGATGATGATCGGCGAGCCGCTGTAGAAGTAGCCGAAGTTCAGCCCGCCGCAGCAGAACTGCTGCACGTTGAGCGCGTAGGCCTCGCGCCCGATCTCGGCGCGCAGCGCATCGCCCTCGGGGCCGGGCGCCTCGATGTCCTGCGGCACCGCGCGGCGCGCGCGGATCATCTTCTGTGCATGGTCCATCGCGAAGTTCGACACCTGCTCGGTGATCGGCAGGCGCTCGGCCTCGTAGGCATCGAGGATGGCCTCGTCGCCCCAGCCCTGCACGCAGGCCCCGAGCAGCCACGAGAGGTTGAGCGCATCGGCGATGCCCGCGTTCATGCCGTAGCCCGCATAGGGAACCCACAGGTGCGCCGCATCGCCCGCGAGGAACACGCGGCCTTCGCGGAAGCGGTTGGCCACGAGGCGGCGGCCGATCCAGTCTTCCTTGCCGAGGATCTCGTAGGAGAAATCGGGGCCCACGCCCAGGATGTCGCGCAGCGCCCGGTCGCGGTCGACCGAATCGAACTCGGGCTCCTCGGCGTTCAGGTGGTTGTGCACCAGCCAGGTCTCGCGCCCGTCGATGGCGAACATCGTGCCGCAGCGGCGCGGGTTCATCGCGTAGTACGACCAGGCCGGCTTGCCGGGGATCATGGCGCGCAGCTGCGGCGCGCGGATGAAGGTGGACTGCACCCGCTGGATCACGGCCGTGCCTTCGAGCCTGGCGCCGATCTGCCTGCGCACGGCGGAGCTGCCGCCGTCGCAGCCGACCATGTAGCGGCAACGGACGCTGCGCGCGACGCCGCTGTCCATGTCCGTTGCGATGGCGCTCACGCCGTCCCTGTCCTGCGTGAAGCCCGCGAACTGCGTGCGGTTGAGCAGCTGCACGCCCGGCAGCGCCGCCGTGTGCTTCAGGAGGATGGGCTCCAGGTAGATCTGGTTGATGCGGTGCGGCGGCTCGGGCGTGGGCCACCACGCGTCGGGGCCTTCGGTCTCGGTGTAGCGGTCGCGCCGGCACGGAATGGGAATGCGGGTGAGCTCGGCGCCCGTCACGGTGGTGCGGAACACCACGTCGTTGGGATGGTCCGCCGGCAGTCCCGCATCGCGCAGCTTCTGCGCCACGCCGAGGCGGCGAAACTGCTCCATGGTGCGCGAGGCGACATGGTTGCACTTCACGCTCGGCGGCTCCGCGAAGCGGCGGGTCTCGCAGAGGACCACCGAGACGCCGCGCGAGGCCAGGTCCATGGCCAGCGTGAGCCCCACGGGGCCTGCGCCGATGATGAGAACGTCGGCCGTCAGTGCGTTGTCGGTCATGGGCTTGCCGCGTGTCAGTCGAGCTTGATCTGGGCGGTCTGGATCACCTTCGCCCACTTCTTCGTTTCGCTGCGGATGTAGGCCTCGAAGGCCTCGGTCGAACCCGGTGCGGGCTCGGCGCCGAGGTTGCGCATCGAGGTCCTGATCTGTTCGTCGCCGAGCGCGGCGTTGATCTCCGCATGGAGCCGCGCCACGATGGGTGCGGGCGTGCCGGCCGGCGCCACCACGCCGAACCAGCCGGTCGCGTCGTAGCCCGGCAGGCCCGCCTCGGCCACCGTGGGCACGTCGGGCAGCATCGGCACGCGCTGCGCGCTCGTCACCGCGAAGGCAATCAGCTTGCCGGCCCGGATCTGCTGCAGCGAGGCGGGCAGGTCGACCAGCGCGAGCTGCACCTGTCCCGCGAGTGCATCGAGCGCGGCCGGGCCCGAGCCGCGGTAGGGCACCTCGATCAGCTTCACGTCGGCCATCTGCGCGAACAGCGCGGTCGAGAGGTGCATCGCGGTGCCGTTGCCGCCGTGGCCCATCGAGAGCGTGCCGGGCCGTGCCTTGGCCAGTGCGATCAGCTCGCGCAGCGTGCGCGCGCCGACCGAGGGATGTCCGACGATCACGAAGGGCGTGGCCGCGACCATGCCCACCGGCTTGAAGTCCTTCACCGGGTCGAAGGGCATCTGCGGATAGAGGTTCGCATTGGCGGTGAGCGCGCCGGCCGCTCCGAGACCCAGCGTGTAGCCGTCGGCCGGCGACTTCGCCACCAGCGAGAGGCCCACGTTGCCGCCGGCGCCGGGCCGGTTGTCCACCACCACCTGCTGGCCCAGCTTCTCGTTGAGCCGCGGCACCAGCATGCGCACCACCGCGTCGGCGCTGCCGCCGGGCGGAAAGGTCACGACGATGCGGAGGGGGTGGTTCGGGAAGTCGCCGGACGGCGCTTGCGCCAGGGCCGCGGCGCCGAGGAATGTGCAGGCCGCGGCCAGCAGCAATGGCCTGCGAAGCATGTGCGCCTTGCGGGCGATCGTGGCTGTCATCGAAACTCCTTGACCGCGTTTGTACTTCGTTTCGGGCGATTGAACGCTTGGGAAATTCATTCGTAAATCGAGAAATTTCGTATCAAATATCAGTTCGCCTTATGAATGAAAACTTCGGTCCTACGTTCAGCCCGACGATCCGCCAACTGCGCGCGTTTCTCGCCGTGCACCAGCTGCGCAAGCTCAGCGCGGCAGCGCAAAGGCTGTTCGTCACCCAGTCGGCGGTGAGCATGCTGATCCGCCAGCTCGAGGAAGGGCTGGGCACGCGCCTGTTCGACCGCACCACGCGTTCGCTCAAGCCGACCGCGGCGGCGAACGAGATGCTGGCCACTGCCGAACGCATCCTGCGCGACGTCGACTCGCTGTCGACCGGATTTCGCGAACTGGCCACGCTCGAACGCGGCCGCGTGTCGGTGGCCATCACGCCCACGCTCGCCACCTTCCTGCTGCCCGATGCGATCCGCAGCTTCCACGAACAGCATCCGAAAGTTCGCGTGATGGTCAACGACTGCGCGCCCGACCAGTTCATCTCGCGCATCCTCGGCGAGCATGTGGACTTCGGCATCGGCACGCCCGAGCGGCCGGGCGCCGAGGTCGAGGTGCAGCGGCTGATGCGCGACCACCTCGCGCTGGTGTGCCGCGACGACCATCCGCTCGCCAAGGCGCGCGTGGTGCGCTGGACCGACCTGGGCGGCCACCCCATCATCACCGTGCGGCCCGGCTACGGCGTGCGGCCGCTGATCGACGGCACCGCGGCCGATGCCGGCGTGGCGCTCGACGTGGTGAACGAGGTGTCCTTCTTGTCGACGGCGATCTGGATGACGGCCAGCGGCATGGGCGCGTCGATCATGCCCGGGGCCTTCGCGCGGGCCGCGGGCGACCCATCGTTGGTGATCAAGGTGCTCAGCGCGCCGCGCGTCTCGCGCGACATCTCGGTGGTCACCAAGCGCGGGCATTCGCTGTCGGTCGCGGCCCGCGCTTTCATCGATGCATTGAAGCGGTCGCTGTAGCACTCCCCCATGCTTCGCGCACTTCGTGTCGCTGCGCACGCCCCCTCGCCGGGGGCAACGCCGGCGGCCCGGCGGAGCCGGTTCCGCGGCGTTCCCCGATGGCGGGATATGCCGGACGTATGCTTGACGGGTCATACATCGAGAGAAAAGACTTCCATCATGAAGAATTTGGTTCGTTTCAGTGTGCTTGGCTTGTGCCTCGCCTTCAGCTTCATGCTCGCGGCCTGCGGCAACAAGGAGGCCGAGCAGCGTGCGGCCTTCATCGAGTTCCTCCAGACCCGCGTGCTCGACAAGCCCGGCCTGCGCGTGCCGACGCCGAGCGAGGAGCAGAAGGCATCGTTCGGCGACTATGCGAAGCACTACGCGGTGATCACCGATTTCAACGAAGGCATGAACAAGTCGGTGAGCCAGCCGATGGGCGAGGTCATGGCCAAGGGCGCATTGCGTTCCATCGCCGACCTGTCCTCGCGGCGCGACGACCTCAAGGCCGCGAAGGATGGCCTGGCGGGTTTGCGCAGCGCCCTCGACCAGCAGCTCGCCAAGGCCGATGCGGCCCGCGCGCAGCTCAAGCAGCCCGACGACCTGAAGCAGGTCTACGACAAGGCCTACGAGAAAACCGTGGCGGCACCGGCTGCCACCTTCAAGGACGTGTTCCCCGCGCTCGACACCGTGTTCGACGGTGCGCTGGCCGTGGGCGACTACCTGCAGCAGAACAAGTCGAAGATCCAGATCTCGGGGGCATCGGTCACCGTGACCGACCCGGCCGTGCAGGCCGAGCTCAACAAGATGCTGCAGAACCTCAATGGCCAGTCGACGGCCATCAACGCCGCCCAGCGCAAGATGCAGGCGATGGTGCGCGGTGGATGAGACTCTCCCCCAGGCTTCGCGCACTTCGTGTCGCTTCTCTCTCTCCCCACCGGGGGCAACACCAGCGGCCCGGCAAAGCCGGTTCCGCGGTGTTTCACGAAGAGGCCCGAAGTCGGCCTAGTTGAAATGGTCGAACGAGCCGAAGCGCTGGGCAACCGGTGCGCCTGTTGCATCCACGATGCGCAGCCCGGCTTCGGCATCGATGCGGCCGATGCGCGTCACGCGTGTCGCACTGTCCTTGCCGGCCTGTTCGACCGCAGCGCGCGCCGATGCCGGCGCGGTGAAGACCAGCTCGTAGTCGTCGCCGCCCGACAGCGCGCAGGTGCGCAGGATCTCCAGGCTCAGGCCGGGTGCCCCGACTGAAATCAGGGCGGTCGCCGCGTCGGCATCGAGCGTCGCTCCCACGCGGCTCGATCCGAGGATGTGCCCCAGGTCGCCGATCAGCCCATCGCTCACATCCACTGCCGACGTGGCCGTGCCGCGCAGCGCCTGCCCCAGTGCGACGCGCGGCGTCGGTTGTTCCATGCGCATGCGCGCCGACTCGAACGCATCGGTCGGCAACACGACCGTGCCGCGAAACGCTTCAAGTGCCAGCCGGGCATCGCCCAGCGCACCGCTGACCCAGACGTCGTCGCCGGCACGCGCACCCGAGCGCAGCAGCGCCGCGCCGGCGGGCACTTCGCCGAACACCGTGATGCAGATGTTGAGCGGGCCGCGCGTGGTGTCGCCGCCCACCAGTTCGCAGCCATGTGCGTCGGCCAGCGCGAAGAGGCCGCGCGAGAAGCCTTCGAGCCAGTCTTCGTCCACCCCCGGCAGCGCCAGCGCGAGCGTGAAGGCCAGCGGCCTGGCGCCACAGGCCGCGAGGTCGCTGAGGTTCACCGCCAGCGCCTTGTGGCCGAGCCTCGCGGGATCGACGGTCGAGAGAAAGTGCCGGCCCTCGACCAGCATGTCGGAGGACACCGCGAGCTGCATGCCCGCCGCGGGCGCGAGCAAGGCGCAGTCGTCGCCCACGCCGAGCGGCGAGCGCTTGGCGGGGCGCTTGAAATAGCGTGTGATCAGGTCGAATTCACCCATGGGGGGAGCATAAGGGGTGTTCATCAGGAGTTCACGGGGGCTTCACAGCGAAAGCTCAGGCGCTCGGCAAAGTCGCCGATCCGAAACCTGGTGAACCGCCAATGAAAAACCCAACGCTCGCATATGCGACCGCCCTCTGCATGGCCGTGGTCGTGGGAAGCGCCTCCGTGGTGCTCTTCATGTTTTCTCTTTTCGCGGAAGTCATGGCAACGAGCTTGCCGACATGTCTGCTTTATGTGGCGTTGCCCACCGTCCTGCTGCTCGGTTTCTCGATCGTTTTCGCTCGATGGCATGGGGGCGCTGCGCGAGCGTTCACCTGGTTGTCGGTGCCGATCTTCTATGTGCCGATCGTGTGCGTCTTCATGGCCGTGTCGGAGCATGAAGTCGAAGCCCTGGCCTTCGTTGCAGCGGGCATTGCGTCTCTGCTGATGCTTCTCCAGGTCGTATCACGGACGTGCAGGCGGTGATGGCCTGCTGGCCCGTCGGGCGAGCCTCAGGCCGCGCCCCTGAACCGCAGCGCAGCCTGCCGCACCACCTCCGCCAGCAGCCGCTCCTTGCCCTGCTTCTCGCGCAGCCAGCGCGCGTCGTTGCGGTTGGCCTCCACGCTGGTGCGCAGTTCGCCCAGCGCCTGCGTGGCATTGAGCGCCTCGCTGTGCCATTCGAGCTGTGTCATCGTCATCAGGATGTGGTCGCGCAGCGGCATGTGCTGGCCGGTGGCCGGGTCCACGTACACCGCGTCGAGCCCGAAGCGGCAGGCCTGGAAGCGGTTGTAGGTGTAGACGAGGTAGTCGTCCTCGGTCGGCTCGAAGGGCTGCTCCTGCAGGAACCAGGCGGCGAGCGACTGCACGTAGCCCGCGAGCGCGGCGGCGCGCTCGACGGTCAGCGGCGTGTCGAACACGCGGATCTCGATGGTGCCGAACTCGGGCTTGGGGCGGATGTCCCAGTAGAAGTCCTTCATGCTGCGCACGACGCCGGTGCGGGTCATGCGCTCGAAATACGCCTCGAATTCCTTCCAGCTCAGCGTGAAGGGTGCGCGGCCCGAGAGCGGGAATGCGAACACCGAGTTGAGCCGGGCCGAGTCGAACTGCGTGTCCTGCCCCTGCACGAACGGCGACGAGGCCGAGAGCGCGATGAAGTGCGGGATGTAGCGCGACATGCGGTGCAGCATCAGCAACGCCGCATCGGCATCGGGGCAGCCGATGTGCACATGCTGGCCGAAGATGGTGAACTGCTTCGACAGGTAGCCGTAGAGTTCCGACAGTTCGCGAAAGCGCGGCTTGTCGTAGATGCGCCGCTCGTGCCATTGCTGGAACGCATGCGTGCCGCCACCGACCACCGCGATGTTGAGCTTGTCGGCGTTCTTGATCAGCGCCTCGCGGATCGGCGAGAGCTGCTTGATCACGTCTTCCGCCGAATGGCAGATGTCGGTCGAGATCTCGATCATGCTCGAGGTCATCTCGGGCACCACGCTGCCGGGCAGCGGCGTCTGGGCCATCAGGCGCAGCATGTCCTCGGCGTACGGCGCGAGGTCGTAGTCGTGCGTGTTGACGAGCTGCAGCTCGAGCTCCACGCCGAGCGACAGCGCTTCGGACTTGTTGAAGGGCTCGAGCTGGACCGCGCGGCTCTCGGGGTCCGCCGGCAGTGGCGCCGAGCGGACGTCGTCGCTGTCGGGGTCGATGGTGGGGAGGGCGGTGCTCATCGCTGCGTGTCCTCGGTGGTGCTGAAGGCCTGGGGTGCCCACGGCACCGAACTCTCGCCCACCGCGTGAATGGCCACCGTGGCGAGCACGGCGCCCACCAGCTCCATCAGGAGGATGGAGGGCAGGGCCACCTGCGTGATCATGGTGCCGAGCAGCGGCGAGGCGGTGGCGAAGTTCGACGCGATCAGGAGGGCGATCGACGACAGCGGCGACATCGCGCAGCCGACCCAGAAGGCCTGCTTCCAGCTGGCGCCGCTGCCCGGGTTGGCGATGGCCACGCCGGAAATCTTGGCGACCATGCGCACGCCGATCACCGCCAGCACCACGCTGGCGACCGGCAGCGTCCAGTCGGCCTGCGCCGCGACGATCGACACCAGCACGAACATCAGCATGGTGAGCAGCGAAGCCGCGGTGCCGAGCTGCCGCTGCCAGGCCCAGGGCTTGGGATTGAGCGTCTTGAGCAGCACGCCGCCGATCAGCGCGGCCAGCGGCGCCGAGCCGCCGATGTGCGCAGTGAGCGCGGCGCCCGCCGCAATGATCGCGAGCAGCAGGATCGAGGTGTTTTCGCTCGTCGGACTCATCACCCGCAGCGCCGAGCGAAGGGCCAGCGCCATGACCGCGCCGACCACGAACGAGAGGCCGAGCACCACCGCCACGGGGTAGAGCTTCTGCAGCAGCGTCTGCGGCGCGCGCTCGATCAGCCCGGCCTGCGCATAGCCGAGCGCCAGCGCATAGAAGGTGTTGAGCGTCGCCAGCGTCATCGCGCGCTCGGTGACGGGGCCCGCGGCGCGGGTGTCGATGATCACGCGGCTCAGCACGGCGGGCGAGGCGACGATGGCCATCAGCGCGATGGGGTTGGCCACCGGATCGGGCATGCCCAGCAGGTGCAGGACCCAGAACACGCCGAAGTAGGTCAGCGTGGCTTCGAGCAGGCTTTGCACCAGCACCATCGGGTTGTGGCGGAACCAGCGCAGCGGCAGCCGGCCGCCGGCCTCGAACAGCACCACGGCCACGCCCAGTTCGAGCAGGAACAGGCTGATGCCGCGCAGTGGCCAGATCGCGCCCTCGAAGCCGGCGAAACCCACGACCGTCCCCACCAGCGAGTAACCGACCACCTTGGGAAGTCCCAGGTAGCGGCGCACCAGGTGGCCGGAGGCGGCGGCCGCCGCCAACAGCAGCGACCACAGCACGGTGGGCAGGCCGGCCGAGGGGCGCACCCATTCGGACCAGAAGCCCAGCAGATCGTTGATGAAGCTCGTCAGGTTCATGTGGGTAGAAAAAAGCTCACGGGCCGGCTGCGCCAGCGCGCCCGGATGGCGCTGCGGATGCGCGCGCGGTCACCGAGGCTCACGCTGTGCGCGCGCAGCGCGAGGCGAAAAGCAAAATAGAAACTCACGCTCACATTGAGCGCGCCGATCACCGGGATCGCCGCCACCGCCCACCAGAGCGCGGGCTGCTGCAGCACCGCCAGGCCCGTGGACGCTGCCGCGGCGGCGATCTGCCCGGCCGAGAGTGTCACGTGGCGCACGTCCAGCCCGAGCCCGAAGAAACCCGCGAACGCGGGCAGCAGTCCGAGCATGAGTCCCAGCGAGATGTTGGAGGCGAAGCCTGAGATGTGTGTGCGCATGAAGGTGGCCCAGCGGCGAGCCCGGGCGGCGCCCAGAAAGGCACCGATGCGTGGGTTGTAACGCATGGCGGAGTCCAGGCGATGCAGGACAAAGGCGTTTTCTGTCCATCCGGCGACGATGCTGGCCGAAAACAGCAGGATGCCGGTGATTGCGGCAAAAAGTGCGGTCGGCCCGAGCAGCGAGAGCGAATTCAGCGTGGCCGCGGCATGCGCCGCGTCGAGCAGCGGCCGGCCGAGCGCGTACTGCACCAGGAGCGCGAGGCCGATCATCGCGGGCACCACCACCCCCACGTTGCCCAGCACGGCCGCCACCTGCGAGCGCACGAGGTTGGCCACTTCGTCGACGAAGTCGTCCACCGCCGCGTCGGAATCGATGTCGCGCAGCCGCGCCGCCAGCGCCGGCGCCGTCATGGCGGGCTGCTTGGTGGCGAGCGTCAGGTGCAGCAGCTGGATCGCGACGAAGCTCGCGGCGTACATCAGGCCCGAGGCCAGGCCGCTCCAGAAGGCCGACAGGGCCAGCGCGTAGATGCCGAACTTGAGCAGCACCGTCACGGCGGTGAGCGCGCCGCCGCCCGCGGCCTTTTTCACCATCTGCAGGTAGCTCGCGCGGTCGCGGGTGATGTAGTGCTCGCCGGTCTCGGCGCTGCGCTCGGTCACCTTGGCCGCGAGCATCGACGAGTTCGAGGCGATCAGCGCGCGGATGCTGTTGCGCTCGCCGCCCGCCAGCACCAGCTTGCCGACGAGCCGCGCCACGCTCGGTGCGGGCACGGGCGACATCAGGCAGTCGAGCAGTTCGCGGATGCGCAGCACGCGCTCGCGCAGCTGGCGCAGCCGGAACACCAGGCCGACCGAGATGCCGTTGTCTTCCAGGTGCGTGTAGACCGACGAGGCGCTGGCGCGGCAGGCATCGAGCCGGTCGCGGAAGGCCACGAAGGCGGCCTGCAGGGCTTCTTCGCTTTCCTGGCCGGGCGGCTGCTCGAACAACTGCTCGCGCAGTTCGTCGAGGTCGGCCATCAGCGCATGGAAGGGCCGCGTTTCGTTGTGCTCCGGGCTGATGCGCAAGCGCAGCTCGGGCGAGAAGCCGGCGGCCACCACCTGGCTGCCGCAGTAGGTGACCGCGTCCATCACGGTATGGCGCCAGCGCGGCGCGCCGTCGGTGTCCACCGCGGCGTCGGCCAGCAGCGCCCCGATGCGCGCGAGCTGGGTGTCGTCGAGCAGCGCGATCCAGCCCGCATCGAACACGCCGGGCAGCACCATGCGGAACAGGTCCGACGCATCGGTGGTCTCGGGCGTGCCGGGCAGGATCTTGCGGCGCAGCCGTTCGCTGAGCTCGCTCACGAAGGCGGTGCGCGGCGCGAAGCCGTAGTCGGCCAGCAGCGTGGTCAGGTCGACCGTCTGCGTGAAGACGCGCCACCAGGCGCGCAGCCGCTCGCGCAGCTCCGGCCGCGCCTCGATGGCGTCGAGCAGCAGCGACACGCGGCCCATGGCCGCCTGGGGCGACGCGCGGTCGCCGCGCAGCCAGTCGAAGAGATCGATGAGCCAGATGTGGCGCTGCGCCACATCGGCCGTGGGGTCGAGGCCGGCAAGCAGCCCCTGCAAGTCGCGCGATGCGGCAGCAGCCATGGCGTCAGGAATTCAATGCGGGAAACACCGCGGAACCGGCTCAGCCGGGCCGCCGGTGTTGCCCCCGGCGAGGGGGAAGGAGAAGCGACACGAAGTGCGCGAAGCCTGGGGGCGTGCTTAGTGCAATACCCGTGAAACGGGTGCGCCGCCGATGTCGGCTTCGAGCACGAACATCGGAATCGGCACGTCGAAGCGCTCGCCTTCCTCGGTCACCACGAAATAGCTGCCGTGCATGGTGCCGCTGGGCGCCTGCAACCGGCAGCCGCTGGTGTAGCGGAACGATTCGCCGGGTGCCAGCAGCGGCTGCTGGCCGATCACGCCCAGGCCTTTCACTTCCTGCGCATGGCCGGACGCATCATTGATGAGCCAGTGGCGGGCGATCAATTGCGCCGCCACCGCGCCCACGTTGGTGACGGTCACCGTGTAGGAAAAGGTGTAGATGTTGTCCTTCGGGGAGGACTGGTCGGCCAGGTAGCGCGGTTCGACCTGTACGCTGAAGGGGCTGTGTGACATGAGGGGATGGTAACGGAGCCTCCCGAAAGGCCCCATTCCGGAAATACCGCGGAACCGGCTTTGCCGGGCCGCTGGTATTACCTCCTGCAAGGGGGTGGGAGGCCACACGAAGTGGGCAAGCCTGGGGGTGAGCGAAAATACGGGGTTATGAGCACCCCGTTCCGCATTGCGCCCTCGATTTTGTCCGCCGACTTCGCGCACCTCGGCCAAGAACTCACCGACGTGATCGCGGCCGGCGCCGACTGGATCCATTTCGACGTGATGGACAACCACTACGTGCCGAACCTGACCTTCGGCCCGATGATCTGCCAGGCGCTCAAGCCCTACGCCAAGACCGCCGACGGCACGCCGGTGCCGGTCGACGTGCACCTCATGATCCAGCCGGTCGACGCATTGGCGGCCTCCTTCGCGCAAGCGGGCGCCGACTACATCAGCTTCCACCCCGACGCATCGCCCCACACCCACCGCAGCATCCAGGCCATCAAGGCCGCCGGCTGCAAGGCCGGGCTGGTGTTCAATCCGGGGCTCGGGCTCGAGGCGCTCGACTGGGCTATCGACGACATCGACCTGATCCTGATCATGAGCGTCAACCCCGGGTTCGGCGGCCAGAGCTTCATCGACTCGGCCCTGCGCAAGATCGAACTGGCGCGCAGGCGCATCGAGCAGAGCGGGCGGGACATCCGCCTCGAGGTCGACGGCGGCATCAAGGCCGACAACATCGCGCGCGTGGCCTCGGCCGGCGCCGACACCTTCGTGGCCGGCAGCGCGATCTTCAATGCCAAGGACTACGGCGCGGTGATCGCCGACATGCGCAAGCAGCTCGCCGGCGTCAGCGCCTGACCTTCCCGCCGTCGACGCGGTTGGCCTCCAGCCCTCGGTCGGTGTCGACCACGCCGCGTTCCACGTCTTCAAGGGCCTGCCGGCCCACCTCGGGCGCCTGGCCGTCCTGGGCTTCCTGGCTGTCCGACGACTGGTCGTGCTCGTGCGGCAGGCGCGGCGCCGAATCGCCGCCCTGTTCGACCTTGGTCTGGCCGCCGCCCGCGTCCTTCACGGGATCGTCCGGATCGCTGGCCGGGGTCTTGCTTTTTGGCTTGGGCTTGCTCATGCGGGGACTCCTTCGTGGCATTCCTGCGGAGCGTGCCCCGCGGCGGGCGCCGCAGCGGTAGGACGTGCGAGGCAGGCCCTGTAGGTGGCTGCTTCGGCGCTGCAAAATTAATAGCGTCTTTGCGCGCAGGGAAAGCCCTCCGCAATAATCCCAGGATGTCTTCCGATCCTTTTGCCGGCGTGGCGACCGACAGCCTGCGCATCCACACCTTCGCCTCGCTGAAACCCGGTCCGCGTCTGCTCGTGATCGGCGGCGTGCATGGTGACGAGACCTGCGGCACCGTGGGCATCGAGCGCATCCTGGCCGAGTTCGACGCCGGCACGCTGCAACTGCTGTGCGGCGAGCTGACGATGGTGCCCGTCGCCAACCCGCTGGCCCGCCGGCGCCTGCAGCGGGAAGGCGAGCGCAACCTCAACCGCCTGTTCCGCCCGACCGAGGCGCCCGCGGACTACGAAGCCCGCATCACCAACCGGCTGGCCCCCGTGATCGCCCGCCACGAGGTGCTGCTCGACCTGCATTCCTTCCAGAGCGAGGGCGAGGCCTTCGCGATGATCGGCCCGCGCGACAACAGCGGCCGGCTCGAACCCTTCGCGCGCGCCTACGAAGAAGGCCAGCTCGCGCTGCACATCGGCACGCCCATCGTGGTCGAGGGCTGGCTCGACATCTACGCCGCCGGGCTGGCGCAGCGCGCCGGCGGCGCGCCGGCCGACGAGGCCGCGCTCGATTTCGGCCGCGGCACCAACGAATACATCCGCAGCTGCGGCGGCTATGGCGTCACGCTCGAATGCGGCCAGCACCAGGACCCGCAGGCGCCCGAGGTGGCGTGGCGCGCCATCCGCCGCACGCTCGCGCTGCTGGGCATGGCCGCCCTGCCGCCGGGCCTGTCGGGCGGCCCCGTGCAGCCGCCGAAGCTGCTGCGCCTTTCGAGCGTGACCGACCGCCTGCACGAGGAAGACAACTTCGTGCGCGACTGGGCCACCTTCGACGAGGTGCTGCGCGGCGAGCCCATCGGCATGCGCTCCGACGGCACGCTGGTGAGTGCGCCCGACGACGGTTTCATCGTGTTTCCCAACGCGCTCGCGCTGCCGGGCGCCGAGTGGTTCTACTTCGCGCATCCGAGCGAACGCGTGCTCGGGCCGGTGGCCGGCAGCGCCTGACGCCGCATTCCTACATCGCCCGGCCGCGGGCGACGCACATTCCGATACTGAAGGAGTGTGCCCATGCCCGCCTCGAAAAAAGCCTCGGCGCCACGCGTTCTGTGGAAGGGCGCGATCAGCTTCGGCCTCGTCCACATCCCGGTGGCGCTCTACACGGCCACCACCGACCACGGCATCGACTTCGACTGGCTCGACAAGCGGACCATGGACCCGGTCGGCTACAAGCGCATCAACAAGAAGACCGGCAAGGAAATCCCGCGCGAGCAGATCGTCAAGGGCGTGGAATACGCGGACGGCGAGTACGTGGTGCTCAGCGACAAGGAGATCGCAGCCGCCTATCCCCGGACCACGCAGACCATCGAGATCGAGACCTTCGTTCCGGCGAACGGCATTCCCTTCGTGTTCCTCGAACGGCCGTACTACGTCGCGCCCATCAACCGCGGTGCCAAGGTCTATGCGCTGCTGCGCGAAACGCTGCAGCGCAGCGGCCGCGTGGGCGTGGCCCGCGTCGTGATCCAGACCAGGCAGCACCTCGCGGTGCTGGTGCCCGTCGGGCCCGGGCTGGTGCTGAACCTGCTGCGCTGGGGCGCCGACATCCGGCCCTGGACCGACCTGCCGTTGCCCTCCGAAGATGCGAAGAAGGCGGGCCTGAGCGAGCGCGAACTCAAGATGGCCAGGCAACTGGTCGACGACATGAGCGCCGAGTGGGACCCGACCGAATTCAAGGACGAGTTCAAGGACGAGATCCTGCGCCTCATCGACCGCAAGGTGAAGGCGGGCCAGACCGAGACCGTGACGCAGCCCGAGCCTGAAGAAGGCCCGTCCGACGAGCGTCAGGGGGCCAGGATCCTGGACCTGACCGAGCTGCTGCAACGCAGCCTGCGCAAGGGCGGTGGGAAGGCGAAAGCAGCTGAAGAAGAAGACAAGGAGGAGGAAGAAGAAGCCCCTCCCGCCAAGCCCGCGGCCAGGAAACGCAAGCCTGCCGCGAAGACCGCCGCAAGGGCTGCTTCCAAGACCGCTGCCCGCCATCGCCGCGCGGCCTGAAGCGCCTTCGCCATGGGGACCACCGCATCGACCGCGCGCAAGGCGCTCGCCCGCTACCACGGCAAGCGCGATTTCTCGCGCACGCCGGAGCCAAGGACCGGCGGCCGCCGCGGAAAGGGGGGACTGTCCTTCGTCATCCAGAAGCACCACGCGAGCCATCTGCACTACGACTTCCGGCTCGAACTCGACGGCACGCTCAAGAGTTGGGCCGTGCCCAAGGGGCCTTGCCTCGACCCGACGGTCAAGCGCATGGCGGTGCATGTCGAGGACCACCCGATGTCGTACGCGGATTTCGAAGGCACCATCCCGCCCAGGCAGTACGGCGCGGGCACGGTGATCGTCTGGGACCGCGGCGACTGGCTGCCCGACGGCGATGCGCGCAAGTCGCTCGCGGCCGGCAAGCTCAAGTTCGAGTTGCACGGCGAAAAGCTGCATGGCCACTGGACGCTGGTGCGCATGCACGGCAAGGGCGACGAAAAGCACGAGCCCTGGCTGCTCATCAAGGAGCGCGACGGCGAGGCGCGCGATCTCGTCGACTACGACGTGCTCGAGGAACAGCCGGCGAGCGTGCTGACCGGCCGCGGCGTGGACGAGGTGGACAGCCCGCCGAAGAAGGCGGCGATCAAGGCGCCCGCCAAAAAGACCGCGGCAAAGGCCGCGCTGCCCGCCACCTTGCAGCCCCAGCTGGCCACCCTCGCGGCCTCGCCGCCGGCCTCGCCCGGCGACTGGCTCTACGAACTCAAGTTCGACGGCTACCGCCTGCTTGCCCGCATCGAGAAAGGCCAGGTGCGCTGCTTCACCCGCAACGGCCTCGACTGGACCGCCAGGCTGCCCGCGCTCGCCAAGGCGCTCGCGAAGCTTTCCATCGATTCGGCCTGGCTCGACGGCGAGATCACCGTCGCGGGCGACAACGGCGCGCCCGACTTCCAGGCACTGCAGAACGCCTTCGACCACGGCGCCACCGCGGCCATCGTCTACTGGCTGTTCGACGCGCCTTTTCTCGACGGTCATGACCTGCGCGACACGCCGGTCGAGGAACGGCGCGCGCTGCTCGCCCGCCTGCTCGGCAAGAGGCCCCCGGCGCCGCTGCGGCTGAGCGAGGCCTTCGATGCACCGCCGCGCGACCTGCTCGCCTCGTCGGCGCGCATCGGTTTCGAGGGCATCGTCGGCAAGCGCAAGGGCTCGCCCTATGTGTCGCGCCGCTCGCCCGACTGGATCAAGCTCAAGAACCAGCTGCGCCAGGAGTTCGTGATCGGCGGCTACACCGCGCCCAAGGGTGCACGCACGGGCTTCGGCGCATTGCTGCTGGGGGTGCACGACGAGGTCTCCGGGCGCCTGCGCTACTGCGGCAACGTCGGAACCGGCTTCGATGCGGGGCGTCTGGCCGACATCAAGGCGCGGCTCGACAAGCTGGCCACCGGCGACTGCCCCTTCGATCCGGCACCGCGCGGCGTGAAGGCGCAGTGGGTCAGGCCCACGCTCGTGGCCGAAGTCTCGTTCGGCGAATGGACGCGCGAAGACCGCGTGCGCCAGGCGGTGTTTCAGGGCCTGCGCGCCGACAAGCCCGCGGGCGACATCCGGCGCGAGCGGGCGAAGCCGCCCACGGCATCGGCAACGACGAAGAAGGAAGCGACCTCAGCCATGACCCGGAAGATCACCCACGCCGAACGCGTGATCGACGCGCAAAGCGGCACCACCAAGGGCGCCTTGGCGGCCTACTACGACAGCGTGGCCGCGCTCATGCTGCCGCACCTGCGCGGCCGGCCTGTTGCGCTGGTGCGTGCGCCCGAGGGCGTGGGCGGCGAGCTGTTCTTCCAGAAGCACCTGCAGAACCGCGAAATACCCGGCGTGCGCCTGCTCGACCCCGCGCTCGATCCGGGCCACGAGCCGCTGCTGCAGATCGACACCCGGACCGGCCTGCTCGGCGCCGCGCAGATGAACGTCATCGAACTGCACACCTGGAACGCCACCTCGCGCGCCATCGACCGGCCCGACCGCATGACCTTCGACCTGGACCCCGGCGAAGGCGTCGCATGGCTGCAGATCCAGGAAGCCGCGTTGCTGGTGCGCACCCTGCTCGACGAACTGGGCCTGCCCGCTTACTTGAAGACCAGCGGCGGCAAGGGCCTGCACGTGGTGGTGCCGATCCGCCGCCAGTACGGCTGGGAGGCCGTCAAGGGCTTCTCGCAGGCCGTGGTGGTGCACCTGGCGCAGACCATTCCGGAGCGCTTCGTCGCCAAGAGCGGCCCGCGCAACCGCGTGGGCAAGGTGTTCGTCGACTACCTGCGCAACGGCTTCGGTGCGACGACCGTCAGCGCCTGGTCGGCGCGTTCGCGCCCGGGGCTGGGCGTGTCGGTGCCGCTGGCGTGGGACGAACTGCCCGCGCTGACGGGCGCCGCGCAGTGGACCGTGGCCAACGTGGCCGAGCGCTTCGCGACCGGCAACAAGCCCTGGGCCGCGATGGAGCGCAGCCGCAAGGGGCTGGCCGCGGCGATGAAGACACTGGGCTACAAGCCGGAGTGACCCCGGTCGCCTGCTACTGCAGCACTTCCTGCGTCGTCACCTCGAAGCGCTTCAGCGTGTTCGCGCCGAACACCATGGTGATCGGCACGTCCGCCGCGTCGCGCCCACGCGCCATCACCACGCGGCCGATGCGCGGCTTGTTGTGGCGTGCATCGAAGGTGTGCCAGCGGTCGCCCAGGTACACCTCGAACCAGGCGCTGAAGTCCATCGGGGAAGGCACCGGCGCAATGCCGATGTCGCCCAGGTAGCCGGTCACGTAGCGCGCGGGAATGTTCATGCAGCGGCACAGCGTGATCGCCAGGTGCGCGAAGTCGCGGCACACGCCGGTGCCCTCGCGAAAGCCTTCCAGCGCCGTGCGGGTGGCGCGTGCGCTCTGGTAGTCGAAGCGCAGGTGGCGGTGCACGAAATCGCAGATGGCCTGCACGCGGCCCCAACCCGGCGCCACGTTCGCGAAGTGGGCCCAGGCGAACGGCAGCAGCTCGCTGTCGACCTCGCAGTAGCGGCTCGGCAGCACGAAGGGCAGCGTGGACACCGGCAGGTCGGCTGCCGCGTGCTCGACGGCACCCGGATCGACCGGGTCGGGCGCGCCGGTGTCGTACACGGTGGCCTCGTTGCGCAGCCGCACGCTGCTCACGCCAAGCGGCACATGCACGCGCGCGCACTGGTTGCCGAAGCCGTCCCGGTAGTGGTCGGTGACCAGCGGCGGGCTGATCGTGATGTGCTCGCCGCCCTGGATGTCGATGGCCCGCGACGGATGCACCTGCAGCATGTAGATCAATGCCGTGGGGGCGGTGACGCCGAGCTCGATGTCGAAACCGATCCTGATCTGCATGGAAGTCATTCCCTGGTGAGCCGGGGTGCGCCGGTGCGCGAGACAGAAAGAAGATGACAAGCACGTTCGATGCCGCCGTTGTCCCATGCTATGCGATGCGCCCGAAAAGCCGCGCCGCGGCAAGACGCGAAACGGCGTAGGCCGCCGCGAGGCGCTGTCGGTGCGCTCCTACCGTGGGGGCGCCTGCTCTCCCACATGCGAGGGAGGGCCGCCACTACGGGTCGCAGCCGGCGCAAAACGTAACCTCGGGTGTTGTTTCTCGGTCCCGTTGGATCCCGGTCTCCTTGGAGGGAAATCATGGAATTTTTATCGCTGTTCGACGCATTCGCAGGTGGGTTGGGAGACGAAATCCTGATCTGGGCGGTCGCCGCCATCACAGGCTGCATCGGCCTGATCGCACTGGTGAATGTGTTCGACATGTTCATCGACAACAACGAAGCGGGCTGAGCGCCCCCTCCATGAAAGATTCCCGGTCTTCGATGACGCCACAGAACAGGGCGGCCGCGGGCCGCCGCGCCAGCACCGCCAAGACGGGTGACGGCAGCAACGCCAAGCAGCTGCAGCTCGAGGGCTTTACCACCGAGCATCCGACGCACCTGACGACCAACCAGGGGCTGCAGATACCGGACAACCACAACTCGCTCAAGGCGGGCGTGCGCGGCCCCACGCTGCTCGAAGACTTCATCCTGCGCGAGAAGATCACGCACTTCGACCACGAGCGCATTCCCGAGCGGGCAGTGCATGCGCGCGGCTCGGCGGCGCATGGCCATTTCCAGGTCTACAGGTCGATGTCGCAGTTCACCTGCGCCGACTTTCTGCAGGACCCGGACGCGAAGACGCCCGTTTTCGTGCGCTTCTCGACCGTGGCCGGCTCGCGCGGGTCCGCCGACACGGTGCGCGACGTGCGCGGCTTCGCCGTCAAGTTCTACACCCGCGAAGGCAACTACGACCTTGTGGGCAACAACATGCCGGTGTTCTTCATCCAGGACGCGATGAAGTTCCCCGACCTGATCCACGCCGTGAAGCCCGAGCCGCACCACGAGATGCCGCAGGCCGCGAGCGCGCACGACACCTTCTGGGACTTCGCCTCGCTCATGCCCGAGACCACCCACATGCTGATGTGGGCGATGAGCGACCGCGCCATTCCGCGCAGCCTGCGCATGATGGAAGGCTTCGGCGTGCACACCTTTCGCTTCGTCAACAGCCGCGGCGAGAGCCATTTCGTGAAGTTCCACTGGAAACCCAAGCTCGGCATCCATGGCCTGGTGTGGGACGAGGCACAGAAGATCGCGGGCAAGGACCCCGACTTCCATCGCCGCGACCTGTGGGAGGCCATCGAGAACGGCGACTTCCCCGAGTGGGAGCTCGGCGTGCAGATCGTTCCGCAGGACAAGGAGCACTCGCTCGGCTTCGACCTGCTCGACCCGACCAAGCTGATCCCCGAGGAAATGGTGCCCGTGCAGCGCATCGGCCGGCTGGTGCTCAACCGCAACCCCGACAACTTCTTCACCGAGACCGAGCAGGTGGCCTTCCACCCCGGCCACGTGGTGCCGGGCATCGACTTCAGCAACGACCCGCTGCTGCAGGGGCGGCTCTTCTCGTACACCGACACGCAGATCTCGCGCCTGGGCGGCGCCAACTTCCACGAGCTGCCGATCAACAAGGGCGTGTGCCCGTTCCACAACTTCCAGCGCGACGGCATGCACCGCCAGACGATCGCGCGCGGCCAGGTGGCCTACGAGCCCAACACGCTGGGCGGCGACACGGAGTTCCGCGTCGATGGCGGCAGCTACGGCTTCCAGCCGTTCCCCGAAGCGGTCGAGCCGCCCAAGGTGCGCCGCCGCAGCCCGTCGTTCGACGACCACTTCACGCAGGCGCGCCTGTTCTTCAACAGCCAGAGCGCGGCCGAGAAGGAACACATCGTCGCGGCCTTCCGCTTCGAGCTGTCGAAGCTCGAGGTGCCGGCGATCCGCCAGCGCGTGGTCGACAACCTGGCCCACGTGGACGAGAAGCTCGCGCGCCGCGTGGCGGAGCCGCTGGGCATCGGCGAGCCCGACGCCAAGGCCGCGGCAGGCCGCGCGGGTTTTCGCGAACACCGCATCCAGCTGCCCATCGACGAATCGCCCGCGCTCAGCATGGCCGGCACCGGCGACGGTTCGATCCGCACGCGCAAGATCGCGATCCTCGCGGCCGACGGCCTCGACTCGGCGTCGCTGAAGCCGATTCGCGATGCCCTCGAGCAGGCCGGCGCGCAATGCAGGGTGGTGGGCCCGCGCCTGGGCACGGTGGCCAGCGCATCGAAGCGGCAGATCGACGTCGACATGACCTTTGCCAACACGCCATCGGTGATGTTCGATGCGGTGCTCGTGCCGGCCGGCACCGAAAGCGCCGCCACGCTCTGCGGGCTCGGCGATGCGGTGCACTTCGTGCTCGAGGCCTACAAGCATTGCAAGGCGATCTGCACGGTGGGCGAGGGCGTGCAGCTGCTCTCCACACTGGGCATTGCCGCGGACACCGACGCGCCGGCCGGTGTCGTGGTGGCGGCCACGCCGGTCACCAACCTGGGCGATGCCACCGCCGCCGTGCAGATCGCGCACGACTTCATTGCCGCCATTGCGAAGCACCGCCACTGGGACCGCGCCAACGTCGACGCCGTGCCCGCCTGAAGATCCCGCCGGCGTCCGATAGTCCTTTTGCGCTAGACCGTATTGCGAGTAGCCGCGGCAGGAGCCCCCTCCTAGACTTTCCCCACGAGGCCTGAACGGCGCGCACTTCCGCGGCGTCGATCGTCCGCACCCGCGGACGCATGGGCCGCGCGCGGGGGTCCAATGGCGTGGTTTTCGAGATGGGGATGGGAGCGCCCAGCACGTCATCGTGCGGGGATCGCAGGAGCTCTCGGTCTGGCCGGCATTCTTCTCCTGGGCTACGGTCCTTCGGCATCGGCGCAGCAACAGGCGACGAGCGCCGAAGCCGCGGCCAGCAAGATGGAGCAGGCCCGGCTGGCCGACACCGACACCTTGCTGGCACTGACCAGCGAAGGGGCTGTCCTCTATGGGCAGGACGCGGTCAAGCTCTCGGGCTACCAGTACTGCAGCCAGGCCGTCGCGCTGGCGGAGGCCGGCGAGTTTCGCCAGAGCGTGCGCGCCGCCAGCAAGGCGTTGCACCTGGCCAACGCCACGCGCGATCCGAACCTGATGGCGATGGCCAATCGCGACCTGGCCATCGTCTACAGCTATTCGGGCCAGCTCGAGAAGGCCGAGGAATTCGCACGCGAAGCACTCAAGCACCCGGCGCGCGATCCCAAGCTGGTGGTCGGCCCGGTGCAGAAGGTGATCGGCGATGTGCGCACGCGCCGCGGCGACTTCTCCGGCGCCGTGCTCAGCTACGACGAGGCGCTTGCCAACAGCTCGCCGCGCTATGCGCCGCTGGTGCAGGCCTCGCTCGTCAACGCGCTGATCGAATCGGGCGATGCCGTGCGGGCGCGCGAAGTGCTCGGCAGCATGGCGCCGCCCAAGGACGCACCGCTCACCGCGCAGCTCGACCGCACCCGCGCGCGCCTGCTGCTGGCCGAGAAGAAGCCGGCCGAGGCGCGCGACCTGTACCGCGCGCTGACCGCGCGCCAGGTCGGCGCCGACACCGAGTACTACCGCCTCTGGGCCTGGGACGGCGTGGCGCGCAGCGAAATGGCGCTGGGCCAGAAGCAGGCCGCGGCCGAAGCCGTGGGCCAGGCGCTCGGCGGCGTGGACAAGGTGCGCGCCAGGTTCCGCAGCGAAGAATTCAAGATGGGCCTGTTCTCGGACCTGCAGTCGGTGTTCGAGCGCGGCGTGTCGATCTACAGCGATGCGGGCGATGCGCGGCAGGCCTTCGAGGTCAGCGAGCACAGCCGCTCGCGCGCGCTGCTCGATGCGGTGCGCGGACGCGCCAAGATCGGCGACCAGGCCGCCAACACCGTCGACCTGGCCACGCTGCAGCGCACGCTGGCGGCCGACGAGCGCGTGGTGCAGTTCCATTCGCTGCCCGACCGGCTGGTGGTGTGGGTGGTCAGCCCCAGCGCCATCCAGGAAAAGACGGTGGCGGTCAAGCGCGACGAGCTCAACGAGCTGGTCGAGACCTTCCGCAACTCCATCGTGCGCGGACGCCGCACCGCCATCACCAACGCCGACAAGCTCGGCGCCGCGCTGCTGGGCCCGCTCGGGCTGGCACCGGGGCAGCGCCTCATCGTCGTGCCCCACGGCCCGTTGCACTACCTGCCGTTCCAGGCGCTGCGCCTCGACGGCCGCTACGTGATCGAGACGCACCCGGTGTCGGTGGCGCCGTCCATCAGCATCGCCGTGCAGCTGGCGCAGCGCACGCCGCGCGTGAGCGCGGCGCTGGTGGCCTTCGGCAATCCGCGCATCGAGGACAAGTACGACCTGCCGGGCGCCGAGACCGAGGTGAAGCAGCTCGCGCAGCTGTTCCCGCGCAACAACGTGTACATGGGCGCGGCCGCCACCAAGACGCAGTTCCGCGAGGTGGCCGCGCGCTCGCCGCTGATGCACGTGGCGGCGCATGCGGAGGCCGATGCGGTCGATCCGCTGTATTCGCGCATCCTGCTGGCCAACGAAGGCGGCAAGCAGAATTTCCTGGAGGCGCACGAGATCCTCGGGCTGCCGATGGACGGCACCGCGCTGGTCACGCTCTCGGCCTGCGAGTCGGGGCTCGGGCGCATCGCGCAGGGCGACGAGGTGCTGGGTTTCACGCGCTCCTTCCTGTCCGCCGGCAGTTCCAGCCTGATCGCCTCGCTATGGCCGGTGTCGGACGACGCCACCGCGGTGCTCATGAGCACGCTCTACGGCGAGCTGTCCAAGGGCCGCGATCTGCAGAAGGCCATGCAGGCCGGGCAGCTGGCCGTGCTGAAGGATCCCAAGATGTCGCATCCCTTCTTCTGGGCGCCGTTCAATTTGATCGGCAACTGGCGCCTCACGGTCGGCTGAAATGTTGCTCCCCCCCAGTCTCCCCGCACTTCGTGTCGGTCCGCCAACCCCCTACCGGGGGCGGGCCGACCGCTTCGGGCGGCCGTGCGCGGCGGCCCTCACGAAAAAGAAGAACTGCCATGGTCACTGAGATGCGCCTTAGTCAACGGTCCACGCCGATCGCGCTCGCGGTCACCGCTCTGGTGAGTGCGGCCTTGCTGCTTGCGGCCCAGCGCACTCATGCAGCCGAGGCAGACGCCAGCACCACCGAACTGCTCCCCACCAAGGACCCGTGCGGCACCTGCGACCGCCCGCTCGCACAAGCCGGTGCCGTCGCACCGCAGAGCCTGCCGGCGCCACCGCGCCCCGCATCGGCGGCCGGAACCTTCAAGCTCAACGACCTGCGGCTCAACGGCGTCAAGGCGCTGAGCAACGAAGAACTGCAGTCGATCACCGCCCCCTACATCGGCCGCGACGTCACGCTGGCCGATCTCGAAGCGCTCGCGCAGGCGATCACCGCGCGCTACAAGGAGCGCGGCTACTTCCTCGCGCAGGCCGTGGTGCCGGTGCAGACCGTGCGCGACGGCATCGTCGAGATCAGCGTGATCGAAGGCCGCCTCGGCAAGGTCGACGTGGTGGTCGCGCCCGACGCGCCGATCAGCGAGGCGCGCGTGCGCGGCTTTCTCGCGCCGCTGCAGCCCGGCGAAGCGGTCAGCGCGCCGGCCTATGAGCGCTCGATGCTGTTGCTGTCGGACCAGCCCGGCGTCAAGGTGTCGTCGGGCCTGCAGGAGGGCACGCAGTCCGGCACCACCGATCTGTCGGTCGAAGTGGTGGCCGCGCCGCGCTGGGCCTTCACGGCCGAAGCCGACAACCACGGCACCAAGGAATCGGGTCGTTTTCGCGTCGGCGGCACCGCGCGCTGGCTCAGCCCCTTCGGCATCGGCGACAACCTCGACATGCGCGTGATGGTGTCCGACAGCAATGCGCTGCAGTTCGGCCGCATCGCGTACGAGGCGCCCATCGGCACCGGCGGATGGCGTGCGGGCGTGGGCCTGTCGCGCGTGAGCTACGAGCTCGGCGGCCAGTTCGCCGAGCTCGAAGCGCAGGGCCGGGCCAACGTACTCGACTTCTCGCTCAACTACCCCCTGATCCGCCAGCGCCAGCAGAACCTGTTCCTGCGCCTGGGCGCCGACGTCAAGGACCTGACCGACGAAATGCGCGCGGCCGACTTCACCTCGAAGAAACGGGTGCACGGCCTCAGCGTGGGCTGGACCTGGGAGCGCCGCGACGAACTGCTCGGCGGCGGCTACTGGGCCAGCTCCGGCACGCTGTACCACGGCAACCTCTCGATCCGCGACGCGCTGAGCCGGGAGTTCGACCAGGGCAGTTCGGGCCACCGCACCGAAGGCAGCTTCACCAAGCTGAGCTTCCAGCTCTCGCGGCTGCAGTCCATCGTGCCGCGCCATTCGCTGTACCTGTCGGTCGGCGGCCAATGGGCCAGCAAGAACCTCGACGCCTCGGAAAAACTCGCGCTCGGCGGCGCGCGCGCGGTGCGCGCCTACCCCTCGGGCGAACTGCTGGTCGACCAGGGCGTGATCGGCACGGTCGAGTGGCGCTGGTCGTACGACGAGGAACTCACGCCCTTCCTGTTCTACGACGCCGCACGCGGAAAGATCGTGCGCGACCCCACGCCCTTCGACGGCACCAACACCCACAGCCTGCGCGGCTACGGCGTCGGCCTGAGCTGGTCGCGGCCGGGCAATTTCTCGATCAATGCCACGCTCGCCTGGCGCGACGGCACGCGGCCGGCGCAGACCGACGGCGGTGGGCGCAATCCGCGCCTGTACGTGCAGCTCATCAAGGCGTTCTGACCATGAAGCAACGCAACCTCTCCCGCCAACGGCCGCACCGCCTCCAGCTGCGGCCCATCGCGCTTTCGCTGGTGTGCGCGGGCCTCGCGCCGGCCATGGCGCAGGTGCTGCCCACGGGCTTCCTTCCCATTGCCGGCGGCGTCACGATGACGCAGGGGACCGGCGTGATGAACATCAACCAGCCCCTGCAGCGCGGCATCGTCAACTGGGGAACCTTCTCCATCGGCAGCGGCGGCGTGGTCAACATCGCGCAGCCGAGCAGGTCGGCCGTGCTGCTCAACCGGGTCGTGGGCGATGGCGGCACCATCCTGGCTTCCAGGATCGATGGGATGCTCAGGACCCATCTCCCGGGCAACGTGAACCTGCCGGGCGGCAGCGTGTTCCTGATCAATCCGAGCGGCATCGTGTTCGGCAACGGCGCATCGGTGAGCGTGGGCGGGCTGGTGGCGTCGACGCTCGACATCGCCGACAGCAACTTCATGCCGGCCGGCATGGAGAACACGCCGTTCGGCAAGAGCGAGCAGCTGCTCTTCGTGGGGCCTGCGGGCAGCATGGCGCAGGTGAAGATAGAGACCGGCGCGTCGATCACCACCACGTCGCCGGGCGGCACCGTGGCATTGCTCGGCGGCGTGGTGCGCAACGAGGGCGAGATCAACGTCGCGCGCGGATCGGTGGGGCTGGTGTCGGCCAGCAAGGTCACGATGAACCTGGATTTCGACGGCGACGGGCTCACGACCTTCAAGGTGCCGCTCGATGGCCAGACCACCTTCAAGCTCGCGGAGGCGCAAGCCGTCGACAAGACCACGACCGCGCAGCTCATGAACACCAGCAAGATCACGGCCGATGGCGGCCGCGTGGTGCTGATGGCGGCCGCGGCGGACGTGGACGCCCGGCAGCTGGTGGTGAGCCAGACCGGGGTGATCCGGGCCCGCTCGCTCACCACGCGCAACGGCGAGATCGTGCTCGACACCGGCCGCACCGCGCTGGACACCAGCGAGATGCAGCTCGGCGGCACGCTGGACGTGAGCGGCGGCGAGGCCGGCGTGGCCGGCGGATCGGTCAGCGCGCGTGCCGACTACATCCGTCTCGCGGGGCTTACCGTGGATGCCAGCGGCAGCCAGGGCGGCGCCGTCTCGATGGCGGGCATCAACGCGGTGAACATGGCGCCCGACGCCACGATCCGCGCGGACGCCACGGGCGCGATCGGCACCGGCGGCAAGGTCGACATCGATGCCCGCTACACGCACATCTCCGGGGAGATTTCGGCGCGCGGCGCGGGCAGCGGCGACGGCGGCAGGATCACCACCGCGGGCCGCCTGCTCGAAGTCACCGAGCTCGCGCATATCGATGCGGCGGGCGGCGCCACCGGCGCCAACGGCCTCTGGACCGTGGGCTCCCGCAGCACCCTCAACGTGGACAGCACGGTGGCCGCCTACGACCCTGCCACCTATGGCGACAACGCCGACAGCACACGCGTCAGCGCCACGGCGATCGGCAACACGCTCGGCCGCGCGACCGACGTGAGGCTGCGCACCGCGACGAACGAAGGCGAGACCTACGACGTGGTGTTCCAGAACGACGCCAAGGTGGTGAAGTCGGCAGGCCGCGACGCACGGCTGACGGTGGATTCGCTGCGCGACGTCCGCATGAACAGCGGCGCATCGATCGCATCGACCGCAGGCGCGCTCCATGTGGACCTCGATGCCAATGCCGGCAACAACGAAGCGGGCGGCGCGATCCGGCTGAGCGGCGCGGCCATCGAAACCAACGGCGGCAACATCCGCCTCTACGGACAGGGCGATCCGGTCAACGGCTATGCCGTCGGCGGCATTGCGAGCACCGACGGCGGGCCGTACTTCGCCAACGCGGGCATCACGCTCACCGACAGCACGCTCTCGACCTGCGCCATGGCATCGGGCGCGTGCGGCGGAGCCGGCGCCATCAGCCTGCGCGGCATGGGCACCAGCACGAGCGCCGGCGGCGACCCCAACTACTATGTGAGCGCGGGCGGCGTGCTGGTCGAAGGCAGCAGCCTGACCACCGGCGGCGGCAACATCACCATCGACGGCAAGGGGGCCATCGGCGCCCGGGGCGTGGAGCTGCGCAGCACCGAGGGGCAGGCCACCACGCTCCAGACCGGCACGGGCGACGTGGCCATCGCGGGCAGCTCGCGCAGCTGGACCGCGGACGACCCCGCCGCGGTGTACGGGAGCGACGTGAGCTTCACCAGCCTCTCCACGGTCGATGTGACGGTGCAGGCCCCCACCGGCGTATTCCTGAACGGCGCGACCATCAACGCGGGCGGTCGCGTCGGCATCGACGGCATCGGCGGCGATCTGCAGGGCCTCACCGCGAGCACCGTTTTCGTGACCTCGGCGGCAGCCGCCAACAACGGCGCCGGCACCAGTTTCGCTGCGGGCGACGGCGTGCTCTTCAACGGCAGCATCTCGGCCGGAAAGGGCCAGCAGGTCTCGATCGCCGGCACCGCCGGCAGCAAGGCCTTCACGGTCACCAATGCCGGCGTGACGCAGGGCGCCGATCCCACGGCCGTGACGGTCCTGATGCGGGCGGGCGACACCGTGCGCACCGAAGGCGGCCGGATCGCGATCGACGGCCGGGGCGGCGACGTGATCGTGGCGCGCGTGCCGACCGGCGGCGAGTTCGCGACGCCGCCGCAGGCCACTTCCGCGGTGCTCGACACCTCGAGCAGCACCGCAGCGGGCGGCACCGTGTCGGTCACCGGGCGCAACGTGCTGATCGACGACGTCTACGACACCCCCACCATCGACGCGAGCGGCGCCGGCCAGGCCGGCACCATCGACGTCCGGGGCAGCAATGCCGTGGCCCTCGGGGCCGGGGCCAGCCTCGTGGCCGATGCCCGCTCGGCCACCGGCAACGGCGGCACCGTGCGCGTGATCTCGGGCGATACGCTGCGCGCCTACGGCCGTCTTTCGGCACGCGGCGGCGCCGGCGGCGGCAACGGCGGAACGATCGAGACCTCGGCGCCGCACTTCGACCTGACGGGGGTGCGGGCCGACGCCTCGGCGCCCGTGGGCACCGCGGGCGCCTGGCTGATCGACCCCTACAACGTCAACATCGCCCACGGCGTTGCCACGGGCAGCTTCACCGGCAATCCCTTCGACCCGCTGGCCAATTCCACCATCCAGGATGGCGACATCAACACGGCGCTCGACAAGGGCACCAGCGTGACGATCACCACCGGCACCGGCGGCAATGCGTTCGACGGCAACATCACCTTCGCCAAGGACGCCGCCATCGTGCGTTCCGTGGGCGGCGCGGCGCTGACCTTCCAGCTCGATGCGGCGCACGGCATCAGCGCCTTCAACAACAACCTGATCCAGTCCAACGCGGGTGCGCTCGACGTGGTGTTCAACGCGGGCGTGGGCGGGCAGGGCGGATCGATCTTCTTCAACGGCACGATCAACACCAATGGCGGCAACGTCACGATGAATGCCGACAGCACCCCCTCGGGGAACTCGGCCATCCAGCTGACCAACACGAAGATCGACACGCGGACCACGGCGCTCGGCGATGCGGGTCCCGGCGGCTTCGTCCAGATCGCGGGCAAGCGCGGTGTGCCTCCTTTCTCGGCCTTCGGTGCGACGGTCGATCTCAACGGCATCGACATCCAGACCAGCACCGGCGACGTGTCGATCTCCGGCATCGGCGCGGTGGGCGCCGGCGTTCGCATCGTCTCGGGCACGCTGCCGAGTCAGATCCTCACCACCAGCGGCGACATCCAGATCGTCGGCGTCGGCACCACCCTGACGAGCAGCTTCGGACCCGCGGCCGTCCAGAGCGTCGGGATCGACAACACGCTGGTGCGCAGCGTCGACGGCAGCATCGCCATCCGCGGCCTCGTGACGCCCGGTGCGCTCGGCGACAAGTCGGGCGGCGTGCTGCTGGCCAACAACGCGCTGGTCACCACGCTCGGCGTCGGCAACATCGACATCGCGGGCGAGTCGCAGGTCAATGGCACGGGCGTCACCATCGGCACCGGTGCGCGCGTGGACGGCAACCGCAACGTGGCGCTGCGCGCCGCCAACGACGGCTCGGTCGATGCGCTGGCGATCGGCGGCACGGTGCGCGCGGGCAGCGTGCTCGACCTGCGGCCCGGCGGCGTGGACACGGCGGGCAATGCGGTCGACCGCACGGCCAACCCCATCACGCTCGGTGGTACGGCCGCCACCGGTTTCGCCGTGTCGGCGGACGAGTTCACCCGCCTCGATGCGCCCACCATCGTGGCCGGCAGCAACGCGCATGCGGGCAACATCGACGTCGTCGGGCCGTTGAACCTGTCTTCGGCGCTCACGCTGCAGAACGGGGGCGGCGGCAACATCCACCTGGGCGGTGCGCTCACGGCGCCGAGGGTCGGACTGATCTCGCGCGGCAACATCACCCAGTCCGCCGCTGCGCCGATCACCGCCGGCACGCTGCTGGCGCGCTCCACCGGCGGCAGCGTGCTGCTCGACACGGCGCCCAACAACGTCAGCGCGGCCACCGTCGGCGGCGGCGCGGCCGGAGCCTTCCGCTATGTCGATGTCGACACCGTGCAGCTGGGCTCGGTGGCCGTCACCGGCTTCGATGCCGCCGGCAATGCGCCGCAGGTCGAGTCGGCCACGTCGATGGCGGCCGACACCGTGTTCGTGCGCACGCTGACCGGCGACCTGTTGCTGGGCGCCAACGTGAGCAGCACGAGCGGCACCGAGCTCGTTGCCGCCTCGCGCCTGCAGAACCTCGGCGCCTACACGATCACCGGCGCGCCGTGGCGCGTGTGGGCGGACACCTGGATCGGCGAGAGCCGCGGCGGTCTGCGCGGCTCGGGCCTGCTGCCCAATCTGTACCACTGCGCGTATTCGGGCCTCTGCACGGTGAGCGTGTCGCCGGGCGACAACCACTTCATCTACGCGCAGCAGCCTGTGGCCACGGTGGTCATCGGCAATGCGAGCCGTCCGTTCGGCTATCCGAATCCGTTGTTCAGCTACGGCATCGGCGGGTTGATCCTGGGCGACACGGGGGCGGGCTTCTCCGGCTTCCTCTTTTCGCCCGCCCTGCAGTCGAGCCCGCCGGGGTTCTATCCGATCAACGGCAGCTTCACCTCCGCCGAGGGCTACGCGGTCAACGTGGTGCCGGGCAATCTCCATGTCGGCGGGCCGCCCAACCTGCCCCGGCCCGATGCGCTGCGCGACCTGCCGGCCACCTGGGTGTACGACCGCAACATCGGCCCGCCGCCGATCTGCTTTGCGACCGGCCCGCTCGAAGGCGACCGCGCCTCGCAGGGCGGTGACATCCTGGCGCGCGAATGGTCGCGCGTGCGTTCGCGGCCGAATCTCTCGAGCTGCGTGGATACCGAGAAGCGCAACGGGTGCGCCGATTTCTGACTGCCCCTCGAAACAGGCGCGACCCCAGCCAGGGATACCGCGGAACCGGCTCCGCCGGGCCGCCGGTATCGCCCCTTGCAAAGGGGAAGGCGCAGCGACACGAGGTGCGCGAAGCCCTGGGGGTTTACCCAAGACCCCGTGCGCGGCGGTTGGACATCACCACGTTGTCCTTCGCGATGACCTGACCTTCCTGCATCGCCGCGATCCACGCGGCGGTCGTGGTCACGGCCGCGAAGTTGCTGTGGAACACGACGCTGAAGACGCGGTGGATTTCCTCCGCGCTGACCTTGCCCGCCGCGTTCTCGTAGGGCAGGGCGCCGCTCGCGTCCGCCAGGAACTCCACGTTCAGGCCGCGGTGCATCGCCTCGTAGACGGTCGACGCATCGCAGTTCTGCGTCATGTAGCCGGCCACGCTCAGCGTGTCGATCTCGTGGCGGGCGAGCCAGTCGGCGAAGTCGGTGCCGGTGAAGACGCTCGGGAAGGCCTTGGTCACGAGATGGTCGCGCGGCCGCTTCGCGATCTCCGGATGCAGCTGGCCGTTGTGCGTGTCGGCCTGGAACACCGGCGCGCCCTTGGGCGCATGGTGGCGCACCACCACGACGGGCGTGCCGGCCGCGTGCGCGGCGTCCATGGCGCGGGTCACGTTGGGCAGCGTGTCCTCGATGGGCGGGTATTCGATCGGCAGGCCGCCGCCTTCGAAGTATTCGTTCTGCACGTCGATCACGACGAGGGCGCGGCGCGGTGCGGGGGTGCTCATGGTCGGGTTCCTTCGGTTGTGGGGTTGGAATGGCCCGATTCTTCGCTTTCGACGGCCGTGCCGAAAGTGGCCCGATAGCCAATCATCGATAAGATCGGGCCATGGCCTCTCCGACCGCAGAAAGCATCGCCGTCGTTGCCTTCGACGGCATCAGCCCCTTTCACCTGTCCGTGCCCTGCATGGTCTTCGGGGAAGACCGTACGGAGACCGGCGCGCCGCGTTTCCGCCTGCGCGTGTGCGCGCCGCAGCCGGGTCCGCTGCAGACCAATGCGGGCTTCACGCTGGTGGTGCCGCATGGCCTGGAGGCGATCCGCCGCGCGCAGATCGTGGTGGTGCCCTCGTGGCGCGACGACGGCAGCCCGGCGCCGCCCGCGCTGATCCGGGCGCTGCAGGCGGCGCACCGCCGGGGCGCCACGGTGGTCGGGCTTTGTCTCGGCGCCTTCGTGCTGGCCGAGGCCGGCCTGCTCGACGGCCGCCCGGCGACGACGCACTGGCACCTGGCCGGGGCCTTCGCGAAGCAGTATCCGCAGGTGAAGCTGCAGCCCGAGGTGCTGTACGTCGACGACGGCGACGTGCTCACGTCCGCCGGCACGGCCGCGGGCATCGACTGCTGCCTGCACCTGCTGCGCGTGCGCTACGGCGCCGAGACCGCGAACCGCGCCGCGCGGCGCATGGTGGTCGCGCCGCACCGGCAGGGCGGGCAGGCGCAGTACATCCAGCAGCCCGTGCCCGCCACCGCCGAGCGCGATCGCCTCGCGCCGCTGCTCGAATGGCTTGGCAAGCACCTCGACATTCCCCATGAACTCGACCACCTCGCACGGCGCGCGCTGATGAGCCGGCGCACCTTCACGCGGCGCTTTCGCGAATCCACCGGCACCACGGTGGGCCAATGGATCCAGAACCAGCGCCTTGCGCTGGCCCAACGGCTGCTGGAGACGACGAACCACCCGGTCGAGCGCGTGGCGACCGGCGCGGGCTTCGGTTCCGCGGTGTCGCTGCGAAAGCATTTCACGTCGGCGTTCAAGGTGTCGCCCACGGCGTACCGCAGGCAGTTCTCGCGGGCCGAAGAAGTGGCCTGAACCGCAGCGAATTTCAGGCCACGTGCGCGTGCCGGCGCGTGGTGAGGAGCGCGCGCAGCTTGGCCGGCGGCACCGGCTTGGTTAGCAGCATCACGCCGCCATGGCGCAGCCGCTGCAGTACCTCGGGCCCGGTGGCGCCCGACACCAGCACCGCGAGCGCCTCGGGCTGCAGGCGCTTGGCGGCGTCGATCACGTCCACGCCGTCGCCGTCGCCGGCCAGCTGCAGGTCGCACAGCACCGCATCGAAGCGGATGTCGCCGGTGCCCAGCCGCGCGATGGCTTCGGCGCCGGTGGTCACGCACTCGACCTCGCAGCCCCATTGCCCCAGCAGCGCGCGGCTGCCTTCGAGGATGGCGGGATCGTCGTCGACCACCAGGCAGCGCAGGCCGGCCAGCGGCGAAGGTGCCACGAGGACGGGATCGGGCGGCGCCACGTCGGCCGCGCGCGCCGCGGGCAGCGTGAAGGCGAAGGTGCTGCCCGCCTGCAAGGCCGAGCGCACGGTGATGCGGGTGCCGAGCAGCGCGGCGAGGCGCGCGCAGATCGCCAGCCCCAGCCCGAAGCCGCGGCGCCGGTCGCGCTCGGTGTTGGCCACCTGGTAGAACTCCTCGAAGATGCGGCCCTGGTGGATCGGCGCAATGCCCACGCCGTTGTCGCGCACTTCGATGCGCACGCCGGCCGCGCTGCGCCGCGCGGCGATCAGCACCGTGCCGCCTTCGGGCGCATGGCGCAGCGCATTGGTCACGAGGTTGCCGACGATGCGCTGCAGCATCGCGGCATCGGTGCGCACCGCGAGGCCGCGGTCGCTCCAGCGCAGCCGCACGCGCGCCTCGACGGCGCTGGCGGCGTGCTGTGCGTCGAGCTGGTCGAACAGGGCGGCCAGGGAGACCCGCGTGATGGCCGGCGTGAGCACCTGCGCATCGAGCCGCGAGATCTCGAGCAGGTCGTCGAGCAGCACGCCCATGAACTCGGTGCTCTCCTGCAGCCGCAGCACTGCCGGGCGTTGCGCCGCGGTGGCGGTCGGCAGCAGGCCGTCGATGAAGAGGCCCATGGCATGCAGCGGCTGGCGCAGGTCGTGGCTCGCGGCCGCGAGAAAGCGCGCGCGCGAGAGCGCGGCCTGCTCGGCCTCGGCCATGCGCTGCAGCGCGACGGCGGTGGCTTCGCGCACCCGCTCCTCGCTGACCTGGCGGTTGTGCTGCAGGCGTTCGGCCAGCCGGTCGATGTCGTGCGCGAGCACCGCGAGTTCGTGGGCGCCGCGCGAGCCGCCCTCGACCACCTCGCAGCGCATGTCGAAGTGGCCCGCCTCGAGCGCGGCCACCGTGCGCGAGACGCGCCGCAGCGGCCGTGCCACCGTGCGCGCCATGTGGCGCACCGAGGCCCAGGCGGCCAGCAGCGCGACCAGTGCGATGCCGACGCCGGCGAAGAGCGAACGGCTGCGCTCGCGCGCATAGGCGGTGGTGTCGCGGAAGGTCTGCACCAGGCCGATGGGCGTCTCGCCCGCCGCGGTGGAGCCCGCAGGCGCGAAGGCGCTGGCGCGCGACGCCTCGCGCAGCGTGACCGGCGAGGTGAACGTGCGCAGCTGCGCGAGCGACTCGGTCTTGGGGCCGGCCGTGACGTAGACGCCCGCGCTGTTGCTGATCTCCACCCGTGTCACCTGCCCGCCGCGCAGCGCGGCGTTGGCCACGTTCTGCAGCGCCGGCACGTCGCCGGCGTAGAGGCTCAGGTCGGACATGGCCGCCACCTGGCGCGCCACGGCCTGGCCTTCGGCGTCGAAGGCGGCTTCGAGGGTCTGCAGCCGGTTGTGTGTGAACCAGCCGGTGAGTGCGAGCGCCACCGCCGCGCAGGGCACCACGCCCAGGCGGAACAGGTCGCGCTGCAGGTTGCCGCGCACGATCAGGGCGTGCGTGTTGCGCGGCTGCGCCGTGTTGTCGGGTGGCGTGTTCGCACCCTCCGCCGCGGCGGGTGCCGAGCCTTCGGGGGGGCGTGCGGCGCTCATCGGGTGGCTGCGAGCCGATCGGTCAGTTCCCGTTCCTCCGGCAGGCGCAGGCCGAGTCCGCGTGCCACGGTCGCGTTGACGCGCACGGTGGCAGGCGTCGCCGCCTCCACCAGCGGGCCGCTGTGGCTGCCTGCGGCGGCGGCCACCTTCTGGCCCAGCAGGCGCGCCTGCTGGGCGAGCTGCGACGGCGTCGAGACCGCCGCGGCCAGGCCGCCCGAGCGCACCAACCCCTCGCTGGCGCCGAACACCGGCAGGCCGGCACCGGCACCGGCGCGCAGCACCGAGAGCGTGGCCGCCTGGTTGTCGCCGATCAGGTCGGGCAGCACCATCAGCGCATCGCTTTGCGGCACGACGGTGCGCAAGGCGGCGGCGAGCGACCTGGCATCGGGCGCATATTCGACGCGCACGTCCCAGGCCGGATTCGCGCCTTGCGCGGCGCGCTGCAGCTCGCGCACCAGCGGCTCCGATTCGGGCGTGGCGACCACGCCGATGCGGTGCTTCTGCGGCAGCACCGCGCCGATCAGCGCGAGCTGGTCGGCCATGGCCGGGTCGCGCAGCAGCACGCCCACGCGCCGGTCGCCGCGCTTGAGGGCCGGGCTGCCGGCCTTCAGCGCTTCGTAGTCGAGCCGGCTCAGCATCGCGAGCACCAGCGGCTCCTGGCCTGGCCGCTCGACGGCGGCGCGCGCGGCGGCGGCGCCCACCGCCATGGTGAGCCCGGCGTCGGACGAGGGCCGCATGCTGCGCGTGCGAACGCCCGCATTGGCGCGCGGCTCGGGCTCGGCGCCGGCGGTCTCGATGGTCTGCGGCATCTCGCCGGTCGGCGAGAGACGCACCAGCTCGAAGCGGCCGCCGGGCTCCTGGCTGGCGCGCAGCTGCTGCACGAACTCCGAATGCGCCGCGCTGTCGTCGCCCATCAGCACGGTGAGGCTGGCGGCCGCTGCGGCGCGGCTGCTTGCCGAAAGGCCGAGGAGGCCGACGGCCGCGCCCACGGTCAGGCCGAAAGCCAGCACCGCGCGCGCAGCGCCGTGCAGCCTTCCGCGAAAGGGTGGGGAGAGGTGTTTCGCGACGACGGACATGGGACTGCTTCTGCAGCGAGAGTGCATGACCCAATGTAAGGACGCGCCCTGCTTCGCGCGATAAGGCGGAGGGGCTATGTACCCTGTGCCAGCGTGACGAACTGCACAGCGTGGCGGCCGCTCGGTCTATGTCCGATGGACTAGGGCCTGTCCACACGATGCAAGGGGATCGCGTTGCTTCGCCAAGGGGCTGGCTGCAAGGCGCCCGCGCGCAGCAAGGCTCTGGCCTTGCAAGCGCGGGCAACGCCGCAGACGGCCCCTTGGCGAAGCAACCCGAAGGGAAGCTCGCCACAGCCCGCCCCTCGGCGTTGCGCTCCTTGTGCGTGCGGACGCACGCACGGCGTCGCGCGCCTTGATGGGCGGGCTGTGGCGAGCTTCGCGACCCCTTGCATCGTGTGGACAGGCCCTAGGCGTCGGCGTTCAGCAGCGCAGCCGCGCGCTGGGTCTGGATCGCCTGGCGCAGCACGCGCGGCGACACCGGCTTGTAGAGCACGGTGATGCCGGCGCTCGCCACTTCGCGCAGGCGGTCGGGCTTGGTCTCGCCGGTCACCAGCAGCCGCGCGGTGCCGGCGCCGATGCCGCGCGGGTGGCGCTCCAGCGCGGCGATCACGTCGAGCCCGTTGTCGCCGCCCTGCAGCAGCAGGTCGCTCACCACCACGTCGGGCGGCTGGTCCCAGATGTCGGCCAGGGCGAGCGCCTCGGCGCGGGTCTGCGCGGCCAGCACCTCGGCGCCCCAGTTGGCGAGCACCACGGACAGTCCTTCGAGGATGGTGCGCTCGTCGTCGATCACGAGGATGCGCAGGTTGGCCAGGCTGGCTTGCTCGTCCTCGATGCCGGCGGCCGAGGGCGAGGGGGCGGGCGCCGGCAGCGCGGCCGGCGCCGAGCGCACCAGCACGCGCACGCAGGTGCCCTTGTGCAGCCTGGAGCTGAGCTCCACGCGCGTGTTGAGCAGCTCGGCCAGGCGCTGCACGGTGGCCAGCCCCAGTCCCATGCCGCGCGCGCCGCGCGCCGCCTGGCGGCCGGTCGGCTCCACCTGGTAGAACTCCTCGAACACCCGGGCCTGGTGCTGCATCGCGATGCCCACGCCGGTGTCGACCACGTCGATGCGCACGCCCTTGCCGCGGCGCCGCGCGCCGATCAGCACGCCGCCCTCGATGGTGTGGCGCAGCGAATTCGACACCAGGTTGTTCAGGATGCGCGAGAGCATCACGTAGTCGCAGCGCACCCAGAGCTCGGTCTTGCGCGCCACCAGCCGCAGGCCCTGCTGCTCGGCCACCGGGCGGAAGTTGCGGCTGATCTCGTCGAACAGGCTGTCGAGCGGAAAGTCGGCCCACTGCGGCTGCAGCACGCCCGCGTCGAGCTGCGACAGGTTGAGCAGCTCCGAGAACAGCCGGTCGAGCGACTCGACGCATTCGCGGATGTGGCCGATGCGCTGCAGCCGCACCGGGTCGGTCTCGCCGTTGGCCAGGCCATCGGAGAACAGGGTGAGCGCATGCAGCGGCTGGCGCAGGTCGTGGCTGGCGGCGGCCAGCAGGCGGGTCTTGGCCTGGCTCGCGACCTCGAGCTGCTGGTTCTTGCGGGCCAGTTCGGCCGTGGCCTCGTTGATGCGGCTTTGCAGCAGCCGGCGGCTCTCGGCGAGCGCGCGGGCCGCCTGGTTGAAGCCGTGCTGCAGGTGCCGCACCTCGGAGGTGCCCTCGATGGCCACGCTCGCGTCCTCGCCCGCGCCCAGGCGGTCGACCGCGTCGCCGAGCGCGCGGATCGGCTCGCTGATGCGCCGCGCCGCCCACCAGCCCGCCAGGCCGACGCCCACCAGGCTGATGGCCAGCACGAGCACCACGTTGAACCAGACCGAGCGCCGGGCGCTCTGCACCGCATCGAGGCTGATCTCGACCATCACCTTGCCGTTGTGCCGGCCATCGTCGGCGACGACCGGCACCACCACCTGCAGGCCTTCGCCGCGCGCGCGGTCGGCGGTTTCGGAGTTGGCCACGATCTCGCCGTCTTCGGTCCAGATCTGCACCTGCTGCACATGCGGCTGGTAGGTGCCCGACTGGGCCGTGCGGGCCAGCGCGCGGCGGTCCATGCGCGCCAGCGGGGCCTGCGCCACCGTCGCCACCTGCAGTGCCACGGTCTGCGCATTGGCGCGCATCAGCTCGGTGAGATTGCCCAGGTGCTGCCGCGTCAGGACCGCAATGGCCGCCAGCGTCGCCGCGGTCGCCGGCACCAGTGCCAGCAGGATCAGCTGCTGGGCGAAAGTGAGGCGGGCAAGCCCGCGGAGGACGCGGAAGTTCCAGTTCATTGGTGCATTCGACCCATGGCGCGCAAGCTTATGGGGCTGATCCTGAACGTGGAAGGCAGGAAAAACATCACGAAATTTGCTTGTATTTGATATTTAATGGCGTCCGCGCTGCCCATGTTAGACCCCCCAGCCCGCAGCGGCCCCATGTCTTCCGGTCCAAAAATGCAGGTTTCCTTGCGCCGATCCATCGCTGTCCTTGCTGCATTTCGCGCGGCGGCCCTGGCATTGCTCGTCGGCCTGCCGCTGGCGGCCGGGGCCCAGGCCCCTGCGACGGACGCCCCGATGCGCTTCGGAATCCTGCCGCTCGGCGGCGCCTTCGAGTCGCGCAGCGACTGGGATCCGCTGCTGGCCGAAATGAGCCGCGCCATCGGGCGGCCGGTGAGCGTGCTGTCGGTGAACTCGTACGAGGCGCTGGAGCAGGCCATCCAGCGCGACCAGGTCGACATGGCCTTCCTCTCGGGAAAGATGGCGCTCGACGCCGTCACGCAGCGCCGCATGAAGGTGGTGGCCCAGGTCGTGCGGCACGACGGCCTGCCCGGCTACCGCGCGCTGCTGCTGGCCCGCAAGACACCACCCCTGAATTCGCTGAAGAACCTGCTGGACCAGCCGGAGCGCTGGCGCCTCGCGCGCGGCGAGAAGCAGTCGGTGTCGGGCTTCATCGTGCCGCAGCTGCAGCTCTTTCTGCCGAACCACATCGCGATGGAGACGCGCTTCCTGAGCGAGATCGTCGGCACCCACCAGGCCACCGCGCTGGCCGTGGCCAACAGCGAGGCCGACGTCGCCACCAACAATTCGGCCGACTTCGAGCGCTTCAGGCAGCGCTTTCCGGCCGAGGCGCAGCGCCTGCAGGTGCTGTGGGAGTCGGAGCTCATTCCGCATGCGCAGATCGTGGTGCGGCGCGAATACCCGCCCGAGCTGCGCAGCCGTGTGCAGGCTTTCCTGATCGGCTACGGCCGCGCCAAGGGGCCGCGCGGCGATGCCGAGCGCCTCGTGCTCAAGTCGCTGCACGACCTCGCCGGCTTCGTGGCGGCCGACAACAGCTCGCTGCAGCCCGCGGCCAAGCTGGCCTACCAGCTGGCCAGGCAGAACGCCATGACGGCGCAGTGGGTGAACGACGCTGCGCGGCAGGCCCGGCTGCAGCGCATCGAGAGCGGCTATGCTGAGCAGGTCAGCGTGCTCAAGGACGTGACGCCCTGAAATGGAACTCCCCCAGGCTTCGCGCACTTCGTGTCGCTTCGCCCACCCCCTCGCCGGGGGCGACACCGGCGGCCCGGCAGAGCCGGTTCCGCGGTGTCTCGCGAACAGGCCGTGCCCGGGAAGCCTTGTGCATGGCTCCCGAACAAAAGCACCCCGCAACACGACATGCGGCCAGGCGATTGACATGTTCCCGCGATTCTTCAAGCGACTGCTGGCGGTCACGCTGGCCTTCGGCGGCTTCGTCGCCGTTGCCACCGTGCTGGCCCTGCCATCGCCGGCCCTGGCGCAAGGCGCCAACGCCGCCGCGCCCGAGAAGGCCGTCCCGTCGCTCCAGTCCATCCGCTTCGGCGTGCTGCCGCTGGGCGGCACGGTCGAGTCGCGCGCCCTGTGGATGCCGCTGATGGCCGACATGAGCCGCGCCCTTGGCATTCCGGTCAATGCGCACTCGGTGCCCTCGTACGAAGAACTCGACCGTGCCATCGGCCGCGACGAGATCGACATGGCCTTTCTCTCGGCCAAGATGGCGCTCGATGCGGTGATGCAGCGGCGCATGAAGGTGGTGGCGCAGATCGCCCGGCGCCCCGGCATGCCCGAGCACCGGGCCGTGCTGCTGATGCGCAAGGCGGGCCCCCTCAACACGCTGGAAGGCCTGCTCGCCCAGCCCGAGCGCTGGCGGCTCGCGCGCGGCGACAGCCGGTCGGTGACGGGGTTCATCGTGCCGCAGAGCCAGTTCTTCCTGCCGCACAACATCGAGATGGAGACGCGTTTTCGCAGCGAGTTCGTCGGCACCCACCAGGCCACCGCGCTGGCCGTGGCGAACGGCGATGCGGACGTGGCCACCAACAACACCACCGACTTCGAGCGCTTCCGGCAGCAGTTCCCGGTCGAGGCCGAGCGGCTGCAGATCATCTGGGAGTCCGAGCCGCCGCCCGGCGCCCCGATGGTGGTGCGGCGCGACTACCCGCCCGAGTTCCAGGCGAAGCTGCAGGCTTTCCTGGTCGGCTACGGGCAGGGCAAGGGTCCGCGCGCCGAGGCCGAGCGCGAGGTGCTGAAGAGCCTGCGCGCGGCCTACGGCTACACCGTGGCCGACGACAGCGCGCTGCTGCCCCAGGCGCGGCTCGAATACCAGCTCGGCAAGCAGCGCGCGATGGCCGCCTCGTGGGTGAACGAGGCGGCGCGCCAGCAGCGGCTGCAGCGCATCGAGAAGGCGTACGCGGAGCAGGTCGAGACATTGCGCGCGGCTGCGCGCTGAGCGCGGCCGGCCGCCCGGCCGGGTCGGTCATGACATATCCCCGGTTCTGTGCAAGTTTCCGAGTAGCGGGCTGCGTGGGGTGACCATTGTTTGCAGTGTGTTCCGCCGGCGTGCCCCAGACTTTTTGGATCACCAACCTGTCAGTGGTCCATGCCCCGAACTCTCACTGTTCAATCGCCTGCGATTCCTCTTGTTCTTGGTTGTCCGGTCCTGGAGCCGGTGCGCCTGTCGGGGCGCGAAGGCCTCAACAGCCTGTTCGCGTATGAGCTCCTTCTCAAGACGCCCGATGCGCTGAACCTCGGCGCCAGCGGTGCCATGGATTTCGATCTCGATCGCTTCATCGGCCTCGAGATCAGTTGCTCGATCGAACTGGATGGCTCCGATGCCCGCCAGATCAATGCCCTCATCGTCGGCGCCTGCCTCTGGGGCGAGGAAGGCCGCCACGTCCAGTACAAGCTCACGCTGCGCCCCTGGCTGCATCTGGCCACCCTCACGACCGACTGCAAGATCTTCCAGAACAAGACGGTCGTCCAGATCCTCGATGAACTGCTGGGCGACTACGCCTTCCCCGTCGACAAGCGCCTGATCGAGACCTACCCGGTCCGTGACTACCAGACCCAGTTCAACGAGAGCGATTTCGACTTCTTCAGCCGCCTGTGCCAGGAGTGGGGCATCAGCTACTTCTTCGAGCACGGCGACGACAAGCACCGCCTCGTGCTCATCGACAACATGGGCGCGTACAAGAAGAACGACAGCGCCGCCTACCAGGAGGTCGAGTACCACGCCCCTGGCTGGAAGGTGGATGCCGAGTACGTCCACAGCTTTGTTTCACACAACCAGCTGACGAGCGGGAAGTACGCCAGCCGCGACTACGACTACACCCGCCCTCGGGCCGATCTGAGCATTGGCCGCAGCGATCCACGTCCTACCGGGCAGGCTGACAGCGAGGTCTACCAATGGCACGCAAGCCCATCCGGTAGCCACTACGCGCAGCCCAGGGCCGGAAGTGCCAACGCCAACGACCCGCAAGGCGAAGGCCGCCAACTGGCGCTCCTGCGCATGCAGGCCCTGCGCACCCATGGTGCTCGCGCCCGGGCCAGCGGCAACCTTCGGGGCATGGTCCCCGGCTGCAGCTTCATGCTCAGGAAGCACCCGCGCCAGAAGGCCAACGCCGAATACCTGATTCTCGACACCCACTTCCTGATCGAAGACGTGGCGCAGGACAGCCAGATCCCCGACGCCGCACCGGGCAGAAAGCAGCATTGGAAGGTGGAGGTCGACTTCACCGCGCACCCGATGGCCGAGCCACTGCGCCCGGCGTTCACGCAAGCCAAGCCGTTCACCCGTGGCCCGCAGTCCGCGTTGGTGGTCGGGCCTGCGGGTCAGAACATCTGGACCGACGAACTGGGCCGCATCAAGGTGCAGTTCCCCTGGGACCGCGTCGGCCGCAAGGACCAGCACAGCACCTGCTGGATCCGGGTGTCCAGTCCGTGGGCGGGCAACCAGCTGGGCGGCATCCAGCTTCCGCGCATCGGCCAGGAGGTGGTGGTCGATTTCTTCGGCGGTGATCCGGACCTGCCCATCTGCACAGGGCGGCCCTACAACCAGAACAACCTGCCGCCCTGGGCACTGCCGGGGCAGCAGGCGCTGTCGGGCTTCAGAAGCCGGGAGTTGACCGAGGAGGGAGGCAACAGTGCCGCGGGGCGCAGCAACCACCTGGTGCTGGACGACACGGCCGGGAAGATTCAGGCGCAGCTCAAGAGCGACCATCAGCACAGCCAGTTGAGCCTGGGGCACATCACGCGCATCGAGGACAACGCCGGACGCAAGGATCCACGCGGCGAAGGCTTCGAGTTGCGCACCGACGGTCATGGCGTGCTGCGCGCCAGGGACGGTCTGCTCATCTCTACCGAGGGGCGCGTCCGTGCGGCCGGACATGCCAAGGACCTGGACGAGACGGTGGCGCGGCTGACCACCGGGCGCGAGCAGCACG